>Ga0105047_10012595_pt1 | contig 13598 bp, 12 predicted proteins | sample MAT04_FD_78384 | JGI IMG/M metagenome (GOLD analysis project Ga0105047, IMG submission 78384) | Freshwater microbial communities from Lake Fryxell liftoff mats and glacier meltwater in Antarctica - MAT-04 (megahit assembly) | ecosystem: Environmental > Aquatic > Freshwater > Ice > Liftoff...
AACGATCGTGGCTGGTATGCCGTGGATGCCGAGGCGCGCGTACACGCCGCAGTGCACGTGGTGGGCGACGCCGCGCGGACTGGGTTCAAGGCCCCATTCGCTGTCGCGTGGCAGGCACGACGCGTGCTGCTCGCGCTCGGTGGCGCGCTCGACGATCTCGCCTGTGACGGACACGTTCACGGCGTGCCCGCCACCCACGTCGAATACCACATGGATCTGGGCCGCCACGCCATGCGGGTGCGCATGCCCATCGCAGCGAACATCACCGATCCCTGGCTTGGGCACGACGCGGACGTGACACTGGTGAATACACCTCCGGACAAGCTCGCGGGCCTGCTGCTCGGCGGCCTGTTCGACGAGCTCGGACGCCCGCAGGCGGCGCAGGCGGTTCGCGCAGTCAGCGCGTCGTGACGGCCTCATCGTAGAGCGCAGCAATCGCCGCGACGGCGCGTGCATGCGAGAACTGGCGCTCGACCCGCGCGCGTGCGTGGGCAACTCGTTGCTGGCGCTCCGAGTCAGGGCGATCCAGCGCGGTCGTGATGGCCGCTGCGAGCGCGATCGGGTCATCGGTCGGCACCATGTCGCCCGCGCCGTCGTCGAGGAGCTCGGGAAGTGACCCCACAGCCGTCGTGACCACCGGCACACCCGCGCTCATCGCCTCGAGCGCGGCCAGGGGCATCCCCTCGGTGTGCGAGCACAAGACCGAGACGTCGAACGCCGGCACCACGCGCGCTGCGTCATCGCGCTCACCTGCCCAGACCACGTGCTCGTCCAACTCGAGCTCGCGCGCGAGGCTGCGCAGGCGCGCTTCCTCCGTGCCCACGCCCACCACGCACAGCGTCACCGCGCGCTGATGGTCGTCGCGCAACTGCGCAATCGCGCGCAGGAGCACCTCGTGCGCCTTGACCGGACGCAGCGCCGCAACGATGCCCACGACCTCACCCACACCCGCAGCGATGCCGAGCCGCGCTCGCGCCTCGCTGCGCTCGTACACCTCGACCGGCACCACGCCATTGGGCACGAGCAGGAGCCGACCGCGCGGCACACCGAACCCGGCGAGCGTCTCCACGACCTCCGCCGATACGCACAGCACGCGCCGCGCACGCGGACCGATCCACCACCGGTGCAGCGCCCGATGGGTTGCGCCCTCGTGCTCGGCCCAGTTGTGCTCGTGCGTGATGAGCGGCCGCCGCGCAGTGCGCGCCACCAGCGCCGCCCACACGTTGCTGCCGAACTTGTGGCTGTGGATCACATCGTGTGCGCGCGCGAGGCGGTGCAGCCGGATGATCGGTCGCACCGACAGCCGGCTCGTGCGACCCAGGATCTCGTAGGGAACGCCTGCATCGCGCAATCGCTGCTCGAGCGAACCACCGAACCTCGTGATCGCAAACATCGGCGCGTAACGCTTCCGATCGAGCGCGCAGGCGAGATCCACAGCGACCCGTTCGGCGCCCGCGCTCACCAGCGAGTCGAGCACGATCAAAACTCGGATGGGCTCACCCATGGCGCGCAATCAGACCGGCGTCGCAGCGCCGGCCGGCAACCCCTTGATGATGCGCATCGTGCCGACGGCGACCACCCTCGCGCCCGTCGCAGGAGACGCGACGTGGCACGTGACCGCACTGCGGTAGGTGTCAGTGGCGGGCGCCGCAATGCTGCGATCGATCGCGATGCGCTGGCGCGCTCCAACCGTGCGCAAGACGACGGTCTTGGAGGGTGTGCCGAGTGTCCATGCCGGGTCCCCAGCGCGCGAGTAGCGAATGCCGCAGACGATCTGCGCGTAGCCCGACGTGGAGAGCTTGCGTACGGTCAGCGTGGCCGTCGACCGCAGCTGGAGCGCGTCGCCCTCGGCTGCCTTCACGCGCGTCGATGCGAGCGCCGTCGAGCCGATGTCCGGCACTGTGGCGTCTGCGAGCGTGGCGATTGTGGTGCCCGCCCGATCGCGTTTGGGCGCGTTCAGGCGGGGCCCACCCACGCCGGCAAGCTGCGCGACGAGCGCCACGATGCCGAGCACGAGGATGAGGGTGATGGTCTGGCTCTTGGGTGAGCGCATCATGGAGCGGTCGGGCCTTTCGGTGGGCGTGCGCGCGTGTCAGTACTCGAGCAGGGTTCGGAGGAAGACCACGTTTGACTCATGGCCCGCTGCGTCGCGTACCTGCACGAGCACGGCCTTGTTGAGGTGGTTACCCACTGTGAGCGTATGCGCGACCTTCGGTGTGAATGCCTTCCACGCGCCCCAGTTGCCGTCCTCGTTCGCGAGCCGCACCTCTGTCACCTGTACGTCGTCGGTGGCGTTGATGGTTACCTCGGTGAGCTGGGCGATCGCCGGGTTAGGCACTGTGGCGGCGACGATCACTGGATCGGCGTTGTCGACCGGACCTGCGACCGTTCGCACGTAGCTCGTACGGGCATACATCGTTGCGGATTCATTGCCGCGCGCATCACGCACCTGGGCGAACACGAGCTTGCCGGAGAATCCGGCGGACAGCAGCCAAGCCTTGTCCGGGTCGAACGCCTTCCACGGGAGCCAGTTGCCGTCCTCGTTGGCGAGACGCATCTCCGTGACGGCGACATTGTCGGTGGCGTTGAGCTTGACGTTGACGCTCTGTGTTGTGGTCTCGGCGGGCATCGCGACGCTGACGAGCACGGGCGCGGCCACGTCGGGATCGCCCGGCGCGGGCGGATCCGGTGGAGCCGCAACGTCGCGGACCCACGCAGTGCGTCCGAGCACCGAGGTGGAGATCTTGCCGCTCGCGTCCTGAACCTGAACGAAGACTGCCTTGTTCGTGTAGCCGGCAGTCAGCGTCCATGTGACGGTGTTGGCGAATGCTCGCCACGCGCCGAAGTTGCCGTCTTCGTTGGCGAGGCGCACCTGCGTCACGCCGATGTCATCGGTCGCGTTGATACCGAGGTTGATCGTCTGCGTGGCTGTGGTCGGCGGCAGCGTGATGGCCGTCACCACGGGATCGGCGACGTCCACGCCGTCGCCGGGGATCGGATTGCCTCCGCCGCCTCCGGGCGCGGGTCGCTCAAACAGGATGGTCTTGAAGACGCTCGCGGACACGTTGCCCGACATGTCGCGCACCTCGACGGTAATCCCCTTCAGCAGATACCCATTGGTCAGGCGTTGGATCACCTTCGGCGCAAACGGCTGCCAGGGACCGGGGTTGCCGTCTTCATTGGTCAGTCGCATCTCTGCCACTGCGGTATCGTCGGTCGCGGTCACGCCGATCTCGACGTCTTGCGTCGTCGTCGAAGCAGGCAGAGTCACCGCAGTGATCGTCGGTGCCGTCACGTCCGGCGTGGGCAGCGCGGGTGGAACTGGCACCGGGAGCTCCGGTAGATTGATGACCGCAGGATTCAGACGGCGCCCCCACTCATAGGTGGTCACACGGCCGGCCCAGTCGACGCCGATTGCGTGCAGTCGAGTCGCGTTGAGGCGATTTTCGTCCTGAAAGGTGCCGATCGTCTCAACGAACGCGTCCTGCGCCGGATCAACGTTGGTGGAGAACTTCTGGATCATGCCGCACGTGGTGCTGGTGACGTACAGGTTTTCCCGAAAGTCGATGCCGAGCGCGTAGGCGCTCAGGGTCGCGCCAGGTGTCTCACACTGCGGCGCGTTGTTTCCGATGTTCTTACGCAGCGTCGAGATGATGCGCCTGAACTTGTAGCGACCACCTGCAACGAAGTCATACCGCGTGACGCGTGAGCCCTCGGAACCGTTGGTGCACGCGGTGCCGCAGTTCTCGCCGACCCAGACGCGCCGGCCATCACGCGAGACAGCCAGTCCCATATTGGTAATCCAGTTGCCGTCCTCCTTGCCGTAGTCGCCGAACTGGGTGAGCAGCGTGCCGTCCGGCGAGTACTTGACCACAGCTGAAGGCGTCGCCACGGCGTTGCCGGCCCAGTACGAGCCGTTGGAGAGGTAAATATCGCCACGACCGTCGGTCTGCAGGAGGCGCCCGAACGCACGCCAGTTCTTGCCTCCGTAGGGGAAATCCTGAAGCTTCCACGTCGCGTCGCGCACGTAGGTGCCGTTGGGTTGGCGGTTGTAGCGGATCGGGGAGTTCGTGTTTTGCTCCACGTACAAGTACGAACCATCCGGGGAGGGCGCGATGTCAATCGGTCCGACGCCGAGATTCGGGAGCGCGAGGTTCGGCAGCGCAGCGCCGTCGATGTCGTTGCGAGACACTGTGGCGTTGCCGCACACGTAGTAGTACACGCCGTTCTGATCTGACTGACCACCCCACGCGTTGCAGGGCGTGGCACCGATCGTGTAGCTCGCAGACGTCTTGAGCGTTGACGCTGCTAAGCCGGTGGTCGGCAGCGCGAGCAGCGCTGCCCAGGTCGCGAAGCAGGCGAACGAGAGCCGGACGAGGCGTCGCATCGGGCGCGAGGGGTCCAGCGGTGGGCGAACGGAATCCATGGGACCCCCATCGGTGCCAAGAGCGGGGGCCTTGAATTCCCAACGTGCGCAACATTGTGCAGCGCAACAAGCGCGCAGTTTGAGCATCAGACCGTCGATTCATCCGTCGATGGGTTTGTGTCCGGGCACGGACCGGTACAGGGGGAGCATGCTGCCCGAGACGTTGATGACTGCCGCCGGCCTGGAAGCGCTCCAGAGCGAACTCACGATCCTCACCGAGGAGCGTCGACCCGAACTCGCGTCGCGCATCAAGTCCGCGCGGGAGTTGGGCGACCTCAAGGAGAACGGGGAGTACATCGCCGCGAAAGAGGAGCAGGCGTTCCTCGAGACCCGAATCCTGACGATCGAAGGTCAGATCCGTACGGCCAAGGTCATCGAGCATGCCGGGACGGATCGCGTGACGGTTGGCTCGAAGGTCGAGGTCAAGGACCTGGACCACGGCGACGTGGACACGTGGACCGTGACGGGCGTGTCCGAAGCCGATCCGATGGAGAACCGTATCTCGTACGAATCGCCGATCGGATCAGCGCTCATGGGCCAAGGTGTGGGCGCCAAAGTCGAGGCGCAGTTGCCCAACGGCACGATGCGCATGGAGATCACCAAGATCGGCTGAATACCGACTCGCCGCATCGGCTCAGCCGATGAAGGCTGAGGTCCGGTAGGTGCTCGCGTTGCCGGCCAGGTCGAATGCCCGGATGCGCACCTGGATGCGCTCGCCTGTGCGGATCCCGCCGATGCGGATCGATCGCTGTGCGGGACGCGTCACGCCCACGAAGCCCCAGCCCGTGCGGCCGACGATGCGGCGTTGGACCACGTATTGGCTCAGCCCGCTCTGCCGGTCGAGTGCCGCGCCCCAGCGGACGATCACGCCCGCCTGGACGAATCGACTCACGGAGATGGCGCCGGGCGTGGTCGGCTTGAACCGATCAGGGGTCGGGCCTGCGATGAATGTCGTTGACGGACCGTCGGAACCCAGGGAGTCGAGTGGGCGCACGTTCCACACGGTCGAGTTGGCCGAGCGTGAGGGAGTCACGAGGCTCGTGTAGGTCGTGCCCTGTGTGATGGCAACGAGCTCGTCGACCACATCGCCCTCGACCGAGGAGCGCTTCCACACGGCGTAGCGCTCGGGCGCGATGCCCGAGGTGGGCGCGTCCCAGGCGAACGACACGCGGTCGTACTTGCCGGAGGTGCGGCGCGCATTGGTGATGGCCTGCGTGCCTCCAGGCCCACCGATTCCGGCGGCGCCGTTGGTTACACCGGGGATGGAATCGATCCACGAGCGCAGCGCGTCGACGCGGGAGTACGAGCCGAAGCTTCGCTCGGCGCAGCCCTCGCCCCACGACACGATGCCGGCGAGCTTGAACGTACCTGCAACGTCGACGATGACCGGACCACCGCTGTCTCCTTGGCACGAGTCCATGCCGAGCGTCTTGGCGCTGGTGCGGAGGGTACCAGCGCAGAAGTTGGTGTCGCGCTCGAAGGAGATGCCGTAGCCGCCGCCAACGGTAGAGGCGCAGGCGACGTCTGCGCGGATCGGCACCGTCACTTGGCGCAGCGCCGTCGGGTAGGCGGCTGACGGGTTGCCTTGGCCGGTCGGGTCCGTGTTGCCCCAGCCGGCGATCATCGCGTTGGGACCACCGGCACCGGCGCCCCAGGCGGCGGTGTCACCCGCCTGGACGAGCGTGATCGTCGCGGCGCCCGCGATCGGGGTCTCGAGTCGAAGGACGGCGACGTCGTGGCCGTAGCCGCCGGTCGCGTTCTCCGCGAAATCTGGGTGGATGAACACGTCAGAAACGCCCCGAGGGCCGGTCTCGCCCGCGCCCGTGGTCTTGTCGTCGAGCACGCGATTCTTGGCGAGGATACTGACGCTGCGCGGGGTGGCGTACACACCTGGACGGATCTGTAGGCAGTGGGCCGCCGTCACGACGTGCTGGTCGTCCACGAGCGTGCCCCCGCAAAACTGGCCGTCGAACTGCGTCTTGGCCTTGGGGTTGACCAGTGCGACGATGAACGGCCAGCGCGTGTCGAACTCGCTCTGGGTCACGGCCGTGCCGTTGACAATGGCCGCGTGCTCGGGCGCAGGTGGGGTAGGGGCAGCGCTCGCCGAGGTGATCCCCAGTGCGAGGACGAGAGCGAACAGCGTCGCCACAGGGGCGACGGTGCGGACGAGACGATGCATGCGGTGGCTCTCCTGAGCGTGGATGACGGACGTTCGATTCGCGCGGCGAGTTCTCCCGTGCGTGAGCCCGTCAGACACTCTATCGCCTGGGCGGCAGGATCGACGGGTCGCGTCGAGACCCCGACGATCAGGGATGCGGCCGGTGCGTGCCGGTGTGCGGGCGGGTACCCGCGATCCAGTGGGCCGGATTGACCATGACATCTTCGGTGGGCAGGCGCGTGAGGTCGAAATCGCGTACGATCCGCGCGAGCGGCGCCGCGGGATCCGGTACCGCCTCACCGAGGGATTCGAGCAGCAATCGAAGTGCCTCGTGGGCATTGACGCCATGAGCTGCGAGGTCGGCGAGTGTGACGGATCCGTGGCGCTTCGCGAGGCGCTCGCCGTCGGGAGCGACCATGAGCGGAATGTGAGCAAAGGTGGGCCTGGCCACGTCGAGCACGTCGGCCAGCCACAGCTGGCGCGGGGTCGAGGTCGCGAGATCGGCGCCGCGCACGACTTCCCCCACGTGGAGGTCGGCCTCGTCCAATGTGCTTGCGAGGTTGTACGCGGCCACACCATCCTTGCGGCGAATCACGAAGTCATCGACCACCGTCTCCACGCGACCGAGCACAAGGTCGTCGAACCCGCGAAGCGCGGACCCGACGCGTACCCGGATCGAGGCGGCGTCGCCGGCGTCGATCCGGGCTCGAGCAGTGGTGGGAGCGAGGTGGGCGCACGTGCCCGGGTACGCGCCATCTGCCGATTCGCCGTGAGGTGCGCTCGCAGCGGCGCGAATGTCGGCGCGGGAGCAAAAGCACGGATATGCGAGTTCGCGCGCGACGAGCTCGGCGATAGCGTCGTCGTAGCGAGCAGTGCGATCACGCTGGTGGATGATCGGACCGTCCCAGTCGATGCCGAGCGCAGCGAGGTCCGCGATCTGCGCGCGTTCGTGATCCGCGCGCACGCGGTCCGGGTCCAGATCATCAACGCGGAGCGCGAACCGCCCTCCGAGCGAGCGAGCGCGCAGCCACGCAACGAGCGCAGTGCGCAGATTGCCGATATGCAGCGCACCGGTGGGGCTCGGCGCGAACCGTCCATCGTGAGGACCGACCATGCGTGTCAGTCTCGCACGTGGTCTCGGGCGCACGTTGTCAGATCACCGCTGCATCTGCTCAAAGGCGAGATCGATCGCCAAGGCATCCATACCGTCGGTGGCCTGCCACGGACGCGACTGTCGTCGCGCGGCGAACGCCGGCGTCGGTGTTGGGCTCCAGCCTGCGCCGCGACCCGACGTGCGCGTGAGCAGTGGCGCGCGCGACGCCGCCCGAGCGTGGGCGTGAGTGCGGCGAGCCGTCGGCGCGACCGGCGCAGAACGCTCGGCGCGCAGCAGCAGGACCACCGCCGTGATCACCGCCGCAGAGGCGAGCAGCGTGCGCTGACCGATCGGCTCAGCGAGCACCACCGCGCCGAGCAGGAGCGCAACGACAGGATTGATGAATGCGTGCGTCGTCGCCACCGACGTCGCCACGTTGGCGAGCAGCCAGCCGTATGCGAGGAATCCGACGATCGAGCCGGCGGCCACGAGATACAGCCAGCTCCCGATGACGCCCATCGTGAGATCGGCGGAGCTGACGGCGCCCAGCTCACCCGAGAGCACTCCAACCATGCACAGGAGCGTCCCGCCCGTCAACATCTGCATGCCGCACGCGAGCGGCAGTGAGCGTGGCACGGTTGCGCGCGGGCTGAAGATCGAGGCTGCTGCCCATGCAGCGTTGGACAGGACCAGCACGGCCGCAGCGAGTGGATCGACCCCGCCTGCGGAGGCGCCGCCACCTGTTGGCAGCACAAGGAGCGCTATGCCGAGCGTCCCGACGCCGAGACCGACAATCGCCATGCCCGCAACCCGCGTGCGGGAGATGCCGACCGAAAGGAGCACGACCCACAGCGGCGCGGAAGCCACGAGCAGCGCCGCGATGCCGGTGGGGAGCCGCGTCGCCGCCCACGCGGTTGCGCCCATGCCTATGGTGATCAGGCCGGTGCCGATGATGGATGCATGCCCCCAATGTCGGCGGGTCGGGACGGGCAACCCGCGCGTGAGCCAGAAGCCGAGAGCGGTGGCGATGAGCCCGGCCGTGACGAAGCGTGAGCCCATCATCAGCAAGGGGGGGAGCGTCTCGAGCGTGACGTGGATGGCGACAAACGTCGAGCCCCAGATGAGCCAGGTGGCGAGCAGGGCGACGGTGACGAGGAGACGGTTGGGCGTGGCATGCGAGGTCATGTACCACACGGTAGAGGGATGTTGCCGGATCACGAAGATGCGATCGAAGGCGTACCAGACATCACACCTTCGAATCGAAGGCATTCCGCATGAAATGCCATCGAAACGGCCTCAAGCCGAATGAACCTGTCCAAAGCGGCATCCGAAATCGACATTTTCGGGCATGCGCGGTACGGTGAGAGGATGCTTGACGCCCCCCGCCCCGCCACATTGCCCCGTACCCTCAACCTCGATTCGACCGATCGGGAGATCTTGCGCGAGCTCGCGCGGTCGGCGCGGGTGTCGTGGGCTGAGCTGGGTCGCCGGGTCGCCCTGACCGCGCCGGCAGTGCGCGAACGTGTGCGCCGGCTCGAGCTCGATGGTGTGATCGTCGGGTATCACGCCGCGCTCGACCCCGCGCGATTGGGTCGCGGCATCGGCGCCTTCGTTCGCATCGCCACCCCGACACAGGCGCGCCACGACAAGCTCGTCGCATTCGTGGGCGAGCATCCCGAGATCGTCGAGTGTCACGCGCTCACGGGGGAGGACACGTTCCTCCTGCGCGTGCAGGTCGCCACACCCGCCGAGCTCGATCGGCTCACGACCTCGCTCGCGCTGTTCGGCCGGACGACGACCTCGCTCGTCCTCGCCTCGCCGTCCCGCGACCGCGCGGTCGGGGGCGTCTGACCGGCCGGTCCGGCCGCGTGCGCATACCAGTGCTGCGGCCTCCCCCCTGCGAAGGCGAGCGGACGTCGTCGTCATCGGACGAGCGCTCATCACCGTCGTCGTCGCTCGGACCCGCAGCGGGCTCGAATCCGCCGAGCAGCCGCATCACGCCGAGTACTGACAGCACGAACATCGCGCCGTCCGCGAGCAGGAAGGCCTCGAGCACCCCACCAGCGCTCGGGACACGTAGGACGAGCAGACCGAACCAGCTGACGAGCAGCACCGGCACGGGCGCGACGAACTCCCACGTGCGCGCGCTGTTCGTCGGGAACCGCGATAGAATACTGGAGGAATACGATTCGCGGCCGCTCGCGTACGTACGCACGACCATGACCCCCCATCCCTCACACCCCACCCCGCATCGGCTCATCCCGACCGGTCCCGCTTCGTTCGCGGAGGGCAGCGGGCTCTCGCCCCAGCAGTGGTGGGAGGTTGTCGCGCCACCTGCCGAGCTGGCGAGCAAGGTGCACGCGCTCATTCCCGCTTCGGGCGTGCTCGAGGTCGAGCAGCTCGAGCGGCTCGCAGGTGACATCGCTGCAGACGCCGCCATCTGGGAGCCGCTCGTCATCGTCGATGAGAACCGACGCCGATACCGCTTGCTGTATGACGATGACCGGCTCGACGTGTGGGTTCTCAGCTGGATGCCTGATCAGGGCACGGGGTTCCATGATCACGATCTCTCAGGCGTAGGGCTCTCGTGTGCGCAAGGCGAGGTGTGCGAGAAGCAAATGCTCCTGCCTGCCGGCACTTCTGATGTGGCAATGACCGCAGGCGTGACCCGCAATGGCCTGCCCGGCTACATCCACTCGGTCGCGCACGCCGCCGGCACCCCTGCCGTGACCATCCACGCCTACTCACCGCCTCTGGTGCGCGTCGGTCAGTACCGCGTGGATGAGAACGGTGTGATGCACCGATCGATCGCACACGGCCGGCAAGAACTCCTGGATCACTCCATCGCGGCGGTCGATCCAGCGCGTGCCTAACGCTTCCCGTGAACCAGCGCGCCGCTGGCCCTTGGGCCCAGTCAGCCTCGTCGCAGTCACAATGGCGCTGTTCGCTTTCCTGATCTGGGGCGCGCTCCACACCGATCTGCCGCAGTACGACGGCAAAGCCATGGCGGGGCGATTCGTCGGGTATCCCATCGTCGCGCTGCTCGTGCCGCTCGGGTGGCTCGTCGCCTGTCGTCGTCAGCGCCGGCGGCTGGCGTTTCCGTTCGGCGCAGCCGTGCTCGTCACATTCCCGTTCGTCATCGATCTGTGGGGCAACACGTTCCGCCTCTACATCGAGAACGAGCACTTCGATGACGTGGTGCACGCCATCAATCCCGTGCTCTTCGTAGCGGCATTCGCGCTGCTGCTCGACCGCACGGGCGTGCCGCGCTGGGCGACGTGGATCATGGCGTTCGGCATTGGCTGCGCCGGCCACATCCTCTGGGAGACGCTCGAGTACTGGCTGCTGGAGGGTTTCGGCGCCGTTGAGCTGGACCTGTCGCTCGCGGACACGCTCAGCGATCTGGGCTGGGGGATGGTTGGTGCGATCATCGGCGCGTGCGCACACCTCGTGGGCCCTCGGCCTGCGGTGATGCTCATCCCAGATGCCGCTCGCTGAGGTTGGGATCTGCGGCGCACGGGCACGCGTCGTGACATGACGACGACCTACCTGCCCGACCTCAGCCACCGCACGCCCGAGCCCAAATGGCTGCCCGCAGATCTGCCCGATCGGATCGAGCCTGCGTGGGTCACCGCGCGATACGGCGAGCTGCTCGCTGCGGCCGAGACTGCTGGGGATGATCCGGCCGCATGGATCGAACTCATCCACCGCACGAGTGAGGTCGAGGCATTCGTCGGCTCACACGGTTCGCGATGCGGCATCGCGTATCGACAGCAGACCGACGACACGGCAGCGACGGAGGAGTACCAGCGCTGGAATCGCGAGATCTCCCCGGTGCTGCTCGATGCGTCCGTGTCACTCGCACGTGCGATCGTCGCAGCACCCTCGGCCTGTCGCGATGCGATGGCCGCTGAGTTCGGTCGACAGTTCATCGACCTCATCGAATCGTTCTGTCGCTCGTACGCGCCGATCAACACGGCGCTGCGCACCGAGCTCTCGGATGTGACGATGCGGCACACTGCGATCTTCGGCAAGGGCACGATCCAGTGGCGCGGCGAGACGCACCCCTTCAGCTACGCCCGCAAGGCCGCGCTCGATACCGACCGCGAGGAGCGGCACAAGGCGTGGGGATCCAAGGTCGCATACGTACGCAACAATGAAGGCGAGCTCCAGACGATCTTCGATGAGGCGCTCGCGCTTCGTCGGAAGATGGCTGACAACCTCGAGATGCCGTCCTACACCGCACTTCGGTATGCAGAGATGAATCGGTTCGACTGGACGCCCGAGGATGCAGCGCGCGTGCGCGGCGCCATCGAGCGCCACCTCACCCCGATCGCCACGCAGCTGCAGCTGCGTCAGGCTGCGGCGCTCGGCACCGACAAGCTCCATCCAGCGGACGAGGAGATCAACCCAGAGCCCGCCCCCGAGATGATCGTCGATATCGACGGGCAACTCGGGGCTGCTACCGCTACCTTTGAGGCCATGGGTGAGGAGTTCGGCGGCCCCTGGAAGATGCTCGTCGAGGAGGGACTCATCGATCTACCCGCCCGCCCGGGCAAGGGGACCGGCGGATTCTGCTCGAGCTTCCCCTTCGAAAAGGTACCTTTCATCTTTTGCAACAGCGTCGGCTCGCCGGATGACATCAAGACGCTCGTGCACGAGTACGGACACGCGCTCCAGGGATGGCGCAGTCGCGACATCGAGCCAGGCGATCTCCAGCACCCCACCATGGAGGCGTGCGAGATCCACTCGATGACGCTCGAGCTGCTCGCCCAGCCGCACCTCGGCTCGTTCTTCGGGGAGGACCTCGACGCATTCAATCTCGAGCACCTGCGCTCGACGCTCGTCACTGTGCCGTACATGGCAGCGATCGACGAGTTGCAGCATCGCATCTACGATGAGGGGCTGGATGCCGCCGCCCGCGGCGCCGCGTGGCGTGAGGCCGCAGAGCGTTTCCAGCCGGCGATCGACTGGGACGCGGACGCCTGGTACGGCAACAATCGCTGGCTCTTCCAGCTTCACGTCTTCCAGTACCCGTTCTACTACCTCGACTACGCGCTCGCGCGCATGGTGAGCTGGGAGCTCTGGCTCGATTCGCTTAAGGATCGCGACGCGGCGATCGAGCGCTATCTAGCGCTGTGCAGTGCGGGAGGCACCAAGCCGTTCCGTCAGCTCGTGCGCGAGGCGGGCCTGGGTGATCCGTTCGAGGAGTCCACGCTCGAGCGCACGATGGCGCGCCTGCGTCCCCACCTGAAGCTGGACGAATAGCGGTGGCGCCGCTCACTGTGGTGCGCAAGGTGCTGCTCGAGGAGGTATCGATCGAGCGCGCATGGGAGCTCCTCACCGATCCGGTGCAGGTGCGCAAGTGGTACGCGTTCGGCGGCGCGGAAATCGATCTCGTTCCCGGAGGCGTGCTCACCTTTCGCTGGGTCGAGCACGGCATGTACCGCGGCGCGATCGACGTGGTCGAGGCGCCGACGCGGTTCGCGTACCGGTTCTCGCAGCTCGAGGATGCGGATCCGGCTTCGGACAACGCGACCGAGGTCGAGCTCACGCTCGAGGAGACCGAGGCTGGCACGCTCGTGAAGGTCAGCGAACGCGGGTTCGAGCAGCTGGCGCTCCACAGCCCGACGGCCGGCAAGGAACTTGCGGTGGCGAGCGCGGAGGCGTGGCTCGCTGCGTTCGCCGAGCTGCACGCGCTCGCGCACAGCTAACACCGCGCCCACAGCGTGCGTCGTAGCGTGCGTCGCGGCGTGCGTCGAAGCTCTCGCGGCGTCGCTCTCGCGGACCCCGATTCGGTGAGTGTTACGTGGTGTGCGCTGGGCGCGCATGGAGTACCACTCAGTGGGTGGGAGTGGGGTCCTGATGCGTGAGTGTTACGTGGTGTGCGCTGGGCGCGCATGGAGTACCACTCAGTGGGT
>Ga0105047_10012596_pt1 | contig 13598 bp, 2 predicted proteins | sample MAT04_FD_78384 | JGI IMG/M metagenome (GOLD analysis project Ga0105047, IMG submission 78384) | Freshwater microbial communities from Lake Fryxell liftoff mats and glacier meltwater in Antarctica - MAT-04 (megahit assembly) | ecosystem: Environmental > Aquatic > Freshwater > Ice > Liftoff...
AACCGAGGTGGGCACTCCTGATTCGTGTTGATTGTGCTCGTGCCTCTTTCGAGCCACACCTCGGCGAGGAAACCGGTCGGCAAGCACTTCGATAGAAAGCCAACCCAGCAAGGCAGCAGGCACATATGGAGCCCACCGACCGGCAACCTCGAACGCTACGACAACCGCCGCAACGTCATCACCAATCATCAATCAGGCCCTTACGTGACGCCGCACTATCACGCGCATATTCGGCGTTCGGGGGAGCGCCTGTCGGCCGGTAAGGACCGACCGGCGCTGCACCTCTGGTCGCTCGGTTGCTGCGTTCGTCGCCGTCTCACATGAGGACCGTGGTTCGGACGCTTCGGCGCTCTTGTGGCGACTGCCGTCGCCGATCCGAAGGCGTCTCAGTTACCGATCCCCAATCGGACGGTCGGTGTGGCGTTCAGTGTCGGCAGCGTGCTGTTGGGGACGAAATTAGGTGATTCTCCCGATGCGATCGACGAGGAGCCCCAATTACTTTTGGGTTCGTGTGGCAGCGGTGGCAGTCGTTCCGAGCGCATGCGACGGATCCAACGACCAGGACTCGATTCCTGCTTGTGGCTGTCACTGGGGTCGGGTTGATGCCGCAGTCATTTCTCGTTTGCCCCTTTCGGGGTCTTATTGGAGGAGGTTCGTGATGGGTTTCATGGCGCGTGGTGATGGTCGGGGCGGGTTGTGGCGGTCGCGTTGGGCGGCGGTGGGTGCTGCGGTTGCGGTGACGTTGGGTGGCGGCGGGTTGGTGGTGGTGAATGCTGCGTCGGGGCCGGCGTCATCGGTGGTGACGATCGACCCGGTGCGTATTTTGGACACGCGTATCGACGTTGGGCTGCCAGGTCCGTTCGTGTCGGCGATCTCGCAGAAGTTGCAGGTGACAGGCGCAGCGGTCCCGGCTGGTGCGACGGGGGTGTTGTTGAACGTGACGGTGGTGGCACCGTCGGCGGCTGGGTTCTTGTCCGTTCGTCCCGGTGACGCAACGGGTGCGCCGTCGACGTCGTCGTTGAACTTCAACGCCGGCAGCATCGTGCCGAATTCGGTGCAGGTCGGGCTGCCGACTGCCGGTGCGAATGCCGGCAAGATCGACATCACGTACGACGCGTTCGGCCAGACAGGGCCCACGACGGAAGTACTGATCGACGTCGTTGGCTACCTCATTGCGGGAGGCGCTGGAACACCGGGTCCCGTCGGGCCGCAAGGTTCTGCGGGAGCCCAGGGTGCGACCGGGCCGCAAGGTTCTGCGGGAGCCCAGGGTGCGGCCGGTCAGCGAGGTCCGTTGAGGTCGAGTTGCTCAGCGACGTTGCGTTGGGACCTTTCAGCCTGTCGAGCTGCCACGGTCACCGTCGGAACCGGTCCGTTCGGGGTGGCGTTCGATGGCACCAACATCTGGGTCACCAACCAGAACTCGAACACCGTGTCGAAGATCAACCCGGCCACCAACACCGTGATCGCCGCCGTCGCCGTCGGAACCGGCCCGCGAGGGGTGGCGTTTGATGGCACCAACATCTGGGTCGCCAACAACGGCTCGAACACCGTGTCGAAGATCAACCCGGCCACCAACGCCGTGATCGGCTTACCCGTCGCCGTCGGAAACCAACCGTCCGGGGTGGCGTTTGACGGCACCGACATCTGGGTCACCAACCAGGGCTCGAACAACGTGTCGAAGATCAACCCGGCCACCAACAGCGTAATCGGCTCACCCGTCGCTGTCGGAACCGGCCCGCGAGGGGTGGCGTTTGATGGCACCGACATCTGGGTCACCAACTTCGGCTCAGGCAACGTGTCGAGGATCAACCCGGCCACCAATACCGTGATCGGCGCCCCCGTCACCGTCGGCATGTTCCCGTTCGGGGTGGCGTTTGATGGCACCAACATCTGGGTCAACAACCTGGGCTCAGCCAACGTGTCGAAGATCAACCCGGCCACCAATACTGTGATCGCGACCGTCGCCGTCGGCACCTTCCCGGCCGGGGTGGCGTTTGATGGCACCAGCATCTGGGTCACCAACGAGAGCTCGAACAACGTGTCGAAGATCAACCCGGCCACCAACACCGTGATCGCGACCGTCGCCGTCGGAACCGCCCCATTCGGGGTGGCGTTTGATGGCACCAACATCTGGGTCGCCAATGGCAGCTCGAACAACGTGACGAAGATCGTGCCGTTCTGATTGCTGGGATTCTCGTCGCGTCGAACAGCCTGAGCGGGTGAGCGGGCCTCGTGCGTTCAGCAAACCAACGTCAACTTCGGTGGTGCGGTGGCAGCCGTATCGACAGCCGCTGCAACCAGTCGGGCACGCTCAGAGCACCGCCATGGTCACCCCCCGATCACGCCCGACATCGTCTCACTTGGGGACCGCCGTCCGGACGTTTCGACGCCCTTGTGGCGAACATTGTCGCCGATCCGAAAGCGTCTCAACTGACAATCCTCATCCGGACACGAGGGCAGTCGTAGAACGTCGCCCGACCGGCACTGCCGAAATTCGGACGACCGCAACTTCACCTCGTGTCAGTACCTGGCGTTGATGGACCGATGGTTGCTGACTCGAACCGGCTGACTCGAACCGGCTGACTCGAACCGGCTGATTCGCAATCGGCGCTCGCAGAGCGGCGCCTATTGCCGTCTCAGATGGGGACCGTCGGGCGGAGAACTGTTGGGTCGGCGGTCCTCCTCTGAGACAACACAAGAAGTGCGCCGGCAGTCCGATTCGTGCAGCCCAACCGCGTGAAGGGCTCGGCGGTGTCAGGCATCTCGATGCCGAACAGTGAGATGGAGTCGTCGTCGATCAGTTGCCCAGCGACGACAACTGCGTACACGAGACGGCCACCTGCGACCAGGTAGCGCGGAAGTCGTCTCGTTCGGGGTACGCGCCGAGCAGCTCATCGAAGCGTGCGGCAAACGCTTCGGCAATCGTCGGCAGCTCGATCAACAAGAAGTCGCTCGCCGACGGTTCACCGTGGGGGTCCGCGTGATTCGCCGAGCTGGGCGCCGAGTTCGGTGAAGAACTGTGGGTCGATGCGAACGGTGCGCCGGGTCACTGACGGGCTTGGCTGCCTTCGGTGGCTGCGATTCGAGCGTCAGCTTTGCGCCTGGCAGCGGCGATCAGGTCAGCAGGAACGCTGGTGGGGTCCTTCACCAATCCGGCTCGGATCGTGGCGGCGCCGACGCCGGGGGTGAGCGGTTCGAGTTCGGCGGTTGACCAGATCCGGTCAACACCGTAGCTGCTCGGCCATCGGTGAGGCTGCGAGTAGTTGCTGCCAACCGACGATCGTGCCGGGACGACTTGGCAACATTGCCAGAGAGCACGGCGTTGCCCGGTACGAGGGGCGGCGTGGCCGTGATCGCCCCACGCCGTGTAAGTCGTGGGGCGATCACGGGGCGCAGGAGAATTCTTCGAAGTGACCGGGAGTGCCGGAGAAGGCCTTGCCGCTGTTGTTCTTGATGTCCTTGGTGTACACGAGCCCCAGTTCGACGAAGCCCGACGCCCCGGCGGTGGAGACATCGGCTTTCGACGGACCGGCCCCGAGGGCGTACGCCAGGTCCAGCAGGAACGACTGCATCGCCGGGCTGTGCTGGCGAACGTCGTTGAAGCCGCCATAGGCCGCGTTGCAGTGCACGAACAGCTGCGTGGCGCCGGGCCAGTCCATCAACCTGTCACCGTCGTTCGGGCCGTTGCTTGCGTTGTCGGCCTCCAGCACGTCGCGATCCCAGCCTCCGTAGATCCAGTCGATGCCTTGGTGATGTTGGTTGTCGCTGATGTCGGCATTGCCGGTGGAGGTCGCCTCGAACCAGATCGCCGGGTCGATGCCGGGGCGGGGACGGTAGTCGAGGATGTCGGCTGCCGTCTCCGCGCCGCTGCCGGGAGGGCCGCCATAGCCGCCGAAGAGGTAGTCGACGAACTTGTCGTTCGTTCCTCGGGCTGCAAGATCGGGGCACGCTGTCGCACCGTCGAGCGCCGGATCGCAGCCCTTGCCGCCCCACATCACGTCGGCGCCGTTGGCACCGAACAGGATGTCGCCGCCCGACTCGCCGTTCATCACGTCGTTGCCGGCAGCACCGTGCATCGAGTCGCGATCGGGCCCACCGAGCATGAAGTCGGCGTTCCCATCAATGGTCCCCGGACGGGCCAGCACGACGGGCGAGAAGCCGGTGCCGATGTTGTTCGGATCGCGGCGGAGGTCGACGCGGCGATCGAGCGTTCCACTGCGGAACGCCGTGAAGCTCACCCTCGGGGGCGGGATGATCGAGGTCGTGAACGATGCCGGGTCGCCCGGCGAACCGTTGATCAGCCGATTGACGATGCCGCCGCGGTCGCCGATCATGGCGTCCTCGCCAGTCTGTCCATACATCCGGTCGTCGCCGAGTTCGCCGATCATGTCGTCGTTGTCCTGGCCGCCGTACATGGTGTCGTTGCCGTCCTGACCCCACTGCGCGTCGTCGCCGTCGTCACCGAACATCTGATCCTCACCGAAGGCATTCGGGTTCCCGCCGACATCGAATCGGGTGGTGGTGCGCACGATGGTGGTCGGATTCGCTTCCACGTACTTGCGGTATTGCCCCATCCCGGTGACCTCGCGCACGAGGTCACCGTTGTCACCGAGTTGGAAGTCGGCGCCGGGGCCGCCGTACATCCGGTCGCCACCATCTCGTCGGCCTGCAACCCTGCTACCGCCGATCATGTCGTCCTGGCCCGACTGCCCGTACATCAGGTCGGCGTCGGGGTTGCCTTCCATGTCGTCGTCGCCGGCACCGCCGAACATCAGGTCAGGCCCGCCCTGGCCGCGCATCACGTCGTCGTTGCCGTTGCCGTACAAGATGTCGGCGCCATGCACGTCGAGCGGCGCCGGTGTGATGGTCGCCGGCTCGACGTCGAACTGGACGATCGAGCGGACGATGTCCAGCGTCCCTTGGCCGATCAGCCATCCGGCACCGGAGGTCTGCTTGATCACCCGGGCGTTGTCGCCCATCGTGACGTCTGCCCCGTTCCCGCCCGCTGATCCTTCGGCGTCGGCGTCGGCGTCAGCAGCACTAGTGGCATCACCGGCGAGCAGGTCGTCGCCGTCGAGCAGCCCGTCACCGACGCGGTTGGCGTCGATGATGCCGTCGTTGGCCGACCCGCCGCCGATCAGGTCGTCCTGGCCCGACCCGCCGTACAGAACGTCATCAGCGTGGTTGCCCTCGACGTAGTCCTCGTCGGCGCCACCGAGCATCAGGTCGTTTCCGCCCTGGCCGTACATCGTGTCGTTCCCGCTCCCACCGATCATCGGGAGTTCGGCACCGTGGACGGACCCCGGTACCGACGGGCCGCCGGTGAGCTCCACGTCATACAGCTCGACGTTGCGGACGATCGTGGCGAACACGCCCACGCCGCCGGGGCGAAGGACGCTGCCGTTGTCGCCGAGCATCACGTCGGCGTCGGCGCCACCATCCATGATGTCGCCTTCGTCGGTGACGTTCTCCAATCGCCGGAACAGGTCGGTTGCCGAATGCGGCCCGTCGTCCTGGCCGCTGCCGCCGACCATGTCGTCCTGCCCGTTACCGCCGTTGATCGTGTCGACCCCGGCATTTCCCTCGAGGTAGTCGTCGCCGCCCTGCCCTTCGACGACATCATTGCCGGACTGACCGTATGCGACGTCGGCCTGATCGCCGCCGAAGAGGAAGTCGCCCGCTGCGGCCGCAGCATTCGGCGGCAGAACCAGGCCGGCGAACGGGATGTCGAACAGTTCCAGCGTTCGTACCGGGGTGCGTTCGAGGTCGGCGTTGTCGCCGGCCATGTGGTCGGCACCACCCTGACCACTCAATGTGTCGGATCCGTCGGCGACGCCGGGGAAGACCCGCTTGGTCCCGCTCAGGCCACCGAGATCGTGCCCGTTGCCCCCGATCAGGTCGTCGTCGCCGGCCCCGCCGTCGAGGTTGTCGTCGCCGGCGTTGCCCTCCAGGTAGTCGTTGCCGTTGCCGCCCGAGATCAGGGTTTCGTTGCGACCCTGGCCGTAGAGCGTGTCGTTGCCTTCGCCGCCGCTGATCGCATCGTCACCACTCCAGTTCGCGTCGGGCGCCACGGCCGAGAGGAACGGTTGGTCGTGCAGGACCAGCTTGCCGTTGCAGACCTCGGCGTTGTCGCCGGTGATCACGTCGTTGCCGGCGCCGCCGTCCATGGTGTCAGCGGCGTCGGGTTGCGCGGCAACGAAGCTGCCACCGACCATCCGGTCGTCGTCGGCGTCGCCGAACATGACGTCCCCGGCGCCGTTGCCGGCCATGCAGTCGCCACCGATGCCGCCGCGCATCGTGTCGATGTCCGCGTTCCCTTCCATCGTGTCGACCCCGCTGTCGCCGTACATTTCGTCGGTTCCGGCGTCGCCGGACATCGAGTCGTCGTTGTCGCCGCCACGGAGGTAATCGTTGCCGTCGTTGCCACGCATCACGTCGTTGCCGGCGTCACCGAACATCAGGTCCGGATCATCATTCCCGTTCATCACGTCGCCGTCGGCGCTGCCGTACATCACGTCGCCCCCGGAGCCGCCGTTCATCGCGTCGATGCCGCGCCCGCCGTACAGCACATCGGCATCCTCGTTGCCGTTGATCGTGTCGTTACCGGCCAGCGCGGTGCCCGATGTGATGGTGCCGTCGGCGGCGCCTGCCGCCCTGGCGATCGTGCCGTCGTCACCGAGCACGTAGTCGCGTCCGGTTCCTCCGTTGATCTCATCGCCGTCCGCGCCGCCGACGATATCGTCGCCGTCAGCGTCACCGAACAGCTTGTCGGCCCCCGCGTCGCCGAAGAGGTCGTCGTCACCGCCGTTGCCGTGGACGGTGTCGCCGTCGGGGCCACCGATGAGGGTGTCGTTCCCGTCGTCGCCGTTGAGGGTGTCGATGCCTTCCGCTCCGTCGATGCGGTCGTCCTGGCTGCCGCCGTTGGCGGTGTCGTTGCCTGGGCCGGCGGAGATGGTGTCGTTGCCGTCGTCGCCGTTCAACGTGTCGTCACCGCTGCCGCCCACGACATTGTCGCCGTCGGCGCCACCGGAGACGGTATCGTCACCCTCGCCACCGTTGAGTGTGTCGGTCCCTGCGTCGCCGGTGATGGTGTCGACGCCGTTGTCGCCGCCGATCACGTCGGGTCCGCCCTGGCCGGAGAGGTTGTCGTTGCCGCCGCCGCCGTTGATGCGGTCGGCGCCCCCGCCAGCGTCGGCCGCGCAGGTGAATGCGCCGGCGTCCTGGTGTCCGTCACCGAGGATCGTGTCAATCGCATCGCCACCGGTCAGCTGGTCGTCACCCGGCCCTCCGCACAGCACCACGGGCAGCGTGAACGACTGCGCCGTGCTGGTCACTCCCCCGTCCTGCTGGATCACCGGAGTGCCACCGGCTTGCATCGCCAGGTTGTCGTTGCCGTCTTCGCCGTCGGCGAACACGCTGTTGACATCGTCGAATTCCTGCTGGAATCCGAATCCGGTGACCGACACCTTGTGATCGCCGATCTGGCGCACCGTCATCTGCTCGTTGATCTCGTTCTCCTCGAATTCACGCTGGTCCCTGTAGGCGCCGACGTGCAGCACGAGCACTCCTCCGGCGTCCACATGCGCCAGCACGGGCGTCGACGTGCAGAGGCCGACGAACAGATCGTCGAAGTTGACCAGCGTGGCGCTGGCGAGCGGCCACGTGTCTTCACCGGTGAAGATATTGTCCTGATAGAGCTCGAGGAAGACCGTGAGCTTGCCCTCGGTGTCGAACAGACACAGCGGGTTCTTGCTCAGGGCGGCGATGATCTCGTCGATCCGCAATCGGCCATCGAGGTTCTCGGGCTTCGGCGGGTCACCGATCGGGCCGCCGTCGTGCAGGTTGAGGTCGAGGTTGGCTGCGACCCCGCCCCGAATGCCGGCTTCGGCGATCAGGATGTCGACGGCGGCTTGCACCGAGACGCTGCCATAGAGCGCGATCTCGGGCACGTCGATGCCGTTCTTTTTGTCGTCGAAGTACACGCCTTGCAGCAAGGTGGCGACGGTGCCGAATAAGCCATCGTCGGTCGGGTCGTCGTTGGTCAGCTTGCTGATCGCATTGCGGAGTCCTCGTGTGTCGTAGCCGATTTCGAGGTGACCTTCGACTTTGAAGCTGACGGTCGCACCGACCGAGATCGGCAGTGGGCCAATCGGTGGCCCGAACTTGAAGGTCTTCGAGAACTCGGCCTTCAGGGGGCCGGCGTCGAATCGGACGAGGTCGACGTCTTGGCCGATCAACATGCCCATCAGCGACGACGGGTTGTCGAATGCGGGGAAGGTGAACCCGCCCTGGTCGGTCGCCTGGCCGAGCTTGGCCGCCAGGTTCCCGGTGAGGGCGTCGAGGGGCTTGGCGAGACCTGCAGGAAGCTCGTCGGTGACCGACATGATCAGCCGGTCGGCGGCGTCAGCGCCCGAGATGGCGCCCGCCTTGGCAGCACTCGGGCTGAGGTCGAGGTCGCCGAGCTTGATGATCGGTTGACCGCCGGCGTCGTTCGTGGCCGTGATGAAGTCGACGAGCAGAATCAGCCGACGGATCAGCACCGTGCTGTCCGGGCCGTTCTGCAGGTCGATCAGGTCGAGCATCGTCGGTGGGGTCTGATCGAACAGCTCGGCGATTTCCTTGACCCCGGGGATCGGCGCGTTGAGCGTGTCGAGTACCGGCTTGAGCGGGCGCGCGAAGCGGTCGAGTTCCTTGGTGATCGGCCCGATGAAGTCGCCGACGAAAGAGCCGAGGTCGATCGACACGTCCTCGAGGCTGATCGTGAAGTCGGACGACTGGGCGAACACCTCGATGTCGGTCCCGGCCCCGGCACCGAAATTCCAGGCCATCTTGAAGGTGCCGGTGAAGATCGGCAAGCTGGGCGCGTCGGCGCCGAACGAGGCCACGTCGCTCGGTGAGAGGCCGGTGACGAATCCGAGTTGGAGATCGAGTGCTCCGTCGACGGTGACGACGATGCCGACACCGGGGTCGAGCCCCGCCACCAGTTGACCGAGCGAGAGCCGACCGATCGTGGACGTCAGATTGGCCCCGAGGGTGAGGGACAAGTCGTCGCCGACGTGCGCGTCGGTCAGCGCCACGGGGATGAATGCAAGCGAGCCATAGACGCTGTCGGGCATGTCGACCTTGGGCGTGATCTCGATCTCCGGCGCGCTGGCCCCGCTGATCGGGTTGTCGGTGCGCAGGTAGAAGCCCTCGGTCTTGCTGATGCCGAAGGCGAGATCGATGTGCCATTCGACGCCGGCGGCCAACTCGTCACCGTCAACTGCCGGATCGTCGTTGACCTTGAGCGACAAGCCGGGCAGGCCGAGGTCGAATGTCAGGTCGGTTGTCGCCGTGTCACCGATCGACAGCTGCAGTTCCAGGTCGCGAATTTCTAACACGGGCGCGGCGTCCGCGCACGCGACGAGGGTTCCGCCGCCATTGTCGCACGATGCCACCACCTGGACGTCGTCGGTGACGTCGCCGTTGCTGTTGCGGTCGACCAGCATCGAGGCGATCTGGTTGGTCAGAGTGTCGTCGATCAGGGTTTCGAGTGCGCCTGCGTTTGTCTGGGCGTTGAACTGGTTCACTATTGCGTTGATCGGCGTGACGACGTTGGTGTCGAACGCGGCGGCGACGTCGGCGCCGGCGTCGAGGGCGTCACCGAGGATCGGCACGGACGCCCCGAAGCTCTGGCCGTCGGTGGCGACCTCGATCTGGTCGAGTACGGCCTGTACGCCGGTGAGCAGCGTCGTCCAATCCCAGTTCTGAGAGACCAGTTGGGCGAAGACGCCTTGGGGGTCGCTGAACGTCCAACCGGCCGGGTTCAGCAGGTCGGGGGCGAGGAACTCGAGTGTTCCGAGCTTATTGCCGCCAAAATAGATCGGCAGCTTGGCGCACGCTGCTCCGGCCGCGCCGCCGCACGACACCAAGGGGTTGGGGGCGATGGTGGTCGGTATCGCTCCCGCGAGAAAGGTGCCGACATCGCCCAGGGCGACCCGGTCGACTCCCGGTCCGCCGTAGCCGGGGTTGGCCAGCAGGAATGACGCGCCGATCTTCGCTTGGGCAGGATCGCTGTCGGCCGGGTTCGGTGCATCGAGTCCGATGTTGACGCTGAGCGGTCCGAGATAGGCGTTGAAGGTCGTCGCCACATTGGCGCCGAGCGACAACTGGACCTGTGAGGTGTCGAGGACGAACGGTGTCGGCAGCCCGGAAACGGTCGGCGGGATTCCCTGGGTGACTTCGGGCAGTTCGACCCCGACGTCGAGTGAGAAAGTGGCTGTGTAGTCGACAGCGACCGTGCCTGATCCGCTGAGTCCGACCAGGCTGCTCCCGCCGAGCCCGAGATTGATCGGCTCGCTGATTGGTTGCACGACCGTGCATCCGGGCCCTGCCGCCGAGCAGATGCCGAGGTCGAGCGAGGCGAGCACCACCGTTGTCGGGCCAGAGCTGTCGAGGGAGAAGGTCAGGATCCCCGATTGGTTCGCCGGTGCGATGCCAAGGCCGCTGCCGATCACGCCTTCGAGTTGGGTCTCCAGGGTCTGCAGCGTGTTGGCGGGGTCGCCGACCACGGTGTTCAGCGAGTTGCGGATGTCGTCGAATCGGTTGGCGATCTGTTGGAACGACGTGCCGACGACGGGAAGCGAGCTGTTGAGTGTGGGGTTCGACGAGATCGTCGTGTCGAAGGTGTTCACCAGGGTCTGCACGGCGTCGAGGACCTGTGTGAACAGGGCCAGCGGGTTGGTGGTGTCGAATGAGAGGTCGATCAGGTTGGTGTTGAAGTCGGCCAGTGCGGTCACGGTCGGAGCGCCGACGGTGATGTCGGGCCATGCGACCGTGAACGAGCCGGTGGCAAGGGTGGCACCCGACGCCGTGGCGGTCGCGGTGATCGTCGTCGGCGGCACGGCGGCATTGACCGCCAATGTTCCGAGTGACGTCAGGTCGGCGGTTTCGAGGACAGCGAACAATTCTCCCAGGGTGAGTAGACCGGGTGTCGCGTCGGGCGCTGGGCCGCTCGCGAGGTCGAACGACAGCATGGGGCTGGCATCGCCACTTCGCTTGGCGAGCACCGGCACGGCGCCTACGCCGTTGGCGTCGGTGAGCCGCAGTCCGACGAATCCGATCGCCGCCCCGAGGTCGAGGTTCGCGGAGATCGGGAGGTCGATGGCGATCTCCGGCCCTGCGGTCGTGGCGTCGAGGAACAGCCGGTCGATCAGCGGCGTTGCGGTGGTGGCTCCGAGGTCGATGCCGAAGGTGAAGTCGAGAGCAACCGTTCCGACGATCGTGCCACTCGACGCACCGGTGTCGACGCTGGCGATGCCGATCGCGGCGACCTCGTCTCCGAGGTCGGGGTTCACCGATGCCATCACGCTCGTCGTGTCGGTGATGGTGAAACGCAGCTGGTCGGTGGCCGGGTCGTACCCGAGGGGCACATCGACCGGCGTCGCCACGCTGCCGAGGGCGACCCCGAGTAGGTCGGCGACTTCACCGACGGTGTCGAAGTTGGGCAGGTTGGCGAGGAAGGCGGCGTTCGAGCCTGGGCTCAACGGGTCGGCTTCGGTGGTGATGCCGTTGTCGATGAGGAACTTCTTCAGGTCGGCGCTGAGGTCGATCACGTCGGACACGCTCTGCGCGGTGAAGGGCATGTCGAGATCGGCGAGGCCCGAGGTCTGGATCGCCCCGAGCGACGCGGCGAGTTGGGCGACGGCGTTGATGATGTCGAGTGGCGAGGCGTTCTCGAAGTCCGCCAGCGCGCCGAGAGAGAAGTCGGCGGTGACCGCAGGGGCCGGGCTGCCGGTGCCGATCGTGACAGCGGCGGACGCACCACCGAGTCCGGCGATCGCGGTAGCGATGTTCACCACGCCGCCAGCGGTGAAGGTCCCGAATCTGGCATCGAAGAGGTCGGTGGGCGCGGTGGTCAGCAACTCGGTCAGGGTGGTACCGCCCAACTGGTCGGGGTCGGCGAGGTCCACCGTGACGGTGCCCGACGTCGTGACCGTGCCGTTCGCAGTGGCATCGAGAATGCCGATGTTCACCCCGGCATCCGTGAGCGTTGCAGCGGCATCGAAGTCGATCGTGCCCTGGCCGCTGGTGATCAGGAACCGCTCGCCCGGAGGACGGCTGGGGCTGTACGTCGAAGCGACCTGCAGGATTGCTTCGAGGTCGATGCTGAAGTCACCGCCGACGGTGGTGTCGGGCAGCCCGTCACCGTTTCCGTCGGGGCCGTCGACACCGAACGGAGTGATCGCACCGTTGCGGACGAGCGTGACGCTCAGGTCGATGTCTCGAGTGCCGGTGCCGGCGATCGTTGCGGCGACGTCGATCGTTGCCGAGCCGACCGACCCATCGTCGCTGGCACCGTTGGCCCCGTCGGGGTCGTTGAGGAAGTCCTCGAGATCGCCGATCGTGACACCCGGCAGAGCGTTCGTGCGGAACGTGTCGATCTGGCCGGCGAGACCGCCGAGCAGGCCATCGAGGGCGAGCATCTGGGCGGGCGTGACGTCGGTGAACGGGATGCGTTGATCGAGTGGATCGACGGCGGGAAGTTGACGGAGTGTGGTCGCCACCGATTCCAGACCGCCGGTTATGGCTGTGACGTCGTCGAACTCCAACGCGTCGGCAAGGGTGGCGCTCGCAGCCATCACGACGCTGGTCGTGACGAGCACTGTGGCTCCAGCCAATCCCCATACACGGCGTCGCCTCATCTGACATCGCTTCATCGCACACCCCCAGGCGTAGTCGGTCCAATACACAGAGCGAGATATCAATATGCGCCTTCTTGTTCACCTTCGCAAGAGAATCTTCACGCCGGCACTGAGCACCAAGTCGTCGCGCAACGCCAAGTCGTCTTCGACGCAGGCTCAACACACGCCACTTGGCCCGCCACCCCATCCACCGCACAATGTGGACCTTGTGGTGAGACAACAGCGTGCTTGAATCGGCTTGGTCATCTTTGAAACGAGGTCGTGCGCCGTTACTCGTCCGCCACCCGAGCTGGGAGCACGCCGGGCGATCTCACTGGGAGGAACTGTTACAACTCATGTTGCCGGGCCACCCATCAGGAAACCGCCCGATCACCTGTGGTCGCTCCCTCGATGACGTCGTTCAGTGTCTCAGATGAGGACCGCTGAACGGACGGTCTGGGGACGAGGCCGGAGAAGGTCACGGGTTGTGACCTGGAGCGTCTCACATAGGTGGTACGCAGCGATTCTCAGTGAGGGAGGGCTATTCGTGACGCGACCGACCCTGCGAGATGGTGCGTTTCACCACTTGATACAGGCTCAGCTTGCTCACGGCGGCTGCGCCGTGGCGGCATTTTCGGGTACCTCATCGGCGTCGGGTCGCATCCGTTCATCGCACATTCATGCCGAGCTCAGGTGGTGCGGTGTGCAACAGCGAGGTCGGCGATGTCGCGCATGATCTTCGCGAGTTGGAAATCCTTCGGGGTGTACACGGCGGCGATTCCCATGGCAGCGAGACGCGGCCGGTCGTCTTCGGGGATGATGCCGCCGACGATGACCGGGGCGTCGACACCCATCTCCTTCAGGAACGCGAGCACGTCGGGCACCAGATCGAGGTGCGATCCCGACAGGATCGACAGCCCGATCACGTCGGGGTCT
>Ga0105047_10012598_pt1 | contig 13597 bp, 12 predicted proteins | sample MAT04_FD_78384 | JGI IMG/M metagenome (GOLD analysis project Ga0105047, IMG submission 78384) | Freshwater microbial communities from Lake Fryxell liftoff mats and glacier meltwater in Antarctica - MAT-04 (megahit assembly) | ecosystem: Environmental > Aquatic > Freshwater > Ice > Liftoff...
ACAACATTGTTGTTCGACCGCACCGGAATCCCACTCACCCCACCAGTATACACGACCATGCTATCTATATCGGCATGTGCTCGCTTCAACTTCAGTCCCACGCCTTATATCCCCATAGCTAAAAGCAAGGGGTCTTACGGCGCTGTTAAACAATAAGCGTCCAACTCAAAAGACGGCACGACTTGATCCCGTCTTTGGTCGCTAGTGTTAAGGGATACGCCGCACACGAATCCGGCACCCTCGAAGCTGTCATCCAGGCTCGCAATATGGCAGTGACAGCAACGGCGTCCCCACAAGACGCCGCCGACGCGGAGAATCAGTTGTCGCAAGCTTTGGGCAAAATGTTCGCGCTCTCGGAGTCCTACCCTGACCTAAAAGCCAGTGCAAACTTCGTACAGTTGCAAGACCAACTCGTTGATACCGAGAATCGTATCGCCTTTTCCAGGCAGTACTACAATGATTCCGTTCGCCAATGGAACACCAAAATCCAAACCGTGCCGCAAAACTTTTTTGCCCCCATGATGAAAGCGCGTAAAGCAGAATATTTCGAAATCGAAGATATCGCTGGAGCCAGATTCGCGGAGGCGATCAGCTCCGAAGATACTGCAAAACCACCCGCCATCGAATTTTAGCCCGCCGCGGTGTTTGGTGCGGTTAGGCGTTGACAACCAGAGAACGTCAACTTTTCACTCGTTCCCGTTCCCACCATTCTTTTAACCGTTTCCCAACAATACGTTTACCCACCCGCCCGTGAACAAAATAATGGTCCAACAAAAACTTGTTAGCATCACCTATATGACGTCCAGGACCCGTTTGAAGAATATTCATAACTTCGGTACCTGACAATTCAGCAGAAATGCTACCAAGATTTTCCGCTTTCGACAACTCGTTAAACGTTTTCATAAACTTTGCGTGAGAAACTTTACGCTCTAAACTCGCCGTATTCAACGCTCGCACCCCATCCAACGATGACCCAGATTCAAAACAAAATTTTCTTACCTGACGAGCGTCCCAATTTTTCTCCGACATTCTGCCGAACTGTTCAAACGATTTCACTAAAATGCTAACAGTTTTGCCCACATCGCTAGGGAACCGAAGCGTTTTCAAACGATGGTTCACAACGTTCGGAGAAACTTTACCGTCAATGAACAATGCTGCTAACACCACATTTTTGCGGGTCGGCAATGTTTCAAACTGAACGTCAGCCACCGCTCGCATCAACATATTGTTATCGGAACTAGCTGGCAGTTCAGGAACAATATGTTGAAGTATTCCAGACGTTCGAAGCATCCTAAACCCGGCAGACGGGTGAGAACTCTCTAAAATACGATCCAACTCACCTTGCACACGTTCCACCGAAATATTGTCGATACGACCACACATGTCGCGCATAGCTTTCAACGCATCAGGGTGCAACCGAAAACCTAACTGTGCCGCAAACCGCGAACAACGCATCATACGAAGAGGGTCGTCGCTGAACGAAACTTCTGGTGTTTGTGGTGTACGCAAAACGCCTTCCCGCAAGTCTGCTAACCCGTTAAACGGGTCCACAACAGTTCCATCCCTCATGGAAACCGCAATCGCATTCATAGTGAGATCACGACGAGACAAATCGTCTACCACATTGTCGCCATATTCTACCGTAGGTTTCCGTGTTACCCCATCATAAGAATCTGCCCGAAATGTGGTAATTTCTACTTGTTCACCACAATATGTGAACGAAACAGTTCCAAATTGTTCTCCCGTACCTTCCCACACAGCGTCCGCGTGAGGTTCAACAACACGTCGAATCTCGTGCGGACGCAACGACGTTGTAAGATCAAAATCTTTACTTACCCGTCCTAACGCAGCATCTCGAACACTTCCCCCAACCAAAAACAGGTCAGCGTTCACATTTTGAAAGGCAGCCGCTATAGGAGCTAACAACATCCGTGTTTCTACAGGTATTAGAATCTTCCCGTCAGATCGTAAAAAATTTTCGTACGTTTTGGAAACCCCAGTTTCCCAAACGTGCTCTAACTCGCTTCCGACAGTATGCACGGAAGCGGGTTGGCATAGTGGAGCCGTAATACCACTACGAATTGGTTGAAATCCTTTAAACCTTGGTTTAGCGTTACTTCCTCGCATTATTAAACATCTTCTTCCCAAACTATATTTGCTGTTCCCTATATCTATCGGAACTTTCCGACAGTGGACTCATCCCAAAACTTTCGCCACGATACATTTTGAGAATGTTGATCGTTCTAATGTTTCACAATCGTTAACTGGAAGCGTTCCCGAAAAACAACCAACCGTCTACCGTTGTAGGGGTTGACAAAATATTCGTATATGTGTATGTAACGGTGGCAACGCCTTTTAAACATGTTCGGGTTGCGGACAACATTGGGGTCCCGTCAGAACGTTTGGTGACCGCCACAACTGTTGGAACAGTGTTCGCAAGAACACTATTGTTGGATGTTTTCAAAAACGTGGACAAAAATTTGCGTGCCTCGCTCAAGGTGGAGAACCCTGTTTCCCACGTGTCGTGCATCCGAAAAACGCCAGTAACCACATACCGAGCTTCGGCTTTCGCCGTACCCGCAACAACTTTTACCACAAACGTTGGCACATTTTCAACAACACGAAAATCCGCCGTTTCGCCACGCTTAGGGCGAGCAAACTTTTGGGCAGCATCCTCCACACCGAGCGGCCCATATTTAACGGTACGGGTAACCGTACGAACCTTGGGAGCATCATGGCGTCCCACCGTAACATTGTAACAAGCGTTCACAATTTGGGTACGACCACCCGTTAAAGGAGAATGGTATGAAGATTTGGTCGTACGATACGACGTATAACGATATGAAAGAACCTTGTCTTTACCATGTTTTAGCAAACTTTTGGTCGCGATACCCACAGCCAAACGTTCTTCCTCACTATCTTCCAAATATCCCGCCTGTTCAACGGTCACCGCAACATCGTATGTTGGTGAGATTACAGGAATCGCACCCGCCTGACCCCACTTGTCCGCAATCCGCGGATCGTTCTCATCCAACAGTTTGTTGGCAAGCTTTGTAGCGTCAGCCAACCACATTGGCTGACCCCCACCGACGACAACATATGCGCCCTTTTCGGCGACGCTTCCCGTATATCCTTCGTACCCGAACGTGTGTTTAGCGCTCTCGACGGCTTCGCGAAACGCTACCGCAACGTTTGCCCCCGCCTGATATTCACAAAACAATTCAGCACCCATAATAGTACGACCTTTTCTCTTTCTTGGTATGTTATGAGTGTAACATTATGGTCCGACACGTGTCAAACTTTGGTTAACCAAATGTGGCGTTAACAAGTTCATGTTCGAAAATTTGACGATTTTGGAAACTAATGGTACACTATTCTGGGGCAACTGGTTACCAAAGTAAGGGGAGAAGTGGAATGTTTGCATCTTACGATTATCCTGGGCCACGGCTAAACGTTCCAATCATTTTGGGCACGAAGGGAGCCGTGCACCAACTGTACTCTAACAATGTAGGGTTGTCGGGATATTTTGATTATGTACAGTCCCATACTTTGACCAAATCTGGGTATTGTCCACCGCTCCTTACGTATGGTGCGCTGGCAAACCCGAAACGTTTAGCGGAAAGGTTGGGTAGGTTTGCGGAAGGAACTATGATCATTCCAGCGTTTTTGGGGTCGGGGGCAAAAGTAGGGTGGGCTGTGGGAGGACGGTATACTCTAGTGACGGCAACCGCTACCGTTGTTGAACCGACTTGGGTGACACTGATACCGTGGCATCCCGAGGTTGGCCGTATCCTCGACAGGGTGGAAGGCCGTGACGATTTCTACACACTGAGCCGCCTTACCGACGCCAAGGTGACCACTATCCACGGGATCATTGTGAACAACCCGCTTACCTATATCGGTGGACGGTTCCGTTTACCGGTGGAGAAGTTCGCTCGGGTTGCGCGGCACACTGTTGTTCACCGTAGTTTGGGTATTCACCAACTTGGTGTGGCAGCAGGCGGGGAACAACAGTTGGTGAACTGGGCAACCTCAACCGTTCAACAACCAACGCGAAAACAAGTTGGTAAACGCTAAGCGTGTGTGGTTAACCAAATTTTCGTAGCCGACGCGACACCGCTACTACCGTTCCCACAACGACACTCATCGCAACCACAATACCTACAGTGCGTATCACACGATGTTGTGGAACAAAAGGTTTGACGTGCGTAAAACTTGGTTGAAAAAAGTTTTGGGAACTGTTCTCTGGAGGAATTTTGCCGTAAGCATGAACCCATTGTTGGGGAGATACTTCTTCGGGTTGTTCAACCAAACGTTGTGGAATAAAAAGTTTTTCAACAACAATGTCGGTCAAATCAATCAGGATAGGTTCTGACAGCTCTTCTTCCGAAACGACACTGATTCGAGGATATGGGTTATGAGTCATATCCGACACCGAAACCGACGGTGGGGGTGCAGCCGAGGGGACAGCGGGGGGTGCAGCCGAGGGGACAGCGGGGGGTGCAGCCATGATTGAATCAAAAATGTTAACCCCAACGTTTATGCCAGGTTTATTTTCAAATCTACGCCATTTCACAATTTTCCTTTCGCCAAAAACTTGTATCGGCTTATTTTTCTTTGCGTTCGCAAGGTGGTCAACTAATTGTATCAGAATGTGGTACGAATGTTGGACGTTTAACGGGAACGCGTGTTATTGCCCAAGCCGCCGCCAACGTTGTTATTGGAACGGCTGCGATAATGCCTAATCCGCCAACCAGTGAGCGTACAATTTCTTGTGCAACAACTTCTCCAGTGACCGACTGTTCGAACGGTGCTTCGTATAGTGTGAGTAGGAGGAGCAATGGTAAACTAGCCCCAACATAGGCGAGCACCAAAGTGTTTACTGTGGCAGCAACATGGTCACGACCCACTCTCATACCTGATTGGAACGCTTCGCGAAATTGGATTTTGGGGTTGGCGCGATGAACTTCCCAAACGGTAGCAACTTGGGTAACCGTCACATCGTCCAAAACTCCTAACGCTCCCACGACTAGTCCAGCTAGAAACAATCCTTGAAAATTTAACGTTAACCCATATACCGAGTTTTGTAGGACGAAAGCTTCTTCGCTACCAACCCCAGTAAAACTTAGCGCAGCCGAAAATAAGCTTCCCAAACCTATGGTCAGTAGTAGTGCACAAATCGTTCCAATTAATGCGATACCAGTTTTCGATGTAAACCCGTGAGCTAAACCCATCGTCGCAATAGCGATCGCAGACGCTCCGACTGCTGCCATTGGGAGGGGGGAAGCTCCCTGAGCCAGACCGGGAACCAAAAATTGTGTGATCAAACCTAAAGAAACAACAAGTCCTGCTAACGCTGCAACACCTTTCCAACGAGATAGCAATATCACCGCGGCACTAAAGATGACGACAAGTAGTATTACGGGTTTTGTTCGTTTAACCCCCGAAAACCCGTAATTAGAGTCAGTTTTCTCTCCAACGGTGGTAGATTCGATAGGTTGTGTAAGCCAAACTTCTGTTCCCACATTGATTGGTTTTGAACCGGGAACTTCTGTTAGTTTGGCGGTAAAAGTTTTTCCAGGGTATGGTCCGTCAATGGCGGTAAACTCTACCAATTGGCATACCGGGGTTTCCGGAACACATTCGTTAACACTGTTAACCACTCCGCTAGCATGTTGGGTAGATTTTCCCGTGCTGGGAAGCGGGTCAGGCCACAAAACCACTAAACCTATTCCGGTACACAACATTAGGGGGATAAGCATAAACAGAACAGCGCGCCCAACTTGAGGAGAAAATTTGTTATCCGCCTTGTCGGCTGTCCCAAAACTATGATAATGTCCCATAATGGTTTCATCGGCAACCATTACCACCCAAATTTTGTGAACCCGAAAACGTTGTGAGACAAGTGTTATCAAATGTGCGCCTGCTAAGCTTGCGGTCGGGTTAGTGTCGCCCTGCCGTCGTTGGGGAAGTGGTTTGCCCTCCGTGTTTGCGCCCACGTCGATACGAACGCCGCCAAAATATTTTTCGGCAGTCAACCAGCTGCCGCCAAGCGTTCAACATTTTGGGCGGATTGTAATGCCGATGATTATGGTAATGTTGAAAGGTCGTTATGGGTTTAAGTTCTGAGAAAAGTTTTGTTCATCTGCATAATCATTCATGCTACAGTATGTTGGACGGGAAATCCGAACTTGACGACTTGTATGCTACTGCTGGGAAACTTGGTATGCCTGCTTTGGCGGTTACCGACCATGGTAACCTTCACGGTGCTTATAACGCGTATAAGGCGGGGAAAAAACATGATGTTAAAGCGATTATTGGGTTAGAAACTTATGTGGCACCAGGTAACACGTCTCGAACTGAACGGAAACGAGTAACGTGGGGTTCTGGTGATGGTGATGACGTGTCTGGAAGTGGAGCGTTTCACCATATGACGCTTCTTGCTGAAAACAATACGGGTCTTCATAACCTTTTCAAACTGTCTAGTGAATCGTTTATGACCGGGTTTTATCGTAAACCTCGTGCGGATAAAGAACTGTTTGACGAGTTTCATGAAGGTTTGATTGCTACCACTGGGTGCCCTTCTGGGGAGGTACAAACGTGGCTTCGGCTTGGAGAATACGATAACGCGGTTACCGCTGCTGGAGAGTTGCAAACCATTTTCGGGCGTGACAACTTTTTTCTCGAACTTATGGATCATGGTCTTGATATTGAATATCGGGTGCGTGAAGATTTGTTGCGGATAGCGAAAAAGTTGAACATACCGTTGTTGGCGACTAACGATTCTCACTATATTCGTCGTGAGGATGCGAAAGCTCATTCTGACATGTTGTGTGTACAGTCTGGAAGTAAACTGTCAGACCCGAACAGGTTTCAGTTCAATGGGGACGGTTATTACATTAAAACGGCGGAAGAGATGCGAGATTTGTTTGCTGAACTTCCGGATGCTTGCGATAACACGTTGTTGATTGCGGAACGTTGCCAAGTTTCGTTTACAGAAAACGCTGATCTAATGCCTAAATTTCCTATCCCTGTGGGGGAAACTTCGGATTCTTGGCTTCGTAAAGAAGTTCAACGCGGGTTGGAACGTCGGTATCCCAAAGGCATCCCTGACGACCGGCAAACCCAAGCAGATTACGAAGTTGATGTTATAACCAACATGGGGTTTCCCGGCTATTTTCTCGTTACCGCCGAATTTTGTCAATGGGCAAAAGATCAAGGCATCCGTGTTGGCCCCGGACGCGGCAGCGCAGCCGGAAGTATCGTAGCGTACGCGTTACGTATTACCGAACTAGATCCCATTGAACATAAACTTTTGTTTGAACGGTTCCTTAACCCTGAACGCGTATCAATGCCAGATATCGATATTGATTTTGACGATTTGCGTCGCGGCGAAGTAATTCAACACGTTACCGACAAGTATGGCGCTGACCATACCGCACAACTCGTTACCTTCGGCTATGTGAAAGCTAAAGCAGCTATCAAAGATGCGAGCCGAATTTTGGGAAAACCGTACGCGTTGGGCGACCGTATCACAAAACTATATCCCGCTCCCGTCCAAGGTAAAGATATGCCGTTGAAAGGTTTGTTCGACCCAACCCATCAACGATACAATGAGGGCGCAGATCTTAGAGATTTGGTAGCTACCGACCCTGACGTGAAAGAAGTTTTAGATGTAGCAGTAGGTTTGGAAGGAGTAATCCGGCAATCCGGTGTTCACGCCGCTGGCGTTATCCTTGGCGGTGACGTTCTCACCGAACATATCCCGATCATGAAACGGGAAAGCGACGGCGCTATTATCACACAATTTGAACAAAAAGTTTGTGAAACACTTGGGCTCCTAAAAATGGATTTCCTCGGGTTACGAAACCTAACAATTATTACTGACGCTCTTAACCATATCAAAAACCGTACCAATGTGAACCTCATCCTCGAAGACCTCACCATGAACGACCCGGCAACGTTCGAACTGTTACAACACGGAGACACGTTAGGAGTGTTCCAGCTTGACTCTGCACCTATTCGCGGACTTTTACGTTCAATGCGTCCCACCGAATTTAAAGATATCGCAGCCGTACTCGCACTATACCGTCCCGGACCGATGGGCGCAAACGCTCACACAGATTACGCTGACCGAAAAAATAATCGTCAACAAGTCACACCCATCCACCCTGAACTTGGGAAAGCGCTCTCCGAAATCCTTGGAGACACATACCAAATTTTGGTTTACCAAGAACAAGTTATGGCGATTGCGCAACAACTTGCCGGATACACGTTAGGAGAAGCCGACCTACTACGCCGCGCAATGGGCAAAAAAGATGAAAAAGTTCTTCAAGGAGAATACGAAAAATTTTCTGCCGGAATGCGCGCCAACGGGTATAGTGTTGATAGTGTACAAAAACTTTGGACGGTCATCCTCCCCTTCGCCGCATACGCGTTCAACCTAGCGCACGCAGCAAGTTACGGCGTTATATCATATTGGACTGCTTTCCTAAAAGCAAACCATCCTGCTGAATACATGTCCGCACTGCTCACAAGCGTAGAATCTGACAAAGACAAAACCGCTTTATACGTGAACGAATGCCGCCGAATGGGTATCACATTAACACCACCTTGTGTCAACGAATCAGGTGCACACTACACTCCAGTAGACGACCAAACTATTCGAGTAGGGTTAAGCGTTATCCGAAACGTTGGCCATAACGTGGTCACCGGGATCTTAACAACTCGCCAGATGGGAGGAATATTTTCTTCTTGGGAAGATTTTTTGGGACGAACAGTGAACGCAGGGTTAAACAAACGTTCAGTAGATTCACTCATCAAAGCAGGCGGTTTTGAAATGTTACATTCCAACCGTGCCGCATTAGCTTCAGTGCACGAAACAGCAGTAGATCAGGTTGCTGCCTTCCGAAAAAAAGCAAAAAATCAGGACGATTTGTTCGAAACGTTCGCAGCACAATCTGGTGGTGAACAACTATTCAACCTTAACCTACACATCCCAAACGATGTTGAAGTTCCCGACTGGGATCGTTCCCAAAAACTAACTTTTGAACGAGAAATGTTGGGACAATACGTTTCCGATCACCCGTTAAGAGGGATGCAACAATCGTTAGACAAATATTCTGACGGACGTATCATCGACCTTTTTCCTCCAGATTCTCCACCACAACGAAGAGACACGGTAACGTTAACCGGTATCGTAACCTCGGTAGTTACCAAAAAAACGAAAAAAGGTGACGCGTATGTTATCGTATCCGTTGAAGATACAACCGGGGCTGTAGAAATAACAGCGTTTCCAGGAACTTTCGCACGAAACCCTGACGTTTGGGCTTCAGACCAAGTGTTAGCTGCCAAAATAAAAATCGATATGCGGGAAGACGATTCTTACATTTTGGTTGGATCTTCCGCTCGTATCATAGTTCCAACATTAGATAAAGATACAAGTTCAGGAGCGCACCCAAAAAATGTGACCCCTAAACCAATACCAGCAGCAGGCGTCACCATTCCCAACGCCGGACGGGTTGGCGAAAACAAAACATTCACACCTCCCAACCATAATGCGACAAGTTCACACATGCGTCTCACCCTCAGCGTTAACAACGCGGACTGTACCACACACCTGCTACAACAAGTTCGAACCAGTTTAGAAAAATTTTCGGGAACAGTGCCAGTTTTTCTACAAGTTTTGGACAGTGAAGGTGGTAGCAGTATGCTCGCGTTACCAGAAGTATTGCACGTAACGTTAACACGAGACCTGGTTCACGATTTGAAAGGTCTGGTTGGCGGTAACAACGTTTCGGTTAACTCTCCCCCCGCCTCTCCCCCCACCAACAACTAATCCCAACGAGAATTTTCGGAGAAAATATTCGAATCCCGAGCATTGCTTTCATCAAAAGTTTTCTGATATTCTTCCACCCCGTCGTGAAGAACGTCAAACGCTGTTGCAACAGCGTGATCCGAATTACGAGTTTCGAGAACAACTACACTAACATAAGATGGTTCCGACCAATAATTCCCCGAACTTTCACACACTTGTGCAGCAACAGTATAATCACCCGTTTCCGACCAACTAATCTCAACATCACTTTCGCCAACCATAATACGGTTTTCGTACACAGTATAGTCGGCAGGGTCTTCGCCCGCCTCTTTTAACGCTGATTCTAACATGCCACCCGCGCTAACAATGGGAGAAGGTTTAAAGTTGGTGAGCATTCCCGTACCATCATTGCTTTGGGAAGTTGGTTTTGTATGCAACCCTTTTTTTGGTGTCGGATAAACTTGGGGAAGAAGATTATGGTTTTCTTCCACAACAGTTGTGGGCGTAACACTACTACTGGTTGGCGCAGCACGTCCCGTATTAACGGGTTGAAACCCTTTCCTACCACGTGTAACGTTAACTTCTTTACGGGGGGACATTATTCTCCTCTCACCCACATTGTACCGTACACCAAGTATCTAACAATTCTAATTTAACATGGTACAGTTACAGCAGCTGTCAGGGAACGTGGTGGCAATATTTCTACCGTTTTCGCTGTGGACGCGTTCAAAACATCCTTACCTGTTTGTCGGGTATCGAGGTCCCCCCAAACGGGTTAAAACACTACCAACATTCTCGGGAAACGCAATGTTATACGCCACAAAAATGTCTACAAGTTTAGCTCCCCAATGGTCTGGAGGGTTCCCATAATAGTTTCCAAAGTTAACTCTAAAACGTTTACCCTCCTCATTCACAAGGATAAGCACGGTAAGCGACTTTCTCTTACGAAACATGCCACGCTCAGAACCCAATGTTGCTGAAACAGCATCTGCCCAACTGAAAACGCGATGACGGTAAGGGGAAACAACATTAACATGTTCAACCGTAAAATAAATATAGTTGTGAGTTGGTAGTAGAAGCGCCAGTTCACGCAACGGATACCATAAAAGGGTTGCCGCAGCCAATATGGCAGGAACCGACCCTAAAATTAGAACACTACTTACAAACACGGTTAGCAGGATGCTCGCCATAAAAGCGTATACGATAAACGGTCGTCTCGGAGCGGTAAGATAAACGATTGTCGCATCAGTGGGAACAAGTATACGGTTCACCCAAAGACCTTCTTCCCAAACATTGACAACAAAAGTTTGAACAACTATTACTGCATCATTATTGTATCGGCCTGAACAAATCTTTAACGACGCCGATACAATAATGATGCGGTTACCTTTTGACATTGAAAACGACAACCGTGGCACCCCGTTGTGCCCCATATGCCACAACACGTTAGCGTTAGTGATACGCATCGTAACTGTTGCGGAACACCAGGTGGTAGGAATGGAAGTCGACGATAACGATACGACACCCATCGTTATGCCAATCGTTCTCGAAGAACCCGAATATTCCGACGTTGACGAAACGTTACAACGTCGCGTAGAATGTGGAAGTTTGGAATGCGACTTTGTTATACCCGACGAATCGTTAGGCGATATCGACTATTTGCCGGAAGACTTAGTGCCATACACATTCTGAACGCTGCCCGCGAACAAGTTAAACAGTTTCCAACCAACATTGTCTGGCAGCAGCAATAGCGCTCACCGCTTTATGCCGAATATTATGTCCAACCGCCCACAACGCTGGCTGTGCTACACCACGTTGTGTTTCCAACGTGTCAAGAATATCACAAACAAGTAACGCATCCTCCGACTCCAACTCGTTAACCGTCCCAGTGTACGCGCGCAACCACGCGGGTGGAGGAGTTCCCCGCCCAGCCTGAACATGAGAACTAGCCACAATAATATAAGACACGTTCGCGGGCAGTTTAGCTAAAATTTGGTCAGCTTGAACACGAGTAACCGTCGGAATAATACCCGTACCAAACGATTCCCCAAGTTCCGGCACAACAACAATTACACACATGACCGGTTGTACAGTTTCTGCTGTAAGAGCAGTATATAAGAGGTTACTAGCCTTAGAACAGTCTAATATTACGACAGGATGTTCTCCCGTCATCTTCCCCACCGTCCTTACCCTTTCGTGAAACTCAGAATCTTCAAGATGTACCCCATCATAATGTCCATATGGTTTCCGCATATTCAACTCCAATAATGTCGCTGCTCGCATAAACTTTCTAACAACACGAAACTTTTATGGGGTCATCCAAACGGGGGATCTTACAACAATTCTAAACACATCAGATAACATTTTAGGAACTATCCCCCATTCCAACCCCATTCGTGGATACAGTTGCCCTCCGTATGCAAATCTCCCGCACGAACCTGACGTGAAACAACACGTCCTCTACCATCCAAATTCGACTCGTTATGTATATCGGCGTAAGCGCGAGTAGGTGTCACCCAATCCCCCTGATGAATATGTTCAACATTTTGGGGAACAGCGCGATATATTGTGATCATCATGTCTGGATTACCGCGCGCCAACTCGATTAGTGCTATAGTTTTTGGCTCTTCAAAAAACATTTCCGGATTCTCAATACGGTAACGAGAATACCCGTATCCTTGGTAATGTTTTAGATCTCCGGGGAACATCATCTCTGGGTTGTCCATGGATGCACCATACTCAGGGCCTGGAGGCCGGTGGCCCGTTTGGTGCGCCAACACCACCGGTGCGCCATTGTTCTCCGCATCAAACGTCTCCGACGATAGTGCCGCAATTTTTCCAAATTTAGTGTATGTTTCTGAAATTTTTGGTACGCTGTTTCAACTGAAGTTTTATCCTCCAATTTGGGAGAAACTTTTGGGATGCTAACCAAATCTTGTCTCCCCGTAGTGGGAGGCAAGGTTTCCCGTCCACAAGTTACCTTATTGTGCTGCCCCTTAACCACTCGTCTGCAGTTCCCACATCTTCTTGCCACAATTATTCTCCTCCCAAAATTTGGTGTTGCGCTATTGTCCTAACATCACTATCAGATGGGTGGCCCAAAGTTTTCCAAACAAGAAACCGTATAAGATTCTCCCTGTAGGTGGTTTCGAACCCAAAAGAGGGACGTGTTAGGATGCTCGTGGTAGGGTATTGTCGTTTGTGAGGGTGAACGTAAGCCGATAATAAAGTTATGACGTTAGAAAAGTTTTCCCCAACCGCATTTTTGTACACTACCACAGTTGCCGACCTGCCCCTCACCATCAACTTTCAAACAGTAGGGCGGGAAAACCCGCCAACACACATTGCTGGGCTTGAATCTTTTCTACAACGAGTCAACCAAACGGTAGATAGCAAAGAAACTGGAATGATCGAAATGATACGTAGGGGAATAGTTGACGAATACGAGATGACACCAACAGATACACTACTGCTCAACCAAGCCGTCCTCGCACGCGAAGCTTCCGGAGGGCTTGTTGACCCGTGGCGCACTCCCAGCGGGTTCCGATTCTACGGATTCTTTCGAGGGTGGCTCGCACAATCTCTCAAAAACCGTTCTGAGGGTGCCGGGTATTGGAATTTTCGTATCAATTTTGGGCGTGTCCAAGTTTACGCTGGTGAAACGGAAGAACAACTCCGATGGCCAATAGTAATACCGCTTCCTACGGGAGAAAATATACCTTTTGCCCCTTATCGCAAAACTGGATGTCTCGTAACCATTAGTGAGGTTGGTACTGGGAT
>Ga0105047_10012599_pt1 | contig 13596 bp, 7 predicted proteins | sample MAT04_FD_78384 | JGI IMG/M metagenome (GOLD analysis project Ga0105047, IMG submission 78384) | Freshwater microbial communities from Lake Fryxell liftoff mats and glacier meltwater in Antarctica - MAT-04 (megahit assembly) | ecosystem: Environmental > Aquatic > Freshwater > Ice > Liftoff...
CGGACCTCGATCCGCTGGTTCTTGGCGACACGGGCCTTCGTGCGCACGGGCGTCGTCGGTCGGGACATGGCTTGCCTCCCTCTTCTGTACGGACAGCGTACGGACGCAGCGTGGGGCCGGTCAACCCGATTCATCCCCGGGCTCTGCGCTGTCGATCCCACGCGTGCGGGGTGGCTCGCGTTCGAGGCGTCAGGTGTCGGCTTGACCGAGTCGGAGGAGTGCCGCTCGGAGCGTCTCGACGAGGGGGGTCCCGCGAACCGTCAGGTCGACCGGCGGCACCTGGCGCAGGAGGGTGTCGTTCGGTGCCACGACCGGCACCCCGTGCGACAGCTCCGCCTGGAGGGCGAAGTAGGAGTCGAGGCGCTCGGCGAGCGGCGCGACGGTCGCGGTCCGAGCCGTCTGGTCGGCCGCATGGGTGCCGGTCCGGAGCGCCGCGAGATTCTCGAGCAGGTCGGCTCGGTCGCGTCCTCGCCAGGCGAGGATGCCGAACGGGTCTTCGTCGAAGGACTCGGCGAGCAGGTAGAACACCGCGGCGAGGTGCTTGCACGGCACCGACCAGTCCGGGCAGCTGCAGTCCATCGAGAGCTCGGTCGCGGTGGCGGGGAACAGCGACAGCCCGACGGAGGTGAAGACGGTCTCGATGTCCTGGGGCATCTCGCCGGCGAGGAGCTTGGCGATGTACCAGGCGTCACCGGCCAGCGCGTCGGTGACCGTGGCCCACTCCGTCTTGTCGAACGGGGCGACACCGATGCGGACCCGGTAGGGCTGGGCTCGCGTGCCCTGGACGCGGGCTGTCACGGTACCCGGTCCCACCGTGAGGTCGATGACCTGGCCCTTGCGGGCGTAGGTGCGGCCGCGCTGGAGCCGGGCTCCGACCCCGAGCGACTCCAGCACCTCGATGAACCTCTCGGACCACCAGGTCCGAGCGATCGGCCCGCGTCGGCTTCGGGCGCGGATGCCGTCGGCGACCGGGCGAGGTGCGGCCGGCGGCGGGTACCAGCTGCTACTCATCGGCGGCGTCCTCGGAAAGGGTGAACAGGTCGCGCAGGGCGCTCGTCGACAGCTCGGTGAGCCAGCCCTCGCCGTCGGTGACCACGGCGTCTGCGAGGGCCTTCTTGTCCTGGATCATCTCGTCGATCCGCTCCTCGAGGGTCCCGAGGCAGACGAACTTGCGGACCTGGACGCTGCGCTTCTGCCCGATCCGGAACGCGCGGTCGGTGGCCTGGTCCTCCACGGCGGGGTTCCACCACCTGTCCAGGTGGATGACGTGGTTGGCGGCGGTGAGGTTGAGCCCGGTGCCGCCGGCCTTGAGCGAGAGGAGGAACAGCGAGGGACCGCCGTCCGACTGGAACCGGGCGACCATCTCGTCCCGGCGCTTCTTCGGGGTCCCGCCGTGCAGGTAGAGCACGTCGGTGTCGAACCGGGCGGACAGGTGTGGCAGGAGCATCTCGCCGAACTCGGTGTACTGGGTGAACAGCAGCGCCTTGTCGCCCTCGGCGAGGATCTCCTCGACGATCTCCTCCAGTCGGGTGACCTTTCCGGACCGTCGCCCGACGGGGGAGCGGTCGTGGAGCAGCTGGGCGGGGTGGTTGCACACCTGCTTGAGCTTGGTCATCGCCGCGAGGACGTTGCCGCGGCGTTCGATGCCGGTGCTCGTCTCGATCCGTCGCATCATCTCGTCGACGACCGCCTGGTAGAGCGAGGCCTGCTCGGTCGTGAGCCGGTAGTGCTGCCTGATCTCGATCTTCTCCGGGAGGTCGTCGATGATGGTCGGGTCGGTCTTGACCCGGCGCAGCAGGTACGGGCGGGTGATCGAGCGGAGGCGCTGTGCGGGTTCGGTCTCGCCGTGGCGTTCGATGGGGACCGCGTACCGGGCCCGGAACCTCTCGGCAGAGCCGAGGATGCCGGGGTTGAGGACGTCCATGATCGACCAGAGGTCCGAGAGCCGGTTCTCCATCGGGGTGCCGGTCAACGCGACCCGGTGGCCGGCCCGGAGCCGGCGGACCGCGCGGGCGGTGCGGGACAGGCTGTTCTTGACCGCCTGCGCCTCGTCCAGGACCAGCCGCTCCCAGTCGTACGCCGCGAGCTCGTCGACGTCGCGCGTCGCCGTGGCGTAGGTGGTCAGGACGAGGTCGGCGGCCTCGAGGTGCCGCTCCAGATCGGCTCCGTGGAGGCGGGCGGGTCCGTGGTGGGCGTAGGTCCGCAGGCGTGGCGCGAACCGGGCGGTCTCGCGCTGCCAGTTGCCGACGAGGGACATCGGGCACAGCAGCAGCGTGGGCCGGGCGTCGGGGCGCTCGCTGCGGTGGTGGGCCTCGAGCGCGAGGAGCTGGATCGTCTTGCCCAGGCCCATGTCGTCGGCAAGGCAGGCGCCCAGCCCGAGGTCGGAGAGGAACGCCAGCCAGGACAGGCCGCGGCTCTGGTAGGGGCGCAGGTCCGCCTGGAAGCCGTCGGGCGTGTCGAGCGGTCGCAGTGCCCGCTCGGCCGACCCGTCGAGCAGGTCGCCGAGCGGCCCGTCGGCCTGGATGGCGATGACCGGCAGTGGCGTGTCGAGGTCGTCGGGGTGGCTGGCGGCGAGGGCGATGACCTCGCCGGCCGTGGTGGGGCGCTCCGACGGACGGGCAAGAAACTCCAGGCCGCGGCGCAGGTGGTCGGGGTCGACGGCCACCCACTGCCCGCGCAGGCGCAGGAGCGGGGCCTTGGTCGCGGTGAGCGCGGCGAGCTCGTCGTCGGTGAGCTGGTCGTCGCCGACCGCGAGCCGCCACTGGAAGTCGACGAGGGTCTCCCGGCTGAACCGCCCGCCCGTGACGGCCTCCTCCTGCGGCGTGGCCGAGCCGCGCAGGCCCAGGCGGCGCCGGTTCGACCACCAGGACGGCAGGAGCACGCCGAACCCGGCCTGGTCCAGGACGGCGGCCCGTGCGGTCAAGAAGTCGTAGGTGGCGTCGGCGTCGAGGTCGAGCGCTTCCGGGTGCGAGGTACGCAGAGCGCCTGCTAGCGCCGGGTAGACCGTGCTCGCGCGCCCGAGCTCGGCGAGCAGCAGCTCGTCCGGGCGGCTCATCCAGCGGCTGAGCCCCTCGGCGCCGGCCCACACCTGCTCGGCCCGCACGAGCAGGCTGGGGTCGTCCAGCGACTGGAGCCAGAACTCGAGCCGCCATCCTGAGGGCTCCTCGGCGGGCTCCGGCTCAGGTTCGGCGAGGCGGAAGGTGAGCCGCGCCGGACCGACCGGGCCAGTGCCGAACGCCGCCCACGGCGCGAGAGCGTCGGCCAGCTCCGCCACCTCGTCGATCCCGGCCTCGAACCGTGCGTCGGGCGCCGTGAGTGCCGTGAGCCATGCCTCGACGGCCGGCTGGTGCCTGGGGGGCCGGCCGCGGCGACGCGGCAGGAGTCCGGTTCCCGAGAGTCGGCTGCGCGCCGCGGCGTCCGTCAGCGCGGCGAGCGCGTGGTCGACCAGCTCAGCGGGGCGCTGGCCCGTGGAGTCCAGTGGGCCGGCCGCCTCGGCGCGGCACACCGGAGGCATGGCAGCCGACAGCGCGTTTACGGCGACGACGTCAGCGCCCTGGAGGATCGGCCTCCACCTGGCGGACGGTGGTTCGTCGTCGGTGCCCTGCACGATGGCCGGCAACACCCGGCCGCGTTCGGCGAGGTCACGGGCCACGACGGCGACCTCGGCCAGGTAGTGCATCGAGGCGCCGTAGCGCGCATCGGCGACGGGCAGCTCGAGGACGGTGAGGGCCGCCTCCGGGTTGACGCAGACCACCGGCACCGTCCACGGGAGCAGCAGTGCCGGGTGGGCCTCGCGTCGAGGCTGCAGGCGGACCAGCTCGGGAGAGTCCACGGGGGAGCGGCGGGCGGACGGCAGGAGCAGGATCGCGGTGGCTTCCCTGCCCGTGGCGACCCCGGGCAGCGCGTCGGCGATGTCGCCGGCGCCGGCGGCGAACGGGTGCGGGCGGGCGCCACGGAGCGCCTGACTCGGGCTCGTGACCGGAGGTTCGGAGTCCTCGGCCCACAGGACCAGGCCCCGTCGCACAGACCACAAGCCGTGCACCACCAGCATTCGTGACTCGTCTCGTGATCGTCCTGCCGCGGTGTCCGCGCGGTCGTGCCGACCCTATCCGCGGTGGGTGACCGAGATGCTCGCGCGGAGTGGGGGCGCCCGGCCCGGACGTGCATCGGTGTGCCGTGCGGGATCAGGGTCCGAGCAGCGCCAGGGGCACGACCGCGATCCCGTCGGGCCGCCGGTACGCCGTCCTCCCGGTGGTGAGGAGCACCATGTCGGTCAGGTCGTCCCCCATGCGCGCCTTGAGCCACAGGAGGTGGCGGGCATCGCGCGCGGCCGGGACCTCCGCGAGCTTGACCTCGATCGCCAGGTGGCGCCTCCGTCTTCCGGAGACCACGAAGTCGACCTCGTGATCGCCGGACTCGCGTCGCAGGTGGCCGACGCTGGCGTCGGCGGCCTGTGCGGCCACGCGAATGGTGAGCCCGGCGAGGGCCTCGAACATCGCACCCAGGAGCGTGCCGTCCCGGGGTACCGCCGGGCCGCCTTCGCGACCGGCGAGCAGGTCGTCCTCGTCGACATCCAGGAGGCTGCAGGCCAGGGCTGGGTCGACGAGGTAGTGCTTCGCGGACTTCGCGAGCCGTCCGAGGTGGTTCAGCCCGGGAGACCACGCCGGCAGAGGGTCGGAGACGAAGGTGCGCTCGAGCGCGTTCTGCCACGGACCGGTCGTGGACTTGGCGGGCGGGTTGCCTCGACCCGGGCTCGCGGCCTCGCGGAGGCGTTCGTAGGAGGTGATGGTGCCCGTTGCCGCGGCGAGTGCGGTCAGCCAGGCGGTCAGGGCGGCCGGGTTGCGGATCCCGAGCCCAGCTTCGGGGACGTCGCGATCCACGACGAGCCGGGCGTAGGACCGCAGGGCGGCGCTGTTCAGGTCATCGCTGAGGTGACGCATCCCGGGGAACCCGCCGCGGACGATCTCGTGGGTGTAGTCCGTCAGCGTGAGGTCGGCGTCGCCGGCAATGCTCGCCTTCCCTGCGAGCAGCTCTGCGAGCGAGACGGTGGGCGAGGCGACCTGCCGTTCGGGGAGTGACATCGGACGCATGCGCCTGGTCACGATCCGGCCTGCTCCAGAGTGCGTGGTCGGGTTCGCTGCGGTCGCCGAGCCGGTCAGCAGGAACCGGCCCGCCCGGTTGTCGCTGTCGACAGCGCGCCGGACAAGATCCCATGCCGCAGGGAACCGCTGCCACTCGTCGATGAGGATCGGCTCGACGCCCTCGACCAGCCGCGACAGCTGCCCCTGGGCCACGGCCAACGTGGCGGGGTCGTCGAGCTGGTAGGTCGTCACGGCGCGTTGCTGCGCGGTGGCGGTCTTGCCGACACCCTTGGCCCCATCGATCGCGATGGCCGGCAGTCCGGGGAGGAGCCGGTCGAGCTCGCGGTCGACGACGCGCGGTACGTACCTGGAAGCCATGCACGCCACGCTACCGAAACCATGCTCGTAGCACTACCGATCCCACGTGCTCAGAACTACCGATCCCAGGTACTTCGCACTCCAGAACCCGCGCGAACCAGACGGTGCTGCAGTCGCTGCGCGGGCCGGTGCGTCACGGTGATGGCTGCCAGATGGCTGCCATCACGGAAGTCTGATCGGCCCAGCAGCCAGCAGGCCCGTCGCGATAGAGGCTCTGACCAGCGCAATCGCCATCACGGCCACGGTGAGCCGACGGCCGACCCGCGGATCTTCGTGCACGGCAACCCGGGGACTCAAGGGTGATCAACATCTCCGTGACCTGCGAGAACGTGGGCCCCGTGGGATTCGAACCCACAACCTACGGATTAAAAGTCGCTTGTAGCCGGGGATTGGGTGGCTGGTCAGGAGGGCCAAAAGGGGGCCTGAACTGGGGCGATGCCTTCCGACTGTTCTCATCAGTAGGGGCAATTTCTCGCGGAGTTGCGGACCAGATGCGGACTTGCCTGGGGAGGGGCGAGCCGTCCGCCACCCGCTGGACGTGGTCCACCCGACACGCACAGCTAGGTTCGTCGACGACTGCGTGCACGTCAACTGCCAGCCCAGTTCGAGGGCGCGCCTACGGGCGCGCCCTCGGCGCTCGGTTCAGCGACCGGCCGTCATGGGATCTGTTTCCAGGCGCGCTCGCTCGCGAGCCAGCGCCGCCCGGAGGCGGTGCCGTCGAGCACAGGCGCGAGGAATGCCCCGACGAGGGTGACCGCGTCGGCGAACGCCGTCACGTCAGCCACCACCGGGGCCTTGCGTGCCTCGGGCGGGTACCGGCGCTCCCAGTCGGCTGGTGGTGCGAACGCGGGTGTTCCCGGCAGCGCCCGGTGCGCCCACTCTCCGTGCACGGCGGCGATGAGCGCCGACCCGTCGACATCCTGGGAACGGGCGAAGACCACCAGGTCGACCAGGTCGCGCACCCGGCTGGAAGGCAGGTCGCCGCCGGCGCCGTATGTCGCCTGTGTCGCGCAGAGCTTGTCGGCGATGTGGTCGACGACCGGGTACAGGCGCATCGTGGGCGCCGCGAGGCCGCGCAGGTCAAGGACGGGGTCGGTGATGGTCTCCGGCGCGGTCGTCATGAGTGAACCGGTTACGAGGTCGACGCCGAAGGTGTCTTTCTTCATCGCGCCGACGTAGGCGTCGATGGTGACCCGGCACCCGTCGACCTGCGGCTGGCCACCGATGCTCGCCTCGACGCTCACGATGACGAACCGGAAGTGGTCGTACAGGTCGATCTTGGCGGCGGCAGTCAGCGCCTCCACGGCGGCGTCGAGGTCGCCGAGCTGGTGGAGCAGGTCCACGTCCTTGGTTGTCCTGGCGTCATGCACGCGCGCGAGCACGGCGGTGCCGCCCTTGAGCACCCACGGGGCGGCCGGGTCGTGGAAGACGCGGGCCAGGAACCTGCCGAGGACGAATCGGCGGATCAGCGCCCCGGCGTCGACACCGGTCGCCTTGGCGGTGGCTTTGGCGCGGTCGGTCACCGCTCGCCACAGGGCCACACCGTTGGCGTACCCGTCAGCGCTCGTCACTGGCCGCTCTTGCGTGTGCTGTGCGCTGCAGCGTCAGGGGCCGCTTGGACGCTCCGCCAGCTGGCGTCGATGAGCTTGGAGGCGTCGATACCTGAGAACAGGTTTGCGGTGATCTTGTTCAGGCCGAACAGCTCCGTCGTGTTGACGTGCGGCATGAGGGACGCGATGAGCTCGCCGAGCGCCCCGGCTCGACCGGCAGCAACGAGCTCTTGGCCGGCGGCGCTGGCGGCGAGCTCGCGACCGAGGGCCGCGGGGGACAGACCCGCAAGGTCGAGCAGGCGCGCAGCGAGTCGTTGCCCGTCTGCCTGGCCGTGCCGGCGTGCGAGCGGCTCGAGGTGGGCGGCAAGGTCGCTCAGGTCGATGACGCCGCGACGCACGCCCTGCCCGATGATCTGCGCGACGTGGTCGGGGTCGTGCCCATCTCGGAGCAGGTCGGCGACGGTGCGTTCCTCCGTGGTGGTGGGCAGCCCGTCCACGAGGGTGATGTCGCTGTCCGTCAGGGGCAGGCGGTGGAGCCTGATCCCTCGACGGGACTGCTTGCGGTGCGGGACCGTGAGCTCGGGGGTGTCGTCGAGGAGGTCACCGAGGTGGTGCAGGCCGGCGGCCGACGTGTGGGATGCGACGCCCGCGTTGACCGGGTCGGCGAGCCGTTCCTCGGCGGTGCGGGTCGGGTCGAGCGCCAGCCAGGCGGCACGCAGGGTCCGGTGGTCGGTAGGAGAGGACGTGGTCGCGTACACGCCCCTGTCGACTCGCTCGAGGACACTGGCGTCGGTCAGGCGCGCGAGGTGCAGGCGCGTGATGCCCTCACGTTCGGCCTGGGCCGTGGTGAGTAGTCCCCACTGGCCGGCCGCGAGCTCCGACACGACCGCGAGGGCGCGGGTGCTGGAAGTGGGCATGCTGCGATCGTAGCACTCAGGCGATACGAAAGTAGTAGTGGCGCGGTGTCTTGGTACAGCCGAGCCTGCGTCTGTATCGCCAGCGACGACGTCGGCCAGTGGGCGTTCCTTGCCCGCCGTGCGGCCCGGCGCAGTGGCACCGTCTGTTCCTGGATCGTCTCGGCTGGGGCGGCGATGATGACGACGGCGCGGCGCTGCTCGATCGCATCGTCACCCACCGGGGGCTCGGCGGGCGCGACCTCGCAGCGCAACGCGCTCGGCTCGCCGTCCGACGACACCGGGTGAGGAGATCCGTCAGAGCCGCCCTCTACGCTCGCCGTGTGGTGACCACCGCTCAGCTTGTCCAGTCGGCGGCACGCCTGCGCCGGCTGCGGGACGAGCCTGCGTGGGCGCTGCTCCGCGGCACCCACGCACACGTCACGATCTCCCTGCTGCACGCGCACCTCGTGGAGTCGGGCGTCTCCCGCGCTCCCGCAGCCCTGCTGATGGAGCGTCTGGCCGACGACGTCGAGGACCTGCGCCGCGCGGGCTTCGACCTGCCGCAGTCGGCGCAGCAGTACTGCGCTGAGAGGATCCAGGCAGGGTGGCTTGAACGTCGCCCCGGGACCGGCACCGAGGGCGAGACCCTCGAGCTCTCGGCCGAGGCCCTGACGGCCGTCCGGCTGGTGTCCGAGCTCGAGCACCCACCGCAGACCGCCACGGAGAGCCGTCTGGCCACCGTCATCGACCGCCTCACGGCCCTGACGATCGACACCGACCCGGACGTCACCTCCCGCGTCGAGGCGCTGACCCGCGAGCGCGAGCGGATCGACGCCGCGATCGAGGCGGCCCGCGCAGGACGCGCCGACGTCCTGGACGACAGGGCTGCCGTCGAGCGCATTCGCGACATCATCGGCCTCGCCGGCCAGCTACCGAGCGACTTCGCCCGCGTCCGCAGGGAGATCGAGCGGATCACCCTGCGCTTCCGCAAGGACATCATCGAGAACGACGCCGGGCGGGGCGAGGTCCTCGAGGCGCTCTTCCGCGGCGTCGACCTGCTCGCCGAGCAGGAGGCCGGCCGGAGCTTCGCGGCCTTCTACGCCGTCCTGATGGACCCCGAGCGCAGCGCGGCCCTCGATGTGGCGACCGAGACCCTGCTCGACCGCGGGTTCGCCGGGACGCTCGAACCGGCCGAGCGTGAGGTGCTCGACAGGCTCGTCCCGCTGCTCGTCCAGCGCGGCGGTGAGGTGCAGGAGGTCTACTCATCGCTCAGCCGGGGGCTGCGCTCCTTCGTCCAGCACCGCCAGTACGTCGAGGAGCGCGCCGTCCACCGCCTGCTCACCCTTGCCCAGCGGCGCTTCGGGGAACTTAGCGAAACCGTTCCGCTGCACCGGGATACCGGCTTCGAGCTCGACCTCAGCACAGCAGCGCTGCACTCCCTGACTCGCTGGGGCCTGGCCGTGCCCGACGACGAGATCGCGCCCCCGCTCGAAGAGGCGCCCTCAGAGCGGATCGACCTCGCCGCCGTCCGCGAGCTGATCCGGGAGAGCGAGATCGACCTGCGTGAACTGCGTGCAGCGATCGAGGCGACGCTGAGCCAACGGCCCGTGGCGAGCATCGGTGACGTCGTCGAGCGGTTCCCGCCCACCCAGGGCTTCGGTAGCGTCGTCGGCCTCGTGTACCTCGCGGCCGAGGGGCTGGCCGACGGGCGCGCGGTCGACCCCGAGGACGGCAGCACAGAGATCGTGCCGTGGGACCCGGCGCGCGGCCGCGGCGCCGTCGTCCCGCGCCTGCTCTTCGTCAGCACCACCACCGGGGGCACCTCCGCATGACCGCCAGCACAGCCGCGTACGACGGCGCCACACACCACGAGCCCGCGCCGGACGGCGCCTCCCAGGATGGAGCCGGGAGCGACCTCTACCCCGGGGACGCCGGAACCTTCGACCGGGCCACCCGGGTCGCGCTCGTCAAGCTGCTGCGCGGGCCTTACCTCGACGGTGCGGCCGATCTTGAGTCGTGGTCGGCCCTTCGTCGAGCCGATCCGGAGGTGCGGCGGTGGCTGGCCGAGGTGTTCCTCACCCTCGTGGTCGACGACTCCGAACGCATCGCGTTCACCCAGCAGGCCCAGGAGAGCACCGATCCCTACCCCAAGCTGCTGCGCCACATCAGCCTCTCGCTCGTGGACAGCGCCCTGCTGCTCTACCTGCGCCAGGAGCTGGCCGGGGCAGCGGGCAGGGGTCAGCGCGCGGTCGTCGGGCTCGACGAGATCACCGCGCAGCTGCTTCCGTACCGGTCCGAGCGCACGACCGACCACTCGGTGCACGCGAAGCGCATCGACGCCGCCGTCAAGCGCATGAGGGACAACGGCATCCTGCGCGCCACGCCCACCGAGGACCGCTGGGAGGTGTCGCCGGTGCTCAAGATCCTCTTCCCCCCCGATCGCATCGCCGGGCTGCTCGCCGCCTACGAGGCCCTGGCCGACCCCTCGCGGTCGGTGCCCGCCGATCTGTCGACTGACCTGCCTGACGCTGGGGACCCCGATGAGTGACGCCCAGGGGGCGCTCGGCGTGCTGTTCGGCGAGCCGGACAGCCGGACCGACGACGAGGCTGCGGCTCCCGTGCAGCCGGAGCAGCCGGAGCAGCATCGCCTGACCCGCCTTCAGCTCGTCAACTGGGGGACGTTCAGCGGGCACCACAGCCTGCCGGTGCCCCGCAGGGGCCTCCTCATCACGGGCCCGTCAGGCTCCGGCAAGTCATCCCTGCTGGACGCGATCTCGGTCGTGCTCGTCCCGCCGCGGTGGCTCGACCTCAACGCCGCTGCCCGTGACGCCGCAAGCCGAGGCAAGGACCGCACCGTGCTGTCGTACATGCGCGGGGCGTGGTCGCGGAACACCGACGAGGAGTCCGGCGAGCTCGCGACCCAGATGCTGCGGCGCGGTGCGGTCTGGTCCGCGATCGGCCTCACGTACGACGACGGCCACGGCGGGACGACGACCCTCGTCCGCGCCTTCTCGGCGACCCGCGCCACCACGTCCGTCGACGGCGTGACCAGGGTCAGCCTGATCGTCGACGGCGACCTGGACCTGCGCAGCCTCGAGGAGGTCGCCCGGGGCGGGCTCAACCTCCGCACCGTCAAGACGGTCCTGCGGCCGGCCTTCGCCACGACCGACTACAGCGCCTTCGCCGACAAGCTCACCCGGCGCCTGGGCATCTCGGGCGACCACGCCTTGCGCCTGCTGCACAAGACGCAGTCGGCCAAGGGGCTGACCCACCTCGACGGGCTGCTGCGGGACTTCATGCTCGACGAGCCGGCGACCTTCGCCGCCGCGCACCGCACCGTCGAGCAGTTCGAGGAGCTGCGCGAGGCGTGGGTCGCGGTGCAGGAGGCCACCCAGCAGGTCGAGCACCTCACCCCGTTGCGCGGCCTGCACGCGGCACTCCAGGAGGCCGACACCGCGATCGAGACCCTCGGTGCGCAGTCCGACGCCCTGGGCGCCTACGCGGCCGAACGTGCGGTGGCGATCCTTGAGCGGGAGATCCTGCGCTCCCAGGAGGAGATCAGCGAGCGCACCGCCGAGGCCGAGCGGCTCGCCCGGGAGGCCGAGCGGACCGCGCAGGCTGTCAGTGCGCTCCAGGGTGAGTACGCCCGGGCGGGCGGGTCGCAGGTGCAGCTCTGGCGCAGGGAGGCCGCCAGCGCCGAGAAGGACCGCGCCGATCGAGACCGGCGTCGGGTCCGGTACGTCGAGCAGCTGAGGGTGCTCGGTGCCCCGGTCCCCACCACCGAGGCCGAGCACGTCGCGCTGGTGGGCCAGGCCCGGGAGGAGGCCGAGCGGCTGGTCGCCGAACGTGAGGCGACGGACGCCCGTCGGGACGACGCCCGGGACGCGGTCCGGGCGATCGGTGCGCAGATCAGCGAGAACATCGCTCAGCTGAAGACCCTTGCCAGCCAGCCGTCGAACCTCGACCGGCACGACGTCACGCTGCGGGACGCGATGGCCGCGGCCGTGGGGGTGTCCGCCCGCAGGCTTCCCTTCGTCGCCGAGCTGCTTCAGGTCCGGGCCGAGGACGTCGCCTGGCAGGGCGCGATCGAGCGACTCCTGGGAGGCTTCGCGCGCACGGTCCTCGTCCCCGACGCGGTCTACGCGAAGGTGGCGGACTACGTCGACGCGACACATCTGGGCCGCAAGCTCCTCTACAACCGCGTCCCGGTATCGGTCTCCCAGAGTCCGCGCCCGGTCGGCCCCACCTCTGTCGTCCACAAGGTCGAGGTCGCCCAGACCAGCCTCGCCCCCTGGTTGTACCTGGAGCTGTCCCGCCGCTTCGACGTGGCCTGCGCCGAGACGCTCGCCGACTTCCGCGCCGCGGACCAGGCGCTGACGATCAACGGGCAGATCAAGCGCAGCGGGAACCGGCACGAGAAGGACGACCGCTCGCGGGTCGACGACCGACGCACCTGGGTGCTCGGTTTCGACAACCAGGCCAAGCAGGACCTCTTTCACGCCGAGATCGTGCGCCTCAACGCCGAGCTCGCCTTGGCCGAGCGAACACAGAAGGCCGTCGACACCGAAGCGGCCGACGGCGACCGCCGAGGCGAGGCATGCCGACGGCTCGCCGACACCGTGTGGGACGACGTCGACACCCGCGGACCGACCCTGCGGATCGACGACCTGCAGCGCCAGATCGAGTCGTTCACGCTGGACAACACCTCGCTGCGGGACCTCGACGAGCGCATCCGGGCCGCCGCCGAGACCGAACAGACAGCCAGGGGGCAGGCGGCAGACGCCCTCGGCGCAGTCCGGGCGGCCGAGAGTGAGCTGGCCCGCCTCGCTGGGCTGCTGGCCGACCGTCGTGACCGTCTGCGCGACCTTGGCCCCGTCCCGCAGGACGTCCGCGCGCTGCTCGATGCACGGTTCGCCGCCCAGTCCAGGGCTCTGACCTCCGCGACCATCGATGACTTCTCGGCCACGGCCGGCCGGGGCATCACCAGCGAGCTCGGCGAGACCTCCCGACGCCGCGATCGCATGAGCACCGACGCGCAGCGCCGGATCAGCGAGTTCGCCGGCCGGTGGGACGTCGCGACCGGCGTCGCCCGGACGAGCGTGGAGGACCTGCCCGAGTACCTCCGCCTGCTCGAGGAGCTCGAGGTCGACGGCCTGCCCCGCTACCTGGGCCGCTTCCAGGCGTTGCTCGACGAGCAGTCGACGACCAACCTCACCCAGCTGCTGCACCTCATGGCCCAGGAGGCCAAGACCATCCGGCAGCGGATCCACCCGGTCAACGAGTCCCTGTCGACCGTCGAGTTCAACCCCGGCACCTACCTCAAGCTCGTCCCCCGCGACCGCTCCGTCCCGGAGGTCCGGGACTTCCGCTCCGACGTCCATGCCGTGCTGGATGAGTCCCTGGGGGCGGGGGAGGGCGACCCGGTGACCGCCGCCGCAGCGCGATACGAGCGGCTGCACCGGTTGGTGTCCCGGCTGGGCTCGAGCGCCCCGGCCGACCGCGCGTGGCGCGAGCTCGTGCTCGACGTCCGACGCCACGTGGAATTCCGCGGCGAGGAGCGCACCGCCGACGGCGTCGTCGTCGAGATCCACACGTCGGGCGAGGGTCGCTCCGGGGGGCAGCGGGTCAAGCTGGTCACGTTCGCCCTGGCCGCGGCGCTGCGCTACCAGCTCGGCGGACGCACCGGCGGCC
>Ga0105047_10012600_pt1 | contig 13595 bp, 14 predicted proteins | sample MAT04_FD_78384 | JGI IMG/M metagenome (GOLD analysis project Ga0105047, IMG submission 78384) | Freshwater microbial communities from Lake Fryxell liftoff mats and glacier meltwater in Antarctica - MAT-04 (megahit assembly) | ecosystem: Environmental > Aquatic > Freshwater > Ice > Liftoff...
GACAATTGGAGGTCCCATGAGGAAAGAGTAGAGGAAGGCGTGTCAAGTCACGTATTCGGCTCCCCAGTCAAATGTCGTGACGACCATAAGATACAATGCGTTCGTTATTGGCTGAATAAGAAGACGTTAAGATTTACCCCTCTCCGCGGCCTGCTGCGTGGCCAGCGGATAGAGGATCTTATCCTCGTACTCCGTCAGATCGGCGATCATCCTGTCCAGCTTGTCGGTCTCTTTGAGGGCGGCGGTCCTGTCCTTGGGCGTGGCGGATGCGCTGATGCTGACCTGTTCCAGGTGGAGTTTGTGGGCGACGAGCTTGCTGCGGAAGTCGCGCAGATAGTCGTTGAGCACCACGGAGACGGTGTCGTACCGGTAGCGATGCATGTAGATGAGCGCGTTGAAGCTGCCCTTGGGGGAAGAGAAGAGCCAGTAGATCGGCCGTTTCTGGTAGTGCTTGACGTGGTCGTCGTAGTACTCGCGCAGGAAGTAACTGCGCAGGTCGCGCCCCAGCGCCTGCTCGACAAAGGCCAGGTTCTCCGTGTAGTGCGTCTCGCCAAACGTGACGCGCAGAAAACGCTTGAAGCGATCTACGATGTCGTCCTCGAACCAATCCCCGTCGAGAATGGGGAGCACGTTGTCGCGGTCGGGCAGGAACGCGATCGTCCCCAGTCCCTCGACCGTCGCAACTCGCGCCATGTAATCCTCGACGGTCTCACCCTGGTTCGCTAGGATCATGCCTGGCTTGTCGAGCGAATAGCGGCCAACCATGCAGCCGACGGCGTAGGAGACGAATTCGCGCACGGTGTCGGCCAGGAGCAACGCTTCGTACTCAGCGTCGCTTTTGCCGGCACCGTAACGGTAATGTGGATTGCAGGTAAGCGTGATCTGGTGTAGCGGTACACCGGGCTCCAGTTCGCCCTTCAGACCGTAGGCGTCGATGAAGATGCGGTTGTTCTCTTCTTCCAGGCGCTGTATCTCCAAGGTAATGGCCTGCCAGTGGTTGCGCAGGCTGGCGTAGGTGGCGGTCAGCGTGGGCTGACGGTGCTCGGCATGCAGCAGGAGCAAGTCGGTGAAATCCCAGGAGGTCTCATATGAGTCCCAGTCAGTTTTTACGCTATTGATACACTGTCATCCTAACACTTCAACCCTTTTTTTATCCCAACCGTCCGGCGCGAGCGGAATTCTTGATACATGACCACTCTGGAAATCCAATGTAGGGGCAATAATCTGCAAAAGACTCGCGGTTAAATTGGTGTTGAGGAACGCGCATAAAGCTTCTGTGTTGATGTCGTAAGGGAATAAACAGGGGCCAGTTGAATCAAAAATGAACCCCTCTGGAAATCGACGAAATCCTGTCACTGCGCTAGAGATTCTGGTCCATGTGATTCCAGATTTGAAATAATTATGGGCGTTTCTTCTGTTGGATCCAGCAGCGGTTCTGATTTCCTCACCGCTGTCGGTCCAATCCAGTACATAGTCAAGATTCCCATACCATTTTCTGAAAGGGCCTCCTTTGAGGTATGGGATCCATTGGGGCGAGTCTGCCGCTACCTCAAACCAGCGACGGAGAAACCTATCGTTGTCGCCGGTATCAAGACCTTTTCCAATAGAAGCACAACTGCCAAGTGGTTTGGCAGTTTCAAAGACCATCCTCACACGGTCGCTTACCCAATACGCAATCGGAGCGCCGGGAATCATTCTAAAGTCAGCAGATGAGGCTAGATAGAAAGCCGCAGATGACCTGCGGTGCTCCGCAGAAATGCTTGCGCGCAATAGTGCTTCTTTTTCTGTCTCACTGGACTTGACACATTCCGTGTTGATTGGACTGACCCTCAGGCAGATTCAATTGCAGCTAACTAACGATGGATCATCCTATGCCACTGCGTCTATCACGATAGCCTCGGATGGTCGCACGTCCCGTCTCCTTTTTGGGCGGCGATTATGCTGCGCGCGACAACACGCGCACGGCAGGAATCTGATCAGCGCGCATGGGGCGCAACTTGACAAGGAATCCCCTGTGCCTGCGCAATGGCAATCGCTTGTCGTTCGCCAGCGCCAATCAAGGCGCCAGCAAGCGTCAATGGGATGGAGGCGGGCTGCATGATCGGCCAGGAATGACTTGCCAGAAAAGCCTGGAGATGAATTGCATCAGGATAGCCGCGCTCCAAACCGACATTCACAGCTTCGTGATAAATAACTTGAGGGATCAGAAGATCGGGATACAGTGTGGCGAGCAAGTGCAGCCGCTGCAACTTCGCGAACACGAGTAGTGGCCCTGTATCGATCACTGCCGTCATATGCGCAGGTCCTGGTCGAATTGCGCCGCATTGGTGCGCGGCAACAATCCGCGTTCACGCGCTTTCTCTAGCACGACGCGCACGGGAAGGCCAGCTTGCTCGGCGGCGTAGGCCAGCGAAAAATCACCGCTACGATAGAGGGTGATTGCCTGACGCAGGCGATATTCCTCTAATCCAAGGCTCAGAACTTCCATCAAACGCGTCCGATCGCCAAGCACCGTAGACCAGGCCGCTGGTATGCTAAGTTCTACTATGGTAGTTTCCTCAGTTGCCATTCCAATCTCCGATCAGGAAATGATCCCGGTATTTCTCGTCAAGCGGTTGTTGGGCAACAAGCGTTTCTACCCCGGTTTGCAGTCTAGACAGCTCTACCCCCTGCCGTTGCAGCCACTTCACATCGCGCCTGAATTTCGTCGATTGCCGGATTGTCAGGGGCATGGATCAGGCGCGCCAGTCGGCGAACAGGTCTTGGGTCGTCTGGAAAACCTGCCCACCGCCACGTTCAATCTCTTGCATGGCCTCGCGAGTTTCGGCGTTGGGTCGCCTGGCTGTCGGCTGGAAAGGCAACCCTCCGTTGTTCACCACCTGCTGCAAGAAAATACGGATGGCGTCGGCTGTGCTAAGGCCCATCGCCGTAAAGATGGCATCCGCTTGCTTTTTGAGTTCGGGGCTCACCCGCGATTGGACAGTGACATTCGCCATTCTTTGCTCCTGCCGGCCTAGATAGATGAGTTTGGCTATACTATACAACCATTTGACTGCACTGTGCAAGCACATGATTGCAAAGGGGTGCGTGCTAAACTCATTCGAGGGGCTTGGTGTCCATGAGGATGGTCAGAGGAGCAATTTCGGCTCGGGTAAACAGCCAGGCTGCAAATTCGAGCGTTACCAGCCGCCCGACCCTTGCTTCAAGGGTGATCAACATCTCCAATATATGTGTGCAAATGAACCCAATGAGCTTAGCGTCGCGTTAGGAGAGGCATCCTACGGGACAACAATGACGGTGACGTGCACCTCGTCGAGCCAGGCAGCGACGTCGACGGGCAGAATCACGGTTCCTACGTTGGCGCCGCGCAGGTCGATCAGCAGGTCGCGCAGATCGGTGACCGGGTGGATGTGGGCTTCGATGGCGGCGGCCGCGAGCTGTTGTTCGAGCACGCCCGCGGTTGGCTTGCCGAAGAGCAGCACCGTCAACGCGCTGTTGTCCTGATCAGCGAGACGGACGGCCAAAGCAACGGCATTGTCGGCGGCCAGGGTGCCGGTATGCACGACGGTGAAGGGGCCGGCCAGTTTGCGATTGGTCGATTGGAGCACGACGGGGCGCTGGGTCTGGCGGGCGACGGCCTGCGCCGTCGAACCCGTGCGTTTGCCCGGCGAGCGCCCTACGCGCCCCAGACTCAGCATCTGCGCAGAAACGGACGCCGCCAGCACCTGGTCGGTGACGGCGCCGCGTACAACCTGGAACGACCAGGCGATGCGCCGTTTGCCGGCCACTTCGGCCATGATCTTGCGCAGGAGCGTGGCCTGAATGCGAAATTCGCGTTCGAGATGGGTCTGCTCGAGACGGCGCGGCGTGGCAGTGAAGGAGCCGATTTCCTGGCCAAAGGGCAGGCCACACAAATGCACGAGGGCGATGTCCTCGACAAAAAGGCCGCGCAGTTCCAAATGCAGCGCGGCCGCCAGCTCTACGGCGGCCGCCAGGGCCGCCGCACTGTGACGTGACGAATCAAGCGCCACGAGAATGTACTCGGCGGTGACCGGCTCTGTGGTTGGCGGCGCCTCCACTTCGGGTTCCACCGCGGTTTGCTCCGATACGGACTCTTCGCTCATCGCTTGCCTCGACCGCTGCACTGGGACGCTATTCGGCGGGATACCCGCTGTCCTGCGTGTCGCCATCTTTTTCGGCTCTGTCTTTGCGGCGTCCTTGTCGTTCCAAGGCGCGCCGTTTGTTGCCAATCGCGACAATGCGATCCTCTACCATACGGTTGATTGTGCCCTTGTCGTACTTTCCCTTGGCGGTGCGCTCGCCGGCCGGGATGCCGGTGAGCAGTTCGATGCCTTGGTCCACATGTTCGATTGGATAGACCTGGAATTGGCCGGCGCTCACGGCGTCCACGATGTCCTGGCGCAGCATCAGGTGTTTGACGTTGGAGGCCGGGATCAGAACACCCTGCTCGCCTGTCAAGCCACGCGCCCGGCACAAGTCGAAGTAACCCTCGATCTTTTCGTTGACACCGCCAATCGCCTGCACACGCCCGTGCTGGTCGACGGAGCCGGTGACCGCCAGCGACTGGTTGATCGGCACGTTGGCAATCGCCGACAGCAGCACGTACAACTCGGTGGACGAGGCGCTGTCGCCTTCGACGCCGCCGTAGGATTGCTCAAAGACCAGGCTGGCCGACAACGCCAGCGGCCGGTCAAGCGCGTAGCGGGCATTGAGAAAGCTGGCGAGAATGAGCACGCCCTTGGAGTGGATGGGGCCGCTCATGTTGACCTCGCGCTCGATGTTGATCACGTCGCCGCGACCCATGCGCACCGTCGCCGTGATCCGCGAGGGTTGGCCGAAACTGTGGTTGCCAAGTTGGAGCACGGACAGACCGTTGATCTGGCCGGTAGCGACGCCCTCGGTCTGGATAAAGAGCGTCTTGCGCAGGATTTCTTCCTGCATCAACTGCGCCACACGGTCGAGGCGATAGATCTGGGCGGCGATGGCTGCTTCGACGTGGCCGGCGTTGACGACCTCGGCGTTCTCTTCGCCGGCAAAATGGTCCGCCTCTTGTAGTAGGTCGACAATGGCCTGGATGTTGGCCGTCATGCGTTCGGCGTCGCTGACGAGGCGGGCGGCGCGGTCGAGGATGCGGCAGACGGCAAACTTGTCGAATGGGCGCAGCTTGTCGCGGCGGGCGATCGTGGCGATCAGTTGGGCGTACATCTGCTGGGTATCGTCCGTGCGCAGCAACTCGTCGGCAAAGTCCGCCACGACCTTGAACAGCTCGCGAAAATCGGGGTCGGCCTCGGAGAGCAGATAGTAGAGCATGCGGTCGCCCAGCAGAATGACCTTGAGATCGAGGGGCACGGCATCCGGCTCGAGCGAGACGGTGCTGGTGAGGCTGAGCATCTGCAGCGCCGATTCGATGCGGATCTCGCCGAATTGCAGGGCGCGCTTCAGACCTTCCCAGGCATAGGGGCTGAGCAACACCTTGAGCGCATCCAAGATCAGATAGCCACCGTTGGCCCGATGTAACATACCGGGCTTAATCAGCATGAAATCGGTGACCAGCGCGCCCATCTGGGCCATCTGTTCGATGCGGCCGGTCAGGTTGGCGTAGCTGGGGTTGCTCTCGTAGATCACGGGTGCGGTGGTCAACTCGGCGGAATCGACGAGGAGGTTCACCTGATAGCGGCGCAGCGGCGACACGGATTCCACGAAGGCCACCTGGCTGTCGCCGTCGGCCGATTCGTTCTTTTTTTCCCCGGCCACCAAGAAGTCACCCAGGTGTTCGTTGACGTCGTGACGTACGGCGTCCAGATAGGCAAGGACATCGGCTTGTTCGTGATACTTTTGCGCAATCTCTTCGTTGAGGTCGTTGAGCACCACCGACGCCACATCGCGATTGAGATCGCGCATGCGGTTGCGCAGTTCGCGTTCCCACCGCGGGGCTTTGCTCAGCACCTTTTGCAGTTGTTCCTGCATGACTTCGACATCGGCCTGGATGCGCTTCTGCTCCTCCTCGGGCATTTTCTCGAACTCATCGGGTGGCAGCACACTGCCGTCCTTCAGTGGGGCAAAGGCCAGGCCGGCAGGGGTGCGCAGCAAAGTCAGCGTGCGCTGTTTGGCCTGTTCCTGTAGATCGGTCAGGCTGGCCTGCTGCAGATCATGAAACTCGCTCTCGACGGCACGCCGCCGCGCCTGGTATTCTTCGCTCTCGAAGGCAGAAGAGAGCGCGGTCTGCATGTCTTCCACCAGGTGGTCCATGTCGCGGCGGAACTCGCGGCCCAACCCCGTGGGCAAGCGCAATACTTTGGGCTTGTAGAGTTGGTCGAAATTGTTAACATAACACCAATCCGGTGGCGGCGGTTCGGTGGCGGCGCGTTCTTCCACGGCGCCGCGCACCAACGTGTACTTGCCCAAGCCGGCCGGCCCAAGCGCAAAGATGTTATACCCAGGCCGGTGCATCTTCACCCCAAAGCGAATGGCGCTGATAGGGCGTTCCTGCCCCAGAAAGCTGGACAAGTCCGGCAAATCCTGGGTCGTCGAAAACAAGAATTGGTCCGGGTTGGCGCGTTTGCGCAGTAGATCGGGTGAAAGCGGATTTACTGGAGCCAAGATGACACTCCTCACGTGTGCGATTCTTGCAGCGGAATAGTCAAGTCCCACCACTCTGGATGGCCGGCACGCCAACTCTGTCCGGCGCCGCTCAGGCGGCTGGCTTCTTGTAGATCAGGGAGGGGCAAACGGTTCAAGCGCATGCGCATCGTCGCCGGCGACAGATCCAGGCGCATCCACGCCAGCGGGTATTCAATCAACGAGGGGAGAATCACGAAGGTGCACACCTGGTCGCCTAGCCTGCGTTGCTGAAGGTCGAGACGGTGCGCATGGGCCTGGAAAACGGCGCGTACGTTGTTGTAGCGGGCCAGGAGTTCCAGTACAGCGGCCGTGTTCTGTATGCCATAGAACGCGCGCCAGTCATTGCCGCTGGACCAGGGCGCCAGGAGTTGGTGCGTAAAGAGCAGCACGGGGCGTTCGCCGGCTGTGCGGAGCGCTTCTTCCAAGCGCGCCAATTCAGCGTCGTTGACCCAGCCATAAACCGGGTCGCGGTCGGCGGCGTCGGCGATCTGTGCCGGCGAATGACCGTGGGTGTTGAGCAACACCAGGCGCGCCATCGGCAGGTCAATCGTCATGCCCATGCCCGGTGGGGTGCCCCAAACCGCATGAAAGACGCGCCAATCGCCGCTACCCGGCATGCTGTCGTGGTTGCCGGGCAATGCAAACACGGGTGTGTGCAGGTTGCGGTACGTATGATAGAGATCCACGACGGCGATCTCGAAGACATCCGGCGTCATGGCATAGGTGCCGCCGCCACAGGTCAGGTCGCCAAGGTGCAGCACCATGTCGAGTTTGGCCTGCGATAGTTCGCCAAACAGCGTGGCCAGCAGTGCTTTCGAGGAGCCCTGCAACTGCAGACTGCCATCAGCAGAGACAAAGTCCCGCCCATCGGGCCAGTAATGGGTGTCGGCGCATATACCGATTGAAATCAGGCCGCCATTGGCCATAAGCTTGCTCCTGGAGAGGCAATTGGTGGGGGCGCCAATGAGCGAGTGCACAATTGCCAGGATAAAAAAGTCTTCAACTATACAGGATACCACACTGTACGCGCTGCGCGTTCGGCGGATGGACGCAGATTCGCGCCAAGAGAGTACGTCATCCGCAGCGTTCCGTCACTTCTGCGCAAACCAGGTGCGCTCAAGGTCGTCCAAAACACCCTCCTGCCCAAACTTGGTCAGGGTGGCGTCGACCCGTTTCTGGAGATCGCCGGCGCGACTGGGCGCCACGACGACGTACGGATTGCTCTCCAGGGGTGCGCCGACGCCTTCGATGGCGGCACCCTGCCCTTGCGCCTGGCGCAGTGTGACGTTATCCACCAGCAGGGCGTCTACCGTCGTGCCGTCCAGCAACGCTTGAACGGCTTCTTGCGGCGTCTCAAAGGGCACAAGGGTGAGCGTCACGCCGTCACGTTGCAGTTGGCGGCCGTTCATATCGCCCACGCTGCCCCATTCGACGGCGACCCGTTTGCCCGCCAGATCCTTTACGGTGTGGATCGGCGATCCGTCGCGAACGGCCAAACGCAGACCGGCATCAAAATAGGGCGCCGAAAAGGCGACATCGCGGGTCAGCCGCGGGTCATAGGGATAGGCGCTGACGATGCTGTCGATCTTGGCCGCTCTTAAGGCGTCGACCAGGCTATCAAAGCCAATCGCCACAACTTCGACTTGCAGTCCCCAATCGGCGGCCATGCGTCGCGCCAGGTCGATGTCGTAGCCGATTGGGACGCCGGCGCCATCCAACTGTTCAAAGGGCGGAAAGCTTGGGTCCACCCCGACGCGCCAGGTGCCGCGCGCTTGCATACTTTGCCACGTCTGATCGCGCCGAAACAAGGAACTCAGGGGCGAATTGCTCTCCGGCCAGAGCAGCCATAGGAGGGCGACCAGCACCACGATCGCCCCCACGCCGCCGGCCAGCCACCACCGGCGTCGTGTCATGGCGCGCCGCCCTGTGTGTATTTTTGCACCTCTTCGTAGATCGGCTTTGGCTCCAGGTCAGTGCGTACAAAGGTAAAGTAGTCCTGGTAGGAGTTCTGATCCCAGGGATAGCGAAATGCCCACAGCGCAACTGCGTCCAGCCAGGGCCACTCTTGCTCAGCAATCGCATAGGCACGGATGGTGTACGCAATCCGTTGTCCCGGTCGCACGGCACGCGTCCAGCGCGGGTGGTCGTTCCAGCCGCCTTCGGTGATCATCGCCGGTTTGGCGCCATCGCCGTTTTTGACCATGATGTCGCGCAGCAGCTCGGTGCGGCGGAAATTCACGACGGCCGGGTCGGGCGGGTCGTCCGGGCTAAAGTGCCAGCCATAGGCATGAATCGCCAGCAGATCAAAAAAGGCAGCGGCGCCGGCATCGTACATCCGCTGCAGGAAGTCCAGATCGTTCATGCCAAACTCACTGCCGGGGGGCGCCAATGTCGGCGCCAGGGCGCCGGCCAGCACCTGCACTCCCGGGTTGGCTTCCTTGATCATTGGATAGACCGTGCGCAGCATCGCCGTATATTTCAGCGGATCCGGCGGCTGATAACCCCACTCAAGCGCCAGGTTTGGCTCGTTCCAGATGACCACATAGCGCACCTTGCCCTGGTAGCGCTTGACGAATTCGGCGGCAAACCGGCCAAAGTCGGCAAAGTGCTTCTCGTCCAGGTACAAGGGTGACGAATCCTTGGGGCGAGCCCACGCCGGCACAAACCCCAGGCGGGCGACGACGGTCAACCCTTGCCGGCTGGCGTGGCTGATCACCTGGTCGGCGTGCACCCAATTGTAGCGCCCCGGTTCTTCTTCGATATAGGCCCATGGAAAATACTCGACGATCCAGGGTGCGCCCATCTCGCGCACCATCTCCAATGTGCGCTTGATCTTCCACGGTTCCACCTCGTCGGTCAGTCGGGTATGCACGCCGACCTTCGCATTGATGGTGTGCACCGTCTGCTGTGGGCCTAACGGAACATCGGCGGCGCGCCGCTGCGCCAGTTGGACGGCCGTGGCAACCGCCAGCGAAAGAAAGATCAGCGCGCTGACGCCACGGAGAAGAATTTTGCGCCAGCGCGGATTCATAGAGAGTGACACGCGCTTGATCATATGCAAACCGCAGATTTATGCAACTTACTGGTTGCTGTCGGTTATACCGGCGCGCCCGCGGCGTGCTATAATCGCCGGATGAATGTGCGATATGGGATTTTGAACGTGAAAGGGAGTGTGCATGTTCCGTAGTTCTTTTGGGCAACGTTGGAATTCACTGTCTCAAGGGCAGAAACTCTTTGTGGGCGTTGCCGGTGCGTTGGTACTCTATGGGTTGGTCGTTTTGTTCACGCAGGGTGGTGGCCTGGGCCGGTACAGCGATCCGATGTGGTGGATGGCGACGGCGGCGATTGTGTTGATAGCCCTGCCGATTCACGAGTTTGCGCATGCTTTCACCGCCGTCAAACTAGGCGACCCAACGCCGCGCTATCAAGGTCGCTATACGTTGAACCCAATGGTGCATATCGATCCGATGGGCGCCCTGCTGATCTTTCTGGTGGGATTTGGCTGGGCCAAGCCCGTCCAGTGGAATCCACGTAACGTCCGGATCGATCCGCGCTGGGGTTCGATCTTGGTATCGATGGCTGGCCCGCTCAGCAACTTGTTGCTGGCTTTTCTCAGTCTGGTGCTCGTGCGGGTGCTCTACCCCACCAATGCGCTGGAATTGGGAACGCTGCTGACGTCAAGCCAGGTGGCTCAATGGGGCTACCAATGGTTGGGCTTTTTCGCCTATCTGAACGTGCTGCTGTTTGTGTTCAATCTGCTGCCAATTCCACCGTTGGATGGTTCGCACGTGCTTTTTGCGTTACTGCCGGCCGGCAGCCAGCGCGCTGTCTATGGGTTGATGCAATATGGGACGATGATTCTCTTTGCCGTAGTTTTTCTGGCGCCACAAGTCATCCGTGTGCCCACGGCATTGGTGATGAATCTTTTGAACGGCCTGGTGGGTTTGTAACGCGACGCGCCCGGTGTCGAGTCAAGTACGCTATCGCATCGGGCAGTTTGTGCGTGGCTGGCGCGCCCGGGTATCAGCGGATGATCGCGCTTTGGCCGGCACGGTGCTGTCGCCGGGGGCATTGGCGCTCTTTGAGCGCATGCCGGCGGACGCACAGGCGCACAGCTTGCGCGTGTTGAAAGCCTTGGTGGCAGAAGGTGAAACGCCGCCTGATCTGTCGGTCGCCGCCCTGCTGCACGACGTAGGTAAGGTGGCGGCGACGGAGGCAGGTGCGTACCTTGGCCTCTGGGTGCGCGGGCCGCTTGTGCTGTTGGAAGCGGTGCGTCCGGCGTTGGTGCGGCGTTGGGCATCTGCCGAGCCGTCGCCCAGCCTGCGCTACGCTTTGTATGTGCATGTCGAGCATCCGCACATTGGCGCCGCCTGGGCCCAGCGTGCGGGGTGCACGGATGGCGTATGCTGGCTGATCGAACATCATCAAGACAAGGCGCCGGGCGGTGCAATGACCGCCCATGGCCCGTGGACACTTCTGACCCGCCTGCAATGGGCCGATGGGAGAAACTGATATGGCAAAACCGACAATCACGATCCTTGGGCTAGGTACTACGGGCACCAGTGTCGGCCTGGCCTTGCAGCGCGCCAACGCCGAGGCGGAATTGGTGGGCCACGACAAGGTGCCCGAGGCCGCGCAGGCTGCCCGTAAACTCAATGCGGTGCCGCGTGTGGAATGGAACCTGCACGCCGCCTGCGAACTGGCCAGCCTGATCATCCTGGCGATGCCGCTGAGTGAAGTAGACGAAACCCTCGTCCATATTCGTGAGGATGTTCAGCCCAACACGCTGGTCTTTGTGATCAGCGAAGTCTTGCAGCCGGCCGCCGAATTGCTGGCGCTGCGGCTGGGCGACCATGGTCACGCGGTGGTCGGCCACGCCATCCTGAATGGCGTCGGCGGCTCATTAACGCCGCGCGTCGATCTCTTTGACAAGGCCGTTTTTGTCGTGGCGGCCGGGGCCAACACCGACCCATCGGCCCTGGAACTGGCCAGCAATTTCGTCGAGAGTGTCGGCGCACAACCGCTGTTTATGGACGCCCTGGAACACGATGGCATTGTGGCCGGCGTCGAGCAGTTGCCGCAGCTATTGGGCGTCGCGCTTGTGCACATGCTGGCTGGCTCCCCTGGTTGGGGGGAAGCCAGGCGCCTCGCCGGTCGCGCGTTTGCCCAGAGCACAGACACGGGCCGGTCGGCCGCGCACCTGTTTACGGCGTTGAAGGCAAATCGCGCCAACCTCCTGTCGCGCATCGCACAGCTTGAGCGCGAACTGGCGGCCTGGAAACAGTGGTTGGCGGCTGAGCCGGCCGCGGGCGACGATCATCCGCTGCAACTGGCGTTGACCGACGCCGTGAACGAGCGCGCTGTTTGGGAAATGCAGGCGGAACTCAAGAACTGGGACCCATCGCCCCAAGTCGGCGGCGACGCACAATCGCACGGTTTTCTACGCCAGATGTTTCTGGGCAACCTGGGGAACAAAAAATCAGACCAGGGCGGCAAGCGTTGACTATCGAGGACGCATGATCGCAGGCAATGTATGAAATGCATCATCCAGATCCCCTGCTACAACGAGGCACTCACGCTGCCACAAACGGTAGCGGCGCTGCCGCGCACGCTGGCCGGCATCGACCTTCTCGAATACCTGGTGATCGACGACGGCAGCACGGACGGTACTGCCGCAGTGGCCGCCGCGTTGGGCGTGCATCACGTCGTGCGTTTGGCCCATAATGCGGGTTTGGCGCGCGCGTTTGCAGCCGGCCTGGAAGCCGCGCTAAACCGCGGCGCCGATATCATCGTCAATACGGACGCCGATAATCAGTATGTAGGTGAAGATATTCACTTGCTGGTGGAACCTATCTTGGCCGGGCGCGCCGAGCTTGTCGTGGGCGACCGCGGCGTGGGCGCGGTCGAACATTTTTCCCCCTTCAAACGAACGCTGCAGCGGCTGGGCAGTTGGGTGATCTCACAGGCTGCCGGGGCAGAGATCCCGGATGCCACCAGCGGCTTTCGCGCCTTGACGCGCGAGGCGGCATTGCGCACGCTCGTGCTGAGCGGCTATTCCTACACCCTGGAGACGTTGATCCAAGCCGGCGCCCGGCGCACTGGGATTGCGCATGTGCCGATCCGCACAAACTCGCCTACCCGCCCCTCGCGCTTGATGAACAATCTGCCACACTACCTGGCCAATTCGGCGGCCACGATTGTGCGCGCCTATACCCTGTACCGGCCTTTGCGTGCGTTCACGATTATTGGGATTATCCTCCTCCTGGGTGGTCTGGCGCTTGGCGTGCGTTTTCTCTACTTTATGATCGCCGGCGCCGGCGCCGGCCATATTCAATCGCTGATTCTGGCCGCGATCCTTCTGCTCGCCGGGTTTCAGACGCTGCTGATTGGCCTGGTTGCTGATCTGATCGGCGCCAATCGCAAACTCCTCGAAGATATGCTCTATCGGCTGCGCCGGCTGGAGACTGAAGAGCACAGGAGTGATCGCGAGCGAGACAAGTAGCCATGCGCCTTGCGTTTGTGCTTTCTTCGTTTCAGCTTTCCGGCGGCGTCATGCTCGTCGCCGAATACGCCAATCGCCTGTCCCAGCGCGGCCACGTCATTTCCCTGGTGATTCCAGCCGGCACGCTCGACCCCGCGATGGCCGCCATGCTCATGCCGGCGGTGCAGGTGGTGGAGAGCCGGTCGTCGTTGGCCGGCAGTCGTTCGCCGGCCGGCTGGCTGCGCTTGGCGACGAGCCTGGCACAGGCGATCCCGCCGGTCGACACCATCATCGCTACCCACACGCCGACGGTAGTCCCTACGCTGTGGGCCGCGCGCAGACGCCAGACGGCATGCGCCTGGCTGTATATGGATTACGACGCCATGTTTGACCGGCGCCCGATCGAGCGTTATTTGCTCCATGCTGCGCCGCGTTGGTTTGATGTGGTCATGACCATCTCGGAGCCGTTGGC
>Ga0105047_10012601_pt1 | contig 13595 bp, 15 predicted proteins | sample MAT04_FD_78384 | JGI IMG/M metagenome (GOLD analysis project Ga0105047, IMG submission 78384) | Freshwater microbial communities from Lake Fryxell liftoff mats and glacier meltwater in Antarctica - MAT-04 (megahit assembly) | ecosystem: Environmental > Aquatic > Freshwater > Ice > Liftoff...
CAACACAGCAGCGCGCCCGCCAACGCGGCCAGAATGTTCTAGTTATTCTTTTGCGGCCCCTAAGCTTTACGGGGGAACTCGATAATGAATTTTGAGCCGGTGGTTCTGTTCTTTGTGCTTGGCGTGGTTGCCGGACTGTTGCGCTCGGATTTGAAGATACCGGGCAGCATTTACGAAGCGCTGTCGATCTTCATCCTGCTGGCGATTGGCCTCAAGGGAGGCGTTGAACTCGCCAAACACCCGGTGGGTGATCTCGTTTTCGATGGCCTGATCATTGTTTTGGTGGGCGCCATCATTCCTTTGGTGGCGTTCCCGGTGCTGCGCTTCATCGGACGCATGAGCCGTGCCGACTCAGCATCGATCGCCGCGCACTATGGCTCGGTCAGCGTGGTGACGTTTTCGGTCGGCATCACCTTGCTGGGCCATGAAATGCTGGAGTTCGAAGGCTATCTGATCGTGTTCCTGGTCTTGCTGGAAATTCCGGCCCTGGTGATCGGCGTCATTCTTGCCCGGCATGGCGAAGGCACGGTGCGCTGGGGCAAACTGATGCACGAAGTCTTTTTCGGCAAGAGTATCTATCTGCTGGCCGGCGGTCTGGTGATCGGTTTCGTCGCCGGCGCGGAAGGCATCAAGCCGCTGGACAAGTTGTTCTTTGACCTGTTCAAGGGCGTACTCGCGCTGTTCCTGCTGGAAATGGGCCTGGTCGCTTCCACCCGCATCGCCGCACTGCGTGAATATGGCGTCTTCCTCGCCGGCTTCGCGGTGGTGATGCCCATGTTCTCGGCAACGCTTGGCATCGTTACCGGCTGGATGCTCGGCTTCTCGGTCGGTGGCACCTTCCTGCTCGCCACCCTGTTCGCCAGCGCATCCTATATTGCTGCCCCGGCGGCCATGCGCATTGCCGTGCCGGAAGCCAATCCGGCGCTGTCGATTGGCGCTTCGCTGGGGATGACGTTTCCGTTCAACATCTTCTTGGGCATCCCCATCTATTTATGGATGGCCAAAACCATCCATGCCATCTGAGGCCAAAACCGATGTCGTCGCAATCCTTGCTCCTTCTCACCATTCTGTCCGAAGCCGTGCTGGAAGACATTCTGATCGAAGAAATCATGGCGCTTGGTGCCAAGGGCTACACCATCTCGGAAGCGCGCGGCCGCGGCACGCATGGCGTGCGTACCGGCAAGTGGACAGCGGGCGGCAATATCCGTATCGAGGTGATCGGCGACGCCGAGTTATGTTCGAGCATCGTGCAACGTCTGCAAGCCAAATATGAACGCGACTATGGTCTGTTGATGTTCACTTGCCCGGTGGAACTGCAGAACTGAATCCAGTTTGACCGACTGAACCGAATGCTGGCGCCGGATCAAACACGGAAACCCGCGCGAGTTGATATCCCAGGTTTGGTCTCGCCATGAAATTGCGTTGAAGTTGCGTTTGAATTCCTCAATGATTCGATTTATACGAACTATTCATTAACTTAAATCGAATTTCTCTTATCCATTTGTCGCCGTAGGATGCTTCCGTGTTCAATCTGAAAACGGAAGGAAATAACCATGCAGATGGATATTCAAAGCCAGGGATTCGTCCTCACGGATGGCATCAACGACTACGTCACCCAGCGGCTTGCCTTCGGCCTCAGTCATGGCGATGAGGCGATCAGCCGGGTCAATGTTCGCCTTTCCGATATCAATGGTCCGCGTGGCGGCGGCGCCGGGCGCGCCGGGCGTACTATGGCCAGACGTCTTTCCCGGCAGCGGCAATTCTGGCGCAGCCTTCCTGCTGCTTATCCAACCGTAAAGGAACCCTCAAGATGAACCCCGAACAGCAACGCGCGATCCTCACCCTGACCCTCTTCGCCGCTTTCGCCGATGGCGAGAAACACGCCCGCGAACGCGAGGAAATTCGCCGCATCGCCGAATCTCTCGCCAACCAGGCCGGCACGCCTGATCTGATGAAGCTCTACCAGGATGTACTGCTCCGGCGCGCCAGCTTGGAGGGTGCCGCCGGCATGCTTGTCGAGGCCGAGTTGCGTCAACTCGCCTACGAGATGGCGGTCTGCGTGTGCGAGGCCGACGGCCAGGTGAGCGAGGCGGAAAGGCGCTTCCTCGACAACCTGAAAGGCCTGCTGGCGCTCGATACGGCCAGCGCCGACCGCATCGAACATGAGGCTGACGCCATCGTCGAACTTTCCGAAGCCGCCGCACCCGCAACAGTGGCGCCAGTGGCCGCGCCCGGCCCGGTAGTGGCGGCGCAGCCCAATCTGTCCGAAGCCGAACTGGACAAATCCATCCTCAACTACAGCCTGCTCAACGGCGCGCTGGAACTGTTGCCGCAGTCATGGGCGTCGATGGCCATCATTCCGTTGCAGATCAAGATGGTTTACGGCATCGGCAAAGCCCACGGCGTGACGCTTGACCAAGGCCACATCAAGGAATTCATCGCCGCCGCCGGGGTCGGGCTGACCTCGCAATACCTCGAACAAATCGGCCGCAAGCTGTTGGGCGGGCTGCTCGGCAAGATGGCGGGCAAGACCATCGGTAAAGTCGGTGGCGCGGCCACCGGGATGGCGTTTTCCTTCGCCAGCACCTATGCCTTGGGGCAGCTCGCCAAGCGCTACTATGCCGGCGGGCGGCGGATGGATACGGCGATGCTGAAAGACAGTTTCCAGAATCTGCTGGGGCCGGCCAAACAAATGCAGAGCCAGTACCTGCCGCAGATCCGGCAGCAGGCGGAAACGCTGGACATGGGCCAGGTGATGGCCATGGTGCGCGGCGGTTGACCGAATCGCCGCGCAGTATCTTTTTATTCAAGGAATCAACATGAATAATTTCACACCCGAAGCTGCGCCTGAATCTACGCCTGATCGTCGGCGCCATTCCCTTCCTGCTGGTGCTGTTCGGCGTGCTGGGCGGCCTGTTGGCTTTCGGCCTGGTCGGACTATTCGCCGGCCCCATCGTCCTGGCCGTGGCCTGGGCGGTATGGCGCGAATGGGCGGCGCATCTGGACGATGAAGGCGTCGAGACGTCCCCATGACGGCGCGCGGCTCAGCCACGAATGCGGCGCGCCGACTCGCTCCGGGCTTCTTGCTGTGGCGCTTCCCGTCGCGCGATGCGCCCGGCGCACGAGGCGAGGAAAGCATGACGACAGCCGCTGACGCGCTCCAGCGGACTCCTGCTGGACGAGGTACACAAATGGCGCAGCGTCCTGTGCTCAAGGCGTCGGGCTGAAAGGTAAAGACATGCTGCTCATCGCGCGACTGGTCACCTGGATATGCCTGCCCCTGCTGTGCGTCGTATCGGCGCACGCGCAGGGTGTGCATGTACTGACCGTGCAGGGCGCCATCAGCCCGGCCAGCGCCGATTATCTGGTGCGCGGCATCGACAAGGCGGCGGATGCGAAAGCCCGCCTGGTGGTGATCGAGATGGATACGCCGGGTGGGCTGGATACGGCGATGCGCGACATCATCAAGGCCATCCTTGCCTCATCCGTGCCGGTGGCGACCTATGTTTCGCCGCAAGGCGCGCGTGCCGCCAGCGCCGGCACTTACATCCTCTACGCCGGCCACATCGCGGCCATGGCGCCGGCCACCAATCTGGGCGCGGCGACGCCGGTGGAGTTGGCGCCCGCGGCTGTGCCCGACAAACCGGCCTCGCCGGAGAAGAAGGGGGAAAAGCCCGCCGACGCCCCGCCGCAGGATGCAAAAGCCAGGAAAGCGGTCAACGATGCAGCCGCCTACATCCGCGGCCTGGCAGAACTGCGCGGGCGCAACGCTGACTGGGCCGAACGGGCGGTGCGCGAGGCGGTCAGTCTGTCCGCCGAGGCTGCGATGCAGGCCAAGGTGGTGGATATCGTGGCGACCGATCTGGCCGACCTGCTGAAGCAACTGCATGGCAGCAAGGTGAAACTGGCGACAGGTGAAATCACCCTGGACACCGCTGGGTTGACCATCACCCGTTCAAAGCCGGACTGGCGCAACCGGCTTCTGTCCGTGATCGGCGATCCCGGCATCGCTTACATCCTGCTGCTGCTGGGCATCTACGGCCTGCTTTACGAGTTTTCCAACCCCGGCATGGTGTTTCCCGGCGTGGTCGGCGGCATCTGTTTGTTGCTCGCGCTATTCGCGCTGCAAATGATGCCGATCAGCTATGTCGGGCTGGCGCTCGTCGCGCTCGGCATCGCCTTCATGCTGGCGGAAGCTTTCCTGCCCAGCTTCGGCGCGCTGGGCTTGGGCGGCGTCATCGCCTTCGTGCTCGGCTCGGTGATGCTGATCGACACCGATCTGCCTGGTTACGGTATTTCCTGGGCGCTGATCGTGCCGATGGCGGCCACTTCCGCCCTGTTCAGCTTCGCCGTCGGCGACATGGCGCTGAGCGCCCGGCGTCGCCCGGTGCTCACCGGTGGCGAAGAATTGCCGGGCATGGAAGGTGAGGCCCTGGAAGACATCGACGGCGAAGGTTGGGCGCGCGTGCATGGGGAACTGTGGCGGGTACGCAGCCGTCAACCCCTGGCACACGGCACACGGCACACTGCGCACGGGTGCGGGTCACGGCGCGGCACGGCCTGATCCTGGACGTGGAAGCGATCAACTCCTTCACCCCCAACCCCTCTCCCGCCCGCGGGAGAGGGGAGTTACAAGCGTCGCTACGCGACGTTCACACGAGGGGGCGTAAACCCTCCCTGAAACACACGGCATGACAGCGATGAACTTTGACCAGGCCATCGATTGGAAAGCGCGCGGGCTCCAGCGGACAGGGCTGATTGCAGCGAGCCTGGTCTGGATACTGCTGTCCGGGCTTGCGCATTACCTGAGCGGCCCGAAATACGAGTTTCATCTCGTCTTTCTGCTCCCCGTGATAGCCGTTTGCTGGTACGTCAACGCAAAAGCGGGGTTCATCACGGCATTGCTCGGTGCGGCGGTCTGGATGGCCGCGGATTGGCTCGCGGCGCCCCCTGGCGCCGATCTCCAGGCGCTGCTGGTCAACGATGCCATCAGGCTGAGCGTATTTGCGCTGGTCATCGTGCTGGTCGATAGGCTGAAAAGAGCACATGAACATCAAGCGACCATGGCCAGGGTCGATTTGCTCACGCAGTTGCCGAATCGGCGCGCTTTCCATGAGCACGGCGACGCCGAGATCATGCGGGCGAGACGTTACCGGCATCCGCTCACCCTGATCTCCCTGGATCTGGACAATTTCAAATCGGTCAACGATCGCGATGGTCATGACGCTGGCGACCGGGTACTGCGCACGGTTGCCGAGACGCTGCAAAACAATATCCGCTCGACGGATGTCGCAGCTCGGCTCGGCGGCGACGAGTTCGCGATTTTGCTGCCGAAGACAGGACGCGAAGCGGCCTGGGCAATCGCCAGCAAGCTGCGACAGCAGTTGACACAAGACATGCAAAAAAACGGCTGGCCGGTAACGGGCAGCTTTGGCGTGATCACGTTCATGACGCCGCCGGAGAGCATCGATGCATTGATGAAACAGGCGGACAGGCTGATGTACGACGCAAAGCAGAAAGGCAAAAACAACGTCCTGCATGAGGTCATTCAGACGCGGCAGGTGTCAACGGCATGAATGAATTCTGGCTCTGCTTCGTACCCCTGTTCGTGGCGGTGGACGCGATCGGCGTTCTGCCCGCATTCCTCTCCTTGAGCCAAGGCATGGAACCACACCAGGTACGTCGGGCGATCTTTCACTCCGTGACCACCGCGACGGCGGTGGCGCTGGCCTTTCTCTCGCTGGGCACGGCGATCCTCGACCTGCTCGGCGTCACAGTGGCCGATTTCATGGTGGCGGGCGGCATCCTGCTGTTCATCCTGGCCATGGGTGATTTGCTCGCCAACGATAAGCTCCAGCGCCAGGTCGATGCCGACAGCCTGGGCGCTGTTCCCCTGGGCGTGCCGCTGATCACCGGACCCCGCCGTGCTCACCACCTCGATGCTCCTGCTCAACCAATATGGCCCCGGATGGACTGCGGCGGCGATCGTCGCCAACATCCTGATCGCCGGCATCGTGTTCCGCTTCGCCGGCAGCATCGGCAGGGTGCTGGGGCGGGTGGGCGAAAAAATCGTTTCCAAGATCGCCATGCTGCTGCTTGCCGCCATCGCCGTGATGATGGTGCGCAAGGGTATCGAGGCATTCCTGACAGCGAGCGCCGTCGGATGAAGGGTCATCCCCAACGCAGGCTCCGTTCGCCATACCCATCGTATGCAACCAAGAGGAAAGACTCATGCAAACCATCAACTCCATCGTAGCCGCCACCGATTTTTCCAGCGCGGCGAACCGCGCCGTATTGCGCGCGGCGCTCATCGCCAGACAACAGGGCGCGGAACTGCATCTGCTGCATGTGACCGCACCCCTCGCCCTGTACCCCGGACAGGATGTCGGCCCAGCCGATAGCGCCGCTATCCCGGCCGTCCTCGGCGAGCAGGTCGAAGCGACCTCGCGGGTGCTGCGCGAGCGCTACGACATCCGCGTCAAGACGGCGCAGCGCATCGGCCGCGCGCACTCCCAGATCGCCGACTACGCCGCCGATGTCGGCGCCGGCCTTGTGGTAGTCGGCGCGCGCGGAGAGAGCCCGCTGCTGCGCCTGCTGCTCGGATCGACCGCCTGGCGTCTGCTGCGGGCACGTCATGGGCCGGTGCTGATCGTGCGCGGCGAGCCGGTCGCGCCCTATGGCCGGGTCCTGGCGGCGGTGGATTTCTTTCCGCATAGCCGCGCAGTGGTCGAGTGGGCGCGTCGGTTCGCGGCGGACGGGCGTCTGCAATTGCTGCACACGCTGGAACCCCTGGACGAAAGCGGCCTGCGCGCCAAGGGTCTGGACGCCGCGGCGATCAAGCAACGGCGCGAAGAGATGCGCGCCATCGCCGAGAATCTGATGGCCAATCTGCGTGCCAGCGTGCCAGGCGAGGTGGATAACCAGGTGGAAAGCGATATCGAGCCGGGCTATCCGCCAACCCGTATCCTGGAATCCGCCGCCGGCTGGGGCGCGGCGCTGATCGTGCTGGGGCGACAAGGCCGCGGCGGGCTGGAAGATTTCCTGCTCGGCAGCGTCAGCAAGGACGTCGCGCAGGAAGCGGATTGCGACGTGCTGCTGGTGGGGGAGGACTAGTCGATGACACTCCGCTTTCTCGTCACCGCGAGTCGAGTCGCCGGCTCGAAACCCCACCTGAGGCGGGCGGACAGAAACTCGCCCGCCCGGGCGCGTCGAGGGGCGTAGAAATCAAGACATGACGGCCATTAGCACTCCCGACCTGCTCGCCCTGCTTGCCGCCATCCCCCTGGCGGCGGCCGGCGGCGAGGCCTTTCTCAAAGGCGTTCTCGGGATAGCGACCTGGTTGCGCCTGCCCAAGCTGCTGGTCGCCACGACGCTGGCCGCCTTCGCCACCTCCAGCCCGGAGTTGACCGTCTCCAGCCTGGCGGCACTGGCCAGCAAGCCGGAGATCGGTCTTGGCGATGCGCTGGGCAGCAATGTCGTGAACATCGGCCTGATCCTGGGGCTGGCGCTGCTGTTCGGGCCGTTGTCGGCGCGGTTTGGCGACATCAAACACGATTTCCTGCTGGCGCTGGCCGTGCCTGTTTTGACCTTGATCCTGGCGCTTGACGGCACGCTGTCGCGGGGGGATGGCGCATTGTTGCTGGCGCTGTTCACCTTCTGGATAGCCATGGCGGCCCGCCAGGCGCTGGCGCATCGCCGCGCCACGGCGACGGAAGAGCCCTCCGCCGACTCGCCCCTGCGCGCCTGGCTGTTCGCGGCGGCGGGCCTGGCCTGCCTGATCCTGGCCGGGCGGCTGTTCGTGACCGGCGCATCCGGCATCGCGCTGACACTGGGTGTGCATGCTTATGTGATCGGCGCCACCGTGGTGGCCATCGGCACCTCGCTGCCGGAACTGGTGACCACGCTGCTCGCGCGGCTGCGCGGCCATGACGACGTGGGGTTGGGCACACTCCTGGGCAGCAATCTGTACAACGGCCTGGCCATAGTCGGTGTCGCCGCTGCGATTCACCCCATCCAGGCGCCCGTTGGCGAGATCGCCACGGCCCTGGTCTTTGGTATGCTGGGCGTGTTGCTGATCTTGCCGCGCGCGGGAGTCATCCCACGCTGGCGCGGTGGCGTCCTGCTGGTGGCCTATGCGGCCTTCGTGGCGGCGACGCTGACTCTTTGAGATAACAAAACATGACCACACCCATTCCCTGGCACACTCAAACCGCCGAAGCCGCCTGCGTCACTCTTGAGGTTGACCCGGCGCGCGGACTATCCGCCGATGAAGCCGCCCAGCGTCTGGCGCATTCCGGCGAGAACAGGTTGGTCGAAGCCAAGCCGCGTCCGCTATTGCTGAAATTCATCGACCAGTTCAAGAATTTCCTGGTCATCGTGCTGCTGTTCGCCGCCGCGCTGGCCTGGGCGGTGGGCGACCTGAAGGACGCGGTGGTGATTCTTATCGTCGTGATCTTGAACGCCGCGCTGGGCTTTTATCAGGAGCACCGCGCGGAACAGACCCTGGCGGCTTTGAAGAACATGCTGGCGGCAAGCGCGCGGGTGCGGCGTGATGGTCGGGTAGTCGAACTGGATGCGACATTGCTGGCCCCCGGCGACATCGTGCTGCTGGAGGCGGGCGACCGCATTCCCGCCGACGGGCGGCTGCTGGCGGCGCACGCGCTGGAAGTGGATGAAGCGGCGCTGACCGGCGAATCGCACGCGGTGGGTAAATCGACCGCCGCGCTTGAGGTCGCCGATCTACCGCTGGGGGATCGCCTCAATCTTCTCTACATGAACACCGTCGTCACCCGTGGCCGCGCCGAACTGCTCGTCACCCATACCGGCATGGCCACCGAGATGGGCAAACTTGCCGGCATGATCGCCGCCGCGCCCGAGTCGGAAACGCCGCTGCAAAAGCAGCTCGACACGCTGGGCAAGAAACTCGCCGCCATCGCCGGCGTGGTGGTGACGCTGATCTTCATCCTCGATTTCGCGCGCGGCCTGCCCTGGACCCAAGCCGCCATGACCGCCGTGGCGCTGGCGGTGGCGGCGATTCCCGAGGGCCTGCCGGCAGTGGTGACGGTAACGCTGGCCATCGGCATGTGGCGCATGGCGAAGAACCGGGCGATCCTGAAAAAACTCTCCGCCGTGGAAACCCTGGGCTCGACCACTGTGATCTGCTCCGACAAGACCGGCACGCTGACCTTGAACCAGATGACCGCGCGCGCCGGCTGGTTCGCGGGGAGCCGGTTAACGGTGAGCGGCGAGGGCTATCGGGCGGAAGGGCTTATTTCCCTTCTCCCTCCGGGAGAAGGGTCGGGGATGAGGGAGCCGGATGAACACACGCCGACCGCAGCCCCTCACCCCCAGCCCCTCTCCCAGAGGGAGAGGGGAGACATGCGCCCCCTCCTGCTGCCCATGGCGCTCTGCACCGACTCGCGGGTGCGCGAGGGCGTCTTGATCGGCGACCCGACCGAGGGCGCGTTGTGGGTGCTGGCGCAAAAGGGCGGCCTGAGCCCGGAATCCGAGCAGGCTGAACGGCCGCGCATCGCCGAAATCCCGTTCGATTCGGCGCACAAGTTCATGGCGACTTTCCACCACGCGGGAGAGACGGTGGACATGTTCATCAAGGGTGCGCCCGACGTGTTGCTGGCGCTTTCGTCCGCCTGGCTGACCGATGTGGGTGAAGCGACGCTGGACGCGGACAAGCGCGGGCAAATCGAGCTGGAAAACGAACATCTCGCCACGCAGGCCTTGCGCGTGCTGGGTGTGGCGCGGCGGGTGATTCCCGCCCATGACTTCGACCCGGCGGGCGACCTGATGGCCTGGGCGCAAAGCTGGACTTTCCTCGGCCTGGCCGGGCTGATGGACCCGCCGCGCGCGGAAGCCAAACACGCCATCGCCCAGTGCAAGCATGCCGGCATCCAGGTCAAGATGATCACCGGCGATCACCAGCTCACCGCCGCCGCCATCGGCCGCGAACTGGGCCTGAGCGGCGCGGTGGTCAGCGGCGCCGATCTGGACGCCATGAGCGAAGCCGAGCTGACGCGGCGCATCGACAGCATCGACGTGTTCGCCCGCGTCTCGCCGGCGCACAAGGTCAAGATCGTCCAGGCATTGAAGGCCGAAGGCCACATCGCCGCGATGACCGGCGACGGCGTCAACGACGCCCCCGCGCTGAAGGCCGCCGACATCGGCGTGGCCATGGGCATCACCGGCACGGCGGTGACCAAGGAGGCGGCGACGCTGGTGCTGACCGACGACAACTTCGCCACCATCATCAGGGCCGTCGAGGAAGGCCGCGTGGTGTACGACAACATCGTCAAGTTTGTGCGCTTCCAGCTTTCCACCAACATCGGCGCAATCCTCACCGTGCTGGCGGCCACCTTGCTGGGCTGGCCGGCGCCGTTCACGGCGATCCAACTGCTGTGGATCAACATCATCATGGACGGTCCGCCGGCGATGACCCTGGGCATCGAGCCCGCCCGCCCCGGCATCATGCGTGACAAACCGCGCCGCCAGTCGGCGCAGATCCTCACCAGTGGGCGACTGGCGCGCCTGGCGTTGTATGGCGTCACCATGATGGTCGGCACCCTGTTCATGTTCCAGCACGGCCTGGCGGAACTGGGTCAAACCTATGCCCTGACCCTGGCCTTCACCACCTTCGTGCTGTTTCAGTTTTTCAACGCCTTCAACGCCCGCGCCGAACACGGCAGCGTGTTCAACGCCAACTTCTTCAGAAACGGCAAGCTGTGGCTGGCCCTGGCGGGCGTGCTCGCCTTGCAGGTGATGGCGGTGCATTGGCAGCCGGCGCAGGCGATTTTCGGCACCACGGATTTGACCCTGGACGATTGGCTATTGGCGGCGGCGGCGGCCTCGAGCGTGCTGCTGCTGGACGAGGCGCGCAAACTTCTGATGAAACTGCTGCGTGTCGCGCGGGGAACGACGCAATGAGCGTGGCGCATCCTATGCAACAGCTTCGTGCCCTTGCGGTGCGCCGCGTAACACTGCCGCGCGAGGAGGAAATGCTCCACGTCGAAGATCGCCAGCAGGCCGTATTCCATTTCCAGGCCAGCCATCACCGTCTGCCTGGCCGAATCGCACGAATCGGGGACACCCGAATCTGTGCAGCCCACGAAAATGGCCAGCGCACATGGGCGGGCCTGTGATTCGCCCCGCCATCCTCTACTGGATGCTGGGCGCGGCCAGCCTGGCAGCGGGGGCATGGCTGGTCTGTCCGGCGGGGCAATGCTTCATGCCCGAGCTTGATCGGTCAGGTCTCGGCCTCGCGCATCAACTGCGCAATCCAACGCTGGATGGCCTGATGGCCATCATCACCAGCTTCGGCTCGATCTGGCTATTGCTGCCGTTGGCCAGCGTCGGCGCCGCCTGGCTTTGGTTCCGCGGGCGGCGGTTGGAAAGCGGTTTCGTGCTGCTGGCATTGCTCGGCGCCACTGCCCTGGCGCAACTGGTCAAACTCTGGGTGGCGCGGCCCCGGCCGGATTTGTATGCGTTGTCGTATGCGAACCCGCTGCCGATGCCTGCCGACTTGTCCTTTCCCAGCGCCCACAGCATGCAGGCGGCAGCGCTGGCGACGGCGCTGTTTCTCGTCCTGAGCCGCCAGCGGGCTGAATGGCACGATTCGTTAGCGTGGCTGCTTGCCGCGCTGGCATTGTTGGTCGGCCTGTCACGCATCTACCTGCAAGTGCATTTCCCCAGCGATGTCCTCGCCGGACTCCTGGCCGGAACGTTCTGGGTGCTCGGCCTGCATGCCTTGATGTTTCCCCGATCGGCCAGATATGGGCTTGCTACGGCGTCAGGAAACACAGCATGAGACACAAGTTCCTCGGTACCGGCGAACCTGGTTATCACCCGCTCATAAAGCTGCGTACCATCTACTCAGGCCTGCGCTATGCCGTGATCTACGACTTCAGCGTGACCTGGAAGCTGGTCTTCTCCTTGCTGGTACTGGTCGCGGCATTGTCTCTGCGCGAATGGCTGGATGCGTTGCTGATCATTGTCGTCACCGCGCTGGTGCTGTTCGCGGAAATCATGAACAGTGCCATCGAAGCCTTGTGCGATTTCGTCGAGACCCGACATAACGAAAAAATTCGCATGATCAAGGACATCGCGGCGGCAGGCGTCGGCATCGCAATGTTCGCCTGGTTGCTGGTACTCGGCTTCGAGGTGGAAGCCATGCTGCGCGCTCTTTTTTAAAGAAGAAACAGAGGTTTTTAGGATGATTCAACACCTGAAGCAATTCGAACGCTTTATCGTCGCCGCCCTCATCTTCATGATGGCCGTGGTCATCCTGCTGTCCGTCGGAGAACTGGCCTGGATCCTGGTCCAGGACGTGATATCGCCGCCGGTGCTGATCCTGGAGATCGACGAACTACTGGAACTGTTCGGCTTCTTTCTGCTGGTGCTGATCGGCCTCGAACTGCTGGAGACCATCAAGAATTACTACACCGAAGGCAAGATCGAACTGACCGTGATTTTCACCGTTGCCCTCATTGCCCTGGCCCGCAAGATCATCATCCTGGAGCCGGACAAGTACGATCCCGTTACCCTGGTGGGTCTGGGCATCATGATCCTGGCCCTGGTGTGCGGTTACTGGGTCACGGTTACCCTGAGGCGGAGCGAGAAAGCGGCGCTTGCCGGCCGGCCATGAGGGTCGATCCGCGCCCCGTGATCGTCCGACCAGCGACAACAACACCCGCATAAGGAGCCAACATGTTTTCCGTTTACGGAGTCACCGGACAATCCTTTCGCGGATCGCTGGAAAAGATGGTTGCCATTCCCGGTTTGATCGCGGCGCGCCGATCGCGCGGCATCAACCAGGACGGGGAAGAACGGGGGCCGGAAATGCGCGTGTTCCGACGCGACAATCACGACGACGGGCAATATCATAAAGCGGCCCAGGCCTATCGCCAGATGTTGCGAACTTCGACCGAGCGCGAGCCCATCCTGCACGCCTACCAGTTGATGAGCCGCGATGTCCTGACCTTGCGTCCGGATACCCGCGTTGATGATGCCTGGCGCCAACTCGCCGCGCGTGGCCTGGGCCAAGCGCCGGTGCTCGATAAAACGCTCAAGCTGGTCGGCCTGGTTTCGGTTCAGGATCTGCTCATGGTCATCAATGTGGAAGGCGACACCGTGCGCGATATTCTGTCGCGCAGCGTGGCCGATGTGATGATCTCGCCGGTGGTCAGCACCGATCCGATCACCGATATCCGGCGCGTGGCGCGTGTACTGCTCGACTATCAACTGTCCGGGCTGCCGGTGGTCAACGAACAGGCGGAGCTGGTCGGCATCCTCACCCGCAGCGACATCCTGCGCGCTCTGGTCAACGACCCGCCGTTGAGCCTGTGGGCATGACTGCGGACCACCCTCACCCCCACTCGCATGCCGATGGCCCGACTTATCTGTGGGTCGCGCTGCTGCCGCTGGCTGCTTTCCTGGCGCTGGTCTGGGGTCTGAATCAGCACGCCCTGCCCTGGACGCTGACGCTGGATTGGGCGCCCAGCCTGGGGCTTGCCGCCGCTTTTCGGGTCGATGGCCTGGCGGCGCAGATGCTGGCCCTGATCACCGGCATCGGCACCCTGGTCTTCATC
>Ga0105047_10012602_pt1 | contig 13595 bp, 10 predicted proteins | sample MAT04_FD_78384 | JGI IMG/M metagenome (GOLD analysis project Ga0105047, IMG submission 78384) | Freshwater microbial communities from Lake Fryxell liftoff mats and glacier meltwater in Antarctica - MAT-04 (megahit assembly) | ecosystem: Environmental > Aquatic > Freshwater > Ice > Liftoff...
AAAAAAAAAAAAATTAAAAAAATGTTATAAAAAGTGTTGACCTTCTTAAGAATGAATGTATAATTTTAACCATCTTGAATTTGAAATCGCTTCGAAACAAACCGAGAAACCGGTTCAAAAACGAAACGAAAAAAACAAGAAAAAATCTTTGAAATTTACAGAAAGCTAAATAAAAGGTTACCTTTTTAGGTAAACCTACCTGCCTTATGAGAAGTCTTGTGATCAACTTTCGCAATGGAGAGTTTGATCCTGGCTCAGAATAAACGCTGGCGGCGTGCCTAACACATGCAAGTCGAGCGAGAAAGCTCCTTCGGGAGTGAGTACAGCGGCGCACGGGTGAGTAACGCGTGAGAATCTGCCCTTCAGTGAAGAATACCCTTGAGAAATCAAGGTTAATACTGCATACGTCTCTACGGAGAGAAAGATGGCCTCTTTGCTGTCGCTGAGGGATGAGCTTGCGTACTATTAGCTAGTTGGTGGGGTAATGGCCTACCAAGGCGATGATGGTTAGCCGGCCTGAGAGGGTGTACGGCCACATTGGAACTGAGACACGGTCCAGACTCCTACGGGAGGCAGCAGTGAGGAATATTGCACAATGGGCGAAAGCCTGATGCAGCGACGCCGCGTGGAGGATGAAGGTTTTCGGATCGTAAACTCCTGTTAAGTGGGAAGAAATACCTATTTCTAATACAGATAGGTAATGACGGTACCACTAGAGAAAGCACCGGCTAACTTCGTGCCAGCAGCCGCGGTAATACGAGGGGTGCAAGCGTTATTCGGAATAATTGGGCGTAAAGGGTGCGTAGACGGCAAATTAAGTCAACTGTTAAATTTCTCGGCCTAACCGAGAACCTGCAGATGATACTGATTAGCTAGAGGATGAAAGAGAGAAGTGGAATTCTCGGAGTAGCGGTAAAATGCGTAGATCTCGAGAGGAACACCAATGGCGAAAGCAGCTTCTTTGTTCATTCCTGACGTTGAGGCACGAAAGCGTGGGGAGCAAACAGGATTAGATACCCTGGTAGTCCACGCCGTAAACGATGATCACTAGGCGTCAGCCGTGTTTACATGGTTGGTGCCGTAGCTAACGCGTTAAGTGATCCGCCTGGGGATTACGGTCGCAAGACTAAAACTCAAAGGAATTGACGGGGGCCCGCACAAGCGGTGGAACATGTGGTTTAATTCGACACTACGCGAGGAACCTTACCTAGGCTTGACATGTACGGGACAGCTGCAGAAACGCAGTCTTCTAGGCTTCGGTTTAGACCGGTACACAGGTGCTGCATGGCTGTCGTCAGCTCGTGTCGTGAGATGTTGGGTTAAGTCCTCTAACGAGCGCAACCCTTGCTGTCAGTTGCTAATTGCTTCGGCAAAGCACTCTGACGGGACTGCCTGGGAAACCAGGAGGAAGGTGGGGACGACGTCAAGTCATCATGGTCCTTATGCCTAGGGCTACACACGTGTTACAATGGTTGGTACAAAAGGTTGCAAAGCCGTAAGGTGGAGCTAATCCCCAAAACCAATCTAAGTTCGGATTGAGGTCTGCAACTCGACCTCATGAAGTTGAAATCGCTAGTAATCGCATATCAGCAACGATGCGGTGAATACGTTCTCGGGCCTTGTACACACCGCCCGTCACACCATGAGAGCTGTCTGTACCCGAAACTGTCTTAGCTAACCCGTAAGGGATGCGGACAACTAAGGTATGGGGAGTGATTGGGGTGAAGTCGTAACAAGGTAGCCGTAGGAGAACCTGCGGCTGGATCACCTCCTTTCGAGGGAGATAATCCATAAGAGCTTTGTCTCTTATTATATATGATTATATTAAGGTGTGAAAATTAAGACTTCTATAAGGCAGGTAGGCCTAAATTATTTAAAGGGCCTATAGCTCAGGTGGTTAGAGCACCCCGCTGATAACGGGGAGGTCAGTCGTTCAAGTCGACTTAGGCCCACCATTTAAGTGGGTTATGAGACTGAACGATGAGCAGAGATTAATCCCTGTTAAAAAATATAACGGGGATGTAGCTCAGTTGGTAGAGCGTCCGCCTTGCACGCGGAAGGTCATCGGTTCGAATCCGTTCATCTCCACCAAATTAAAAAATTATATCTATGCTCTTAAAATGCAGCATAGGCCTTTAGCTTCTGTAAATTAAATATTGAATTATAAAAAAAGTAAGTAGTAATAAAAAAAAATTTTCTTGTGTTCTTTGAAATTTTTGTAGATTAAGTACTCAAATTCATTAGAGTGTGCCTATAAAATTGTGATTAATTGAAAAGGGCGTTTGGTGGATGCCTTGGTATCAAGAGTTGAAGAAAGAGGCGGAAGGCTGCCAAAAGCTCCGGGGAGCTGCCAATCAAGCGTTAATCCGGAGGTATCTGAATGGGGAAACCCACCTCGATAAAATTGAGGTATCTCTGTCTGAATACATAGGGCAGAGAAATGAACGGCATGAACTGAAACATCTAAGTAGTGCCAGGAAAAGAAAACGAAGTGATTCCCTCAGTAGTGGTGAGCGAACGGGGAAGAGCCTAAACTGCTATCATGTAATAACCTGTGTGTGTTGTGATAGCGGAGTTGTGGGATGTCTGAGTCGAGAAATACAGTTCTCGAGTTGTTTTACGTACTATAGTTGAATTGTTCTGGAAAGGACAGCCAAAGAAAGTGACAGCCTTGTAAGCAAAATTCTACGTAATGCAATCTAGACACACCCGAGTACCATGGAGCACGTGAAATTTCGTGGGAATCTGCCGGGACCATCCGGTAAGGCTAAATACTCCTTGATGACCGATAGTGAACAAGTACCGTGAGGGAAAGGTGAAAAGAACCCCGGAAGGGGAGTGAAATAGAAACTGAAACCAAACGTCTACAAGCGGTGGTAGCGATGTATACGTACGCGCAACCACGTACCTTTTGCATAATGAGCCAACGAGTTATCGTGTATTGCAAGGTTAAGTTTTGAAAGAACGGAGCCGTAGCGAAAGCAAGTCTGAATAGGGCGCTTAGTAATATGCGATAGACCCGAAACCTAGTGAGCTATCCATGTCCAGGATGAAGTCTCAGTTACATGAGATGGAGGTCCGAACCGGTGTGGGTTGAAAACTGCTCGGATGAGGTGTGGATAGGAGTGAAAGGCTAATCAAACTGGGAAATAGCTGGTTCTCCCCGAAATATATTTAGGTATAGTCTTATTGGATTCGCATTGGCGGTAAAGCACAGTTAAAATTTTGGGGGCGCAAGCCTACCGGATTTTTACTAACTCTGAATGCCATTGCGTCAGAAGATAGGAGACAGACTGTGGGGGATAAGCTTCATAGTCGAGAGGGAAAAAGCCCAGACCATCAGCTAAGGTCCTCAAGTATTCGTTAAGTGGTAAAAGAAGTGAAAATGCACAGACAGCCAGGATGTTGGCTTAGAAGCAGCCATCATTTAAAGAAAGCGTAATAGCTCACTGGTCAAGTGTTTTTGCGCTGAAAAACGAACGGGGCTTAAACGAATCACCGAAGCTATGGCTTACTTCAAAGTTTACTTTGGAGTAGGGGTAGGGGAGCGTTCTCTAGCAGATACAAGCTTGACTGTAAAGACAAGTCCCGTGGCTAGAGAAGTGAATATGTTGGTATAAGTAACGAAAAAACAGGTGAGATTCCTGTTCGCCGTAAGCCTAAGGTTTCCGAGAGAACGGATCATCCACTCAGGGTTAGTCGATCCCTAAGCCGAGGCCAATTGGAGTAGGCGATGGAAAGCAGGCTAAATATTCCTGCACCACTTAAAAGCGTTTGAGCGAAGGAGTGACGCAGTAAGGCAGGTTGATTTGGCGTTTGGATGCCAAGCTAAGTGTTCAGAGGGACTTCATAGGCAAATCCGTGAAGTCATTAACCTTGAAGCATGACGGGTGTGCTAATTCTTTGGAAAAAGCATATTTAACTGATCCTACACTGACTAGAAAAGCTTCTAGCGAGCTTCTTAAGTGATCGTACCGCAAACTGACACAGGTAGGCGAGTAGAATATACTCAGGCGTTGAGATAATTATCTTTAAGGAACTCGGCAAAATTGCCCCGTAACTTCGGGAGAAGGGGTGCCTTTCTCGTTACTAGAGTTTATCTCTGGAAAGCGAGTAAAGGTTTCAATAAATAGGCCCAACCGACTGTTTAACAAAAACACAGGGCAATGCAAACTCGTAAGAGGAAGTATATTGTCTGACGCCTGCCCAGTGCTGGAAGGTTAATAGGAGAAGTCAACTCGTAAGGGTGAAGCTTTGATTTGAAGCCCCAGTAAACGGCGGCCGTAACTATAACGGTCCTAAGGTAGCGAAGTACCTTGTCGGGTAAGTTCCGACGCGCATGAATGGCGTAACGAGTTGGGCGCTGTCTTAAAGATACACTCAGTGAATTTGTAGTACCGGTGAAAATGCCGGTTACCCGCGAAAGGACGGAAAGACCCCGTGCACCTTTACTATAACTTGACATTGGTTTTTGGATTGATTTGTGTAGGATAGGCGGGAGACTTTGAAGTCGCGGCGCTAGCTGCGATGGAGTCGTCGTTGAAATACCGCCCTCATTAGTTCGAAAATCTAACCTTGACCCGTCATCCGGGCAAGAGACATTGTCTGGTGGGTAGTTTGACTGGGGTGGTCGCCTCCCAAATTGTAACGGAGGCGTTCAAAGGTTCCCTCATGACGAATAGAAATCGTCGGTAGAGCGTAAACGCATAAGGGAGCTTGACTGCGAGACACACAAGTCGAGCAGGTGCGAAAGCAGGAGTTAGTGATCCAGTGGTCCCGTATGGAAGGGCCATTGCTAAACGGATAAAAGGTACGCCGGGGATAACAGGCTGATCTCCTCTAAGAGTCCACATCGACGAGGAGGTTTGGCACCTCGATGTCGGATCATCGCATCCTGGGGCTGAAGAAGGTCCCAAGGGTTTGGCTGTTCGCCAATTAAAGCGGTACGTGATCTGGGTTCAGAACGTCGTAAGACAGTTCGGTCCTTATCCTTCGTGGGCGCAGGGTAATTGAGAAGGGCTGTCCCTAGTACGAGAGGACCGGGATGGGAAAACCTCTGGTGTTCCAGTTGTACACCAAGTGCAACGCTGGGTAGCTAAGTTTTTAAGAGATAACCGCTGAAAGCATCTAAGTGGGAAACTTGCTTCAAGATAAATTGCCCCGTATTGAGAGAAATCTTGATACATTAATAAGATCCCTCGAAGACTACGAGGTTGATAGGTTGGGTGTGTAAGCACAGCAATGTGTTGAGCTAACCAATACTAATAGATCGAATGTTTTAGTCGCGAATATAAAATATGGGTATACTACTATAATTGAGTACTTAATCTACAGAATCTAAAAATACAAGAAATAAATTAATATATTGGTGACATATAAATTTTTACATCACCCGACCGTGATTCTAAGCATCATGGATCTGACATCAAAAATTTCTGGTGGATATAGCTATGGGGAAACACCCGTTCCCATTCCGAATACGGAAGTAAAGTCCATAGCGCTGATAATACTTGCCTGGTTACGGGCTGGAAATGTAAGTACTGCCAGATTAAAAAAGCCTCGACTAATAATCGAGGCTTTTTTTTATGCTTATTTTTTCTATTTTTCTATTATTTTTCTATAGCATGATTGTAAAAAATTATGTTTTAATGCTTGCAAGGGTATGAATATGTCACAATCTGCTTCTGATATGATCAAAGATATTGCCGTAGCTATTGGTTTGTGTATAGTTATTCCTGCATTATTTCATTATGGGTTTGAGGTAATTATGCCTCGACCGGAATTTAATTCGCCTTCATATGCAACATATAATCTTATTTACTTTATATTCATGTCCGTTTCAGGTCTGATTTCACTGGTAGCCGGTTCAATAATTCGCATGAGCGGTGTTGGAGCAGGTCTTATGCTGGGTGGAATTTTTATGATTCTTATGGCTTATGTCAGTTATTGGTTTAAATTATATGCTGCTATTAAGTTCGTTTCATTATTACTTGCTGCAGGTACATTGGGCGCGCTTGGGTGGTATTTGCATAAAGATAAAAAATAAATTTTACTTACATTATAATTTGTAATAGCCAAGGGGAATCAAATGTTCGATTCCCCTTATTGTTTGCATTCATTTTTTGATCATATTAGACTCAGCAAAAATATATATTTCTAGCAGGGGAGTTTTGAGGTATGGAATATGCAACAGAAAATGGTTTAATTGTAGGTAAGCAGTCTCCTGAGTTTTTAGCTGAAGCTGTTGTTAATGGACAAGTAGTGAAAATTAATTCACTCGATTTTTATGGCAGCTATATTTTATTTTTCTTCTATGAATCAGACTTTAGTTTTGTATGTCCTACAGAAATGCATGCATTACAACAAGCGTTGCCTGAATTTGATAAACGCAATGTAAAAATTATTGGCGTATCCGTTGATTCAGTGCAAACTCACTTGGCGTGGTTAATCGTACCGCGTGATAAGGGCGGTATACAAGGAATTACCTTTACCTTGCTTTCAGATGTAACACGAAAATTATCTCGTGCCTATGGAGTGTACGATGACGTAAATGGTGTATCTTTGCGGGGCACTTTTTTTGCAGATAAATTAGGGATTGTACAATATGGTGCAGTCAATTCGTTATCAGTAGGACGAAATATAGAAGAGTTATTACGGGTTATTGATGCAATTCAATTCACTGAAAAATACGGAGAATTATGTCCAATAGACTGGAAGGTTGGCGATCCTGCAATAGGTGCTGATGATAAAAGTCGTGAAGCATTTTATAAAAATGAAAAGTGATATCTATGAGCTATATTGAAATATATTTTCGAAAAAAAAGAGAACAATTAGAATTTTTAACCAATATTAAAAATTTGTTTTTAATATTGATTGGTACATTAGTAGTATGTGTGAGTCTTATTTTGTGGTCATTATATCGATCACGCATTCAAGATGAAATGGTACTTGTTAATCCAATCCCCCAAGAGACAATTGAGCTTGCAAAAAAAACTAAATCGATAATTAAAACAGGCATATATATTAAAAATTTTACTAACTTTGATATGATGCAAGGTGAATTCAAGTGGGAAGCTTTGGTTTGGTTCTCATATGATAAAAGTGGCCCAGTTACATTAGATCTTATTAAAGATTTTGCTTTTGAGCATGCTACGATGGATTTTAAATCTGAACCAAAAGTATCAGAATTAGATGGAAAAGAATTTGTTCAATATTATGTTATTCTTACCTTTAAGCAGCGATTTAATTTTAGTTCGTTTCCATTAGATGCCCATCGCATAAATTTAGTATTAATTAATAATTCACTTGCAGATACCGATGCATTGTATATATCTGATTCTAATGATGTAATGATTGCTCCCGATGCACTTATTAGAGATTGGAATTTATCTAAAATATTTGCAACTCAAGGATTGGTGAGTGTGCGAGTTTCTGATGATAATGATCCGGTGGAGATTGATTATCAACGGGTAGTATTCAGCTTAGAATTTTATAAGAATTCCTTACGCAGCTTGTTTCTTATTTTTACACCATTATTTTTAATATTTTTTATTGGCTTATTTTCATTAACATTTGATGTTATGAAAAACTTTAGCACGGTACTTTCATTAGCAGTTGGTAGTACTTCAGCATTGTTTTTTTATTTAGGTTCACTCGAAAAGTTCTCTCCAAAAACCGATATATTTACCATTGCTGATAAAATCTTTGTATTATTGTTAATTATTACAATTATAACGCTTGGGATGCAAATTTATTTACTGCATTATTATCAATCTATCGAACAGCGAACAAGAATTCCTGAATTGCTGGCTCAATATGCACGAACTATTAATATTATACGTAGTGCATTTTTTATATTGTTTTTAATAGTAATGGTTGTTTCGCTTTTCTTCTTATTACCGTGAGGTTTAAACAATGCGTATAAATCAAGTTATTCCACCATTTTCAACGCGTGCGATTGTTAATAAATCTATAGTCACACTTTCTAATATTGATTTTATTGGTCATTATTCGTTGTTTTTTTTCTATGCAATGGATTTTAGTTTTGTATGTCCTTCAGAGATTCATGCATTGCAAGACAACTTAGCTGAATTTAAAAAAAGAGATGTTAAGGTTGTGGGTATATCGGTTGATTCAGTTTATACTCACATGGCCTGGGTTGAAACGCCTCGAGAAAAGGGCGGAGTAAAAGGAATCAGCTTTCCGTTACTTTCTGATAGCACCCAAGAGATGAGTTCACAATTTGGCGTACTTGATCAAAGTGAAGGGATTTCATTACGTGCAAGTTTTATTGCAGATCCGGAAGGCATTATTCAATATGCGAGCGTTAATACTATTGCGATTGGTAGAAGCATAAAAGAATTATTACGCGTCACTGATGCAATACAATTTTCTAAAGAGCATGGGCAAGTATGTCCGGCTAACTGGAAGCCAGGTTCTAAAGCGTTAAAAGAAATTCCAACGGAGTTTGAAGAATACTTTGCATCACTGAATAAATAAATTTAAAAGGGCCGATTGCATTTAACCGGCCCTTTTAAATTTATTATGAGTTGATAAATGAGAATGGCTTAACTATTGTATTATCAGGAATATGTACGCCATCAATAATAGTGTGAGCACCAATAATACAATTACAGCCTATAGATGCACCATTTTTTATTTGTACACTCTCACCAATTACAGAATTTCTACCCATAGTAACATTAAGATCAAGAGCAGTTGTTTCAGGCATTTCAAAACGTACACCTTGTTTCATCCAATTCTCAATAAGTTCAGTTCGCTTAATGTTATGAGCGATAGCAAGTTCTTTTAAACTATTCACGCCATTAAGCGCTACATATGGAGCTTCGCTCGTGCAGACAGGCAATCCATTAAAACTTGCAAGTTGCACAAGATCAGTGATGTAATATTCTTTGGTTTGTGAATTAGCAATAATTTGGGGCAAATAGGTTCGAGCAAATTCTCTTTTTATGATATATATACCAGCATTTACATACGGGTATTGCTCGCGTGATCCGGTAAAATGTTTTATTTCTACAATTTTAATATTATTATTTTCTTCAACAATACGCCCATAACTGCATGCCGGGTCGTTATTATAACTGATTACAAAACTTATAGTCGCACCCGATTGCAAATGTTTAAGAATAAGTTCTTGTAATATTTCTTTATTAATCAACGGCATATCACCGTTTAATACTAATAAATGATCAGCAGTCCATAATGATTCACAACTATGCAACGCATGACCTGTTCCGAGTTGTTGCTCTTGATATGCAAAAGTAACTTGTTTTACACCAGATTGTTCAATAAGTTTTTGTATTTCTTCTTTTTTATATCCCAATACTACTGTTACTGGAAATTCCATATTGGCTAATAATGTTACCGGATACATGACCAAGGGCAGACCACACATGGGGGTTGATTGTTTTGAATAATCAGTTGCAAATCGGGTCGAACGACCAGCAGCCAAAACAATGCCTTGAATTGAATCAGTGCATACTAATGATGATATGTTAAGTAATAATGCAAGAGAGAGTAACTTCATATTGATCACTTTTTTTAAAGTTATTGTTTTGAATGAGTGTATCAAAACGAGAATAATTAACAAAAAAAGGCATACCAATTGATAATGCCTTTTTTTGTTAATATTGTTTATTAATTTCTTATTGATTCTGTAGCAGACTCTTCCGGGTGCTCTTGTAATTTAAATGCAAGTGTCCATGCAATGCTTATTATTAATAGTATAGTACATGCAAAAACAGTACCAGATGTTGATTGAGGAAATGCATTAAATAGTTGTTGTCTCAATGCACTGGTGATCATAATAGTTCCTATCGATATTGGAATGAGCCCTAAGTCATGACGTAAAATAAGTATATAGCCAAGTAAAGACATAATTCCATAAATTAACCCTGTTATTAACCAAAGCCAGATTACATCAATGCCATAATATCCATGCAGAAAGGTAATAGCCGTGATAAATAATAATGAAGATATTGCTCGGTGTTTAGTCCAATTAGAAGTAAAATAATCAAGTGCGTATAATGCCATAAATAATATCGATGTAATGATGATATACCGATCAATTATTGAACTGATAGTACCAAAAGGAATAGATATACCACTTAATGGAGTAAATTCTGCCCACACTGGTTTGACTACTGGTACATAGGCTTGAATCGCTGCGCGTAATCCTGAAAATGCTAATCCAAGACTGACACCAATACCTAATGCTCCTGTAGTTCTTGGAATAATGGCAAACGCACGGCGAGCGCTGAGCATTAATGCTACAATTAAGGAAAGAACGCCTACAGTGAGCATCTTGTGATAGAGTAATAAACCTAATAAGCGCCACCATTGCGATTCATACGATTCAATGGAGTTAAAATATCCAATTGATTGTGGTAAGAAATTAAAGATACTTAGTATTGAATATACCCCGATTGCCGATACAGCAACAATCAGTCCCATTCGAGAAAAGTTAGCCATATTGCGTAAAATACAAATTATGCCAATCATGAAGATTAAGAAAAATATTACGCTTGAAATGCGCAATACGATTGAGCGCCAATTTTTATCAAGTTGTTCATTGCGCTGCCAATCTTCCGGGATATGAATATAACGTAATGTGTCAGTTACGTTGTCACCTGAAATTTCAACTGCAACGCGTGCTTGGCCCGTAGGCAATTTATATACTTGGGGATTTGAAAATGTGAACGTCCAATCCAATCGATTTGGTTGCTTCTGGGGAACAGCAGATATTTCCACTAATTGTGCTGGATCTAATTCTAGATCTTGTTCAAGTGTGTTATAAACTATTTTACGAGCTTGATCTATAGTTAACGATGCGCCTTGAGCTGATTCAGGAAGTTTATGAATAATGCGATTAATATGTTTATCATTGTTTACAAATACTTGATACTCTTCTTTGCGTTCAGTAAGTGTCCCTTCAAACCTTACAAAACGTACAATCCATGTTGGTGGAGTTATGTATTCACCTAACAATAATTCATACTGTTTTTCGCCACCCGTTTGCCATACAAATTTATGAGCCAATTCATTCGTATCTTCTAAACGTGCTGCTAATACCGTGAGTGGACTCCATTTTCCATCAAGATTATAGCCACGTTGGTTAAGTGCTTCTTGCGCTGCTTTAATTGCTTGAACACGATTTACATTTAATGTTGGTGCGTTTTGTTTAAATGGTGTGAATACTGCCCACAATATCAAGCCTGTAAGTCCGGCAGCATATATAAGATGTTGTTGGAATGTGCTAAAGGTAACAACCAGGGTATTTGGTGTTCGTAACCAATCCTGGGTTATTGTTGTATGAGGGAGCCATTCTTTATTATACCATTTACTGGCAAGATTTTTCCAAGAGCCTTGGGTATAAGACGCATAGAGTAAAACAAATACGGGAATAAGACTCAGAACAATAATAGTAAGCTGATTATACAGAGCGCCCGCTGCGTGCGAGACAAATAGGGGCAATGACATTAATACTACATCATATACATAATGCATAATGATGGCGGTAAGTAACCCAAGTTTTAAATATATAAAACCAAAGACTGTTGATACAAATATTAATTCAATCAATCGGCCATACGCAGGTTGCGTTGGATAGCTTGCGTGTGCTGCGCCAAATATTATTATTTGTACAATAAAACCAATAATAAGCCACAGTTTTAAATTGCCCCGTTTTCTTCCTATCAATACAGCGCATGACAAAGGTACTGCACGGAATAAACATTCTTCTTTAAAGCCGGCATTGAGTGCATTAGTAAAAGGAGTGATCCAAGGTAGATATGTCGCAAGAATATCAGGATTAATTAATTCATCTGAAGGAAGCCACCATCCAAAATAACGCGTGGTAATGATGTAAAAAACAATCAGATAGGTTAATGCAAACGGTACAAATAAATATCCCGCAAACGTTCTACCGGCAACCTCCGGTGAATCTGCAACTTCAGGTTTCCATAATTTCCAGAATTGAATATGGTTGCCAAAAGCTAAACGAGTTAAACTTTCTGCTGCCATAATTACTAATGCGTTAGTTAAAAAGAATTGGAGAAATTTAGTGAATAATGAAATGATATATTCTGATAAAAATCCTTGTGAAGAAAGTGCGGTAGGATAATACATCCATAATAAGGGGATATTATTTATGCCTGCAAGAAGTTGTAATAGCGCTAAAAATGCTGCAGCCATAACTGGCATGAACCATAGTACATATTTGCGTCGAAATAAAAAAAGTAAGCCAAAAACACAGCCGCCAAGCATATATAAAATATTAACAGCAAGAGATGCCACGGTGAAGATATTATTATTTAATGAGCGCATTTGTTGGTAGCGCAAGGTGAATTCTTCAGGAATTTTTACTTCATGACGCAACCCTGAAAACATATTGCCGCTGACCATAAGTTTTAAGCGATACACTCCTTCATTTAAGCGTGCATCAGTGCGTTGGTATACAAAGGTGTAATCGGTTCGCCCACTGGGCCGTATTTCTTTTGAATTCTCTACTAGCTCGTAGACAGAAAAATCTATGCCCCATTGTTCTTGCGCTGATCTAACTGCTAGTTTGAGTGCGGCTTGTTCATCGAGCGAAGTTCCTGGAGTATTTTCTGAGAATGTTTGTTCAAACCCATACGGTTTGCCTTGTGGTGTAAAAAAGATATTGGTTTCTTGTTGGTCATATTGTCTAAAATGACGAACTTGCCATTGATAGGGTTCAAAATATCCTTTTTTTATCATATCCAGATATGCAGGTTTACCGCCGCCATCTAATTCAACAAATATTTTTACATCTTGTTGAGTGCTAAAGGTTGCAGCAGATCTGTATCCGGAAGCATCCCAGGAATAGGTCTGTGATAGTTCTTGGGCCTTTTGTAATGCTTGGTCACGATTCATTTGCAAATCAATTGAAACCAGCGGAAGTGCTACAGGAAAGTATTTATATGAGAAGAAGCTTGCACATAAGCTACCAAAAACTAATAATGCCCAAAAGAGCTTAGAACGAAAGACTGCGGTCATGAAATATCCTTTTTTAAACAGATCTGTTTAAAAAAGATATTACCACAACCTTTTGAATATCTAAAAGAGATATAAAGGAGAATTCAAAATGAATTCTCCTTTATACGTTCATTAACGCTTTGGCATGTTCAGCGGAAGGGGCGAAGTTCCCTCAGGTACTGATGGAGCAGGCGGTAAACTGGTTGGTGAATAAGTTGGGCGCGTACCGGTGGATACATTAGCTGCAGCACGTTGTCTTGTTTCAGCATCTTCTAATAATTGTTTACTTTCTGCAAATTTTTGATTCTTTGAGAGTAATTGACGAGGTGTGCGATAGTCACCATCTCCCAATTTAAATGGTTTTAATGGATTGGCTCCAATTTTAAGTAGATTTATTATTGCTTGTTTTGTAATTTCTGGGTTTTCATGCCTTGTACTCCAATAGGTAGATAGACTAAGAATATCACTGGTTTTTGGATCCCAACCCTTTGTTATAAGTGCCTGTAGTAATATCGGAGTTAAAGCTAATTTAACTGACATAATATTGTTAGGTAAGTTGGTAGTTTTTTGTATTAATT
>Ga0105047_10012603_pt1 | contig 13594 bp, 11 predicted proteins | sample MAT04_FD_78384 | JGI IMG/M metagenome (GOLD analysis project Ga0105047, IMG submission 78384) | Freshwater microbial communities from Lake Fryxell liftoff mats and glacier meltwater in Antarctica - MAT-04 (megahit assembly) | ecosystem: Environmental > Aquatic > Freshwater > Ice > Liftoff...
CAGGCCGGCAAAAAAGTGACCATCCGTGAGATCCTCGGCCTCGACGCCCTCGCCCTCATGCTCCGCCCGAGCTATCTCGTCTTCATCCTCTGCTCGTTCCTCATCTGCATCCCCCTCGCGGGCTACTACGGCCAGGCCCGCAACTTTGTCGAGTTCGTCGGCTTCGCCAACCCCACCTTCACCATGTCCTACGGCCAGATGAGCGAGATCCTCTTCATGCTCGTTATGCCCCTCTGTTTCGCACGTCTGGGCGTCAAATGGATGATCGCCGCCGGCATGCTCGCCTGGGTGCTCCGCTACGGCCTCTTCTCCGCCTCCGCCAACGGGCATGTCGCGTGGATGGTCCTCGCTGGCATCGTCCTCCACGGCATCTGCTACGACTTCTTCTTCGTCACCGGCCAGATCTATGTTGACAAGGTCGCCCCCAAAGAAATCCGTGGCCAGGCGCAGGGCTTCCTCGTGCTCGTCACCCAAGGACTCGGCCTCGGCCTCGGGGCGCGTTTCTTCGGTTCCCTCGTCACCCACTACACCAATCCCGGCGTCGCAGACGCGCCCGAAACCAAAGACTGGCAAGCCATCTGGATGGTGCCGAGCATCTTCGCGGTTGTGATCCTGTTCATCTTCGTGGCCCTCTTCCGCGAGCCGCGACGAAACGGCAACGAACCGGCCTGATGCGCCATCGTCGCAGGCCCGTCTTCGCCGTGTCGGCCGCCGACAACGTCACCGCGGGGCGCTGGTCGATCGCGCAAAATCATGGGCCACGAGCCTCAGGCCGGTGGCGCTTCGCCGCGCGAATCAGGCCCGGGTGGCGGAGTTGTGGGTGATGCTGGCGGTGGTGAAGACTGATCCGATCGCTGGCCCGATTGCTGATCAGTCGGCCGGGGCCGCGGCTGTTGCTGCGCCGGCCGCTGGTCAGGCCCGCCACCCATATTCTGCGGCCACGCGTCGTGCGAACGCCCCGGCGCACCGGGCGGGCGCGGGCCCTGCCCAGGCCGCTGGCCTTGCTGCTGATCTTGTTGCTGGCCCTGACCCTGTTGCTGGGCCTGACCCTGCTGCTGGGCCTGACCCTGCTGCTGGGCCGGCGGAAAACCGCCGCCTCCACCTTGGCCGCCCGAAGGCGGCCGCTGATCGCCCTGCGGCGCCCGATCACCAGATGGACGATTACCAGACGGCCGGTCTTCCGGGCCGCGGTTTTGTTGGCCGCCACTCGGGCCACCACCTGAACCCTGTCCCCGCGAGTCGCGTCGGTCGGGGCCTTGCGGTCCGCCACCAGGGCCGTCTTGCCGCGGACCACGGTTGCCACCGCCCTGACCACCGCCCTGACCACCGCCGGGGCCGCGGCTCTGGCCCCGCTCGCCCGGTCCACGGTCGCTCGGTCCCCGATCATTCGGAGCACCGCGGTCATTCCTCGGCCGATCATCTCTCGGCCGATCATCTCTGGGCCGGTCATCCCGAGGCCGGTCATCCCGAGGCCGGTCGCCCCGAGGCCGGTCGCCCCGCGACGGCGGCACCGCTTGATCGGGTCGTTGATCGAGTCTCTGCTCGGTCCTCTGCTCGGTTCTCGGCGCCTGATCGCGTCGCTCGCTTGGCCGCCGATCACGCGGATCGTTAAGATCGCGCGGATCGCGCCGTGGCGCAACCGGCTGGCCGCTGGATTGGCCGCGGGGCTGCACCCCAGGTGCAACGTCCGCTCGCGGGGCCGAACCCGCCCCGCCCCCTTCGCCAGGCTCCGCGCCGTCGCTCTCTTCAGCATCGTCCCCCGCGCCCGGCTTGGCCGCCGGTCCGTCGCCCCCCGCCCCCCCCGGCTTGCCGGTAATGAGCTCAATGTTCTCCACCGGGTACGCGCCGTCCTCGTTGGTGGCATCAATGCGCACCAGCACAAGCTGCGTAAGAATCTGTGTATCGATCACGATCCCCGGACCATCGGGCGTCATGACGGCGACCTTCTTCTTGGGCAGCCGCTTGCGCAGATCGTCGTACGTGCTCTCTTCATAGCGAAGGCAGCACATCAGCCGGCCGCACCGGCCCGAAATCTTGAGCGGGTCGAGCGTCGCCTTCTGGATCTTGGCGTTCTTCATCGACACCGGCTTGAGCACCTTGAGGAACGTCTTGCAGCAGCAGTGCTGGCCGCACTTTTCGTAGTCGGCCGTGAGCCGCGCTTCATCGCGGGCCCCGACCTGCCGCATCTCGATGCGCGTGTGATATTCCTGGGCCAGTTCCATCACCAGCGGGCGAAAGTCCACCCGAACGTGCTCTTCCTTGGTCGATGTAAAGTAAAACGTGATCCGTTCGTTGCCGATGATCTCCTCGGCGTCCACGATCTTCATGTGCAGGCCCAGTCGCTCCACCGCCTGCCGCGCCTTGACGATGTGGGCGTGCTTGCCGGCCTCGAGAGCCGACTGCTTGTTCAGGTCTTCAACCTCGGCGATGCGCAGGATCTTGCCCTCAACAAAGTAGGGATAATCGCGCCCGCCCGAGTTGTCGATGTATTCGAGCATCTCCTTGCGCGACACGCTCTTGCTGCACCCCGCGTTGGGGCACGTGCTCGTAAGCATCTCGCACAGCTCCGTGCCGCGATGCGTCCGGGCCACCAGCTTGGAGCCGCACCCCGGCTTGGCGTCCCCGTCATAGGGGAACTCGCCGATCATTTTGACGACCCCGAAGCGCACCACAATAGTCTTGGGCGGCTTGAGCGCTTCGTAGGCCTCTTGGTCGGCCTTCAGGTCGGCTTCAAACTGCGGCAGCGGAAAGATCGGCATGCGCTGAGCGTAGGGGGCGACAACAAAATGCCCGACCGGCAAATACTTAATCGGTCAAAGTTGCAGATGGCCCGAAGCCGGCCCAAGCCGCCCGTAACACCAGCCACAAAGGGATCTAGACCTCGCCCGCCCAACTGGCCCGGGCATCGGGCGCAGGTATCGGGCGCAGGCATCGGGCGCAGGCATCGGGCCCCGGCATCCCTTCACTCATATTAACTATTGACCGCTGCGCTTGGCCGCAAAGAAGAGCTCCCGCATGTCAAAGCGGCCCTTAAAATCAATGCTCCGCTGGTTGACACACCGGTACACCAGCAGTGCCTCGCCGCGCTGATCGAGCGAAACCACGACATCTTCCCCGTTGCCCGCGTCAGCCGTCAGCATCGTGAACTCCTGGTTCGAAGCCACCAGGTCCGCCGCCGCCGGCGTGCCGCCAACCAGCCGCGACAGATGCGTCGCGATGAGCCCGCCGACTGCGAGCGCGGACGCCGTAAGGCCGATCGCCGCCCAGTCGCGGTGCCGTTTGATGGTGGTATTCATCGCCCACCTCCGCCCGGCTTGCCATCATCCACAAGGCTGCGATACCCGATCGCCTCAAGGCTCTGCGAGGAGCGGTTGTAGCGCACCGCGATCATTTCCTGATTCGCCGAATCAAGGATGTAGATCACGTTGGCTGTCGAGCCTTGGGCACGGCCCGACACCATGATGTACTGACCGCGAGGCCGCGCCGCCGCCGTCCCCGGCGGGGTGCTCTGCGCCAGCGCCATCGGAGCGTCCATCAGCGGCGCCGGCCACAGCGTGAGCGCCCCCAGCAGCGCGATCAGCGCGCCGTTTAAAATCACAAGCGCTTGCGCGCGTCGCGAGAGCATGGTCGCCTTTCGAAAAATGAACCTCAGTCCTGATGGCCGCGCTTGGTCGGAATGAGGTTCGCCCCCAGCGCTACCAAAATCAGCACGCCGCCCAGAATGTACTGCGGCCACTGGGCCGGCTCCTCGGGCTTGAGGTTCGGCGAGGGCGGCTCAACCTTGGCGTTGGCGTCCTTCTTGGCTTCCACACCAGAGCCCAACTGGGCCGCCGCAGGGAACGCGGCCGCGCCGGCCATCATGGCCGCAACGAGTGACATCTTGGCGAATGCGTGCTTCATGGGGAAGAGTCCAAATGGCCAGCACCTTGGCCAGCAATAAAAAAGATTCGGTTCAGCAGGCGGCCAATGCCGTCAATCGCCGAAGCCGACATTTAACGATACGCGGCCTCGGGTACGTCCGCCCCAAGATATCGCGGCGAGAACGGTTCGCTCAGTCCCTCAAATACGTGCGCTGGCAGGTCCACGGTTCCCCAACTTTGCGAACGTTGTTTGGCCGAGCGGGCAAAATCGGCCACCGTGATGGCCCGCATCCCGTACCAGCGGTCCTCGAACCCAAACAGGCGCGAAAAAAGCCCGTCCGGGGGTTGTTCCTCGCTCGCGTACACAAACACCAGCGCTGCCTCAAACCCCTCGCCAAACAGCGCTTCCCACCTCAGCAGATCATCCAGATCGCGCTGTGTCGCCCAGCACTCCAGCCGCGGGCGCGTGCCGCGAGTTCGGCGATGGCGGTGGGCCCCCGAACCAGCACCAGCCAGCCCGGCACCAGCCAGCCCGGCACCGCCCAGCCCGGCACCTCCCACCCCAACACCGCCCAGCCCGCTTGCGCCCAGCCCGGCACCGCCCCCACATGCCAACGGCTGCGCGCCGCGTCGCCCCAAGGCCCGGCCCTTCACATCCACCAAAAGATTTCGCTCCGGGCCATACACCACAAAGTCAAACGACTTCATCGACGCCGGCAGCCCCGCCAACGTCGCCTCATCAAACCCCCGCGGCAGCAGGGTCTGTCGAGCCTCATTCACGGCCACATACGGCATCCTCTGCGCCCGCAGGTACTGCTCAAATGCCCGCTCATAATGGTACCGTCCCTGAGCCACACTCCCATATTAGCCCCCCTTTCCATCCTCCCCCTTCCCTCCCTCTCCGCTCCCGGATTTTTCCTCCGCCGCTCACCCCCGGCGCTTGCGCCCGCCCTCAACCTATCTACACTCTCCTCCTGTGAATGTTCGCTGCCTCATAGACAAGCTGATCGACCGGAAAGTCACCGACGGGTTCGAGTTTCCGCTCGGTGCCTACCCCATCGAAGCCATGGCGCCGCGCCAGGGGTACACCCTCGCCTTTGAATCCGCCGACGCCGACGAGCCCCCTCCCACCGAGGGCGGCGGACTCGTAAGCGACAGCTATCTCGGCGGTGCAGATGGTGGGGGGAGCGGCGGCAGCGGCCGGGGCGACGACGACGGCCCCGGCGGCCCCGACGGCGAGTTTGAACAGTGGCCCGATCGCTATGTGTTCGACGTCGTGATCAGCCATCGCCGCATCGAATCGCTCACCCGCGCCCTCTGGGCCCTGCTTCCTGGCCGCGTCTACCCAATCGTTGACGTGCTCGGCGTTGACGCCTTCCGCGAAATCGACCCCTACGTCGCCTACGAACTCGTTGGCATCGAGCGCTTCCTCGAAGGGGTCCGCCAATACCGGCCCTACCTCATGGAAGACGGCCTCGTGGGCTTCGGCGCCATGAGCGAATCGCCCTTCCTCTATATCTTCATCGACGAACACAAGATCGTGACCATCCGCGTCGAGGCTGAACTCAAAGAAAAAGTCGAGAAAATCCTCGCCGCGTTCGACCTCGAACCCGTCGACCAGATCGCCGGCGCCGACGCCGCCGCGCACGAGCACCGCGGCGTCCTCGAGGTCCCCCCCGACCGGTCCGATGTGCTCAATGCCGATGAGATCATCGAGGTGCTCCGCGACCAGTGGGGGCTCACCCTCAACGTCGATCCCACCCGCAACGTCGACGATTCCGGCTCCGATATCGGCATCACCGGCTGGCGCTGCGTGGTGCGGATGATCGAACCCACCGGCGGCCTTAAATACGCCGAGGTCCTCCTCACCGCCGGGTCACTCGCCGACGCCGAAAACCTCTCCGCCGAGGCCGCCCAGGCGATGTACGAAGACGATCTTGAGCGCGAGGAAAACGAACCCGCCGCGCTCGACCCGGCCCGCCAGGCCGACGAACCCGCCGCTCCCGCCGCTCCCCCCACATCCCCGCCACCCCGCTCCATCCGCAGTTCCGCACCTTCGACCAGCAAGGCCAAGCCTGTCGAGACGGGCGACGAGGGGCTTCCCGCCAGCCTCGGCGGTCCCGACGCTGCCGACGCTGAAGACCCAACCGCGCCAACCTCCGACGACGAACCGCCCATCGAGGTCGATGTGCTCGCCGCCGACCGCTTCAAAGAACCCGAGTTTCGCGAGATTGTCGCCAAGGCCAGAGGTGAAGCCCTCGCCAGCCGCAAAACCAAAGGCCCCCGCCCCAAGTTTCCCCCCGTCACTTTCCAGGAATCGCGGATCTTCGCCGGCCGCTGGATGGAATAGTCATTCTCGCGTGTCGCGGCCCCGTCACGGCCCTGTCGCGGAGTGAATATCCGCGAACTCGCCCGCCGCCCCCATCGTTGAGTCTTAAGGACGCCCTGCGCGGGTCCTGTGCCTCAACTTGCTACCATCGAACCCGTCGCGTGCAGCGCGCACGCCCGCGCCTCGTAGAGAAGCCGCATCCATGAAGACCCTTTACGCTTCCGCCCGTCCGTTCTCTTCGCCGCTCCGCCGCGTGCTCCTCGGCACGGCGCTCGCCGCCGGCACGTTCTTGTTCGCCGCCGCGGCCCTCGCCGACGAGTGGCTCGACCGCGCCAACGAATCATTCAAATCCATCCAGCCCGACAAGCGCAGTGACACCGTGCTCCTCCCGCTGCTCGCCAAGCTCACCGACCCGCCCGCTGGCGTTGCCAAGGCCGACCTCGCAGCCCTGCTGCCCGCCGCCAGCACCCAGTTCCAAGCCGCCGCCGACTGGGCCCAGCTTGACACCAGCAAGGCCGTCCTCGAGGCCCTCAGCAAGGTCACCACCAACGACCTCAAGCCCGACTGGAAGAAGGCCTACGGCTTCGGCCAGCCCTACGGCTCGCAGGATGTCGACCCTGACCTCTACGCCATCAAGATGTACACCGAACTCGGCGAGCAGCAGACTCTCGCCGAGGCCAAAATTCTCTACCTCCCCGCCCTTGCGAAAATGGAAAGCCTCGTGCAGGTCGAGGCCACCCGCCTCGCCGCCGATGGCAAAGCCATGGAAGCCCTCGACCTCCTCGTGCGCTTCACCCACTTTGCCCGCCAGATCGCCGACCGCAAGTTCTTCGCCGAGCAGAAATGGGCCTACGAGTCCATGTGCCGCTCTCTTGAGCGCATGCGCGACATCGCCTATCAGGACATCCGCTCCAGCGGCGGCTCCCACCTCAACAGCGATGCCATCCGCGACGGCATCCGCCGCCTCAAAGACCGCGGCGGCCTTATGGGCCTCGACCGCCTCAAACTCCCCGAGGCCGAACGCCTCGCCACCCGCCAGATCGTCGGCCGCATCTTTGAGCCGGGCGCTGGCCCCAACCCCAGCTTCAGCCGAATCCTCGCCACCGTGAGCACGCAAAAACACCCGTTGCGAATCTTCAGCGAGACCGCCAAGTGGGACGCCGTCGCCGTCGCCCACGAGGGCGAGAAGAAGACCGCCACGCAGGCCGACAACGTCTACAACGACTGGGCCTCGCGCTGGGAACTCCCCCGGCTCGATGTCAAGCTCAAACTCCCTACCACGTACGCCCGTCTCGACAAGGTCAAGTACGCCGCGCTCGACGCCATGCTCGGCGATATCTCCTCGCTCTTTGACAAGCGCTGGCAGCTCGAGGCCGAACTCGTCGGCACGCGGATGAGCCTCGCTCATGTGGCGTTCTTCCTCTCCACCAAGTCGCTCGCCCCCGAGTACAGCTCGATCCGCCCCCGCATCATCGATCCCAAGGCCGGCGACGCGCTCGACACCGACCCCTTCAGCAGCAAGGGCGAGCCCCTCGGGTTCTTCGTCCCCATCCGCGACGTCAAAGTCGCCGGCGCTGAGCCCAAGCCCCACGTCGTGCGCGTCTTTGTCCCCGGCGTGAAAGACCCCTTCGAGAAGAAGCTCGGCGACGACGGCTTCATGCTCTACGGCCGCGGGCCCGATGGCAACGACACCCGCTGCACCCGCGCCACGCAGTTGGTCGAGGACGAAAAGGGCGACTTCCTCATGTGGCCGCCCGTCATGAGTCTTTACCGTGAGCACCTTGAGACCGAAGGTAAGCTCCCTTGACCCCCTGATGCCCGCTCGACGGCCCGTCGGGTGCGTTGATGGCCGGCCGACGGCCCAATCCCCCGCCCCCGCCGCGCAGCCGTCCAGTCCCGTTGAAGATGTTCGCCAACCGCCCGCGGCCCGCCAGAACGTGCTCTGAACTCCCATGCTTACTACCCCCGCTCCCCACAAAATCGTCATCATCGGTTCTGGCCCCGCCGGCTGGACTGCCGCCATCTACGCCGCTCGCGCCCAGTTGAGCCCCGTCGTCTACATGGGCGTCCCCAAGCAGGACCCCGGCCCCGTGCTCCCCGGCGGGCAGCTCATGCTCACCACCGAAGTTGAGAACTACCCCGGCTTTCCCCACGGTATCACCGGCCCCAAAATGATGGAGGACTTCCAGAAGCAGGCCGAGCGCTTCGGCACCCAGGTCTACATGACCGACGTGCTCTCCTGCGACTTTTCCAAGCGCCCCTTCAAACTCACCCTCAGCGAGGACGGCCGCACCCAAAGCGGCGAGGTCTTCGCCCAATCCGTCATCATCGCCACCGGCGCCGTCGCCAACTGGATCGGACTCGACAACGAAATGCGCCTGGCCCGCTCCGGCGGCGGCGTGAGCGCCTGCGCCGTCTGCGACGGTGCTCTTCCTGCTTTCCGCGATCAAACCCTCTGCGTCGTCGGCGGCGGCGACACCGCCATGGAAGAGGCCAGCTACCTTACCAAGTTCGGCAAAGAAGTCATCATCATCCACCGCCGTGAGAGCTTCCGCGCCAGCAAAATCATGCAGGACCGGTTCCTCGCCCGCCCCAACGCCCGCGTCCTGTGGAATAAGGTCGTTGTCGACGTCCTTGGCAAAGACGTCATCGAAGGCGTCGTGATCGAAGACACCATTACCAAGGCCCGCTCCACCCAGCCCTGCAAGGGCCTCTTCATCGCCATCGGCCACACCCCCGCGACCAAGTTCCTCAAAGATGCGGGTATCGAGCTCAACGAGAAGGGCTACATCCACCTCCGCAACCGTTCCAGCGCCACCAACATCGAAGGCGTCTTCGCCGGCGGCGACGTCGCCGACGAACACTATCGCCAGGCCGTGACCGCCGCCGGCATGGGCTGCCAGGCCGCGCTCGACGCCGAACGCTGGCTCGCCGCCCACAATGTCCACTAAGCACGCCGCTGCGCACCCTCACGCCAGCAGTTGCTCCACCGCGGCAATCACTTGCGAAACTCCGATCCTGTCCACCCGGCACCGCTCCGGGTGGTCGTCGGCCAGTTCACTCTCCGGCAGCGTTGGGTCGGCCACAATGATGACCTCGCGACCGTGGGCGTGCCCCGCTGGCTTCGGCAGCGTCGTCCACCGATGATCAGTCGGCCCAAACAACGAAATGCACGGCGTCCCAAACGCCGCCGCCAAATGCCTCGGCCCCGTGTCATTGGTAAGCACCAGCGACGCATGCTTCACGATCGCTTTGAGTGACCCGATCGTCCCTCCGTACCGCGACAGAGCCGCAATCCGCGGCCCGTCCTCCGGGTCATGCAGCGTAATCGCCGTCACAATCGCATCAATCAGCGAGGCCTCCCCCGGCGAGCCGTTGAGTACCACCGCCAGCCCGTGGTCGGCAATCAGTTGGTGCGCCACCGTCGCAAACCGCTCCACCGGCCACCGCTTGGCCGGGTTGTTCCCGCCCGGGTTCAAAAGCGCGTACCGCTCGCCCGGTTTCACGCCCCCCTTCGCGAGCACCTCCGCCGCAAGTGCTTCCTGCGCGGGGGTAATCCCCAGCTCAAGCGCCGGCTCCACCGTCGGCAGAGGCCACTCCTGCCCGCGCAGCACCCGCAACAGGCACCGCGTCGCCTCAAGGTAATACTCGACCGCCGAAATCGCCGCATATCCCGTGTGCGGAAGAGCCCGCCGCGGCGCGTCAAGCGCGTGCGTCAGCAGCACCCCGCGCCCGTCTCGGTCATACCCCAGCCGCACCGCAATACCCGCCATCCGAACCGTCATCGCGCTCGCAAACGAGTTGGGCAGCAGCAGCGCCGCATCAAACCGAAACGGCTTGAGCCGGCTCGCCAGTTTGGCCGGACCCGTAATCGACCGGGCATCGGCTGTAATCAGATCGTCCAGCGGGTCAAACCCCGCCAACAGTTCGTCAATCCCCGGCCGGCCCAGCCCCACAATCACGCTCCCCGCAAGCCCCTCACGCAGCAGCCGCAGCGCGGGCGTCGCCATCGCCGTATCGCCCAGCCAGCTCGGCAACACCACCAAAACCCGCGGCTTGATGATCGCGCTCAAAGTCACCGGCTTGCACCCGGTGACGAATCGACTCCTGCCAGCCCCAACTGCTGGCGAAGTTGCGGGATCATCACCGCCGCCGCCGCTGCCAGATCCGCATACCACAGCCCCGGCCCCCGCCCCACAATGATCACCCGCGCCGAGGCCAGGCCCGCCGTCACCGCCGCCAAGCCGTCACGCGAAGCGTCACCCACAGCCCATGAGTTCGCCAGATCCAGATCAAGCTCGCTGGCCGCCGCGAAGAACATCCCCGGCGAGGGTTTCCGCCACGAGTGGCTCCCGGTAAACTCCGCCTTCACGCCTTCGGGGTGAAAGGGGCAGTAGTAAATCCCCGACAACCTGACGCCATGGGCCTTCAGCAGCACTCGCGTCCGATCGTTCACGGCTTCCACGTCCCGCAGCGTCCCCCGACCCCGCGCCACCAGGCCTTGGTTCGAAATGAGCACAATCGGCAGTCCTTGCCCCGCAATTGCCGCGCACGCCTCGCCAGCACCCGGTAACAGGCGCACCGCCCCCGGATCCAGCAGGTCCCCAGGGTGGTCCGTCCCCGTCGTCGCCTCGGTCGTGGCGAGCAGAGTGTCATCTCGATCAAGAAAAATCGCTGGACGCATGCGCCGGGGAGTGTAACCGATTTGTCATCGCTCCGGCGGGGCGGCAAACCAGGTTCGAGTACCCCGCCCCCCAAGACCCCCCAAGGCGGCTTTTCTTCGTTCCAGCCGCAAGCGGCCTCTTGCCGATAGCATTCCCTCGTTCTTCTGATCCCGCCCCCCCCTGAGAGATCCTCGCCATGGCCGGCGCGCTGCATCGCATGACCATCTCCCTCGTCGCCGCAGCAGGCTGCGCCCTCCTTTCCTCGACCCTTGCTCTTGCGCAAGGTGTTGAGCGTCAGATCAACGATCTAATCAGCAAGGGCAAGCTCGCGCCGCTCAAGATCGGTATCTGCATCGTCGATTGCCCCAGCGGCGAGAAGTTGGCCACGATCAACGAAAAGACCGGGCTCATCCCCGCGTCCAATCTCAAGGTCATCACCACCGGCACCGCCCTCCTGGTGCTCGGCAAAGACTTCGAGTTCACCACCCGGCTCGTCCGCGACGGCGACAAACTCGTCATCATCGGCAGCGGCGATCCGGCCTTGGCCGAGCCCAAGCTCCTCAGCGAAATGGACTCAACCGTCGGCTCGTTCATAGACAAGCTGGCCGCCTCGGTCGCCGCATCGGGCACCAAAGGCATCAAAGAAGTCGTCCTCGACGACCGCATCTTCGAGCCCAACGGCCCGCATCCCTCCTGGCCCAAAGATCAGCTCGACGAGTGGTACTGCGCCCCCGTCAGCGGCCTCAACTTCCACGCCAACCTGCTCGAAATCTATTGCACCGCCGCCTCCCGGCCCGGCCCCAGCCCCATGCCCCGCAGCGAGCCCACCGCGCCGTGGATTGAACTCGTCAACAACCTGCCCACCGTCGGCACCGGCAACAACTCCATCGCCATCCTCCGCGATGCCGCCAATCCCACCCGCTTCAAGGTCCAGGGCTCCATCCGCGTCACACCCACCGAGCCCATCAACATCACCCTGAATGATGCGCCCACCGTGCTCGGCCGACTCCTCGCCGACCGTCTGACCGCCCTCGGCCTCACCCAAGGCGTGCCCACCGTCCGCTTCGCCGGCCCCGACGAGGCCTTCGACACGACTCGCCCCGTGGGCGTGGTCTCAACTCCCCTCAGCCGCGTCCTCAAACGCTCCAACACCGACAGTTACAACCTCTATGCCGATGCCCTCCTCAAGCGCCTCGGCCATGCCGTCACCGGCCAGCCCGGCTCTTGGAACAACGGTGCCGCCGTGCTCCGAATGACCATCGCCGACAAAGTCGGCAACAACGCCGGCGACCTCGCTATCGTGGACGGCTCGGGCATGTCGCGCGACAATCGCGTTTCTCCGCTCATCGTCGCCCAGTTCCTCCGCAGCGTCAACAACACGCCCGGCCTCGGTGAGGCCTTTGAAACATCCCTCGCCCGCCCCGGCGAGGGCACGTTCCTCAAACGCTTCCGCTCCAAAAAACTCACCTGCGAAGTGGCCGGCAAGTCGGGATTCATTAACGGCGTGCAGTGCCTTTCGGGCTTTGTCACCCACCCCACCACCGGCCGCCGCGTCGCCTTCTCCATCCTCGTCAACGACCTCAATCGCGCCCCCGGCGGCTCGAACGTCAAAGAGTTTCACGAAGACGTCGTCGAAGTGATCGACAAGTGGCTCGTCAAAAACCCCAGGGCCGCCGGCCCCTCTCAGGGCGGTTGAGCAACGACCATCATGACGGTCAATGGCCCGCGCCATACCCGGCCTTCGTCCGCCCTTGCACCAATCACGCCCACGCAACCCCGGTTCAACTGCGGGGTATCGTTTGGTCATGTCCGCACGCGCCCTGCTCATTGGCCTCACCGCCACCTTATCCCTCACCACCGCCGCCACCGCGCTCGCTCAGGATCTCGGCCAGCCCGGCCCATTCGCCGCGGGTTTTCGGACTGTGAACGTCACCCGCGCCGCCGGAACCACGTTCACGGCGCGAATGTGGTATCCAGCCCCAACCGCCACCGCCAACGCCCCGTTCGACACCGCCGCCCGACCCGCCCCCGTCGTGGTCTTCGGCCACGGTTTTCTTCAGACCGTCGACCGCTATCAGTCAACGCTCGCCCACCTCGCCACCCAGGGCTTTATCGTCATCGCCAGTGACTCCGAGGGCTCGCTCTTCCCCAGCCACCAGAACTTCGCCAATGACCTCTCGCGCTGTTTCACGTTTGTTGAGCAGCAAAACGCCCTCGCGTCGTCATTCCTCTTTGCTAACGCCGACACCGCCCGCTACGGCATCGCCGGCCACTCCATGGGTGGCGGGTCCGCCCTCCTCGCCGCCTCCACCGACCCACGCATCGACGCTGTTGCGACCCTCGCCGCCGCCGAAACGAACCCATCCGCCACCGCCGCCATCGCGGCCGTGAGCGCCCCCGTGGTCCTCATCGCTGGCACGCAAGACACCATCGTGAGCGCCGCGGCCGTAACGCAGCCGATGTTCAACGCCGCCCGCCCCGTCAAGCAATACGTGCGTATCGACGGGGCCTTTCATTGCGGGTTTGAGGACGTGAGCACGTTCGGTTGCGACAGCGGGTCAATGCCGCGGGCCACCCAGCTCGCAGCCACCCGCCGCATGCTCACGCGCTGGTTCCGGTTCTATCTGATGCAGGACTCGACGCTCACGCCGCAAGTGTGGCCCTTCGTCGGCGATAGCGCCGTCGGCTTTAGCGGCTTCACCAGTTCGGGCATTTCGCTTGGTACCGTCGATACGATTTTC
>Ga0105047_10012605_pt1 | contig 13592 bp, 8 predicted proteins | sample MAT04_FD_78384 | JGI IMG/M metagenome (GOLD analysis project Ga0105047, IMG submission 78384) | Freshwater microbial communities from Lake Fryxell liftoff mats and glacier meltwater in Antarctica - MAT-04 (megahit assembly) | ecosystem: Environmental > Aquatic > Freshwater > Ice > Liftoff...
CCCTCGCCTTCCACATCCACCAGCACGACCGCTCGCCGGAACACCTCTGGCAACGCGGCGATGGCGTGCTCGATCGCGGGGCCCAGGTCGAAGCGCTCGAACAGCATGTCCTCGCCGGCACGCTGCGCTGCCGCATGACCAGTCACGGCTGCGAGCGTATCGAGTTCCGCATCCGTACCCTCGTCGGTCGTGACTACCCGTGATGAGCGCATGCGGTCACGCAGAAAGGCGCGGCGGCAGATGGTGAACAGCCAGCGCCGAACATCCTCGCCAGCACGGAAGGTGTGATAGCCGCGATAGGCGAGCAGAAACGTGTCCTGCACGAGATCGTCTGCAGCGGCTTCGTCGTGCGTCAGCGATCGCGCGTAGCGAGTCACGTCGGGCAGGCAGGCCAGCACCTCGCGCTCGAACACGGCATCACGCGCCGCGTCCACAGTGTGTGGCGCGACCTGCTCGCCGGGAGAAGACACCGTGGGATCCCGGCTCGCCGGTGACTGCTCAGCTTCGTGCACGTGGGACGTCGAGGCGCATTGATCGGTGACCAGGGTAAAGGATGCGGAAAGGCAGCGGCGCAGCAGTCGCCTCATTTAGCCGCACTGAGGGCAAGAGTTCCCGTTACGGCTGAGTCGAGCGGAGACGGCGCAAGGTACGGCGTACGCCGATTGCCGTATGGCGCCACCCGTCCGCTCATCCGTCGTGCAGCAGCGCGGCCAGCGTCTTGCGCCAGCCGTCATCGGATCGCATTCTGCCATGCATGGCGCACTCGGCACACACACGCACCACTGACGGAGCAGACATAAGGAGCGACGGATGACGACGCGACCTGTGCGGTCCACCGTGAACGGCTCTCTGCGTTTCGCGATCTGTTGCGTGATCTGTTGCGTGCTCGCGGCCTGCGCGAGCAACGACGCGCAGCCGTCCGCTACCACTGCGCAAGATGGCGCAGCGAGCGCTGGAGTCGCACGTGCGGACACGCTGATTGTCGCACCAGGTGATTCGCTGCCTTTCACGGCGACGGTAGCTCCTGCTGCGCCCGTCATCCATCTGGTGCTTGACGGTGAAGGCTTGCGTTTCGTGATTGAATCATCTGGCTCGAATCGGTTGCTCGAGTTCAGCGCGTCCGCGGAGCAGGTGATCGCTGCCGTAACTGCAGCGGGTGGCGCGGCGCAGTCCAGGGGCACCAATGCCGACTGCGGTGCCGGACCGGTCGAGTTCTTGAGCTTCGAGAACGGTCTGTCGCTGGTGATGCAGCAGGCGAAGTTCGTTGGGTGGTCCGCACGCAAGACGGCCACCAGCGCGACGCTGACCACAATGAGTGGAATCGGCGTCGGGTCCACGCGCGCCGCGCTCGATTCCAGCTACGCTGCTGCCGTGTCCCGGTCCACGCTCGGCACCGAGTTCTCTGCTGGCGAACTGCAGGGTGTGCTTGCATCGGCATCGTCCTCGGCGCCGATCACGGACATGTGGGCTGGAACCAGCTGCGTGGCGCGGTAGTGCAGGGAGGCTGCACCTGGCGCGCACGACGCGCGCGCATCGAACGACTGCTGCTGCGTCGCGCGTTCCTCGACCAGTCGCGCGAACACATCGTGAAAGCTATGAACCGGCGCACCAGGAACGCGCAGGTCGGACCTCATCACCCGTCGCCGCAGGTTCTCGCCGAAATGGCGGCGTAGCAGGAACCCGGCGTCCCGTACTCTGACCATTCCGATGGTGTCAGTGGGCGTGAGTCGCGGCGGCAGAGCGCGTCGATCAGGACCGTGGCTGGTACGACCCCGATCTTCTGGCCCGGCACCTCGCGCGTGAGCAGTGTGCGCGCTTGCGCCTCATCGAGGCGACGCAGCGCGCTGAGCAGGGCGTTGTAGACGGCGGGGTGGGCAGGGTCATCGCGGTCATAGGGAAACCACCGCGACGCATTGAGCGTCAGGAGCGAGCTGACTTCGCTGCTCTGCCCCTGTCGCCCTGCGCCGGCTATCAGTCTGAGCACACGTGCCATGAGTTGCTGCTCGTACCCGGCCGACGTGACCTCGAAGGCGTTGAGCTGGGTCTCTATCTGGTTCATTGTCGACACGACATCAACGGTCTTACTGGCTGCGTCGAACACATCGGAACTTTTCGCACGCAAGCTGCTCATCTCGCGCTGCGCTTCCTCCTCGCGCCGCGCGACGAGGGCGAGTCGCGCCTTGTGCAGCGTATCAGCATTCCTGGACCGTGTCTGCAGCGCGGCATTCCGACGACGCAGTGGTGTGCGCGTCTGCTCCAGGCGCGTCAGTTCGGACGCCAGTAACGCGACCTGCTCCGTCAGCAGTGCGTTTCCACTGACGAGAAATGCCTGTTCGTCCCTGCTCAGGGCGCGATCCGCACGAAGCTTCGAAAGTCGCTGTTCGAGTTCGGCGATACGCCGGCTCATGTCCGCAAGGCTGGATGAATCGGCCTGAGGAACGGGGGCGGCCGGAACCTCCGGTTTCGGTCGCGGCGACGGGGGTGAGAATGCTGCTGGGGCCAAAGCCAGGCGCATCATTGGCTCCGGATTGTCCGCACAGGAGTCGCCGGCAACGATCAGGCCCAATCGCCTGCGCAAGCGCGACATGACGACGTCCACGCGTCTTCCCTGAGCGTCCCGCTGCTTGGAGATGGAGAGGCTGATCGGCGTCAACAGCTCTTCAGTCGAGCGGACGCGCTGACGAGATGTCGCTAGTTCGAGCGTTGCATACGCCAGTGATGCGGCTCGATCGCCAAGCTGCGCGTTCGCGGCCTCGATAGTCGCGACGCGCACGTCGAGGATGGCGTTCTGCTGCTCGAGCAACGTCACGCTCGAATCGAGACTCGCCCGTTTGCGTTGCTGCGCCGCGACATCAGAGGAAAGTGCGGCGTACCGCGCGCGCAAGGCCGGAAGCTGCGTGGCACCTGCGGCGGAATCCACGACTGCGACGGTCACGCCACGACTCAACGAGTCGATCCGGCTCCGCAGTGCACGACTCACCAATCGCTCACGGTGCGCGTCCCACGCGAAGCCGCCGACGGCCGACGCCACCACGAGCAGCGCCGCAGCGGCCATCCCGACCGTTCGCCGTCGATGCGCGATGCGGCTCTGCGCCAGAAAGGTCGTCGCCTTCCCGAACGACACGGCATCACCGGCCCACGCTGCAGTCGGCGCGTCGTCCCGCTGCCAGTCCATGCCAATGGTCAGCTCCGGCGGGCGCCAGAGGCTCGCCTCGCCCGCCTCGTACTGCGCCGCACTGCGCGAGAGGCGCCGGTAGATCTCGAGCGATCGCGCCTCGGCTTCCTGCCATGCGGTCATGCGCGTCCAGAGGCGCAGCAGGCTTTCGTGCGAGATGTCGATGATCGTGTCGTCGTGCAGCGGCACACCGACCGCCGGCTGCAGGAAAGCGCGCCCGGGTGCGCGGAATCGCTCGATCACGCGTGACAATCGTTCCGGTGTCGTGCCGCTGATCGCGAGCAGCACGCCGAATGAACGTTCGCGCCGCACGAGCTGCCCCTCATCCGTCGTCTCGCTGATCGACTTGAACAATCGTTCCGCGACCGGCTGCTCCACACTCGAGAGCTCCGCCCACGCCTCATCAGCATGCACCGACAACGCAGTCCGCATGGCGCCGATCGCCTCGTAGTGCCGCATGTCGAGCGGTTCGCCTGGCGCATGATCCCGGGACCAGTTCTCCCAGGTGCGCATCAATGCGTGCTGCAGCACGGGCAATCCGTCGCGGTCCGTGCCGACTTCGTTCAGCAAACGTGCCAGCAGCCGCGGCGCGACCGACGAACCACCCACGGCGGCGGGGCCGGTGATCGCGGCGCGCAGTGCGTCGCGCGTCATGCCGGGAATCAGGTACTGGCCCACGTTGATCGCTTCCGGCAGCCCTGCGAAGGCCATGCACTCGCCAAGGAACTCGGAGCGCATCGTGATCACGATGAAGATCGGCAGGTCGGTGCACTGCTGCGCCTCGAGCAGCAGCTTCACGAATGCGGCCGCGTCGTTCGTGGCCTGTGCGCGACGACTGCGCCGGAACCTGAACAGCTCCTCGAACTGATCGACGACCACCAGCACGTTGTCGCCTGCTGGCAGTCGCGCATGCCGCACGGCTTCGGCGAGCCCGAGACTGCTGTCGCGCAGGGTCACCTCGAGCAGCGTCCGTCGCGTGCCGGCGCGCTCCGAATCTATCGCATCACCGAGTATCGCAGGATGATCGAGCGCCACCGCGAGGTTCGCGATCGGATCCTCGCCCGGCCGCGTGATCGCCACACGCCAGCTGCTGCCGGCGCCTGGCATGAAGCCGCCGTGCAGCGACGGGATCAGGCCGGAGCGCACGAGCGACGACTTGCCGCTGCCCGAACCGCCGACCACGGCAAGCAGTCGCGTCGTGCGCAGTCGGCGACGCAGCTCGTCGGCTTCCTGTTCGCGACCGAAAAACAGCGCGCTGTCCGCCGCCTCGAATGCGCGGAGTCCGGGGTACGGATTCGCGTGGGGTGCGTTCTCGCTCATGACGTCGCTGTCGCTGCGCGGAGCAATGTGGTGAAGGCCTGCAACGCCGCTGGCGTGATTGCGTCACCGAGGCGCACGACGATCGCGTCTCGTGTCAGTAGCCCCTGCTTTGCCGGCGTCATCGGCGGTGCGAGACAGACGCCCCTGGCGACCAAAGGCCGCGTGCGCAACGCCGCTGCGCGACGCAGGTCGCCAAGCTTCTCGTTGAGCCAGAGCTGACTTCCCGTGCCATGGTAGATGAGTATCGCGTCGCAGTCACGCAGCTGTGCATCGTGGTACTCGCGCAGCTCGGTCTCGCTCCCGTCGAATACCGCGGGCAGGATATCGAACCCCTCGTCGAACAATATCTGATTGAGCGGCAGCACCGACTCGGCATCCTTCGCATCACAGACGACGTAGACGCGCTTCGGCGCATCAGGATCAACTGAGGGTGTCGGTGCCGGTGGCGGTGGCTCCTCGGCCGCCTTCAATCGTGCGAACGCCACGGTCTTCAGTTCCTCGAACGGCGTCTCGAGCAGGTCGGATGCTGTGCCGGGTGCAGGATCGTTGCGCAGCGTATCAGAGAATCGGCGCTGTCGCGCATCCGTCATGCTGATGCCGGGCGCAATCCAGACCAGCCGCGCCAGGCCATGATCGCGCGCCTGCGCACCAGCAAGTTGCGCCTGCAGTTCGGGCAGCGAAACTTCGCTGTCTTCGGGGACGATGCCGTAGGCGGATCCAACGAGGTGTATCGAGACGTCCGATTCACCAAGCAGGTGAGTCACCGCCGCCGTGAGACCATCGGCGAGCAGCGGCAGCTGCTCCTCCGGCAGCACGCGATAGCCGTGACGCAGGAGGTCGCGACGGAGCGCATCGTGCTGCGGCTGCTGGTCGGAGGTGGTGCTGGCGAGATAGACCGTCGCTTTCGAAGTGGTCGCGCTGTCATCGCTTTCCATCTGCGACAGCAGCGCGGCAAGATCGTAGGCGAGGTCGTTCAGCCGGACCCAGAAGTCCTGCACCGCTTCCGGACCGTACACCTTGTTGAATTCCAGCGGGCGCTCGGTGCCTGCCTGCAGGCGGTAGAACTCGTAGCCGAGCAGCGGCTGGACAAGCGCCGGGATGCGCTCGAGTGGCACAGGCGTCTTGACCACCTTGAATACGCGCGACTTCGTGCCGCGCAGCGCACCGCCCGTCAGCGCCGCCGCTTCCCAGAAGCCATCCAATTCGCGTTGGCACCAGTCAGACGCCAGATAGCGCGGCGTGAGGATCGACACCAGCACCTTGGCACCGCGAAAGCGCTGACCAAGCTCAGCCGAGAAGTCGTCGTTTCCCTGCAGCTTCGGGTCGCGCCAGATCGTCGGCTCGCGGCCCCAGACTTCGCCAAGGCGGTTGAGCAGCGCTTCATGGAAGTCGGAGACCCATCCCTCATCGCCCGGCGACAGCGACTTGTTGTCCAGGTGTGCATAGCTGATGAAGACGTCGTTCACGAATGTCATCGTCTACCTGTCATGGACTGAGTTCGGCTCACAGTTGCAAGCAACTGCCGGGACCACGAAAGCGGGAGCGACCTCCTGCGATTATACCTTCCCGGATGGGAACGACAATCGACCAGCAGATTGCGGCCGCCGGTAAGGCCGGGCTCCAGAGCCTCCTCAGCCTCGTGCGCGATCTGGAGCGCACTGGCGTGCCCCTGCCCGAGGGAGCCGCCGACAGCATTGCTGAACAGCTGATCGGCATGGCCCGGCCGAACATTGCGCTGCAGGTGCTGCAGGCTGCGGGCAATGGGTTTCGCACCAGGCAACTGCGTGCGTTCGCACTGGCCAAGTCGGGCGACGTGGACGCGGCGATCGCTGCGCTCGAACAGATCAACGATGAACAGGTCGACCCCGAGACGCGTGGATTGCTGGCGGGTCGGTACAAGGAGCGCGGCCTGCTCAACTCCGATCGCAGCTCGATGCTCACTGCGCTGGAGATCTACTCCGAGACCTGGCACGAGAAGCGCGACTACTACAACGGGATCAACGCAGCCTCGCTCGAGCTGATTGTCGGCGATCCCGTGATGTCGGTCGAGATCGCGACGGCCGTGCTCGACCTCGTCACGCTACCGCCGGAGATGATGGGGCTGTGGCATTTCGCCACACGGGGCGAGGCACACCTCCTGTTGCGCGATCTGCCGAATGCGCGCGTCTGGTATCGCCGCGCGATTCGTACGAGCCCGAGCGCCGTGCAGCACATCGCGACGATGCGGCGTCAGGCGCGCGCCAATCTCACGGCGCTGGGGCTGGAGACGAACGCGCTGGATGACACCCTGGTCGTGCGCTCGGTGGTGGTGTTCACCGGGCACATGGTCGATGCACCAACGCGCCCGGCCCAGCGCTTACCGACATCGGCGCTTGGCAGCGTGCGTCTCGCCATTCGTGATCGTCTGCGGAAGCTCGACGCAGGTTTCGGCTTCAGCTCCATCGCTGCTGGCTCCGACATCCTGTTCCTCGAGGAACTGCTGGAGCGCGGCGGCAACGCTCATGTGTTCCTGCCCTTCCCGTTCGAAGAGTTCGCGACGATCTCGATCGGACGCGAGTGGCGCGCACGGGCGGACCGGATTCTCGCTGACCCCCGCGTCACGCTGACTGTGCTCGGCGATGCGCCGGCGGACACTGGCCTGCTGCCGATGGCCTTCGCGGACTCCAACGACGCCATGTGCCAGAAGGCGATTGCGTTTGCGCGGCGGCTGGGCGAGGAGCCGCGACTGCTGGCCGTCTGGGACGGCAAGACTGGCGATGGAGCAGGGGGCACTGCCGACACGGTGTTCGCGTGGCAGGGATCCGGCTACCTGGTCGAGATCATCGAGCCTCGGGCTGCCGTGCCGGATGCAACGCGCCCACCAGCACCGGCACCGTCCGTCGTCATCGTCTCGCCCGTCGCGCCGCCGCCCCCGCCGCAGATGCGGAAGGTCGTCGATGACGTCGACGATGCGGCTGCGAGTGTGACCGCGCTCGCCGACTACACGAATCGGCACTGCCTCTGCATCGGTATCGATGAGTATCCGGGCGGGTCCTGGTCCCCGCTGGCCAACGCAGTGCACGATGCCGAGCAGGTTGGCCGGACGCTGGCGGAACTGCATGGCTTCACCGCGCCGCGGTTTCTGCTCGATGGCGCAGCCACCTCGACGAACATCGCCCGGGCGATCGCGGATGACCTGTCGGACACGGTTGGTGCGAATGACCTCGTCGTCGTCTTCTTCGCCGGGCACGGCCACACGCAGACGAAGGGTGGCCTGCAGCATGGATTCGTCGTGCCTGTGGGCGTGAGCACGACCCAGACGAGCCAATTGATCTCGATGAACCAGCTCGCCGAGTGGACGTCGTACCTCGAGTGCCGTCACCTGCTGTACGTGTTCGACTCCTGCTTCTCGGGCCTGTTTCAGAGCATGTCCGGCGGCCCGCGGGCACGGGACTTCGACCCGACCCGTGCGCACCTCGCGATCACCTCGGGGCGCGCCGACCAGCCGGTATTCGACGGGGGCGGCACGGGAGGCAATTCCGTGTTCACCAGTGCGCTGCTGAAAGGACTTCGAGCTGGCGTGCACAACGAAGATTCCGATCCGCGCTATACCGTGCACGAGCTCTACTCGTTCATCAAGCGTCACGTGGCGAGGCGTTTCCCGCAGCAGACGCCGACGCTCGCAAACCTGCCGAGTCATGACGGCGGCGACATCGTCTTCTCGACGCCGGCAAGAGAGCGGAACGTCCCTGAGGCAGGGCGCGCCTGACTACCGGGCGCGCATTCGCTTCAGTTCCATCTCCGAGACGATGAAACCGAAGCCGGCCCACCCGCCTGACGCAACCGAACGCTCGAACGCCGCACGTGCACCGGCGGTGTCGCCCTTCACCAGCAGCCAGTTGCCGACACCGTAGTTCAGCGTCGCGACCTGCGTGTCTGCCGTGTCCGAAGGCGTGAACAGCGTCGCCGGCGTCACCTCGCCGCGATACAGGCGCAGGCGGGTCGCATAGGCGTACCCCGGTGGTGCGGGCAGCGAGTCCGGTCGGCGGGAGAGCATCGCATCGCCGTCCCGCATGCGCCCTGCACGCGCCAGCGACATCCAGAGCCAGTCAGTGCTGCCGGCGCGCTCGCCGCCATCAGGCGCCAGCGGCTGCGCACGCGTGAACATGTTCACGGCGTCGCTGAACCGGCCCTCGGCGAAGTTCAGCACACCGAGATGGAACAGGATGCCGTAGTTGGTGCTGTCCAGCGCGTACCCGCGTGTGAGGTCCGCACGCGCCTCCGCGAACTCGCGCACGGAGATGTAGCGGTGCCCGCGCCAGCGCAGCAGCATCGCTTCGTCCGGCGCCATCTTCAAACCATCCGACAGCGTCGCGATCGCCTCGCGGAATTGCCTGACGCCAGACTGTGCCACGGCCACCTGAATACGTCGCGGCACATTTCGCGGATCAGCAGCCAGTGCCGCCTGCGCGCCCGCGACTGGACCGTTGTCCGGCAACGCGCGATACACGACACCCGCGGGTGACGTGTACTGCACGCTCTGTCCAGCGGCGGCGGGCGCGGTCGCGACGATGACGACCAGCGCGGATGCCGCGCGCAGGAGCGGCGTGCACGAGAAGCGCGGCAGTCGGGCGACGAGCTGCGTCAGTGCCATGGGGCGATGCTCCGGATCAGTGGGAGTGGTGACACGCCGCAGCCGTACAGCCCGGCAACCGGAAGCTATCTTGCGTCGCACGCGACACACCATCGGCGACCTGCAGTCGCATGCTTCTTCTCCTCGCACGCTGGCGCGACCATGGCACGGCATGACGCAGATGTCATCATCGTCGGTGCAGGGCTCGCGGGCCTCGTTGCTGCTGCGGAAGCAGCCGACGCAGGGAGGACAGTGCTCATCCTCGATCAGGAAGGCGAGCAGAATCTGGGCGGACAGGCATTCTGGTCGCTCGGCGGACTGTTCTTCGTGAACTCGCCGGAGCAGCGTCGGCTGCGCATTCGCGACACCCACGAACTCGCGATGCGAGATTGGCTCGCGACAGCCGGCTTCGATCGTCCCGAAGATGCGTGGCCGCGACAGTGGGCCGCAGCATATGTGGACTTCGCGGCGGGTGAGAAGCGCTCCTGGCTCCACGCACAGGGCATGCGATGGTTTCCCGCCGTGGGATGGGCCGAGCGTGGCGCGGCCGGAGCGAGCGCGTCGGGGAACAGCGTACCGCGGTTTCACATCACGTGGGGTACCGGGCCGGGAGTGCTGGAGCCGTTCCTCCGTCGCGTGCGAGCGTGCGAAGGGGCAGGGCGCATCACCTTCCGGTTCCGTCATCGTGTGAGCGGTCTGCTGGTCAGCATCGGTGTCGTCGATGGCGTGCATGGCGATGTGCTGGAAGAGACGAGCGTCGAGCGCGGCGCGAGCAGTTCGCGTCAGGTGGTGGATGATTTCGCATTCAATGCGTCCTCGGTGATCGTCACGTCGGGTGGCATCGGCGGCAACCACGAACTGGTGCGCCGCTACTGGCCCGTACACCGGCTGGGTGAGCCACCAGCCTTCATGCTTTCCGGCGTCCCGGAGCATGTCGATGGATTGTTGCAGCAGACACTGGTCGATGTGGGCGCGCGGCTGATCAACGCCGATCGCATGTGGCACTATACGGAAGGCGTTCGCAACTGGAACTCCATCTGGCCGCGCCACGGCATCCGCATCCTGCCGGGGCCGAGCAGTCTCTGGCTCGATCCGAGCGGCAGGCGACTCCCGTTCCCGAACATTCCCGGCGCGGATACGCTCGGTACGCTGCAGGAAATCACGACGCACCATCACCCGTACACCTGGTTCCTGCTGAACCGCGCGATCATCAGGAAGGAGTTCGCGCTTTCGGGCAGCGAGCAGAATCCGGACCTCACGGGCAAGAGCCTCTGGAAGACGCTCCGCCGTATCGGAAGTGCGGTGCAGGCTCCGGTGCAGGCGTTCATGGATCGCGGCGAAGACTTCGTCGTGCGGAAGACGCTCCCCGAGCTCGTCGAGGGCATGAATGCGTTGATCGGCAACTCGCAGATGGATTACGCGACGGTGGCCGAGGCTGTGTATGATCGCGATGCACAGGTTCAGAACGTCGCGGGCAAGGATCCGCAGCTGGCCATCGTGCGCAGCGCGCGCGCGATCCTCAGCGAGCGACTGATCCGCATTGCGAAGCCGGCGCCGATCCTCGATCCGTCGGACGGTCCGCTGATCGCGGTGCGGCTGAATGTGCTGACTCGCAAGTCGCTTGGTGGACTGGAGACCGACCTGCAGTCGCGTGTGCTGAGTGCCTCAGGCGAGCCGATTCCCGGGTTGTATGCGGCCGGCGAAGTCGCGGGCTTCGGCGGCGGCGGTGTGCACGGTTACCGGTCGCTCGAGGGCACGTTCCTGGGCGGCTGCATCTTCAGCGGTCGCGCGGCTGGTCGTGCCGCCGCCATCGCCTGCGGGTGACGGCGGGTGACAGCAGGTGAATGGCGGCGATGGCGGGCGATGGCGGGTGAATGGCGAGCGCGCACGATGAGCAGGCATGGCGAGCAGGCATGATGAGCCGTGGTGTCGAGCGTGCAGGCGATCCACGGTCGTGCCATCAGCGTCCGAGACGTCAGCGCGGCGCGCCAGCGGCGGTGACGCGCCAGATCACGTTGCCGACGTCATCCGCCACCAGCAGCGCGCCACGCCGGTCGATGACCACGCCGACGGGACGTCCCATGGCGTCACCGTCGTCACTGACGAAGCCCGTCAGCACATCGACCGGCTGCCCCGATGGCTTGCCGCCAGTGAAGGGCACGAAGATCACCTTGTAGCCACTGCGCGGATTGCGATTCCACGAGCCGTGCTGGCCGACGAACATGCCGGTCGCGTATGCGGGAGGCAGTGCACTGCCTCCAGACCACGCGAGGCCAAGCGACGCCGTGTGCGCGCCGAGTGCGTAGTCAGGCACAACGGCGCGCGCGACGAGGTCCGGGCGCTGCGGCTGCACACGCGCGTCCAGATGCGCACCGAAGTAGCTCCAGGGCCAGCCGTAGAACGCACCTTCGCGCAGACCGGTCATGTAGTCGGGCACGAGATCGCCTCCGATCTCGTCGCGCTCGTTGACGGCGACCCACAGCGCTTTCGTCGATGGTTCCCACGCCATGCCGACAGGGTTGCGCAGCCCGGAGGCGTACACACGATGGGCGCCAGTCTTCGTATCGACGGCCCACACCATCGCACGGTCCTCCTCGACCTCCATGCCGTTCTCCGCGGCATTGCTGTTCGAGCCGATCGCCACGTAGAGCGTCGATCCGTCGGGTGATGCGATCACGTTCTTCGTCCAGTGATGATTGATCGTGCCTGCCGGCAGCTCGGTCATGCGGGTGCCGAGTGCCGCGATCGTCGTATCGCCGTCGTGATATGGAAACCGCACCAGCGCGTCGCTGTTCGCGACGATGAGATCAGCTCCGGCGATGGTCATGCCGAACGGCGCATTCAGGCCAGACAGCAACACGGATCGCCGGTCTGCGACGCCATCGGCATCAGTGTCACGCAACAGCGTGATGCGATTTGCACTCGGCACCGCACCGCCGGCCTTCTTCTGGAAGCGACGGAAGAACCAGCCCTTGATGCCCGTGTTGTCGTCCGGCTTGGGCGGAGCATTCGTCTCGGCCACCAGCACGTCGCCGTTGGGCAGCACGAGCAGCCATCGCGGGTGATTCAGTCCACTCGCGAAGGCGTTCACGCGCAGCCCCGCTGCCACCGCTGGTGTCGTGCCCACGGGCCAGCCGGTTGCCTTCGCCACCTTCACGGTGGGAATCAGCGCGCTTCGTGGCTCGCTCAGCGTCGGCGTCGGACCGATCGTCGCGTCGATCGGAAGTCTGGCACGACCGCCACACGATGTGATAAGCATGAGCGCGCCGACAGATGCAACAGCGGTGAATCGATTCATACGATCCTGGTAGCGGGGCAGTGCAGCGTCGTACGGGATATCCAACTGGTTGTCGAGCGGACCACGACCGACTGCACGCTGTGCACGGCGTGTAGATCAGTCATGTGTCTCGAGCCTTCGATGTTCGGGCACGAGCGAGCGATGCATGGACATGGCAGCGACGGCGCCGGCGGCAGCACCGCGAATGGCCAGCTGCGGCCCGGGCGTGATGTCGCCCGCTGCATAGACGCCTCGCACCGAGGTCGCGTAGTGCTCGTCGACCACGATATGTCCGCCGCGATCGCGCTCGCACCCCAGCTGCGCGCCGAGATCGTCAGCCGGGAACTGGGCGAGGGTGAAGAACAGCTTGTCGACGTGGAGAGCATCGCCGTTGGCGAGTCGCAGGAAGGTGATCTCGCGGCCCGCATGTTCCACGCTCGCGATCGATTCCGTGAGCACGCGGATGTGGCCTGCGTCCAGCTTGCGCTGGAGCTCGTCGTCATCGACGTCGGCTGCGCAACCATTGGTGGCGATCGTGATGTCGGATGTCCAGGTCGTGAGCGCGAGCGCCATGCCGACCGCGCGTCGTCCATGACCGATCACGACGACGCGCTTGTCGCGCGAATCGTATCCATCGCAATCCGGGCACACGTGCGCATTGGCGCCATAGACGTGTTCGAGGCCCGGTATCTCCGGCCAGACATCGCGCATGCCGATTGCCAGCAGCACGCGACGTGCGCGCACGGTGCGCGTCCCCTTGATGCGGAAGAGAAACGACCCATCATCATCCTCGTCCCTGATCGGCTCGGACTCATTTCGCTCTGCACGCAGCACCGAGTCGTCGATCAGCGTGACGCCGTAGCTGCGGAGTTCATCACGCCCGCTGCTCCTCAGTTCGGCGGGTCGGACACCCGCGAGGCCCAGGTATCCGTTCACGCCGCGGGACTCCCAGTTGCGTGGATCACCGCTGTCCACGAGCACGACGCTGCGTCCGTAGCGTGCACTCCAGATCGCTGCGCTGAGGCCGGCGGGGCCGCCGCCGACGATGCCGATGTCGAAGACCTGTTCGTCGGATTCGTGATTCTGGGTCATGCATTGGCGACGGGCAAGAATGATTCCGCTACGGACTCTGATCCAATGTTCGGCCTGCCCTCGCGCACGAGTCCGGCACACGGACTTCTGGCGAGACCACGGACCGTCCAGCGGGC
>Ga0105047_10012606_pt1 | contig 13592 bp, 13 predicted proteins | sample MAT04_FD_78384 | JGI IMG/M metagenome (GOLD analysis project Ga0105047, IMG submission 78384) | Freshwater microbial communities from Lake Fryxell liftoff mats and glacier meltwater in Antarctica - MAT-04 (megahit assembly) | ecosystem: Environmental > Aquatic > Freshwater > Ice > Liftoff...
CGCGCGGAGATGACGGCGATCGTCGGGGAAGCCGCCAAAGCGGTGCTGCGGGGTTACGGGCCGTCGCGTCTCGCGGAGTTCCACCCGAACGAGACCGCGCTGGCACTGCGATTGCTGATCCCCATCGCAGGCGGTTGGCACTCGTGCGGGGCGGGCGATAAGGCGGGGCCGTTGCTCGACCACGTCCGCACGCAGTGGCAGCAATCGACCGCGTCGCCTCCGGAAAAGACCCGGTTGGCGATCGCGTACGCCGCCGTTCTGGGGCAGGTTCCCGCAGCGGCCGCGCTGGTGCGACTGGAAGAGTTGTTCGCGACTCTGGGTCGGATCCAGAGCACGGGCTCGACGAACCGCTATTATACATTGAGAGTGCTGGAATTAGTCGAAACGGTGGTGCTGTCGGTCGTGAGCGACGAGTTCTCGCTGGGTCCGATGGTTCGCGGCTGGCTCGACGACGAAGAGTTCCGCATCCGCCAGCGCATCCGGGACGACCTGAACGCGATGCTACAGGAGCAGGGCTCGGTTTGAGGTGGGTCGGAAAGACAGGAAGACAGAAAGACAGGAAGACAGTTTGAACCGCCAAGCCGCCAAGGCCGCCAAGGAAGCCGCCAAGAAGAGCGAGACACAGAAATTACAGTTATAAAGGCAGCAAGCCCGTCTTATAACTGGATCTCTGTCTTTATACCTGTCCTTATTGTATTTGCTCTTCTTGGCGGCTTCCTTGGCGGCCTTGGCGGCTTGGCGGTTCAAACTGTCTTCCCATCTTCGAGTCTTTCATGACGAAATTCGAGATCCTAAAGGAGTAGTGCCGAGATGGCGAAGAGTGCGACGAATACCGAAGAGATGACGTTCCCCGAACTCCAGGCGGAGGCCGGGGAGGTGCGCTCCCGCCTCAACCGATTCCGCCAGTCGCTGGGCCGGTTCTTCGTCAAAAAGCAGGAGATCATCGACCTGATGCTGGTTGCGGCGGTCGCCCAGGAACCGCTCCTGATCGTCGGCCCGCCGGGGACCGCGAAGTCCGACCTGGTCCTCAAGTTCAAGGACGCGCTCGGCATCGCCCAGGAAGAGTACTTCGAGTACATGCTGACCCGCTTTACCGAACCGTCGGAGATCATCGGGGCGATCGACATCTCGCTGTTGCGCGAAGGGCGGTACGTCCGCCGCAAGGAAGGCAAGCTGCCGACCGCACGACTCGCGTTCCTCGACGAGATCTTCAAGTCGAATTCCGCGATCCTCAACATCCTGTTGACCATCATCAACGAAAAGAAGTTCTACCAGGACGGCCTGCCCGAACCGGTCCCGCTGCGCATCCTGTTCGCCGCCACCAACGAGATCCCCGAACAGGGCGAACTGGCCGCACTCAAGGACCGCTTCGTTTTGAAGTGCCTGTCGCGCCCGGTGCAGGACGAACACTTCACCGAACTGATCGACGCGGGTTTGCAATCGGAGTCGTGGAAGGGCCTCAATCAAAAGCCGTGGGTCGAGAACATCGCCTCCCTCGACGACCTGCTCAAGGCCAATCGCTACATGACGTACCTGTTCTCGCAGAAGAGCGGCGACGGGCGGGGCGAAGATCGCAACGACCGCAGTACGTTCTTCCCCGACGACGTGTTCCGCGAATTCCAAAGGCTCATCAAGACCCTCGTGCGCGAGGATAAGATCTTCGTGTCGGACCGCAAACTGGTAAAGCTATACAAGCTGTTCCGGGTGAGAGCGTGGTTGTTCTCGGGCGGCACGGTGACGCGCGACGACCTCAAACTGCTCGCGTACCTCGGGGAGACGTATCAGGAGATCGACCACCTGCGCGAGCGAGTCCCGATCCTGCTCGGCGACGGCTAGAGGGAGCAGGAAACCGTCCGTCCCCGCCGTCTGCTATCGCAGTCGATTCGGAATGTGGCACGCTCGCCGAGGTCGCGAACCCCTCGTACACGATGAGTTTGCCCGACCACCCCGCGAACACTCGCTCCACGATGACCCGCACCTTCTTCCACCGAACACCGAAATTGACTCCAGATCGAGCCGTTCGCACGCCGACAGCCAGTCCCGGCGGAACGCCTCGCTGGTGGCGACCGGAACCACCTCGTACTCGCCCGAATCGCGGTATAGGATCTCCATCTCGATGGTCATGGATAGAGCATCCTTTGCCAACGATTCAGCAGGCTTAACAATAACAGAGCATCGGCGAGCCTTGCGGTTTCTGAAACGATTCATGTCCACCCGTCCGGTGTCGTGGCCGATTCGGTATCTGTCAATTGCTATAGCTCGAATCCATACGCGGTCAGTTGCACGGAGCTCAACTCGAATTCCTCACTATCCGCCAGATGGGCCACGAGGAGACGAAGCCGCCGCAGTTCCTCCTCCGACTCGAAGATCCGCTCGCACACTTTGCGAATCTGCGCCATCTGCTCGCCCGAGATGTCCGTCTCCGCATGGAGTGAGGCGGCATCGGCCGGGTTCCGATGCCTGACTCTCGCGCCGAGTGCCCGGACGAGGGGCGACCGGACCTTCGGCCCGGTTCCCGATTTACCCTCGCGCCGAACTCGTCCCTGTCGGTTCCTTTCGCAGAGAGTCACCCTCGAAAGATTCCACACCCGGCATCGCCCGGTGATCCCGGCACGGTGAAGTGCATCCGGTTGACGACCCGAAATCCGGAGCCATAATACCCTCTGCAACAGCGCCGGTGGTGGAGTCGCACTTGCGGAAAAAACCGTCCAGGGGTATCCCTTCGGTCGGCCTTCCGGACAGAGAAGGACTCTTTTCCCGGCCAGAGCTTTCGATGGGAGAACTCACATGACAGCCACCGATATCGATATTCGTGGCAGGGAGGTCGAGGTAGCGAATGCCGCACAGTCGGTGCAATCGCTGGGCGAGGAGTGGAACCGACGGAAGAAAGAAACCGTCTCTCACCTCCGCTGGATGAAGCTGCTCCGATTGTACTACGTCGCCATGTCCGAACTGATCGAGCTGATTGAAACCTGGCGAGAAAAGGTATTTCGGAACGCTATCCGGTTCGAGGAAAAAACCGAAGCGGAACTGAGATCCGTCGCTCTCCAAGCACTCAGTATCTCAAAGGATATCCGGTTCGCATTGACTAACGCCAGGTTCGAGCGGCAATCCGGGAGTGCGACGGGGGCGTTGGCTTGTAACGATCTCGCCGACCAGTTGGAACTGATGATCGCAGAGTGGAAAACCCCCGTTCGGTCTGCTTCCCGCACACAGTGGGTGCAGACCGTCTCCCCCACTAATCTGGAAAAAACCCGGGGCATATTGGGGACTCCGGACGTGACAGTCAAACTCGGGGAATCACCCGGTTGAGAGGGTCTGGGTAAAACTGCCCTTCCTTATCTTCCGGAAGTTGCTATCTCTTGCGGTCTGGGAATCCCCCAGGCCGCTTTTGTTCGCATCGACCGGACTAAACCGAAATGATCCTCCAGCCCATCGATTTTTCTGTTTCCGACCCGGAACTCTTCGCCGGGTACGACTACGGCCAGCAGTCGTATGCCCTCGAACTGAACGACTGGTTGAGAACCAGTACCAGACAGACGCTCGAACTCGGCGGGCTGATATGGAAGTATTGCACCCCGTCCGGAGACCACGTCGGATTCGGATCGCTGGAGTGCAACCCGACGAATTGGAAAGACGCTCGCGGCGATCAATTGACCGTCGTGACGATACCCGCTGTGGCCATCGTTTTTTCTTTTCAGGGTCAACCCCCGACCGGTTCCGCTCAGCCTAAATACTCCGACCAGATTATGAGTCATCTGGTTCGGATCGCACACGAACTGGCTCCCCTTGTGCCTGGGATCGGGTTGGTCGCTCACTCAGAAAACAAAGGCGCAATCAAGGTGTACAGCCGGTGGGATTTCGAGCAACTCCCGGAACCGATCACCTTCCCGCCAGACGAACAAACCTACTTTCAAATGGTCCGTCCCAACCGGGGCGAGTAGCGTCTGGACTTGACTCCAACGGGAATCGCAACGCCGACGCAAAGAGGAACGACCCGCCCGGGGAGCGAATCATACCACGCTCTCTGCTGTCGCAGTCGGTTCGGAATGTGGCACGCTCGCCGAGGGCACAAACTCCTCGTACACGATGAGTTTACCCGTCCACCCCGCAAAGACCCTTTCCACGATGACCCGCACCTTCTTCCACGACAGCCCGCCGTACCCGACACCGATCCGGGGGATGGCGATGCTCGGGATGTCCTCCGCGTCGGCCAGTTCCCGCATCCGCCCCAGTGCCGTCTCGATGGCTTCGTAGCTGGCCCGCCCCCGCCAGATGCCTTCCTGCGTGCCGAGGTTGAACACCCACGGCTGTCCGTCGGCCATCCACAGCCAGACATCGCCGAGATTGAAGGCCCTGGGTGTGGCTTTGCAGAGCGTCCGGTAGTGCTCGTACATCGTGGGATATCGCTCGCGGAACCCCACGGCGATCCCGGCTCCCATCGACCCCTGGCAGTTGCACCCGTGGGCGAATGCCCGGACGGCGTGTGCGTTGGCGAACAGGTCGCCGGTCACGAACTCGATCGGCATTTGCGGCCTCCGTGCGATTCTGCGGACGAACGACTCGACATAGCGGCGGCGAATCTCTGAGCGATGTGGAATCGGACCGAGAGAGTTCCGGACTCCAATCGAAGTGTATGAAAATCGTCCCATCGATACGAGGCTGAGGTGCTTCGACTCTCGCCGAGCGAGCGCACTCGGCATCGGGTCGCCTCAGAGTTGTGAAACCCTCCGGCAGCATTCGCAGGCGAAGCGACGTAACACGCCGGGGGCCGACGTTACGCTATTTCCCCCGAGCACGAAGCGACAGCCCTCACCTCCCGGCCGTCGGTGCGAAGGCGTATTTCGATGCCTTGTTCCAATAGCGAGAAAACCGCGCGAGGTCGAACGGGAACTCGCGCGACAAAAATGGGTCCGGGGCTATCACTTCGACCTTCATCCGTTTCGCCATCGACTCCGTCGCCGCCCGGCGCGTCGGGTCCGGGGTCCGCGTCGTCAAAATCCCATCGGCCCCCTTCGCGTTCGCCAGTTCGGGCAGGATCGCCTCCGGGTCGCCCCGGTAAACCTCGACGTTCGACTCTTCGAGACATTCCTGGATGAACAGCAACCGCCCGAGCGACGGCTTTTCCCGCCGCACCCAGGAGTCCGACCAGACGTAAACCGCCGGTCGGTCGGGGAAGTCGCGCCGCAGCGGGCTTACGGGGTTGAGGTCTTCGTCGTGGACCCACAACAGAGGGGTTCGCAGGGTCGGGGCGGTCGGCTTATCCTCGTCGATCATTTTGAGCGAGACTGCGGCGCGGGCTTCGGGTTGACCCGCGCGGAGGAATTGGCGTTCGAGGTCTTCGTAATTCGCGTCGAACGGGCAGGATGCCGCCGACGGGCACCCGCGGCAGTAGCGGCCACCGGTATACGTTTCCAGATTCTCGCGGTTGAAAAAGTAAGGCTTGTGCGAGAACGTGGAGACCACCCACTGCCACGACAGCGAGTTGCTCGCGGGGTCGCCGTCGAGCAGGTGCTGCAAAAACCACGCCGCCCCCGCCTGCCAGCGCACCCGCTTCCAGTGGACCAGCCACGCCGCCAGCCACATCCGCGAGTGGTTGTGCAGGTAGCCCGTCCGCTTCAACTCGCCCGAAAACCCGTCGATGCACGCGAGTTGCGTCGTCCCGGCATCGAGTTCGGCGGGCAACGTCGGAGCGTAGTCGCGTGGGCGATACCCCGTCTTCAGCGACTCGATGTCCGAGTGGATGCCGTCGCCGATGCGGTAATAAATGCGCTGCCAGAAGTCGCGCCAGCCGAGTTCGTTGACGAACTTCGCGGTGTTGTCCGCGTGCGGGACCGCTCGGAGGGCGAAGTCGCGCACCTCGGCGATGGAAACGACCCCGTGCCGGATGTACGCCGACAGGCGCGTGACCTTACCGTCGAGGTAGTTGCGGGTTCTGGCGTAGGCATCGGGTTCGACGCGCGCGAGCAGTTCGAGGGCGGCTTTGCGGCCCCCGCGCGGGATCGCTTCCAGATCGGCCGAGTCGACGGCATCGGGGAACAGGCCTCGGAGGTGGGCGATGCGGGCCGGGCGAGAGGGGAAAGCGTTGGGTAGAGGGGTCGGCATGAGTGCGGAGACATCCGGGGTTGGACGCCGGTTCGGGGAGTCCGCGAAGGCTTCGACGAAGCCGTCCGGACAGGTTCCGTGCGTCAGTTCGACATTGGCGTACTCACATAGATAGTCTTCGACCTGCGTCCAGCAATTTCCGGTCGTTGCGGATTTCCCCGCAGCAGGCGCAGATCGTCAGAAGTCTCTGGAGTTCGCTGACGCGGTCGAGGGGAGTGCCGACCGGGTTTGCCGACGCTCGCGGAACGGGGACCGAACTGGAGATCGACCGGTCCCCGTGAGAACCGGACTTTGGCCTGCGATGCGATCGTCCCGAAACAATCTGGAGGTGTTCGACCGAACGAATGCCGACCGGGTGCGATACCCCCAACCCTTCCGGAGGGGCGGTGGCCTTCGAGTTACTCGGAAGCGGTCGTCAGGATGTGGGTCGGGATGCCCATAATGCGGCCGAGTTCGACGACGGAATACTCGCCGACATCGAACTCGATGACCGTGCCGGCCAACTTGAGGAACTTCCATGCACTGCCGGTCGTGACCACCCCGTAGATCGTGCGAGAATCGGATCCGTTCGGGCCGTCGAACTCCCGGGCCGCGTACATCGTCGCGATGCACTCCCCCAGTCCGTTGTGGATATTGTCGTTTTTGGCCTCGACGATGGCGACGATCGGGGCGGTCATCACAATCTGGATCGGCAAACGGGTGATTACGAAGTCGCAGTAGCCGTCGAGTCCGCGGGATGCATCGACATCGAATGCGACCCCCGAAAATAATCCGAATCCGTATTTGAGCGACCGCCGCAGTTCCAACAGGATCGGGGCGATGATGAACTCCGAACGTGCCTTTTCGGTATCGACATTCAGGGCCAGCACGACATCGCTGTCCATTCTTTCGACGAAGTCAGCAGTTAATACCTCAGGCGGAATACCGACGAACATCCTGCTCTCGGCGAGCGTCAATCCGAGTGTGCGGTGGACTTCGGGGAAGGAAAAATCGCGGAACGCCATCGCCGATCCTCGGTACGGAGTGGGCGAACCCAACGGAGTCACGTTACATCCGAACCCCGGCTCGGGCGAGGCGGTTTCCGTTATCGATCTCTGCATCACCGCCGGAACAGTCGGCCGATTTCGTCGTCGGCGAACGCCAGGTTGCACGTCGGCCCCACGTCTTTCAGGATCTTCTCGGCGATCAGCTCGTTCGTCGGAGCGAGGATGGCGAAGTGGTCGGTTTTGGCGACCTCGAAAAAGCGAGCGTTGGCATTCTTCGAGGATTTCGACATCGACCGCAGAGCCTCCGCATTGCCGGTGGCCCCCTCGAATACGAATGTCGGCCTGGCGATCGAGTGCAGCCAGCGGCCCGGCGAGCGCAGGTTCACTTCCTTCGCGTCCCGGACCGGGAAGGGGCAATATTCGGGGCCATATCCGCTCACATCGTCCGCCGGCCCGAACGAAAACACCGCCCGGAAGCGGTTCGTATATTCCGACACCAGCAGCACCAACGTCCCGCCCGTGCTGTGCCCGCCGAGGTAAATGCGCTCGGGATCGACGTACGATTGCTCGCGCAGGTATTCCCCGGCGGCAATGACATCGTCGACTTCGCCCAGGAAGCCTTCTTTGACACCCGGACTATCGTTGCCGCCGCGCAGCGACGGGAACATCATCATCAGCCCGGCTTTGCGGTAGGCACTCGCGGACTGGTCGTTCGTCGCATTGCCGTCTTTCCAGCATCCCGCGTCGATGGAGTTGCAGTCGCCGCCGGTGATCCAGACGATCGCGGGGTGCTTTTTGCCGTCTTTGGGGTCGGGGGTAACGTACGCCGACGACGGCCCCGACGGGGCATCGTACCGGACCGCGCGGAACAGAGCGGGCGGCGGGACGGCGGCGGGAGCCTTATCGGCCTGCCGCTTCGTAAGATTAGTCTGAAACCCTTTGCGGGCCTCGACGAGCGACACGGCCACGTCGGCGTTACCGCTACCGCTGCGGGCCTCGACGCGCGGCGCGACCGCGTCGGCGTTACCGCCTTTTTTCTCACCGCAACCCACCGCGAGGCCGAGCGCCATCGCCGCACCGAGCAGGAATCTCATCGGTAAACCCTCTCTCGAAAGACAGTCGCATTCACCGGGATGCCCGGCGCGATCTTTCGTATCCTATGGGACTGGGGGCGGGGAACAACCAGCCCGCGATTCGGGACGCATCGCCGGGGCCTCTGAGCCCCTGGGGCGGCGGTATCGGGTATTTCCGTGAAGTGCGGGGGAGCCATCGCGGTTTCTGGAAGCCGAGGCGGGAGTGGTGCGTGTGCTGGAGTCAGGGAAACGTCGGGATTACAACGGGAATGTTATGGACGAGCGATTCTCGGGTGTTTACCATCTCCTGAGAGGTACGACACCCACCGGAGCCGCCATGCATCCTGCCTGCGGTCCCACCTCCGAATCGGTCTGCGTTGCAGTGCAGACTGATCGGTAGTTCGGTGGCGGAGGGCACTCGGCGGATGAAGGTGCTTCACGTCCAACTCCAGCCGTCGCCATCCGCCGAACTGGATCTGCCAGACCGAACGTGCCGCCCAGGCCGCACCCGAACTGGTTTCGCCCGAATCCGCCGGGTTTATCAACTTCCGCGTCTCGGAAATGTGGAACGATCCCAGCCTCAAAGACCTCCGGGATCTGCTCGCCGCCAGCGCGCCGGTGGACCGGCTCGAAAAAGACCTCGGCATCGCCATCGGCGATATCGAAACGGTCACCGTCCTCTGGCCGAGCTTTCGCGCTGACGACTTCAAACCTGGACCGGGCGGGTTCGTCGTCCGCACGAAGGAGCCTTACGACAAAACCGGGCTGCTGACGAAGATGAAAGCCGCAGCCCCGCAGGATGCCAGAAACAGACGCTCCTACGTCTCGTCGGCTATGGCTCGGTCGTCTTCGTTTATTCGCCCCGTCACCTCGGCGATGTCCGTTACGCGCAAAGATAAGATGCCGCTGCCATCGAGTAAAGACGGCGAGACCGGGGTTCCCGAGGGTAAATCGGGCACTTCCAAAGATACTCCTGTCACCCGCAAAGAACTGCCCCCCGCGACCTCAGGCGACCACCGCGAATATGACGCTCGTCAAAACCACCGACGGGGCTTCTAATACGATCGCCGTCGCCGAGTCGGCCAATCCGGTCATCTGGACCAAACCCGAAGATATGGCGTTCGACCCGAAGGGCGAGTTGCCCAAACTCGGCGCGGACCCGAAGAGCGGGTTCTGGGTGCTGATGTTCGACGGGTCGGTGTCATTCAAGTCGGCCAAAATGAGCGAAAAGACGCTCCGGAGTGCCATCATGCCCAACGATGGCTCCCGGCTCGGGGCGGACTGGTACGATCGGTAACGGAGGAGAATCGGAATGCGGGAAGGGAGGACGATGGATGCGGAATGCACCTGGGGTGAGGCCCCAAAGGGCCGGTCCCCAGGTGCGAGAGACAATCCGCCGGAACCCGATCCGGACTTCGGGAAGTTATTTCTCGACGGCCCCTGTGCAGTTGCCTGGGTGGGACGGGCTTCCAGCCCGTCCCACCCAGGCAACTGAATAACTCCTGTGCGCGGGACGACGGACGCATTCGTCGCGACGACCCGCCCTCAATGCGGCTTCAGGAACACCATCCCCAGACCGCCGACCAAAAGCCCGCAAGCCAGATACAGAAGGTAACGCCACGCGGGGATCGACTCCTCGCCTTCCTCGACGGCCTTTGCGGGGCGCAGGAACGGCCGATCCTCGGCCCGCGACGGGGCCACCGGCAGTACAGGCGCGACCGGTTCTGGTTCGCGCGCTGCGTTGGGGTCGGGGTAGACCGGCGGCGGGCAAAGTTCGAGTTTGGCGGCGGCGGCCTGGTACGCGAGAGCCGACGGAGACTGCGGGGCGACCCCGTAGATGCTCTGGCCGACGAGGACCGAGCGGGTCATCTCGTCGTCCCACGGGATCGTGTCCGAGAACACCCGCTTGCCCAGGTGCTTGCGCAATTCGACTTCCCAGGCGTTGCCCTGCTCGTCCCCCTTGCTCAGGGTCAGCAGCAGGCCCCGGAACTGGCAGCGGGCGGTCTCGCGCTGGGCTTCGCGGATCTGCTCCAGAAACGGCGGCAGGGTCCGCCAGGCGATCGGCTCCGCGCGGATCACCAACAGCAGTTCGTCGCAGAAGCGCAGGAGCGCGCGGGTGCGTTCCGAAAAGGTCGGCGGGGAATCGACCACCACCAGTTGGTATTCGGCCAGGAAGTCGCTCTCGGGGAGGGCTTCGAGCAACCGGGCGAGGTCGTCGGATGACGAAGTCGCGTCGCTGTACGGGCTGAGCACATCGACACCGGGGAGGGCATCGGTCCAGATCAGGCCGCGCTCGGTGACGGGTTCGCGCGACGGCGGACGCGAGCTGTTGGCGTTCCGGGAGAGTTTCAGGGCGGCGGGGACGCTGCCGAGCGGGTCGGCATCGATCAGGAGGACGCGCTTGCCGTGGACCGCAGCGGCCCCGGCGATGTTGATGGCGGATGTGGTCTTACCCACTCCGCCCTTTTGGGAGGCAATCAGGAGCTTACGCATGGGGGTTCAAACCTGTCCGACCAGTTGGGGTTTCTTCGGGCTGAGCTGTAATTGTTCCCGCAGGAGCCGCGCCAGCGTTTGCAGGCAGTTGCGGGCCAGTCCGTCGGGGAGGTCGCTGCCGGGGAACGCCGCCCACGATCGCAGCGAATCCTGACGGGGGATCGCCGGCTCGATCATAAACGACTGACTGCCCGTGCGCAGGATCTGCATCACCCGGTCCTGATCGGGGTGTTCGTATTCGAGTTGGTTGACGATCATCCCCGCGAGCCGCAGCCTCGGGTTGGTCGCGCGCGCCAGCCGCACCGCAGCGGTCGCCTGCGGCATCGTCCGCAGGCACAGCGTCTCGGGCAGGATGGTCAGGAGCACCCCGTGCGACACGCTCAGCACGTCCTGGGCGGCGCGCTCGGTCAGCGCGGGGCAGTCGATCAGAACGACATCGCACGAAGTCGCCAGGGAGTCGAGCGACTCGATCCCCTGCCGCAGGGTGACGTTCTTCCAGCGGCACTTCCCGTCGGGTCCGGCAGCCATCAGCGTGGCGGCCTGCGAGGTGTCCGCGTCGATCAGGCCGACCTTGAGGCCGCGCTGACTCCACAGCCACGCGAGGGCGAGGGCGATGGTGGTGCGGCCCGTGCCGCCCTTGTGGCTCGAGACGCTCAGGATGTAGCCGTTGGGGGCGGCGTAGTCATTCCCAGTTGAATGCGGAAAATGCATCATCGTTGTCGGCCTGCGCTCGGGGTGACGGTTTCTGGTTCGGGGGGAGATTCGGGGGAGCCTGGGGGGTCTCGACTCGGTCGCTCAGGTCGCCGGGGGCCTGCCAGCCGAACCCGGAGAAGAACCCATCGACTGCGGGCGGGTCGATGGTGGTCGTAGCGCTGCGGGCGGGCTCGACCGCACGGACCTCACGGGCGGGCTCGACTGCACGGACCTCACGGGCGGAACGGGCGGGCTCGACCGCACGGACCTCACGGGCGGGTTCGACCGCACGGGCGGAACGGGCGGGCTCGGTCGGCCGGAAGTCCGAGGCCTTCGCCTGCGGGACTGTCGCCGGTTTGGTCGGGGCCGCCGACCTGCCGACGACCGAGTTGCCGTCCCAGTCCATGTTGGACATCTGCAGCGCGTTCATCGGCTGCCATTCGACCTCGTCGGAGACGAGGGTGAAATCGCTCAGCGCGGCGAGTTCTTCGGCCAGGAACGCTTCGTCTTCGAGAGCGGCCTGTCGCTCGCGGTTGTTTCGCATATCGGGCTCCTCGGGCTCTACGATTTCAGATTCAGGACCGCCACGCGGCGGACCCCTTCGGATCGACACAACAACACCGCACGGGTGTCCGTAACGGCGGCCCCCTGGAACTCCAGCCCTTCGTCCGTCAGGTCCGCGAGGGTTTCTCGCCGCCCGTCGCCGTCCCAGCGGACCAAAAGCCCCGTCGCGCTCAACCCGCACAGGCGGCCTTCGCGGTCGGACCCGACCCAGATCGGGTCTTCGAGCCGCTGCGTCGGCAGGATCGCCCCGGTGTCTCTATCGACGCGGATGACCTCGAAGGAATCTCCCTGAAGCACCATAGCACCGATCCGGCCCGCGTAAAGCAATTCCATCCGCCAGCAGATCCCCGGAAGGGCGACCCGCTCGCCGAGGCTGCCGTCGGCCCCCAGCCACATCAGGCGCGCGGCCCCGGTCCCGTGCCCGACCACGACCCCGCCGTCGGGCAGAATCAGCATCGGAGTGCGCAACCCGTGCGAGCGCAAAGGCCGCTCCCACAGGGTCGTCCACCGCCCGTCGAACCGCGCGCACTCGAGGCGGTCGTCGAATCGCAGGGCCATCGTGGAATAGCCTTCGGCGGCGGAGCGAACCGCGAACCCGATCGGCATTTCGTCGAGGGCGATCCGGCGGGCGACGGTCAGATCGGGTCGCACCGCAGTCAGTTCGCCTTCGCGCAACACCCAGAACGGGCCGTCGGCATCGTTGCGGGTCTGGACGATCCCCGGCATCGCCAGGAACCGGCCCGACTGACCGCTTTCCCGGTCGAGGAGGGTCAAACCTTCCTGGCCGACGGCGATAAAGTCCCCGTCGATCCCGCCCGGTCGCACGATGTCGAACATCGAAAGCCCCGTACACCGCAGCGTCAGCAGCGACGACTTTACCTCGGACCCACTCGCCGAGAGGGGGGAGTCGATTTTCGGGGCCACTTTCGCAACCGGGGGGGACTCGGCTGTCCCTTCGGGGGCGAGACGGGCGACGACTTCGCGGGCGGTGGGCCGCCGGGCGGGGTCTTTGAGCAGCATCGATTCGAGCAGTTCGGCCCAGAACAGGGGCAGCGACGCATCGAAGGTCGGCTTGCCGTAGAGGTGGCCCTGGGCGATGTCGCCGGGGGTCCCCTCGTAGAGGAAGCGGCCGTGCAGAAGTTCGTAGAGCATCACCCCGAGCGCGTAGACATCGCACGCGGGGGAGAACTCGCCCTGAAACTGTTCGGGGGCCATGTACAAAGGCGAGCCCGCGAGTCGGGTCCGGATCGAGTCGGCTTCGACCTTCGGCCGGAATACGCGCGTCAGCCCGAAGTCGGTGATCTTCAGCACCGACGAACCGCCCCACGCGCTCGGCAGGGCCTGCTGGAACAGCACATTCTCGGGCTTGAGGTCCAGGTGGACCATCTTGCGGGCGTGCAGGTATTCGAGCCCCTCGGCGATCATCGCCCCGATCTCTCGGACGCGCCCCACCGGGCACGACGGAGCCTTGTCGCGGGCGGCGCGGTTGATCGCGCTGCGCAGGGTTCCCCCCGAGCAGAACTCGAGGATCAGGTAGCGCTGCCCCGACGACGGCTCCATGAAGTCGCGGATGCGCACCAGGTGCTCGTGGTCGAGCAAGAGCAGGCTGCGGAGTTCGCGGTAAAACTCCGCCGACGAGTGGGTGGGCCTGTCGATGCGCTTGATGGCGACGGGGAGC
>Ga0105047_10012608_pt1 | contig 13591 bp, 3 predicted proteins | sample MAT04_FD_78384 | JGI IMG/M metagenome (GOLD analysis project Ga0105047, IMG submission 78384) | Freshwater microbial communities from Lake Fryxell liftoff mats and glacier meltwater in Antarctica - MAT-04 (megahit assembly) | ecosystem: Environmental > Aquatic > Freshwater > Ice > Liftoff...
AAAAATATCTTGAAAACTTGAAGTTATTAACTTCAATATATATGTAAAACAACTTTCGTTGTCCCACACAAGCTCTATTATTGTTTGCTTGCACATTGTCTTTCTTATACTGTCAAAACACTTTCAAATACTCAACGGTATTTGTATTTTTTAGAATAAACTGAATCTAATTTAAACTTTTACGCTTAAAATTACACTACGATTGGTTTCACTTAATGCTTTCGCATTAGGCTTTACACAAGCTGTAACGAGAAGAAGTTCAGACTAGTGAAGCGTTTAGACTTGCTAATCTCGCTCACTAAACATTAATATAGAATAAGTCGATTTTTTTTGGCAAGCGTTTCGTTATTTTTTTTTTTCAGCGGTCATTAAAATCATAAAAATTGTTGATTTAAGAGTAATCTAAAAGCATTTTTATTTTTTTTCAACGAGTACCGTTTTTAACGTTTTTTGTAATGAAATTTGACGGGATACAGAGGTAAATCAAAGAAAAAAAAATGGATAACTTCCGTTTTTTCAGGATTTTCTCGTTCGACATCGGGCCACCTCGAAAGATTTACTTACAAAGTCGACCTAAATACTTATTTCTTAATCAAATAAAAATATTTTCCATATATTCTTCGTTTAAACAAAAACAATTAAATTAATTTCAAAAATAATTTATGAACATTAAAAAAGCAAATGAGTTAATTAAATTTTTAGATAGTCAAATCGATTTTAGGGACGGATTATCAGAAAAAGCAAAAACAAAATATGTCAAAGAAAAAATAGAGGCACTATTTATCCCATCCTTATTGGAAAATAGAGCAATTCTGAGAAAGTCGTTAAGGGGTAAAATTATACAGGTTTTACGGTTTGCTCAATCCGAACAAGAATTAGGATTAAAAACCGTGAAAATTTTTGTACAGGCTTGTGATCTATTTAAAGATGAAAATAATAAACATACATGTCCTTTGTTGAGAATGCGAATCAATGCAATTTGTTCAAGCAAGTATCCACAAACCTCTGTTCATTTGATGCCTTCCTTATCCGTTGAAGCTTTAAAGGCCCAAAAAAAAATCGAAAATGAAAAACAAAAAAAAGAAAGGTCAGCTCGTTCTCTCTTTCGCATTTCTATCGAAACGACCGGACCTTTAGCGACCTTGCAAAGTTTTCAACAATATTTGAAAAAATCGACTAAAAAGAGGATGGATTCTTTATCGATTCTGATCGATTTTTTAGAAAAACATCCAGGCTATCCTGCACCCGGGTGGAAAAAAACCTTAGCTACAATTGATCGGGCATGGAGTTTTAATGATCATTTAAATCATATTCTTTCTACTCGTTCAACAGAAGAGAGAACAATTGCGAGAGAAGATTTTTCCAAAGAAATGATTGATCATCTCCATGGATTAAAGACTGAAGAAGAGTGGTTATACTGCGGAAGTTTCGGCTGTGAAGGCACCTCTTCGGCAAAACTTATCCAAAAGCTTTTTTCTTTTTACCAATCGACTCAGGTTGAGAAAAGTATAAGTCAAGGCCCTCTTCCGGATCCGGCTATTTATGTAGAAGGTTTTATTCGCAACTTCTTTGCTTCATTACCTGAAGGAGTCGATCTCGACTTACCGGCAATTAATGCTCTCTTTGAGGACAATACGCGCCACCTTCCTCCTTTTTTAGAAAATTACCTTCCCGAAGGTTTAAAAAATGCTCTATCGAGTTGGCTTAGACAAGGACTTTTAGGTAATCTAATGGAATTTGTAGAAGACGGTAATCTTAGAGAGGCCGTCCTTCTCGCTTCCGAACAAGGCGACGTATTTAAAAATAAAGACCGGCAGCAAGTTTATCTTGAAAAGCTTCAAAACAAAATGATTGAAACCGTTCAAATGGTTTTTAATCAAACGAAAGAAACTGCGGATGAACAACTTTCAAAAATTAGAACTCACATTCAACATCAAATTCCTTTTTTTGCGATTGAACATTTTGGCACCGACTTTTTCTCGCTTCCTTTATGGATCAAAATAAAAAAAGAAAAGAATGAAACTTATACGGTTTGGGATTATCACTCAGGTGCTCTCTACCGGGGCTTGAAAAAAAGTGAATTCGACGCTCATTTTTTTGAGCGTTTGCTCATGCATCAAACCGAGCCTCAATATGGAGATTTTCGTTCGAAAATTGAGGATATAGAAGACGGACTCTTAGCGACTTTGAAAAAGCATGAAAAGCACGAGATTCCGAAGGTTCAGGAAATCGACCCTCTAGATATGGTTCACTCTTTATTGATTCATTCAGATCATCCGAAAGAGCTTGTGATTTATGAAATGTTGGAAGAATCTTTTTTGCAGGCATGTCAGTCTTTTTTAAAGGGTTCACCCAAGAAGCTAGTGATTGCAAATGCGGAAGAAGTTCAATTTTTGCAAGAAGGAATTCAAGCCCTTCTTTTACAAGCAGAAAAAATCAACCATCTTTTGCCGGCAGATAAGTTGAAAGCTCTCAACGCCACTCGATCCGAAATCAACGAAGCGATCTTAAAACGACTTTCTAAAGACTCTTTTAGCCTGCCAAAAAACGGTTTAAACCTACCGCTTTCATTTTTAACACATCTGCGCACTGTTATCTCTCCCGAACAAATTAAATCTGCAAAACCGGGTCTGGTTTGGGCATTAGGCGAAGACTTTGAACCTTTCATTGATGCTTTCATTATTTCTTTGGAAGCAATACCGGTAATAGAAGATAAAAATGATTCTCTAAAAAGTGTATGGGGTTATTTAGCAGCTCTTACCCCCTCGATACAAGCTAAGAATAGACCTAAAGCTAAAGGTTGGCTAAGAACGATTATATTTAGCCTCTATTGGAAAATCGGTTTTCAACTTCTCAAATTTATTTCGCCTTATAAATTTTCTCCCGACTCTGCAATTGATTCGTTTATTCGGTCTTATGCTCAGCCTCTATTAGATAAAGGATTCAATCTTCTTCCCGAAGATTGCCAACTTTTGCTCTTAACAGTAAAAAATCGGGTAAGTCGCATTTATTCTGCTCTTTGGAATCAAGTTTTGAAAATGGCATTCAAAGCATGCGGAGAAATTGTCTTATTTGGAAGCGAGTTTATTTTAGAGAAAGAGGATGCAAAGAAATTTGCTTTTTATTTCACTGCTCTTCGCAATCATGATTCGAACGTCCATAAAATGGCTTCGCGTTATTTGGAACAATTGCGTGGAACTCCAAAAATCGATTATCTTTTGTCTTCTTCCTATACTCCTCCTAAACCTTTAGAAACTTTTCAATTAACGCCTATTAATTTTCAAAACGAGTTTATTCATGAACTTAACTTAAAACCAATTCAACCCATAGAAAAAGAACCTTTTCACTTAGAGAAAACCTTCAATCTCAGTCATCCGATCAAGGCTACAAATGTTGTTTCAGTGTTAGAAATATGGAATCGAGATGTTAATTTGATATTTACATCGGCCGGTAAACATGCGTGGGAGGAGTCACATGATTACTTATGTAGTAGACTTCGACAACTTCCTTATCCACACACTGCAGAAGGCAAAATATGGCAGGAATTAGCAAAAGAAGACATTTCCGGTTGCTTAATGGCCTTACATGATATTTCTAAAACACTTCAACTATTTCGTTCAGTAAGTCGATTGTCGAGTAAATTTATCCCGGTCCGTTACCTTTCTCGGCAGATTTTAAGTTCTCTTTGTAAACTGTTAACTCTTACCGATTTTTTAGGCAAACGTGACCGGGCAGTGAATTTAGAAGGGTTTGAAGTCAATTTTTATGGAATTTTGCTCTGGGTTAAAAAGCACGGGTATTATTTAGAACAGCCTCAATTAATTCAGGATCTGGAACAATTTTGTGAATATTTTTCTCCCGGGTTTGATATTTACAATCTTCCTTCTAGCAAGGAATTAACTAAAAAAGCTTCCGAAACTCTTTTTTACTATCCCGACAACTTGTCTGATATCAAGGACGGAACAAGATCAGCGAAGCATCTGTACGTGGCGTCAGATCGATTGTCCTGGAAAGAGTTCTCTTTTTTTAAAAAAATTTTAGACAAACCCGGAATGAAGGAAGAATTTTTACGTTCAATTCTTGAAACCTTAAAAGAGCCTTTTAATGAGGAAGAAATTCAGCTTTTACTCAATCATTTAACGTTAAAAGAGTGGCTAACTTTATTATTTGAAGAACAGCATGAAGAATGCGATGCGAACCAAAAGGTGATTTTTCCTTTAAACCCTGCTTATTGCACTTTACGGTCTTTGGTGTTAATTAGTAACGAATTACTGGGAGACGATCCCCGGATAAGGTTTAAACTGGATCCGGACCGCCCTCACCTATTATTAAAAACTAAACTCAAGAAATATGGGGATTTCTTAAAAAAAAACGAAAAGAACAATTTTGCTATTTCTTCATCATTCACAAGTTTTTGGCACACCCAAGCTTTTATTGCAATTCAGGTCAAGTTTTTAAAAGCTTTTTCTCCGCCTAATACTCAAAAAAAAGAATGGCGTAAGCAGAAGTCGCTGCTAGAATATGCCCGGGAAAAAGTTTCGCAATCACAAATTCTTTCTAATCGGCATCTAAAAAAATCATATAAATATAGATGTCCGGAGACATATAGATCTGAACGGACTTTGAAAGCTTCTAAAGTAGAATTAGCGGAAATTTACAGCTCAAATAAGGGGCAAATCACCCGGTTACTCGCTTTCTACAAAAACAACAAAAAGTTTCTTAGAGACTCCTATATGCTGGGATTATTGGAGCGGGACTTATTCAAAAAGTTCAATTTAAAAAAAGAAATGGATGAATCTCCTCTTATAGTGAAGGCCATCGGTGAATTTTTTAACTCCGGTTTTGATTATTGGGAACATATAATCCCAAAGTTACCTGTCTTCTCTTCCGAGCAGAATAAGGCATTTGCACAATTCGGATATCTTGCTCTATTATCGTATCGTTATTGTTATGCTTTTGGCCCTAAACATTCGGACTCTTTTTCAAATTTGAGACAGAAGTTTTTGCACTTTGCAGAAACAAACAACAGGTGTTCAAAAGAATACTACGCCTTGCATGCTCTTACTTATCCCGACTCGGAAGAGCCGGGGCTTGAAGAACAATTTGGAGCAACTGCCGCTATTTGTCATGCCCATTTTCTCGATCATAACAACCAACTTTGTCAAGCCGCACTTATAGAAAAACGTCTTCAATACTTAAAATGGCTTCCGACTATTAAAAACTTATTAGCAAATCCTGCGTACCGAACCCGGCTGATTGCTAAAATTTTCCAAACTCAAAGTGAATATCAGCTTCCCCCGGACGGTGAATGGAAGACAAATGATCAAAATATTTATCGGCGGGGTTCTTTAGTTATTTCTCTTGAAAGTGGAACCATTTATTCGGAGAAACTCTGCCGGTTAGTCAAATCATTTCCTTTTTTAGGAGGAAATTACACTTTCTATCGGGAAGAAGGAAATCTATTTGAGACTCCCGATAAAAGATATATTTTAACACTTACAGAATCGCAAGAAGTATTTTTAGAAACAAACTACAAGGGAAAGAATTATCAATTAATTCGAACGGACGTACAAAATCGTAGTTATTGGGTGGAAAAAGACAATCCTTCTGTCGAAAAAAATTTGCTTGTTTTAACCGAAGGACATTTTCATTCTTTAAATAGAATCAGAGCAAGTTCAGTCAATCCCGAGGAGTACTATCATCTTTCTCTCCCGATTGAAGATTCACAATGGCAAGACGTAGAGGCTTTCTCTGCATGGTCCCATCTTTTACCGCTCAACCGTTTTTGTCCGATTTCTAAAATGCGCTGTTTGAAAAAACCCGATGCACAACATATAGGTCAAATTGAATTGACTCCTTACAATCTCGTTTTTGAAGTCAAAAAGATCGATCAAGAACTCCAAGCTTGCTCTGCACAAATTCCCGGTTTTCATATTTCGAAAACACAAAATCATGGAGCACTCGATCGATTCCCCTCTTATTTACTACTTGAAAACTCCGGAAAAGAACAGAAAATTCTAATTCCTACCGATAATTCTATTTCTACTTTTCTTTGGACTTTTATTGAACAACCTCTAGGCGTTTTTATTGCCCCTTGGTTTAATTCCACAATCGACTCTTTTCTCAATCCCTCATCTACAAATTATCATGAGTATACTATTAAAGACGACCATCTTTTTAGCGATAATGTAGAAGCATGTTTTTACTTGCTCTTGCTCTATATTTCTCAAAGCAACTTTGAAAGCGCCGAGCGAATCGGTGAACAAATTGAAAAATTAGGTCGCCTTCAAGCCTTTCCCGCCACTTCTTCTTTAATTTTATTAATTTTGGCTGTACTACCTGAAAGTGTTTCCGGCAGGTTGAGACCGATGCGCTTGAAATTGACAGCAGTTTTAAAAGAAAACCAGCTAACCCTACAAGCTCTTCATCAGCCACTGGCTGCGAATGAAACGGTCCCACTTCCAATTCCACCACTTGTCGAGAAAGCTATTTTGACATTTAGCCTTATTCAAGATCTGGTGGCCAACATGCGAGAAACGGACCCTCGTAATAAGATAAGGACCGATCAAGAATGGTTTATTTTCACTTCGATAAAAGATAATCTGGAATTTTGCATAAAAAGTCAGGGAAACAGTCAAGTCGATACCTTACTCCGCTATTATCCCCTCGATCATTTAATGGAAAAATTTATCCTACCCGAAAGCCTCGTTCGACCTTACCAAACCCTAAAATCTACTTACGCGAAAGAGGATTCTTTAATAAAAAATTCTCTTGATCTCCTTGCACATGTGGCAAACACGGAACCTGTTTTTACACAGATTCTTAATCATGAGATAACCTCACGCTTAACCGGAAATATCACTGCTCCTTCACCTAATTGGGATTTGTCGCCTTTACTTAAACTGGTCAAAAATTTCACTATTTTCAAACAAAGCTTTACGGAACCAGAACTTATTATTTTTAAAAAAACAATGAGTACCAAAATAAATCCTCAACCCCCGCTGACGACCCGAACGTTCAACAGACAAAATTTAATTAAATATTTCTTTTCTTACTATATCCTTGCCCGTATTCATGATAAAAAGAGTAACGATGAGAGAGAACAACTAAAGGAATTGTTACTTTTGAATAAGGGCGGATGGGACAGCTCATCTAACCTGCTCATTGAAATTTTAGACGGTGTCTATCACTATCCGCTCAATTTTCATGTTTTAGGAAAAGAAATTCCTTCACCTTTAAGCCTCCCGACGCAAAGGAACATCTTTCAATTATTAAAAGAAAAAAAAAGACAGACTAATCGAAGTGCTAACAATCAAGAGAATCGAAATGCAAAAGACTTTCTTTTTTCGGATGAAGCAACCTTGGATATACAGTTACAGGAATTTAAGAATTTTTTTGAAGGCATCCGGCAGAGTTTGCTCAGAATTCGATTGATTATAGCCCCCGGAAGTTTTATAGGTGATGCAATCGGTAAAATGGCTTTGAATCAGGCCTATCAACATTTGGCCAACCCGGGGCTTTCGCCTTTCTTAAATGGATTAAAGTACACCGAAAAACTTGTTCGAAGTCTACCTTGGAAACTTCCTATTACAGAACCGGCAGAGTTGTTTTCAGCGCCGAGAAAAAATTTAAAGGCCGATTATTTAGTTTTAAATCAAATCGACCGAAGTTTTGATGAGATGTGTAAAGGGTTGTTTTCATTAGCCTTTGAAGAAGTGGTCCCTGAAGCTAATTTAAACCCTCTTCCGCTGACTCTGGAAAGCCAAACCCTTTCTACTAAACTGCAAGCTACACAAAATGATTTAAAACACTACTATGATAACTTACAGCCTACTTCTTACCTTAAAGTTAAAAGTGAAGCGGATTTGGTGGATCTTTACGTTTCTTTGAAGAAAACTTGCAAGGATATGGAATTTCAAGCCAAAAATGAAAGAAGTGCGCTTCTTAAAAGTGTCAATTCAAAATATTCAAATGCCGAATATCCGCTTGGTTTTGAAGATTTACTATGTTATTTTTTAAAGGGGGATTTCAGAGATCTCGGTTCGGTCATGCTTTTACCTCCCCATCTCTATGCAACCCTTGATCTTGCGATTGCAGAAGATCTTGTAAAAAACACGCGTTTACAACAAATCGAACGCGCTTTGAGGTATCTTGAAAGAGTCCTAGAACTTTCGAGTGCCTCAGAATCACTCGAACGGGCAGAGAAATTAGAGTCGTTGGCTAATGAATTACAAGCCGTCCGTGCTTATCGATTTGGGGGAAAACAGTCTGTTAAACTTGTGCGTCGTTTTCTCATGTTCGAGTATCTACGCAATATCGGCTTATGGTCTAGACAAGTTTCTCGTTTGACCGATCTTCTGATCGATAATAAAGGGGATGCAGTCATTGAACTGCTTATGTCGTTAGGTAAAAGTTATTTTTGTATTCCCACGGCAGATTCTCTTGAAGCCTGTCGTAAACCTGAAAACCGCAAGCTTGTCATTAACTTATGGCCGGCCTCTTTAGCGCCCACCAACATCAGACAAATTAGTACGCAAAGCAAAGAAATTTTTCAACAATCGACAAATGCTTTTACTTTTAATCGTTCGCAAACTCTTTCGGCAGAAAACTTACATGCCTTATTCGTCGTTTTTCAGCGTGCTTGGGAAAATGGAGAATCCATTAACATGACTCCGCAAGACATTCTCTCTCTCGACCATATCTTTTTTAAAACGATGTATGAGCTAGATCAAGGCAAAAATGTCGATTTAGAGTCTTTCGATTTGTTGCGCATGATTCATCAACTTGTTTTGGAAAAAGGGCTGGCGATCGGAGATGAAGCCCATGAAATATTAAACGATAAAGAAGAGCTCAGTTGGCCTGTAGGACCTAAAAAGAGGATAGAGACCCCGGGTTTAGTCGAAGATTGCATCCGACAACTAATTAGCCATCCGCAAATACTTGAAATGATACGTACGAATAGTCAAATCGAGCTAAGTCGCCTTTATGACTCTTCTCTTAATAAGCTGATAGCCGGAGATATAGCAAGGACTTTATTCAGCGAAATCGACAATCCCCAAACTTCAGAATTTGTCGAGTTTGTGACCGGGAATTGTGTGTCTATCCCCGATTGGATCCTTCTGCACGAAAAACGTGATGCAATTTCTCTAATTAAGGGTGTGCTGACGGAGCTCCTTCCTCTAACACTTAAATCAAAAGTCAATGTCGACTATGGGCGATCCAAAACCAAAAATGAGTTTGCGTATGTCGGCAACGGCAACGATAACATTAGTGATAAATCGACTAATCGAAATCCTTATGAGATCCTCGTCAAAACGATGGTGATGTGGCTTCACAGCGGAATTAACACGGGTCAAATAAATAGTATAATCACCTATCTCTATAAACGAGCTGAAAATGAACGTTTAATCTATGAATGTTCTTTTGAACAAACGCCCTCCTACCAAGACTTTTTGAAGCTTAATTTACCTTATGATCTAGACTCTTTTCATAATAGGGGTAGCGTTGAAATGAAGCAAGCACTTGAAGGGCTGGCGTTAAATCCGCATGCTATTCTCCTTTATGTGCGTTTTTTTGTGGTTCATCAAATTACCTATTTTAGCGATAACATCCGCACCAATTCTCAAGTTTTAACCTCACTATTTTCTAAAAAATATTTTGACACAGGGACTCCCTTTAATGCAGGCGTTTATCCCCCGGAGTTAAAAATGCTCTATGATCCCGGCACAATAGGGGAAGCGATGCACTTAATTGATAAGAAATGCCCTCCCGATGGGATTCATCTTTTAAAAGAGTCTCTTCCTGGACAAGTTTTAGATGAAGTCTTGCAAAGTTTTTTTTCGGCCGAATCCGGTTTTACAGCCCTAATCGATGGAGGAGCCCAATTAACAGGAATGTCCAACAGTATAGTGGCCGACCGGATAAGAAAGTTTGCGCAGCTCCATCGTTCCGACATTAAAGGCATCGATTTCTTTGTAAAAGACAAGGAGGGCAATGATCAACTGATGACACTTTTGGTTGATGCAGTTAAGCCGATCCCTTACGACCAATGTCAATTGCAATTACACGAAAGGTTAGCTTATTTTGATCAAACACATGGATTTGGAGCCAATATCCCTCAAAGTTTTAGTGGAAAAGGGCTTTTGTTACTCAGTCCTGAACATAAATTATTTAAGTTTTTACAAGAAGCTTTTCGCATGCGGGGAATTAAAAACTTTCTTAAGCTTTTGGGATTGGGGGATCAAGTCAAAACAGCAAAAGAATTAGAGGATTTAAATGTATCAAAAACTCAATCCATTCATATCGCACTCACCCCCGAAGCGCAACAAGCTTTACCGAAAAATCCGACTCTAAAGGATATTTTTTATTTATGTATTGATAATGAAGACAAGAGCATCAGAGAAAGCCATTATCATGCTTATAACCAAAAAATAGACAATGTCATTCGAGCTGCTGTAAGAAAGAAAATCCTCTATGCTTATTCGATCCCGCAAATGCTCGCTTATTTTCGTGCGTTCAAGAATTTCTTTATTCAAAAATTGGAAGATGATCCGAAAAAACTCTATGGTCTACTCGATAGCTGGAAAAAAACCGGGAAAGTCTTGAAAAAGAAACGGGAAGAGGCATTTAAGTCGATTCAATCGACCTCCTTATTTACACAAGAAGAAAAAGAGAAACTCCGGAGTGAAATTTTAGGGATTGCAATCCCCTCGATGCCGGAAAAAGTGCATGTCTTTACTGACGGAAAAGGTAATATTCTCGAGAAAGAAGAGGATTTTGGAAAAAGCGTGAATGTCGAAGCAGACACAGAGAATGATAACGAAGTCATGGTCGAACAGCAGCAGTCGATGCAAACTCAGACTGCGCTCAATAAGCGCAGAATCTCTCCTTTTACAGAATGGAAATGGGGGGATGATTTCCAATCTCATTCGTTAACCGGGCTAACATTTTCGAATCCCGGGGGGATCAGCACTTCGTGGACAGCTTCAGCTTTATCCTTTTTATCTCGTCGTTTTTCTACTGGATCAAAAGATGAAGATCGATTGTTAACGCCCCCTTTATTTCGATTGCAAGATTTAATGCTAGCCCATCCAAGTACAGATTTTAATAAAGTGGCCTTGGCATTTGATAAACGTATTTGGTTTAGCAATAATTTTCTTCCCCGGCATACAAGCCGCTCAAATGAAACTCCGGTTAATGTGGGAGATCAAGGTCAAAGAAACCTCTATGAAATCCTCGTTCATTCAGAAGAGACGGACGCAGAACAAAAAATTCTCTCTGCGGGATGTTTATCGATTGAAGATGCTGCGGTTTGGAGAGAAAAGCTGAAAAAAAATCCTCAACATGCTTCCCGGAAAGTATTTCTTTACAATATTGCTTTGCGGTCTGTCGTAGCAGGGGATCAAATTGACGTAGATCGTTTACGGGAAAATTCAGATTTTATAGAAAATATCGAATGTCCCTTGAAATTTATTAATGGAGAAGTTTTTTATCGGCATACTCACCTGCCAGCAATCACCAAATGGATCAAAGCCAATGACCCCAAAGTCATGCAGCGCTGCTTTGAAGCAATATACAATGAACGAGGCTTAAAGCCTCTCGGGGGAAGCGTGCTGGATTTAACCTTTAAAACTTTGAATTAAAAGTGACTTTTTATAATATTTTCAATTTGATTTTAATTGAAAATACATGATAGAGTTAGTTAAAGATTGTTAGGGGAAAATATGAATATAGAAAAACAGCCATTTTCTCTTCATCTGAAAACAACTATAACTCCTTTTTCAGATATCAAATTTGTTGTTAAAAACGAAATTCATACAAACGAAGAGTCGGATGGATCTACTTATCCTGTGGTAAAGAACTCGTATATCCTGACTCCATTTGAAATTAAAGTCGATGAGACGAAAGAGCGAATCTTTGCATTTGCCTATGAAGCTTCTTTCCTCACTTTTAGTTTGACTGTCATCGCTTCAGGACTCGTTTATTATATCGGAACTGAAGTAAGTAAAAACTACTTTTTTGCCCATAATCGAATAATCCAACGTATTAATCAAGTCGCCATAATTATTACAATAATCGCGCTCAATATTTTTTTATTACCTGTTACAGCATTGATGGCTGTCATCTCTGTACCGTTTGAAACTGCAAGGGTAATTCACTTTGCAGCAACTCATTCGACATTTCCAGTAGGGAAAAGAAAATTTTATGTTCATACGAAAGGATTAGAAAGAATCTTAATAAAATCTTTTGGCGAAAAAGTAGTAAAAAAAGAACTTTCATCAATACAAAAACAACAAAATGATTGAGAAAAGTTATAAAGACGCACTTGATTTACGTCTTGAGCGAGCGAAAATTTTGCGCTTTTCAGAGAGATTATTGCTAAAATTACAATTTGCTTTTATAAATTCCGACTATGCCGTAATCAAAGCGATGATAGAACAGGGAGGAAATCCCAACATTGCATTCACATGTCAAGATGAAGAGGGCATTCAATTCGGCTCCTTATTTGCTCATGTAAATAAACGTCTGATGAGTGATGGAAGCAATAAGCAGCTAAAAGCTCTTTTCCATCTTTTATGTGATGTAATCCCCCAGGAGTCTCATTTGACGTATTTTATGAAACATCCCAGAGACCAACAAGAGTTAGATGAAACTTTTATCATGCAGAAACATGAATTCGACAAATTTTTTAGGAAGAATCAAGAGAATGGAACTAAGGAGCTTGATGGGGTTAATCTCAGAATTATAACTTGTGATTCCGGTTTAGAATTAATCGGAAAATATTCAAACGATAGTTCGATCCAATGGGCAAGATTAGCTTTAAATTATTCTTTAGATTATTCTAAAGGCAACTATGAAAGGGTTTATGGGCTCCCCTTTATTCCCTTTATAAAGAGTTACGAGACAGGAAGGCTAGAGGCATTATCAAATAAAAGAGATACCAGAGAACGCCCGTGTGTTAAAGTCGTTAAATATTCGGAATACCCCCGTGTTGATTATCCACGCTTCGAAGAAAAGCCTATGAAAAGTTCCCGCAATGTTAAGAATCATGATTTCGAGCCAGGTTGATTAAATCCCGCAGGCGGAAGATTGCCCGGCTCCGAGAAGAATCTACAAATAAGCTGGTAAATGGTTATTTAAAAGACCCTCTCTTTTATCGTGAATCTGCTCTGCGCCAGAAAACCTTGATAGCGGCTTCAAACTAAAAGGCCCAAACCGGAGCCGGATAGAGTCAAAATATCCCATTTCATGGATGGTATATTTTGTGGTTTACTGACCATCAATTAATTCGGTAATTCAATATATAGTCGATAGTACTACATTTTGGTCTCATCATGTTATGAATATGAAACATCAGCGCACATTCGAACGATTTTTTTTAAGTAACCCGTTCAGACAAACGTTATTTGGAAGGATGTCGAATCTTTAATGAAATATCTTAATATCGACATCCGTCTCCTCATCAGGGCAAAAAAAAGACCCTGCAAACTTGCGTTTACAGGGTCTTGAAAGAAAAACTTGGCGGCGACCTACTCTCCCACACTCTTGCGTGCAGTACCATCGGCGATGAAAGGCTTGACTTCTGAGTTCG
>Ga0105047_10012609_pt1 | contig 13591 bp, 9 predicted proteins | sample MAT04_FD_78384 | JGI IMG/M metagenome (GOLD analysis project Ga0105047, IMG submission 78384) | Freshwater microbial communities from Lake Fryxell liftoff mats and glacier meltwater in Antarctica - MAT-04 (megahit assembly) | ecosystem: Environmental > Aquatic > Freshwater > Ice > Liftoff...
ACAGGCTCTTAGTAAAAGACAAAGTGGATGATTCCTGAATCCTGCCAAAAAGGCTTTCCTTTTTCAAATTCAAAATTTTCAATGATTTTTTCTGCTAACTGGTTTGTTTTTAAACTTCCGGAAGTTTCAGTGGGTTGTTGATAAAAAACACGACCTGTCCGGTCATCAATCTGAACTTTAAACGATAAACAAACAGGTTCACCCGACGGGCCTGTCTTTGTTTGTTTGAGATCTAACAAAGGATCATATTTTAACAGTTGTCTTTTTGCTAATTCACCGGTAATAAAAAAAGAGACAGGACTTGTTTTAACGGGTTTGGAGATGACGGAAGGGTAAGAAAAATGATTTTCTAATGGGATAAAATCGGAATCGACACTTTCAAGCTGTTCAGAGGGGATATGGTAAGAAAAATTCTCTAAAAAAGCAAATAACGGAGGCTCGAAAGGATCCTGATGAGATGAGGGGACTTCTTCCAGGAGCAATAATGGTTTAGAGGGAAAGTTTTCATCGGCTTTAACTTGTATAGGGGAGTAAAGAAAGGTGGAATTGCGCTTAAAAACATGAATGTGGAAAATTAAAAAACCGATTAGATGAATTCCCAAAGCCAGGCAAAATGCTTGACAGAGTAGGGGGGTAAAAAAAGATTTTCTTTTTCTAATTTTAACCGTTATTTCTTTGTTCCTATGATTTTTTTCTAAACTAAGCATTTTATGAAATGTGTTGTTGATGGCTGTCAATAGGTTGATAAACAAGTCTGATTTGAACGCAACATTCTTGTGCGATAGAAAATAGCTTTAAAAACATGCCGTAATCTACATTTTTATCGACACTTAAAACTAAGGTCGGCTCTGATCCTTTGTGTAAATTTCTTAAATGTTCTAATTCTTTTTTTAGAGAAATTTTTAAACCGGCTAAATCTTCAATGCTTTTTTTTGATCCTAAATAAATGACTTGCTGCGCGTCCATCACTAAAAGCAGCTGAGTCGTCAGTGGCATGGAGTCTTTGTCTAGAATAGGATTCTGAATTTGTAGAGATTTAAGCGGCAGGATGTCCGATGTCACAATAAAAAAAATGAGTAAAAGAAAAATGACATCCACTAAAGGCGTTAAATCAATTAAATGATTAGAGACTTTGAGACGCGTCCTAAACTTCATGAGTACCCGGCGTCTTGTCTATCCATAAGCAGATCCACGATCTCGACAGAACAGATTTGCATTTCCAAAACAAAACTTTCAATGCGACTTACAATATAATTGTAAGCGATAATCGAAGGAATAGCAACCACCAGTCCAGCAGCTGTTGTGATCAGGGCATATTCCATTGCCTCACCTATACGTGTGGCTGAAATATCTACTAGCCCGCTTAATCTCATTTCAGCGAAGGCTTGAATAAATCCTAACACGGTCCCCAATAGACCGATTAAAGGCGCGATATAAGCGATGAGAGATAAGAGTTTAGCATTTTTTTCCAAACGAGTAATTTCAATTATTCCTGAAATTTCCATAGCAGATTCAATTTGTTCTTTAGTGCGGTCATGTTTCACTATTCCTGACTTAATCATATTGGCAATCGGTCCCCCGGTATCTTCACAGATTTGAAGGGCATGGATAATATTTCCGTCATTAATAGCCGTGCGCATCGCAATAATAAGTTGGTTGATATCAATCTCCGCTCGATTCAAATGTAGAAGTCTTTCAATGAAAACGGTGAAGCCTATAATCGAACAGGCAATGATGATTAAAAGAATAATATTCCAATTCGAGCCATCATCGAAGAGGTTTCCCATAATGATTGACGACACCGTTAAATTAATCTTCATATTCGTCCTTTAATTTTTCTTTTGCTTTATTTCCCCAAATTCCGCCTTTTCGGGCAATAGCTTTCAATTGTTTATGAGCTAATTCCGGTCTATTTTGCAATTCATATAAATCCGCTCTTAAATACATGGCTTTTATACGCAAGGCGGAAATGACGTCATGGTTCACGGCTTTTGAGAGAAGAAGCATCGCAAGATCCGATTGCCCCATCTTTTTACAGCAATTGCTTTGTTGAATCCAAAGATTAATTTTTTGATCCGGGCTTAAAAGAGAGTGTTCTTGAGAGGTTTGTTCTGCTTTTTGAAAAAAACTTAGAGCAAGCGAGAAGTCTTGTCGATTTGAAGCGATTTTTCCTTTTTGATACCAAGCTTTCGTTAAGAGATAGCCTTGTGAAAGCGATTTTTTTTGGTAACGGGTAATCAGACTATCCAATACTTTTTCAGCTTCCTCTTCTTTTTCGATTTTCAGGTAAGTTTGAGCTAACTTATATACAGCTTCATCCCGGATTTGCTCTAAAGGCACATTTTCAAAACTGCAGTTTTTTAACTCTTCAATCAAATTTTTGAACACTTGACCGGCGTATTCAAAATAGATTTGTTGCTTAGTGCCGTGAGATTCCTTTGCTAAAGCAAAATTGGCTAGAGCTCTTTCTAACATGCATTTATAACGCATGATTAAATAGTAAAAGAGAGTTTGTTCAGGAAAAGCAAACTTTTGAGATAAATGATCGAAAAGACTCTCTGCTTGTTGAAAAGCATCTATGGCTCCCATGAGATTGGCCCCTTTGATGATTTTTCCTTCGTCGGATAAATGGTCCTTTTTGTGGTCTAGACCCATCAAATAACATGCATTCATGGTTAAAGGATGATCCGGAAAAAGCGCAGGCATCGCTTTCAAATGCTTAATGATTTTGCGATCACCCTGAAGATATTCCCGATAAGTATACGTATAGAAGTAAGCAAGGGGGCTCATTAAGCCATGAGGATCATTCATGTAAAGAGCATTTAAGATTTCAACTTTTCGATTAGGGAGTAATTTTTTTTCAGCACATAACGCTTGCCAAAATAAGGCTCTAGAACAATCAGGGTAATGATAACTGATTTGACGAAAAGTTGATTCGGCTTGATCCCAATTTTCTTGATGAAAATAAAGAGAGCCTAATTCTAGTAAGCTTGCAATAAACAATTTTTTGTTTGCAGAATAACCGGCGGCTTGTTCAAGATTCTTTTTGGCAAATGCTAAATAAGACTCATCTTCCGGAACTACTTCTTTCCATAGCACTCCCGATAAATAGAGCGTTTCAGGCCAATTCGAGTGATTAGATAAGACCGGAGCATGCTCGTCGATTAAATTCTGAATAAATTTTGCCTGATGAGGGGAGGGGTGTAAAATGGAAGCGAGGATCATCTGTTTTAAGATCGGACAAGCTTCATGGGGCCGAAACTCCATTGTTAATATAAAGGCTTGATAAAAAGAATGAAACGCATCTTTAAAACAATCGGAAGCAGCGGAAAGAGATTTTTCGTGGAGTAATAAAATGCCTTCTTTAAACTCATCGGATGCTCGATGTAATAGGCACTGTTTGTGGAGAGTATTTTCTTGGTTTGATCCCGTTAAGGTTTTAAATTGTTTGGATCTCTCGGAATAACTTGTCAGAGATGCAGCTAGTTTTAAGGCAGCTAAGGAGCTGCCTTCATGTGACAGAAACAACTCTTTTCTATTAAAAAGTTGTTCAGCCTTTTGGTAAGCTCGTTTATTTTGCAAAAAGTAAGCTTGAGATAAATAAAAATCTCCCAGAAGGAAGTAATCTTTTTCTTCACGAGAGATAGCTAATAATTGCTTTAAGCTGGCTCTAAATTTGTTGAATAGTTTATTTCTTTTTTTTGAATTCAGAGACATTTCATTCACCTGACAGAGATAACAAGCGGTTAATTGTCGTAGTGTAGGAATAAACCAAGCGGATTTGTTTGAAGAGCATGTTTGCAGGACTTGATGAAAATAAGCGGCAGCAAGCCGGTAATCTTGCAGAGAATAGCTGCATACTCCTAAGAGATAGTTTCTCTCTAAATTGAGCTTAAAGAGTAGGCTTTTAGAATCCATAAAATCGAAGCAGTTTTTGTTTATCTCTAAAGCTGGTTCTGGAAGCATAAGGTTTTCTAGAACCTGTGCGGCAAGCGAAGGATGATTTTGGAGTATATAAAGGCGTGCCCGGTAAAGTTGTGCGAGGAAATAGAGTGAAGGGGCTTGAAAATCCCATTTGATAGATTGAAAAGAGTTCAGAGCCGATTCGAATTCCTCTAAATAGTATAAGTTTAAACCTTTTTCGAAAATGACTCTGTTGTTCAAGCCTGTCGTTTGCTGTAGAAGCTTTAACACCTTTAAAGCGGCTTGGTATCGATTTAATCGTCGATAAGAAATGCATTTTAAGAAAAGGTGAGTGGAATCTTTGATGGGAAGAGGAGAGTAAGCAGTAAGCAGACTTAAAGCGGCTTGAAATGAATCTATTTCTAAATAGCAGGTTGCAAGGTGATTAATAGACTGATTTTCAAGGAGGGGATAGAAGTGAATTATCTGTTCGTATACAGGGATCGCATCGTGATAAAGACCTTCATCGAAAAGCCGATCGGCTTTTCGAGTTTTTATGCCCAAATCCCAATTTTTTAAACGATCAAGGCCAACTTGAGAACCGTTAACCTGGATAGAGATGGTTAAGAGGCTAAATAAATAAAAGCATCCGGATTTATTCCAAAAGAGCACGAATCCTCCTAAAGTGAATCAGTTTAGGAGTTTTGGATATTTTAGAAAAGTTTTTAACTCGACTTTGCAAATTTTCCCGTGCAGGTTCCCGAGAGAACCTTCCTCCGGCTTATTAATTTTCGACGGAAGATGTACTCGAAAATTTGCAAAGTCGAGTTTAAATGCTCCACAACCTTTGTTCGCCTTCAGAAAAAGCATAAGAGCTCTTAAAAAACCCTAAAAACAGCATGAATTTTAATAAAAATAAAAAAAAACGTGCGTTTTTCAGAAAATTGTTGCACAATATATCCAAAGTTAATATTTACTTAAACATCAATCAATCACCCAAACAGGAGGAGTTTTACATGTCATTAAAAGATACATTTAAACAAATGAGAGAATTATTATCTGACATTACACAAGACCTTGAAAAATCAGAAAATGGTAACAAGGCTGCATCGCAACGTGTACGTACAGGAACAGTAAAGTTAGAGAAGATTGCTAAACTGTATCGAAAAGAGTCCATCTCCTCAGAGAAAAAAACGAAAGGGCAAAAAAAGCCTGCTCCTAAAAAGGCAGCAGTACCTGCTAAAGCGAAAGCCGCAGCACCGTCAAAAGCTAAGGCAGCTCCTGCAAAAGCTAAAGCAGCTCCTGCGCCTGCAGCGAAATCAAAAGCCGCTACAGTTAAAGCGACTCCAAAGCCAAAAACTACAGCTAAAGCTAGCACAAATGTACGTCCACGTCAATTATCTGTAAGAAAAGCAACAGCAAAACTTCCTTCGAAAAAAAGATAATTATTTCATTTTAGACAAAGGTGTGGAGGGAGGCAAATGCCTCCCTTTTTATTGTAAATAAAAAAAAGTGATTTGATGGGTAATTCTAACACAAATAATCTTGTAGAAATTTTAATCAGTGATTTTTCTAAAGATGGCCATGGCTGTGGGTCGTTGACTCGACCGGATGGGACTATTATTCCGGTAGAAGTTCCTTTTTCCGTTCCAGGGGATTATGTCGAGGTAAGTTTATTTAAGCGTCGTAAAGGTGTGATGCAAAGTCGACTTTTAAAAGTGATCACACCTTCACCCGATCGTATTCCGGCGCGTTGTGAACATTTCGGGGATTGTGGAGGGTGTCGTTGGCAGCATCTATCTTATGAGAAACAATTAAAACTAAAAGAGGAATGGATTTTAAGCTGTTTAAAGCCTTATCTTCAGCCATCTACTCTGATACATCCTATTATCCCATGCGATCCTCCTTGGAACTATAGGAATAAAGCGGAGCTTAGTTTTTCAACCGATAAGGGAATGAATCGCTATTTAGGTTTTGTTCTTTATAATAGCCGAGGAAAAGTCTTCAATCTAAATGAATGCCATCTCATTCCTATCTGGATGAATCATGTTGCTCATCTTGTACGTGAATGGTGGATTTCTTCTGGCTTAGATGCATATCATGGCATGAAAGATACGGGATCGTTGCGGACATTAACCTTACGGGAAGGTCAAAGGACTCAAGATAAGATGGTCATCTTGACCGTTTCAGGGAATGCCGATTTTGCATTAAAAAATGAAAATCTGAAAAGTTTTGTGGCGATCCTAAAAGAAAACCTTGAATCGAAGCAACCTGATAGCCGATTGTCGATATTTTTGCGGATTCAACAGATCGCCAAAGGGCAACGCACGAATTTTTATGAAATGCAGTTGTATGGCCCTGATCACATTTCAGAAACAATGACTTACTCGGCTAATGATCAAGAGACACACTCTTTTAAATTTCAAATCAGTCCGACGGCTTTTTTTCAACCTAATACCGGGCAAGCTGAAAAACTCTATCGAAGAGTTGTCGATATGATTAAATTAACGCCCGATACGATTGTCTACGATCTCTATTGCGGAACAGGAACTCTTGGGATGTTTTTAGCTAGCCATGTCAAAGAGGTTCATGGGATCGAGCTTAGTCCTGAATCTGTTATCGATGCGATAGAAAATATTAAAATTAATGGGCTGAATAATGTTACGATTCATCAAGGAGATGTGGCCAAAATATTACCCGTTTTATTAGAGGAAGAACAAAAAAAGCCGGATGTAGTAGTTGTTGATCCTCCTCGTGCTGGTTTGGATGTTAAAGCTCTTTTCCATATCATTGCAATCAATGCTCCCCAAATTGTTTATGTATCTTGCAATCCGGCTACGCAAGCGACCAATTTAAAACAATTGCTTGAAGCGGGTTATCATGTACACGCAGTACAACCTGTTGAACAGTTTCCTCAAACGAAACATGTGGAAAATATCGTTCATTTAATGCGTTAAAGCCTTATCAAATATCATTTTATTTTTTATTTTGATATAAGGGCTCGGTTCTCGAATATTGACTTTTCTGGAATCCGCTGATCAATTATGCTATTCAAAAAATCAAATCAATTAAATAGGAGTAAGAATGAAGTTTAATATAGGCACAATTTTATCTTTATTTGGCATTTTCAGTTCATTAAGTTTATCGGCGCAAGGAGCCGAAGCCGCTCCTCCACCCGATCAAAGCTTTTGGCAAACTCTAGTGATGATCGGGATCGCTTTTTTGTTCTTCTACATTATTTTGTGGCGCCCTGAACAAAAAAGAAGAAAGGCCGCCGAAGCACAGCGCGGTGCGCTAAAAAAAGGCGACAGAGTTGTCGCTATGGGGATTTTAGGAACTGTCGTGCGTGTGAATGAACAGACAGTCATTGTGAAAATGTATGATGGAAATAAGATCGAATTTTACAAAGCCGCTATTACGGATATTTTACCTGAAACGGAAGACACAAATAAAAAAGTTGAAGATTTATCTGAAGAAAAATAGAGTATCATTGATAAAGGTGGATCAAACTTTGACGATTATTTTGATGCTGATTTTTAGCAAGAAATGATCGTCAAAGATAGTCATTAGCTCGTATCAGTGGATTTTATTAGTTAGAAAATCGATTTTGAATATCTTTTTTCATCCCTTCTTCAAATAATTTGAAGAAGGAAGTGCATGAGGAAGTAAAAAGCTTTTCAACTTGTTTTGAAATAGATTTTTCAAAAGTAATATTTGTGAAATTTTTGAAGAAATTAATCACATCTTCTGAAAACATAAGTTTATCAGCCTGATCTAATGAATCAATAATCACATTTATCGGATTGTAGGTGTATTTTATATTAACCTCATCTTTAAGAATTTTTTCTCTTTTATATAAGAAGTTGCTTTCTAGGAATTGATCAATTTGGTCATTTAATTGCTGATCGGTCGATCCATTTTTTCGCAATTGCCGGCTCAGTTCAGTTATTAAATTTTGAGGACATTCATTTTCGATCAAATATTTCTTCAACACTTGATATGACTTTAAACCATCGCAAAAACCGGGGTTTAAATGTCTCATGATGTCTAACTTCTTCAGTTCCAGCATTCTTTTATTCAAATTTTCAATCTTGTTGTTATAATTATTTTTATTTCTATTAATCCTATCTTCTAATGTTATGTAGAAATCCACTTTTAAGATAGATTTTTTAAATTGAGATTCGCTCATTTTATTTATGATCTTCAAGCCGATTTTGATAGTAATTAATTGTAAATACACAAAATTATAAACTATATGAACCCATCTAGCTTGTAAAGAAATTGAATAGCCTTTAATACTAAACTCATGCGGCTTATGGTAATATCCAAAAAAATGTGTGATTGCGATTATCAATGCGCTAAAGGCAGAAATATCAAGATCCGGATTGACAAAGAACAGTAAAGGAGCTGCCTTAAACGGAATGTCTTCACCTAACCAGTTCGCTCCTGCCTCAAAAGAAGCTTGGAGGCCGAAATAAGAGAGGGATAAGGTGAGTTTAGGAATGATCAAAGCCCATTGAACAATGTTGAATAATAAATCGAGGCTGCATTTTACAGAGTTGAAAAACAAAAACAATTTTTCAATTTTAAATTTTTCTAAGAGCATATTTTTCAGACCGGGTTTCAAAAGCTTACCGATTGTCATGTGATATTCAACTGAATCCTTACAAATTTCTTTTATAAATTTTTCATCCGAGGTTTTCTGTCTCCATTCTTCCATAGAAGAGATATTTTTCATTCGGCTAGAAAAAAAGTTGTGAGTTTCAAAATTTTGTTTAAAACTGACAAAATCTAAATTTTCCTTATTTTCATTTAACATTTTAAAGCTGGAAATTTTTACATTAACTTTCTTTTTGAATTCTTCTTTTTCAGCTTTCAGTTGAGTGGTGATGCTGTTTTGTTCTTCGTAAACTCGGTTGTTATCTTCAATTAAATCGGATGGGGAATTATTTTGATGCGTTGCAAATTGTTGAAAATCTCCAGTAAATGTAAAATTCATTACTTGAGATTGTCGGCTTTGAACCCATTTTTTTCTTATATAATTAGCGTGAAGTAGTTTTTTTAATTTCGAACGAGTTTTTAAAAATTTAAAAAATAATTTAGAGGTCTTGGCAAGGGTTTTTTGTTGATAATTTTTAATTAAAGGGATGTATCCTGTCAGTGTTTCAGAGAAAATAAGAAAAGGCGTTAACCTGCAAATAACAAATTCTGCGAATTTTAAAATACATTTTTTTTCGGCTTCTTCATTTTCTAATAAAATATGGTTATAAATTTGATGGAAGTCCTGTTGTTTCTTTTTATCGTCAAGGAGAAAGCTTTTATATTCATCCCCCAACTTTGCAAGTTTTGCTTTAAATTTATTCGAATGATAGTATTTGATGTAGTTTATCGGCAAAAGAGCTTCTAAAAACTTGATAGGTTCTTTTTTGTCGGATAGGTTCAATTTAACAATTTCAAAAGTTTCTTCTGGAAGAAAAAATGCTAAGCCAAACAAAAAAAATTCATAATTGTTGGAAAGTACAGTAAATAACTGATTGAAAATTTCTTGAAATTGATAAAGTTTTTGAATTCGCTTTTCGTTCTTATCGATTTCTTCTTTGATCTTTGCCAGAGCTTCTTCGAAAGTTTTAATATTCTTCATAGCATTCTTGTTGGATTTTTTCCAATTGTCTTGATTCGGCTCTTTAATTTTATTCAGGTCCTCGTCATTTAAATTCGGTTGAGGCTCTTTAGAGTGACCGATCTTATTTATCTCAGCAATTGCTTTTGATTCAAAGTTAGCTGCTCTTTGGCCATCAACTTTCCTATTTAATGGAGCCGTGTTGTGAAATCGAGAGTCATCTGCTGGGTCTTGAATCAACAATTTTTTGATTTTAAGTGGTTTAGATGACTCTTTTGACCTGAGTGCTTGCAGAGCGAATTGTAATAAGGAAAAAGAAACATGGTTTTTTTGAGCTGCCGGATAGTTGCGAACGATAAGGAGAGAGGAATTATTAGGCACATAATTACCTTTAGACCAAAGACAATTCCAAAGATTTGAGCAATTCATCACACACCACTAAATAAAACAGAGAGATTGAGGGTCTTTCAAAGGCAGAAAAATAATTTTCTGCCTAAAGTTAAATAATTGTATTTATTAACGGGGATGATACAAAAAAATAGATAATTTTGAAATGAAAATTTTGTTTTTATAAAGAAAATATTTAGAAGTGGTTGAAAGATTACCAAATGCTGAAGGTAAAATAAATATTTACCCTTTAGAAAGATTGCACATGTAAGAACAAATTAGAAATGTCCGCTATTCCTCCGTACTAGAAAGATTGGACATAGACTTTTTTTCTCTTTTATTATACAATGTAGTGAAAAATTAAATTTAGAAACTATTATATTAAGGATTGCAATGAACTTCCCTATGGTTTTCCCGATCGTTCCAAAAAAAACTGAAGTTCCTTTAATTATGAAAAGTGGTAATGTCAGGGAAATGGATCTCGGCAGGTTTAATCAAAAAATATCGACTTTCATTCCGGCTTTTAAATCTCAATACAAAGACTCTTTTGATAAAATAAAATACAAAACAACTTTTGCAACCAAAAAAAAAAAATTAAGAAAAATCAATTTAAGTCATCCAAGAATTATTCCGATTCAAAAAAATCAAGATGTTATTGAGATTATTAATAAATATAATGTGATAGTTAACCCCTTTTATTTTAAAGAGAAAGTGATATCCTTTATTAAGGAGATTAAATTTTGTTTAAAAAAAATCGATGTGTTTTCGATAAATAAAAAAATCTCACAAGTGTTTAAGCAAGCGAATCATTATTTAAATATCATGGGCCTGTTAATTATACCTTTTGATAATGGTAGAAATAGAATAGGGTTGCTGTTCCGTTCAAAAAAAGTGCAAGGAAGGAAAAAAAAATTTACGCAAAAATTAAATGAATATATTGAATTAAAATTAATAGAAAACGATGTAAATTCGATACGGAATTCTGAAATATCTGATGATATAATCGATTTAGAAAATTATCTTGATAGAGAGCTGATCGCTATTCCTTTAGAGGAAAATTCGATTAACACCGATTATAAAAAGTTTCTTTTGGGATGTGCTAAATATTTTGTTTCAAATTTTGCTTTTCTGGTCGCTTATGCACCCCTTAAAAGTTTAATTGATTTGGCTGTTATTTTAGGTAAAATTCCAGGATTAATTGAACTATTTGATTCTATGTTACTTTTTTTTAATTTAAAAAAAAGTAAAGAAAATAAAAACATTTACAATATCTGGCAAGAAAATTTTTCAAGAAACAATCATGTGAATCTGGTCCGAATACCTCGACCAGATTCTAATTCGGTTTGTGAATTTGCAAACCATTCGACTTTGAAAGAAATGAGTGACTATCTTCTTAATAACCGGTGTGCGATTGAAGAGAAAATATCCAAAGGCCTTCAAAGTGATTGTGAATTTGAAAAGCTTAAAGCTTTGAAAGATAGAAAAATTCTCAAATTAGTCAATTTGGATATCGATTTGGTGATAACAAGCTATTTTTCTCAATTGAATCAAGGAAAGTTGTCGGAAGACGAGCTCAATAAAAAGTTAAGTCGCTCAAAAATTGTTCTTTTAAATGAATATGTCGATGAGCAAATCGTTCTTGAAATAAAAGCAAAAGCAAAACTTGCCTATTTAATCAAAAGTAAACTAAAACTTGAAAAAATCTTTATAGACTTTAATCATATACAATCCGGCTTTTCTTTTGGCTATTCTGCTTTAGAATTATCAATGAGTATAATCGGAGGAGTTTTAGGTTCAATGATTGGTCCTACAGGCACAGTAACCGGAATGGTTATTGGGTTGTATGTTTCTTCTATTGTTCTTAATCTTTCTTTTTGGCTCTCAGCGAATATAATCGGTTCTAAATATCGATCTCATTCTTCCGGTTTGTTAAATATGAAAATCCTGTTTCGGCAAGTGAAATATGACATCTCTAACTATTGGCTCCATATCAAAGAAAGAGGGCTTTACAAAAAAAATCCGAAATTTCTAGAAGAAATTCCGGCAAAACCAGAAGCGATTGAAGGAATAACAAAAAAAGAAATTAAAGGGTTCATAAAACTAAATAATAAAACTCAAAAACTTTTTAATTCGCTAGAAATACTCAAGTCTTTGCGAAGAGAAAACGAATTGATTGATTTTAAAAAATTTGCTGATTTACCGGAGGGATATTTTAAAGAGCTCATTGACATTATCGAGTTGCTTAACTTTGATTTAGCAGAAAACGATTTGAATAACATCCTAAAATTAGAATTGGGTCTGGATGTTGAAAAACTTGCTAAAGATTTAAATAGTGACTCAAATGAAGTAAAAGAGCATGCGATAAAAACATTGTTGAAAGACTTAGAAAGTTTTTTTACTTTAAAAGAAAACAATTACGTTTCGTTTATGAAGTATCAGAATAAAGGACTAGACTTAGGGGTTGTGAAACCATAAATTGGACGATTGAATCGCGCGAAATCTCCCGCGGTTGAACGGTCGAAAGGGATCTCATATTATAATATTGAGTCACTTTCGATCGATTCAACCCTGGAGTTTTGGTCCAGTCTAATCGTTCAACTTGTTTTTTCACAGCTCCATAATCGACGGTGTAAAAATTTAGTTACTTGAATTAGCGGAACGTGCAGCTCGAAAGCCAGTGTAAATATCCGAGTGCTCGGGTGGGAGGGTTAATCTTTCGGCAACCCTTACCCCCTGTTCCAGGCTGTCATAGCATCCGCCTTTCACAATTCTTTTATTCGACCAAATATTCGTGTCATCGCTACTTGATACCCATTCCCAAACGTTTCCGCTCATATCATAGACTCCAAGAGGGCTTTTAGCATCATGTGTTTTTAATTGTGTGCGATCTCTGGCTTTTAAAGGCAGTGTATGATTTCCATCATAAAAACCTATAGGCGTCGTTAATACTTGAATGGTTCCAAGTGGGGCTTCAATTTCTCGATAATTGGCCCAACTGCGATCAATAGAATCCTGTCCGAATCCGTAGATGTAACGTTTCAAAGGATCCATAGACATGCCTGCTGCTTTCTCCCATTCATTTTCTGTAAGTAAGCGATATCCTTTGCCTTGGCAATAGCTATTCGCACCATACCAAGTGACTTCAATGACAGGATAGTTTTCTTTTCCTGGAGTAGGAGCAAAAACAGCTCCGGAAGAGTCGGCTTGTAGGGAAATTTGCGATAGAGGATTTGCTTCCATTGTTTTACAAAGTAAGAGGCCTTCTTCATTGGTAATATATCCTGGAAGTTCAGGATTCCAGAAAGCTTTTTTATTTTTAAAAGATTGAGAAAGCCATTCAGCAAATTGGATATTGGTCACTTCATAAGTCGCTGTTTCAAAGCCGGGTAATTCAATCTCTTTAGCAGGACGTACATTTTGCATGTTATTAGAAAAGGGATCCCCGATAATGGCTTTACCAGCAGGAATGAAAATGAAGGAGTCGGTTGGATTATAGCTGACTTCAATAATGGCTCGATCTTTTTCCTGAATCTTTATATTGATCGGGTCGGGAGTGGAGTAGTTAGGAATTGTGTTAAAAATTAAGCGATATTCTCCCTCGTTATCTAGGGGAATAAAAGTCGTTTTCCCTTTATACTTCCCGATAGTTTTGGTGCTTGAAGTCCCTTTTATTTTTTCAAG
>Ga0105047_10012611_pt1 | contig 13590 bp, 11 predicted proteins | sample MAT04_FD_78384 | JGI IMG/M metagenome (GOLD analysis project Ga0105047, IMG submission 78384) | Freshwater microbial communities from Lake Fryxell liftoff mats and glacier meltwater in Antarctica - MAT-04 (megahit assembly) | ecosystem: Environmental > Aquatic > Freshwater > Ice > Liftoff...
GATCCCACAACCGGTCGCGGCCCACGTCGAAGCGCCAACTGCGATCGGAGTGGAACGTGATGGGCCTCATCGGGCCAGTCTTGCCCCATTCTGGGCGCTACCGGTCATGCGGTTCGATCACGGCCCACTCCGGCCTGAACTCCACGCCGAGACCGGCTTTGGCGGGGTCGGCCACCGTCGGACTGGCAAGGAGGCCAGCCGTCTGCGGCGACGGTCCCGCGGTGAGGAGGCCACAGAGCGTGTCGGTCAGGTCGCTGATCTGTAGGTCGCGCCAGGTGTCGCTGTCGGGGTCGGTGCTGACGGGGGCGTAGGTCTCGGCATTCAGCGCCTCGAACAAGGCGGCGGTCATGAGTTGTGTCCGGCGAAGGCGGAACATATCGGGCATGGGAGGGATGTTGGCGTACAGGGCCGGCACGATCCTGGTCATCGTCGGGGGGAGGTTCTCCGAGATCCATCGACTGGCGGGATGCGGGGGGTTACTCGACAGCTGGGCCCGGATTCTGAGGTAGTGCACACCCCCTTTGGGGTCGTCGAGCTTTGAGTACAGCGGACGCACCATGGTTTCCATCAGCCGGTTCAACGACCACGACGACAGGTCGTCGTCGGGTTTGATCAACTTCACTCGTTCCTTCTCGACCGAATCGAGATGCCGTCTGAGTATGGCGATCAACAGACCCTGGCGATCGCCGAAGTGATAATGGAGCGCTGACTTGTTGCGTTGACCCGCTGCTCGGTTGATCTCGCTCAGCGAGACACTGTCGATGCCCCGATCGGCGAAGAGCTGCTCGGCCGTGGTGATCAGTCGAGCCTGGGTGCGGCGGCTGTCTGCTCGTTGTCCCTGCATTCGACCCCCCTTTGGCCAGCGTTATGGACAGAAATAGTCGTTCTCAATGACCGGGCAGCCCAAAGATGCAAAATGTCCTGCTCGATACAGTATCCGAAGGCCTTCATATACAGACCTGGGTGTACATCCGGTGCTTTCCTCTTGACGGACCGCCGTCGACATTCGATCGAAGTACTGGGAGCGTCATCCCAGAGGAGGACTCGCCGACGGCCCTTCGTCGGTACGGTGAGCCGGAATGATCTCCTGGCGTCGACTCCGAGAATGGATCTCTGCGCACCCCTGGGTCGCCGACACGCTGCTGGCGGGCGTAGTGAGCACGTTCGAGTTGGTGGTCGTATTGGGTTCGCCGACCACCTTCGCGGGCATCGAGTACCGCGAGCCAACTCTGTTCGCGATCCTGTTGCTGCTGTGCAGCACGGTGCCGGTCGCGTGGCGAAGGACCGCACCGATGACGGTGCTCGTAGTGACCGTCGTTACTGGCGTCGCGTACGAGGCAATGGGGTTCGTCTCGGCGCCTGCCGGACTGGGGGGGCTCGTCGCCCTGTACACGGTGGTCGCCTATTGCGATCGGCGTCGATCGTTCTACGCTGCCGGGATCACGGTGTTGGGAATCGCCGTGCTCCTGTCCACGGCACGGTGGGCCGTTGATCCGACTTCGATGGCTCTGAACGTCGTCATCTTCTCCACTGCGTGGTTGTTCGGCGACAATGTTCGTACCCGACGCCAGCGACTCGCGGCGCTCGAGGAGCGAGCCGAGCGAGCCGAGCAGACCCGAACCGCCGAGGCCCAAAGAGCGGTCGCCGTGGAGCGCACCCACATCGCTCGCGAACTCCACGACGTGGTTGCCCACAGTGTGAGCGTGATGATCGTCCAGGCCGGAGCCGCGCGGCGGGTGATCGACAAGGATCCGGCGCGGGCGGTCACGGCGTTGAACGCGATCGAGGCGACCGGACGGGAGGCGATGAACGAGATGCGCCGGATGCTCACGGTGCTTCGCGAGGATGGCGAGTCCGTTGGGGCCCGACCGCAACCGTCCATGACTGGTCTCAGTGACCTCGTCGAGGAGTGCCGCAGCGCCGGGCTCACAACCGAGTTGACCGTGACCGGCGATGAGCGGGAACTGCCGCCGGGAGTCGCGTTGACTGCTTACCGGATCGTGCAGGAAGCGCTGACGAACTCGTTGAAACACGCCGGACCGGGTGCGGCCGCAGTCGTGCACGTTCACTACAACGCCTACGAGGTGGAGGTCGAAGTGACCGATGACGGGCGGGGAGCATCGACGCAGGACGCGGGCACCGGACACGGTCTCATCGGGATGCAGGAGCGGGTCGACATGTGCGGCGGCGACCTCAGCGCCGGCGCCCGGCTCGGTGGCGGCTTCGAGGTGAGGGCCACTCTGCCCCTCGACGCGGCCCTCAGCTGATGGCCATCCGTGTGGTGGTGGTCGATGACCAGGCTTTGGTGCGCACTGGGTTCCACATGATCCTCGACGCCGAGGACGACATCTCGGTCGTCGGCGAGGCGGTGGATGGCCTGGATGCCATCGAACTGGTGGAGCGGGCGTCGCCCGATGTCGTGGTGATGGACATTCGCATGCCGAAACTCGACGGCGTCGGCGCGACCGAGCGGATCGTCGGGGGACGCACTGGGGATCGCGCCCCGAGGGTGCTGATCCTCACCACGTTCGACCTCGACGAGTACGTCTTCGCGGCGCTCCAGGCCGGAGCGAGCGGCTTCCTGCTCAAGGACACACCCGCCGAAGACCTGGTTGCCGCCGTCAGACTGGTTGCCGCTGGTGATGCGCTGCTGGCACCGTCGGTGACCCGCCGCGTCATCGAGGAGTTCGCATCGCGCGCACCGGCGCGCCCCGTCGACCAGGCCGCGTTGTCATCGCTCACCGAGCGCGAACGCGAGGTGCTCGAACTCATGGCTCGGGGACTCTCGAACGCAGAGATCGCCGCCTCGTTATACCTCGGCGAGACCACGGTGAAGACCCACGTGGGGCGGGTGTTCATGAAGTTGAACCTGCGTGACCGGGTCCAGGCCGTGGTGCTCGCCTATGAAGCGGGGATCGTCCGACCCGGCCGCTGATAATCGGGTCATCCTCAAGGACGACACCGAGGTGTCGGCACGGTTCTCGAGGATGACCAGTGATGGTTCCGTCGCCCGATGGCGACACGGGTGCTCCTCCGTAGGTTCGTTTGCAGACAACAGCAATCGACCCAGGAGTTCCCATGAGCATCTCGACCATCGACCATCGTGCCGGCCGCAACACAGCCCCGAGCCACGCCATCGCCCCCGCAGCACGGGCCGTGGCCGCAACGAAAAGGTATGGGACCGGTGACGCAGTCGTGACAGCGCTTGACGCCGTCGACGTCGAGTTCGGTGCCCACCAGTTCACCGCCATCATGGGCCCCAGCGGGTCCGGCAAGAGCACGCTGATGCACAGCGTCGCCGGGCTCGACACGCTCACCTCGGGCCAGGTGTTCATCGGCGACACCGACCTGTCGACGCTCGATGACCGTCGGCTCACCACCCTTCGGCGAGACAAGATCGGGTTCATCTTCCAGGCGTTCAACCTGGTCCCGACCCTCACGGCCTATGAGAACATCACGCTTCCCACCATCCTGGCCGGGCGCACCCCGGACAAGGAATGGACCGACCTGATCATCGACACGGTCGGACTCCGCGACCGCCTGTCGCACCGTCCGAGCGAGCTCTCCGGTGGACAACAGCAGCGCATCGCCGTCGCCCGAGCGCTGGCGAGTCGGCCCGAGATCATCTTCGGTGACGAACCCACTGGGAACCTCGACTCCCGCACGGGAGCCGAGATCCTCGACTTCATGCGCCGGGCAGTGCGGGAACTCGGTCAGACCATCGTGATGGTCACTCACGACCCTGTCGCTGCGAGCTACGCCCAGCGAGTCATCTTTCTCGCCGACGGTCACATCGTCGACGAGATCGCCAACCCCACCGCCGAGCTCGTGCTCGACCACATGAAGAACCTGGGGGCCTGAGCATCATGTTCCGCACCACGCTCAAGCACTTGGCAGCTCGCAAGCTGCGACTTCTCACCACCAGCCTCGCCGTTCTGCTCGGCGTCGCTTTCATGGCCGGCACCCTCGTGCTCACCGACACCATCAGCCACACTTTCGATGCCCTGTACGCCAGCGCCGATGCGGGCACCGATGTGCAGGTGCGCGGCGAGGGCGCCTTCGACAGCTCCAACTCGGTCGCTCAGCGATCGCGACTCGACGACTCGATCATCACAACGATCGCAGGGATCGACGGCGTCTCGGTGGCCGAGGGTCACATCCAGGCCTACGCGCAGCTCCTCGACAAAGAGGGCAAGCCGTTGGGTGATCCCAACAACGGTGCCCCGACGTACGGGTGGGGCTGGCTCGCCAATGACGATCTCAACCCGTTCGATATCGATCAGGGTCGTGCTCCCCGCAAAGACTCCGAGATCGTCATCGACAAGGCCACGGCGACCACTGCGGGCTACCGCCTCGGCGATACTGCCGGCGTACTTACCCAGTCGGGCCGTCAAACCGGAACCGTCGTCGGTATCAGCACCTTCGTCGGAGCCGACAGCCCCGGTGGCGCACAATTCACGATGTTCACCCTCGCTGCGGCCGAGCGCTACCTGACGTCGCCGGGGATGATCGACGCCGTCAAGGTTGTCGCTGACGACGGCGTGAGCGCCGAAGTGCTGGCAGAACGCATCGGCCGAGTCCTGCCCAAGGGGACCGAAGCGATCACCGGTGACGAGCTCACCGCCGAGGACCAGAAGGCGGTGAAGGACTCCCTGGGCTTCTTCTTCGTGTTCCTCACGATGTTCGCCTTGATTGCGCTGTTCGTCGGATCGTTCATCATCTACAACACCTTCTCGATCCTCGTCGCCCAACGGACCAAGGAGATGGCCCTGCTGCGGGCCCTGGGCGCCAGTCGCCGCCAAGTGCTCAGCTCGGTGTTGCTCGAGTCGACGGTGGTCGGTCTGATCGCCTCGGCTGTCGGGATCGGCGCTGGCATCGCCGTGGCGGTCGGACTCAAAGGGCTGCTCGACGCCATCGGGCTCGCCATGCCGTCTGGTCCGCTCGTCGTAACAACTCGCACGGTTCTCATCGCCGCCGGCGCTGGGTTTGGCGTCAGCGTCGGCTCTGCCATCCTTCCCGCTCGTCGGGCCGCACGGGTGGCTCCCATCGCCGCCCTGCGCGACGAGGTCGCCACCCCCGAGAATGGTCGTCGCCGGATGATCGGCGGAATCGCTGTCACGGTCATCGGCACCGCAGTGGCCGACCTCGGGCTGTTGGCGACGGACGGCATCGCGCTCGTCGGCCTGGGCTCGCTCATCGTTTTCGTCGGTGTCGTGGCGCTCGGCCCTGCTCTCGCCCGGCCGGTCAGCTCATTGCTCGGCTCACCCCTCGCCCGTTGGCGGGGAGCCTCAGGTCTGCTCGCCCGAGAGAACGCCATGCGCCACCCGAAGCGAACGTCTGCGACTGCTGCCGCGCTGATGATCGGCGTGACCCTGGTCGTGTTGATTGCGGTCATGGCATCGTCGATGAAGGCATCGATCAACGATTCGGTCGAATCGTCGATGCCCGGCGACATCGTCATCGATTCGGGTGCTTTCGATCAGGGTGGATTGAGCGTCGACCTGGCGGCCCGCTTGGCCGAAGTTCCCGAGGTCGACGCTGTGGGCGGAGTCCGCATGGCATCCGCCGAGGTCGGCGGCAGCCCCGCCGAGCTGTTCGGCGGCGACGCGAGCGTGATGCCCCAGCTCGTCAACCTGCACGTCACATCCGGGTCGCTGGACCGCCTCGGCGTGGACGGCATCGCCGTGTCCAAGGATGTCGCGAGTGCGGAGGGGTGGACGGTCGGGGAGAGGATTCCCGTGCGCTTTGCCGAGACCGGCGTGCAGCAGCTGAAGGTTGCTGCGGTGTACACCGCGACGCCGATCGTCGGCGACTACTTCGTCGGCCTCGACACCTACGAGCACAACATTGCCGACCAGTTCGACCAGAAGGTCCTGATCGACTTCGCCGACGGCGTCGATGCCGAGCAAGGCCGCAACGCGGTCACCGCCATCGCCGACGAGTACCCCCAGGCCGAGGTCCAGAATCTCGCTCAGGTGAAGGCGGCGAAAGCCGAGCAGATCGACATGCTGGTCAACCTTGTCTACGCCCTGCTCAGCCTCGCCGTGCTGATCGCCCTGCTGGGGATTGCCAACACCCTGGCCCTGTCCATCCATGAGCGGACCCGGGAAACGGGTCTGCTGCGAGCGGTCGGCATGACTCGTGGCCAGCTCAAGGCGGCGATCCGATACGAAGCGGTGATCATCGCCCTGCTGGGAACAACGCTGGGTCTGGGACTCGGCCTGGCCTTCGGCTGGGCAGTCGTCACTGCGCTGAGCAGCGAAGGCCTCAGCATTGTGTCGGTGCCGTTCAGCCAGCTCGCCGGCGTGGTGGTCGTCGCTGCGCTCGCCGGTGTGGGAGCTGCGATGGGCCCGGCCCGACGGGCAGCGCGGCTCGACGTCCTCACCGCCATCGACGCCGTCTGAGGCGCGGCCGGCGACGGCGCATCGTCCCCCGGGGTTCGTCCCCGGGGGTCTTGCGGCATCTGTCGACGAAGTTGCAACACTGATTCCTGACGCTCCGCCGAACCCACCGCCACCGCCACCGCGACCGCCTCAGCTGGCGAGCGAGCCGTCTGCCTCGAGAGAGTCGATCAGCTCCGTCGAACGTTTGAGCAGATCTGCGCTGATACCCCACGCGCGGAGGAGGTCCAGGCTCGTTTGACGAGCGAGCCGGGCGTCGCCGAAGACGTCGGGCAGATAGCGACTGAGGTCGTCAGTTTCAAGCACTCCGCCGAGCGCCGCCGCCCAGATTGCGGCTCGGTCGATCGAGCTGCCGGGCTCGAGCGCGCCGCTGGCGACACCGTCGTCCAACGCCGATACGGCGCTGAGCAACAGCTCCATCGCGACGGGAATCATCCGTTCGCCGCCTTCTGGATCGAGCACCGTCTTGCGGTGCGACATGATCTGGTGCAGCAATCTGATCTCTTCGGGGAACGAGACGGACGCGTCACAGAACCATCGGCCGAACAGGACGAGGCGCGCTGAAGTCGCTGTTGATGGATCGAGACGCCGTTGAGCGAACACCTCGTCAGCGCGGGTCGAGAGCACCTGGAGGCTCTGGGTCAAGCGCACCAGCGCTTCTCGCTGGATCTCCGCGATCAACATCCCCTTCGAGGGGAAGTAGCGGTACACCGCGCTGACAGCGATGTCGATCTCCGCGGCGAGGCGGCTCATGGTGAGCCCCTCGAAGCCGTCCTCGGCGATGATTCGTCGGGCTGTGTCGAGGTACTCCCGGTACCGCTCCTGTCGCCGCCGCTCCGATCGAGCAGACGGAGATTGCGACCCAGACATGAGCACGATGCTACTTCGTCATCGAAACCTTGTCCCGGGCCTCAGAGAACGCTATTCTCTCAGCGAACGCTATTCTCCGGGGGGACGAAATGACGCGAATCTTGACTGGGCGAGGTCACACGGCATGGCGAGGAGTCGGTGCGGCCATCGCGGTGTCGGTTCTGGCGGTGGTAGCGCCGGCGTGCGTTCCTCCGTCGACCCCCGCGCCGTTCTCCCCGCTCAACGTGCCGAAGGACATCGATCAGATGACCGACCTGCAGTTGAACGACTCGCTGGCGTACGTCGCAGACGACGTGAGCTCAGGCCTCAGCGACCCTTCGTTCATCGACAACGTTCCAGAGGACCTTCGCTCGACCGTCGCCGGGTACGCCAGCATGATCGGCACCGTCGACGGGCGTCGGCAGCTCGCAGCCGAGCTCCGCGAGCTCTCGGCCACCTCTCCGCACGGCTCCGCCACCGGACTCGAGACAGTCGACGCCGCACAGATGCAGGTGGACGGCGGCGCCATCGAAACGGTTCCGTTCAACAACGCCGGCGGTGTTCGCTCCGGGTTCCCAAGTGGACAGGGAACTCGGGTCGATGGTCAGCCGGGCGGCTTCAACATCGCATTCGGACTGGAGACGACTGCCCCCTGCCGTGCCCCCGGCGGTGTCGGCGCTGTCGTGGCGCCTACTGATGTAGCCCCCGGCCAGTTACTCACCCCTCAGCACGACGTCTACACCGCCACGTCGGACGGAGTCCTGGCCGGCACCCCCGGACCACTGTTGCCGACCGGCATCGACCCGATCGTATCGAGCGGACGAGGGATCGAACTCAGGGGCGCTGGGCCCGTCGGCAACCAGCAGATGCACGTCCAGGTCAACCTCGATGACCCGAAGAACTTCGGCCCGGCTGGGCTCGGGGCAATCATCACGATCCGGCGACTCGGCGACCTCGCGGCCAACGAGTACCGGCCGGTGCTAGTCGATCCACAGATCTACTGCTACGCCGGCGACACCAGAACCGACCGGGGCTATCTGGATGCCTGGGTAGCGATACCCAGGTCGGAGCCGGGCTTCCAGGTCATCGCCGAGGTCGTCGAGAACGACGCCTACTTCGCATGCTCATTCCCATTCGGACCGAACTGCGATTTCTTGTTGGCTCCGAGCGGACCTGCCTACTGGGCCGGCGCCGACCGATCCACCGTCCACGCCGGCGCTCCGGCGGTCACCAACGCAGGGCCGATCACCCGGTCCGTCGGCGTGTTCGCTAGTGCCACACCCGATGTCGGTGCGTCCGGGTCCAACGTGCTCACCGATACCAACAACAACCCCTCCGACGACACTGAGCAGGCGGTCAGAGAGTTCTTCGACGCCAAGATCCGCTCCGCAGTCAACAGTGTGTTGTCCGGTCAGTTCCTCGACATTGGCATCCTGTCGATTGCCGGGTCGCTGCGCGAACCGCTCGACAATCGGATCGACCTGCGTTTCACCACCCCCCAGGACGGCCCCTTCGACCTGGGCGAGCCCGCGGGCCACACGGGCGCGCTGCGCGCCGACATCGGCGTCAACGCACGGGTAAACGTCGAAGCCTCGTTTGCTGGTCTCATCTGCAAGGACCTCGAAACCAACGTGTCGGTCGACCTCAAGGGCAACGCCTGGGCCGACTCGGCGGGCAAGGGCACCGAGATCGTGCCGCGCTTCTCCCACACCAGGGACGTCAACATCTCTATGAGCCTGAGCCGTTTCCAGTGGCTCAACCCGACCTGCCTCGTTGCAGCGGGCCTCAACGCAGCGTTCGTCACCGACTACTTCGTCAAGCGTGGGTTCGACACGGCGATGGCCGAACTCCTGTATGGCACGATCACCGATGCGTGCCGCGCCGACCGCACACTGTTCAGCTCGGCTGGCCAGCTCCTCAACCCCTACGAGCCGTTGCCGGCACGGTGCGCCGAAACTGGGTTGATCGTGAAGCTCGTCGAGGAGCTCGACCTCAACGAGTTCATCCCCGAGGTCGCCATCGGGAGCACGGTCGTCAAACCGAAGATCACCGATATCAACAACGCTTGGTGCTCGACGACCACCGCACCTGCAGGCTGTTCGGGCAATCAAGATCTGCTGGGGATCAATGGTGCCAGCGTCGTCGCCGACGCGGCGCTCACCTCGAGCCTCGGTGACGCAGTTGGAGTGAACCTCGGCGGTCGGTTCAGGAATGTCTTCCGGCCGACCACGACGTCCAACGTCGCCGAGTTGGTCACCTCCCACCGTGACGCGAAGGGGAGCACGCCGGGTCTCGGGGTGATCATCGATCCAGCGCTGATCAACCTGTCGCTCCGCCACCTTACGCAAGGGGGCTCGACGAACCGCCAGACCAATGGGCTGCTCGATCAGACCAACATCGGGTTGCCCGTCGACGGATGGAGCGTCAGCAGCCGGCCCGAGGTTGCGCCCATGGTGCTGGGGATTCGCTCGCCCCAGGACCACTCCGCCTGCGACACGATCTGCAGCCCGAACATCGATCCGGCCGCTCCGGTCAGCAGCCCGCTCGTCGGGTTCGTCGCGCCGGACGTGCGGCTGTCATTGAAGAACGGCCCCGGCGATCCGATCGAGTACTCGCTCGCCGCTTCGGTCGCAGCCAGCGTCACCGCCGGCGCAGGGTTCAGCTCAGTGCGCCCGACGCTCGGAACCACGACGGTCGACCTTCTGGTCACCGGCGGCTGCCAGGCCGACTCCGGATCGGGGTACGCAATCTCCTACGCGCTGTGCGGTCGCGGGAGCAGCGGCACCGGCATCGCGAACGTGCAGGACCGACCGTTCACACTGACCGCCCTCATCAATTATGCGGTGAACAACCTGGTGCTCCCGCTCATCACCGACAGCTTCGGAAGCATCAACCTTCCCGTGCTCAGCCGGATCGTGCCGGGGCTGAACCTTGCGCTCAAGAACTTTCAGTTCAGTGTTCGCGGCGGGTTCCTCGCGGTGTATGCCGACCTGCAGAAAGGTCCGACGTTCAGGGTGAGGAGCACCGTTGCGTCGGGCGTCGCTCATTTCGAATTGTGCTGCGTCGACGGCTTCGACTTGACCGCTCCAACGACGTACCGGTGGGAAGTCAAGGACCTCGCCACCGGCGCGATCGTCACGAGCGGCGTCGTCGATCCGGCCAATTCCGGAAGGCTGGCCGTGCCGCTGAGCTCTTTCCAAGCGAAGGTCTGGCCGGATGGGACCTACGGCATACGCGGTCGCGGCGGACTGACCATTACCCAAGCAGGGCTTGAGGTCAGCTCCGGTGGAATCTTCAACGTCCACAGGCGCAACCCGGATTCTGAACCGACGATCTGCTCACCAGAGGCCCGCGCTGTCGTCTGTTGAACGATCGGCCGAACTGCGTAGAGCGGCTGCCTCCGATCAACCGTGGCTGTCGGGCGCACCTTTGTCGCGACCCAAGCCGCCCTCGACGCGAAGTCTCGACCTCGACCACGACGACTCGAACACCCCGGCCCCCTCCGAGACCGCGTCACCTCCGAGCTCGGCTTGGGCCGGTCCCCTGTGGCGATCTGGGCTGACCTGGTCGCCGACGAGGTCACCGACCGGGTGGGCGTCGAGACGATCGAAGTTGCACGATCGGAGACGATCTATCCGTACCGTACAAGTAGTGGATGATGGCGATTGGAAGCGACCAGCATCCGCCGACGGGGGCGGAGGAACGGGTCCCCGAGATCGAGGACGAATTGCGCATCGCCGCCGGCCTTGCCGCCCTCCGCGAGAACGCCGGTGTGTCGCAGCGCGAGATGCCCTCGAGGCACACCTACAAGGATGAGCGGTGGCTACCTCGGTGGCTATTTCGAGCCGGTGGCCACCGCCCTGATCCGGTCGAGAACCCCGGCATCTAGCGGTGGAGGTGATGGGAATCGAACCCACGACCCCCTGCTTGCAAAGCCGTCACGGCGGGTAGGTGAACCCCAGGCGAGAGGCCAAACCCGTTGGAATTGCAGGGTTCCTTCGTGCCGGTCGGTACCAGTCCATATCGCCCAGTCGTCGCGCTCTCGCGGAGTTTTCGCGGAGCGCCGACTCCGCGTGGGTTCACCGGTTATGCCTCGACGGCCCGCTGTGCGTGGCCGAGCAAACGTTTCGCCCAGCTGACCATGCGGCTTGCGTCGCCTGCTGAGACGAACGCCAGGCCGTATTGGGAGTCGTCCTTCCGGTTCAAGAGGCGCTGGAGGTCCTTCGCCATGTCGGCACCGCGGGGCTTGACCGTGCCGAGGAGTTCGACGGCCTCCGAGTGGGATTGGCCTCGTGCGCGGACGTTCAGTCGCGCGCAGCAGGCTGCGTCCGAAGCGGCGATGCCAGCGAGCACTGCGAGCGATGCCGCGACGCTTGGAGTCGCATCGTCGCTGTCGTCGTCGACGATCAACTCGGCGGCGAGGAGGAACGACTCAGCTTGGGCGAGACGGGTGAGCGCGTCGCTTCGGTCACACGACTCGGTCCGCGTCTTTGACCGAGCCATCACGCCACTCTCCCGAGCGCGGTCCGTTCGCCAGCGATCACGACGAGATCCCGAGTCCACTCGGAGAGGATCGGCTCCTTGGCGCGCCGCAGGCGTGTGATCTCGGCTGGCGTCCGGCCGATGACCTGCGCCCGGTTCCCCGTCCATCGGCGGATCCGCTCGGCGAGCTCGTCGACGCGGTCATCGAGATCGGGGTCGTCGGTCACGACGAGCACGTCGATATCGCTGCTGGCATCACCGTCGCGGCGGGCGGCCGAACCGAACAGGCCGACCAGCTTCGGGGGCGTCGACCACTCCTCGACCGCACTGCGGATGCGGCTGGCCAGCTCGCCGTGGAGGGTGGCGAGAAGTTCCACCGCCGGCGCGGCGAGGTGGTCCCGGTTGAGCACGTATCCCCCGTGGACTTCGCGTACGAGACCCTCGTCGACCATCCTCAGCAGCACCGACCGGATCCCGGACTTCGAACCTCGCCCTGCTCTCGTTTGAACGTCGGCGAGCCCCATCGGCGTCGTCATCGCCGCGAGGGCAGCGAGGATGGGGCCGTCAAGACTCGGGATGACCGTCGTGATCGGCATCGAAACGTCCATTGCATGCTCCCTGCACATCGTGCGATTTCTCGCACGATGTGCAAAATAGCGCACAGAGTGCGAGAAATCGAGTACAAGTGTTAGGTCGATCCGAACGGCGGGGCGGCAGTGGTCGGCGCCTCAGGACTGGGGTGAAGAAGGCGTCGCGTTCCCATACTCTGCCAACGAGGACCCAACGGACCGATGACTCTGAGGACACCTCGTCCTTTCCGGTGAGCACCAGTTCGACGGCGTTGTCTACGGTCGGGAACGTCCACGAGCCTGGCCACCGGCCACCGTGAGTTGCGATGTGAGTGATGGACCCCGAGACCGTCCACCCGGCCGGGAGCGATCAAGCGCCGATGCATTCGGCAAGACCCTGTAGCGCTCGAGCCGCAATCCTGATGATGCTCGATCGTCCAGCGACGAAAGCACGGCCTCCAGGTGTTTCAACACGGTTGAAACTTCAGCAGAAGGTGGACGGTCTCTTGCCCACGTCGAACGCCGTTCACTCATCCGACGTGTCCGCCCGGACGCGAGGAGCAACTCGGTATTCAGATCTCGCGGAGTCTTCGCGGAGCAGGGCTACCCGGGGCCACCTCCGGGGAGCCAGAAAACCCCGGAAACATTGGTGGAGGTGATGGGAATCGAACCCACGACCCCCTGCTTGCAAAGCAGGTGCTCTAGCCAACTGAGCTACACCCCCGCGAACGGGCGTTGGCATCGTACCGGCTCAGCGCCGAGGCCGTGACAACAATCCGACCCGATCAGGGCGAACCGGGTACCTCGGTGCCACCGATCGGGTCGTCGGTGGTCCCCTCGCTGAACCCCAGGCCCAGTGGTTCGGTCGTGGTGGTCGTCGACGAGGTGGTGCTCGACGTCGTGGTTCCGCGCACGATGCTGGTGCCGCCGACCTCGACGGGCACGATATCGCTGGGGTCGTCGTTCTGCAGGAACGTGTAGCCGCCAGCACCCACCAGGGCCACCCCGACGATCATCGCCGGCACCCCGACGAGCTTGCGCCGCCGCTCGCTGCGCGTTGACCGTCGTAGCGCGCGGGCACGCTGTCGGCTCGGCGGGTTGAAGCTCTCGCTCACGAACGGACCCTCCTTGATGACGAAAGCATGACAACGCTACTCCTGGCGAGGACCGATGACCGTGACTCGCGGCAATTCCGGGCTACTGATGCAGGTCGCCCTCGGCAACCAGCTTCTCCAAGCAAAGATCGGGTTCGTCGGCGATCAAGCGGTCGAGCCAGTAGGTGCTCTCGA
>Ga0105047_10012612_pt1 | contig 13590 bp, 9 predicted proteins | sample MAT04_FD_78384 | JGI IMG/M metagenome (GOLD analysis project Ga0105047, IMG submission 78384) | Freshwater microbial communities from Lake Fryxell liftoff mats and glacier meltwater in Antarctica - MAT-04 (megahit assembly) | ecosystem: Environmental > Aquatic > Freshwater > Ice > Liftoff...
ATCCTATGGCAACACCCGACAATCACCAGAAATATTATTGACACCACCTGTATTGTGTTGTATCGCAGTAGTGGATATTCCCCTGTATAGATAAACATCTTCTAGTGTCAATAAGCCACTATTTTGAATAGCACCAATTCCTGTGGAATGTGACGCATGTATATGAAGTCCTTTGATTCTTAGGCCAAAACCAGTGTTTGGCGCAGAAGATACGATAGTAGGGTTAGAACTCGCAGAAAAAATATGGATATTTTTGGTGATGTCTCCTTGAATATATATGCGCTTACTGGTGACGATATTTTCAGTGAATAAATTAATGGTATCATTCATAAATGTAGACGCAAATCGTATCGTATCACCATCCACTGCGCAATCAATAGCAGCTTTGAGCGATCCAGCACCTTTAAATCCATCATGATCTACTGTGAGCCTGCAGAAATTATTTGCACAAGTTTTTAATCCCCAAGTTTGCAATGAACCACCATCCAGATCAAAGTCGTCTTTGACTTGTAGTCTCCACGATCCTTTATGTGATTGCCCGTTATAAGTATTTAAGGAAGCAGGTATCGTAGGTTGATATGTTAGGCCATTAGTAGGTGGACATGGCCAGCCATTACCTAGTCCAGATGATTGATCAAAATTTATATTAAAATTGTCTCGATTATCACAAGGGTTATCCCAAATTATCACATTTGTATCTGATGGAGCAAACAAAGTGAAAACCAAATCACTAACATAAGTATGCAAGCCTGTCAAATTTAACACATCTAAATCAGTAATGGTACCTCCATCTGTTATATTAAGGAATGAATTTATAGTAGGTGTACCAGATGCAGGAATGATTATAGGAACATTGATACTCGTGTACATCATGCAGGATTCGGTCTCAAATTTGAAAGATGGGTTAGACCAAGCACCAGCACCACATTCGTTGACTGCACGTACTCGCCAATAATATTCACTATATCCAGCCAACGGAGAAGATATGATAAAATTGGTAGTTGCTATGCTATTTACATTGATAACCAAACTATTGAAATCAGGTCGTCTGGAGACTTGCAGGTCGTAGGTTACAGTATTAGCAGCAGTTGCCCATGTTAACGTAGGTAGTGGACCAATATTAGTAGCATTATTTGCTGGAGTAGATAATACAGGAATTCCAACTGAAAGTAATGACACAACTGTAAAATCCATTGATTTATTTATGGCACCACTCACACCATTTAGGGCTAGAGTATAATTTCCTAATACTGCATTTGAATTAGTCAATGTAAGTAGCGTAGTAGATCCAGAAATTACCACTGGATTTGAAAAAGTAGCTGTGATCCCCGCTGGTAGGCCACTTACGGACAATGTTACTGGTGTCGAATATCCACTGAATGATGAGACTGTAACGGTATAAACCTGACTGTTGCCCTGACAGATTACATTGTAATATGTGTTCAGTCCAAGATTGAATGTTGGTGTACTTCCTGTATTATTTATGGTGATATTGGCATTATTTATATCAAAAAATATATTGTCTGATGCTTTTACCATTACACGGCCTGTTGTAGTATTTGATGATGGTACTAAGACAGTTTGTGATCCGTCATTGGCTACACCTGTCAATAAAGTTGTAAAACTAGATCCTGAATTGGTCGTCCATAAAATATCAGCCATCTGGCAATTTATACCATTGGAAGTGGTGCCTGCTATATCCCATGTGACAATTTGTGATGTACCCTGAGCCCAAGTAGTAGCTACATTTTGAGAAGTAATAGCAAAGGGTCCGGCTGCCGCTACCGTATTTACTAAAACGTTAACTTCACTATTACAACTCGCACTCATCGGTGTGATATCTCGGGCCACGCCTGTGAAATTCATTGTCCTAGATACAGATGGCACAACTTCCCAATTATTTCCTCCAAAGGGTGCGCCAGAAGTTGCTCCTGACAATACAGCTGTCAAGTTTGGGAAATATCTCGTAGGGTCGGTGGTAGGATCTACGAATCTGAATGCAGGACCAGCGGTATTTGCAGCCAATGGTGGCATAGTAGCTATCTGATTGTCCATCTGATCCCATCCATACAAGATACCATTACCATTCGGATCACTTGCATTCATTGTGAGCGCAAATGGCGTAGATCTAGGTATGACATAAGATTTGTTATTTGTTGGAGCCAATATATTTGGGGCAGAGTTTATATACCCGCCTACAGGAATATCACAATTGCTCCCTGTACTACTTAGATATGTTTTGATTTCCTGAAGTGATTTGGCATGATAAAATTCGTCACTATTATTTTGAACATCTGATGGACAAATTCCTGCATAAGCCATAATACTGCTACCGCTGCCTGGTTCCATGGCAGTGCTGTTATTCCTGTTGCCATCACATGAATTATTAAAAGTATGGTTTCCTCCCAATTGATGTCCCATTTCGTGGGCTACATAATCAATATCAAAAGGATCACCCACCGGAGCTCCACTACCAGTTACTCCACGGGCTTTATCTCCGCCGACGCAAACTACCCCTAATCCTGCAACCCCACCTGAGTTGGTTCCAAAAACGTGTCCAATATCATAATTAACTGAATTGATTACATTATCTGTATTTGTCTGATTTTGATTGATCATAGTACCTGGATCACCATTGGTAAAAGGATCGGTACCTGCATTTGTGTACATGATGCTAGTGTTATTCCCTATGATTACACAACGTATTGCAATTTCTTGAGCAAAAACACCATTGACACGATTCATAGTTGTATTCATAGCTGCAAGGGCCTGAGCGATGGTACCGCCATGAAAAGCAGCATATTCTCCCGTACAAGCTAATGCCAGTCGATATTCTCTGAACAAACAGTCACCAAACAATACAGACCTGTTACCTTGTGATCTTTCATTAATTTTATGATCATCACTGACCACACTACACTTCCAGTTGCCAATCTTTTGATAGTTCTTGCGATAATATACAATACGATGATTCAAATCGTTACGTTGAAAATGGTCAATATACGTTTTTCCAATACCGGGCTGACTTATCACCGCTCTGAATCCATAATAGGGTGAATAATCGGCCATAACAGTCATTGTAGGGTCTTCTACTCCTACACCATAAAAAGCTCTAATCTCAGGATAAGCTTTTTGCAGCTCCGGATGTAAAAGATGATATGACACTATGCTAAATGTATATAGTTTACCATTTGCAGCAGGTATTTTTATTTTTACCGAGGAATCATACACATTTAATATTTCCCTTTCATTAGGGGAATTGAATATTAATGCCTTAATAAATACATCGTTTGATTCATATAGTTTGAATAAAGATGGTTGTATTTCACGCTGACCTTTTTGCTGAATATCATCTGCTTCGACAATTTGCCACGATTGTCCAAAAACACAAAAATTTAAAAAAAAAATTAAAACTAAAATCAGATGAAAAGATTTCATATCAATGCTTATTGTTTTTAATATTGCAAAAGTAAAGAATCCTGAATTAAATCGCATAAATTTGTTTAATCCAGTCCATCATTAGGAATCTACTCCAATCGAATGCTACTAATTACGTGATGTTGAGACACGTTTGTCTCAGTTTATTTTCAAAATGATTTGCGATCATTTTTTAACCCAAATTCCGCATTAGACTTTATTTGAATGTATATATGACAAAATAGTTGGTATTGCTCGGAGATTTTATCCCGCAGGTGAAGCCTAAGCTACATCGAGGACATAAAATTGAGAATGACCAAACGGTAGGAAGCAAAATCGTGATACGAAATCACGATTTAGTGAGTGAACCATGCAAAGCTTTGCATGGCATCTTTTGTCTTCAGATTTTCATGTAGTTGATTTCTATTGCGGATTTTGGGTTTAAGGACCTTTTTTCATGTTTCCATAGCCCATGCATAAAATCACACATCGCATTGAGAAGCTGCAAGTCGATATTTGCAGTTCAGGTTTAGTATCCACACGTTTAATGCCGCTCATGTTGTTAGGAGCGGGCGGCCAGATCGTGTACGTCCGTTTATTTGAGTTGTTGGATTTTTTTGATTTGTGGACCTGCCCGTCTACAACGTAGTGGTCAGGCGGAGATGGATGATTTGTGGATTTGTTGTATTTGTGCACTTGGCAATGAGTACAACTGTTGATAGGTTGCATTAGTTTATTTTCAGCAACAACTGATCCTACGCATCAAAAAGGCTATACTTTCCACTAAAATCCCCCAAAACCTATTTTTAATCATTTATTTTCCACTATAACCGACTTTTTAGCCAATATTTTCCATTATAAAATCCGATGCAGTTTACTTTGATATTTATCTATTTACAAGCAATAGTAAAATAGCCTGTTGTATAAAATATTCCTACACAATATAACAGGCATTTCGGCATCAATCAAACTCCACTACATCATCAATTAGATAGGCCTTGCCGACAGGTACAATTTTGATATCTCGGTGATATTTCATATTCATATCAGGGTCGCTGATGATGACACTGAAGATATTTGGGGATTTTAATGTGCACTTGGTGACTTTCACTTTACCATTGTCCTGCCCTGAAATCAGAAATGCTGTACCAATTCCTGCATGTTTGACATTATACCTTGAAGCCCATTTTTTCTTAAAATCATCTTCAGTCATTCCTCCATCATATCCGGATTCTGTGGCATCCGTTTTGTACTCAAAATATTTGGGTGTACAAATATCTTCCATGGGAAATCCGCCTTCATTTAGGTGATTTTCGATGACTTCAGTGAGCCATCGTGAAGCATCTTCAATATCAATGGCATTATCTATATCGATGGGTCCGGAAACAACAGATTTAGGTATTTCTGTAGTGTCAGTTATTGGGGCTACTTCGGTCTGCTGTGGTTTGTTTTGACATGACCAAATCAGAAAAAGGGAAAGAGTTGCTATAAATAATGATTTCATTTTTAATTTTTAGGGTGATTTGAATGGTCTGTCTTAACCCAAACTATCAGATAGAAAGATGACGTTTAGCAAAAAAACAAATTATATTTTTCTTGGGCAAAGATAGGCGAATTTATTTTGGATGAAGGCATAATAAAGTTAAGGAAACGCTGACTTATTAATAGGCACTAAAATTTCTGTCCGACTATGGCACTGTTTAGTCGGAAATATCAGACTTTGGGACCATATTTCGGTTAAGCAATGTTAATTTTATTCTATATTTGAGCTATTAACAATTTAAACAAATCGACAGCTATGCGATATTTAATTTTAGGTACTATTTTCTTATCTGTTTTCCTTAGTACTATTAATGCTCAGGAGCGTTCCAATCATGCAAAAAAATTTGAACAACTGGACAATATCCTACGCTCTCCCAATGAGTATCGCGGGGCCGATGGTGCTCCCGGACCACGTTACTGGCAGCAGAAGGCAGATTATAAAATCAACTGTACGCTTGATGCGAAAGAACAGCGTATCGATGGTTCTGAGACCATAACTTACCACAACAATTCACCTGTAGAATTGCCGTACCTCTGGATGCAACTCGACGAAAATGAACATAATCCTACTTCTTCCAAACATCACATGGATGGCTCGAGAATGTTTGATGTCATGAACGATGGCAATCTGGAAAGGCTGGAAGCGGTAACAAAGCTCGATAAATATGGCGTAAAAATCAAAAAGGTGGTCTCTGATAAAGGCACTCCTCTCAAATACATCATCAATGAAAGTATGATGCGTATAGATTTGCCTCAACCGCTCAAACCGGGTAAAAAAGTGGTTTTCAGTATAGATTGGCACTATTACATGATAGACAGGATGAAAACGCCGAGCTGGGGTCGTGGTGGTTATGAATATTTTGCCGATAATAAAAATTATCTTTATACAGTCGTACAGTGGTTTCCGCGCATGTGTGTCTACAGCGACTTTGAAGGATGGCAAAATAAACAGTTTGTAGGTAGGGGAGAGTTTGCCCTTGCTTTCGGAGATTATGAAGTAAATATCACTTTGCCGTCCGACCATATCGTCGCAGGTACAGGCGAGTGTTTGAATTACAAAGAAATGCTTACTTCTGCTCAATACAACAGATGGAAAGAAGCACAATCGGTCAAAAGTCCACTGGAAATTGTTACCCTAGCTGAGGCCAAAGCAAATGAACTGACACCAATGTCAAGCAAAACCAAAACCTGGAAATACAAAGCCAAAAATGTACGGGATTTTGCCTGGACGGCCAGTAAAAAGTTTGTGTGGGATGCCATGCCTCATTACAATGAGCTAGGTCAGAAGGTCATGTGCATGAGCTTGTATGGTAAAGAAGCTTATCCTATCTACAACAAATACAGCACCAAAGTAGTAGATCATACGCTACGTACTTACTCCAAATACAGCATACCATATCCATACCCCGTAGCTATATCTGTAGAAGCCGCCAATGGTATGGAGTACCCGATGATTTCCTTCAATCCGGGTCGTGCACAGCCGGATGGGACCTACACAGAAGGCTCCAAAAATGCAGCTATTCTTGTCATCATCCATGAAGTGGGACATACCTATTTTCCTATGATCATCAATAGCGACGAAAGGCAATGGGCATGGTTTGATGAAGGTATAAATAGTTTTATGCAATTCATAACGGAGCAGGAGTGGGACAACAATTATCCATCTTCTGCAGGGCCTGCACACACGATAGTTGACTACATGAAGCGTCCTAAAAATCAACTTGAACCCATCATGACCAACAGTGAAAACATCGTGGACTATGGCAACAATGCGTATGACAAACCTTCTACCGCACTGAATATCCTACGGGAGACGATCATGGGAAGGGAACTGTTTGATTATGCTTTTAAAGAATATTGCCGCAGATGGGCATTCAAACATCCTACGCCGGACGACTTTTTCCGCACCATGGAAGAAGCCAGTGCTAAGGATCTGGACTGGTATTGGAGAGGATGGTTTTACAGCATTGATGCAGTGGATATTGCTCTCGATAGTGTGATCTGGTATAAGGTAGACCCGGACAAAGATCCAGTACAAAAGATTGACACTTTTCGCAATGTGATAAAAAAACCACAGGATTTTCTCACCAGACAACGCAATCGTGAACAGTTCGGTACCTTTCCGGTAGAAAGAGACAGTACAACGTCTGATTTTTACAATACCTACCAGCCGTGGGAGAATGAAGATTCTATAGATGTGACGATCCGGATGAAGTACGACAGCCTGATGACAAAGGAAGAAAAACTGGAGAAGTACGGCAATAAAAATTATTATGAGCTGCAATTCAGCAATAAGGGTGGTCTGGTCATGCCGATTATCATTGAGTGGACTTTTGCAGATGGTACCAGAGAAGTAGAGCGTGTGCCGGTGGAAATTTGGCGACAAAATGAAGAAAAAGTCACCAAGGTATTTGTCAAAAATAAAGAAGTCTCCTCGATCATTCTTGATCCATATAAAGAAACGGCGGATATCGACGAGTCCAATAATAGTTTTCCGATAAGGGAGATTCCGACCAGATTCCAGCTTTTCAAACAACACAAGTATAAGGAAAAACTCAATCCGATGCAAAAAGCAAAATTGAAAGATTTAAAACCTTAATGGGGTATATATCACTTCTTATCGTATCGGTAAAGGATCGGTGTAGTTTTGAATGGAGATTCTTCGCTGATGGTGTAAAATGATTTGCCGTCCCTTGACCAGCAAATGGATTCGCCCTGTGGTTCTTGGATATAAGGGGTTTCATAAGGTTTCTGGCCTAAAGCTTCTGCAATAGTTTTCCCTTTCTTACGAGGCCAGTACCATACTTTGCTGTAATTTTTTAACAATATCCCTGATCCGTCTGCAGATATATCCCCTCCCACGATTTGGGTAAAAGACATGCTCAGCAGCTTATTTGCGGTCATGGTATCTGTAAAGCTGTATGGATATCTGATCTGATAAAGATTTACACTACTCTCCCGTTTGCTGACGATATAGATATCACCGGTCAGCGGATCTACCATTAATGTTTCGGCATCCCTCTTACCATCCTGATATTTGAATGTAATTTTATCATAATTACTGACCATGATATTTTCATCAGCAGCTAAGTTTGGTTCGTCCAGTATATAAATAGAAGCATAATCATGTACCGCATTATTGTCACCGATATCCCCGACAAATACCCTGCTTTTGCCTGTGACGGGATCTTTTGCTGCAGCAATATCTTCCCAATCCCGATTAACAGCGCCCTTTAATGTACAGATCACCTGATATTTAGCTGTGGTATTGACAAGAAACAGCCTGGGATCATCTCCTGAGTCATTGTGCGTCCAGAAATGATTTTCATGAAGAATAGACATTGCCATACCCGAAGCTTCATTGATCGTTTTATTGTCCAGTGTCCCTGCGGTTATTCTATCGGTAAAAGCTACCGTATCTTTTTCTATCTCCGGCGTCTCCGGTACAAGTACAGTATTGGACGACGAGCAGGACAAAAATATCACTCCGGCAAATATTATAAAAAAAATGACCCTATAAACCCACTTTTTGTACGGCATAATTTCCTGATTTATTCCCAAAAGTATAACTTTTAAGCCATATCCGCGATTATTTTCTGCGTTTGAGATATTCCTCCGGATAATCTCTCACCTTATAGCTCAGGTGTTGTAAAAATATTTCTCCTTCACTATTCCATCCTTCTACTTCATCCTTATTCAATGGAAATTCTATAGTGTAAATAGCTACTGTGCCACATACTACTTCAAAATAATAATGTCCTTTTTCGTCCCGGGTCAGTATAAAATCCCAGGTGCGTTCAAATATTCTTTTTTTGTCCATATTAAAAATAAATATCCTAATACATCATATTTTGACCAAAACGAAAGTTTTTTAACCTGAGAAGCGGTTTTTTGCCCGGGTTGAATCTTTTTGTTTTTGGCTTGACAAACGGCTTACCTTCATCTTCTTCGAGATACGGCATGACAGTATGCTCTGCAACTCCTGTATTGAAATTAAAATCATACTTCTCAAGGATATTATCAAAAGGAGACATGGTCGTATTTGTAGCGCCGATCAGATACCAGTCATTTTCCTGAAATCTCCATTTGTAAGTATATGCCCATTTTTCTGAACTTCCTCCGTAATACTCTACGTTAACTACTTTATTGGCTATATATAACTCCTGAAGCGGATCGCCAAAAACGCCTCCATCATCAGAAAGCATTACGGATTCATTTGATTATATAGAAAGATGGTAACCACCTTTCACAGCAGCAAACAAAACAAAAAGAATACGGGGATTTTGAATGTGATCGGTTTCTTTCAGCTCATAGACTGGCTCATAAGATTCGATAATTATAGCGTGATCTTGTAGGGTATCTGCATTAAGATGTCCTTTTGCCTGTAGTATGATATGATACCCTTTCGGAATAAATGACGAAATATCCTGACTTTTTGATACCAAATGTGGATACTGGTAGGTAGTTAATAACGAAGGGCGATAAAAGAACCTGATGTAGTGAATAAGGAAGATATAGGAGTGAAATCAGAATAAGGATATATGTGTCAAAGTGACGGATAATTTCTTTGCTGTGATTACCTTTGCCCTATGAACAGCACAAAAGAAAAGTGTCCGGATGTCAAAGCGCTATCATGTATAATTCTTTATAAGTCGCCTTTGAAAGATATTACCATACCGGAAAAATTTACTTTTCCCTTTTGTTATGATCCTCATCCTTTGGCGGTTATGGCATCGCAAGAGCTACAGGATTATATTGCAAGCCATCCTCATCTTCTGCATGATTTTGGTATATCTGATGAAAATAGTGGCCTAGGAAAAATGTTTGGAGTTCTGGTTATAAAAGACAAAGATGATAAATTAGGATATCTCGCAGCATTTTCAGGCAAACTGATGGGAGGCAATCATTTTATAGGATTTGTACCTCCCATATTTGACACTTTGGATCTGAAAGGTTTCTATAAAAAGGAAGAAACAAAAACGCATCAGATTAATCTCAAGATTGAAGAACTGGAAAATGCACCTGAATATCTGGATTGTTCGGCCTTGTTGCAACAAAAAAAATCTGAATCCATAATAGCTTTGTCTACTCTAAAACATGAAATAAAAGCAGCAAAACACCTTCGTCAGATAAGAAGAAATGAGGGACATACTTCACTTTCATCAGAGGACTTCAACCTATTGAATGAAAAATTGAATCAGGAAAGTATTAATTTTCATTTTAAGTTAAAGGATCTAACTAAATACTGGATAAACAGACTTAAAGACATCAATGCACAACTGTCATTATTTGAAAATAAAATAAATGAACTGAAAGAATTAAGAAGAAAAAGATCTATTATGCTGCAACAAAAGTTATTTGAGCAGTATTCTTTTTTGAATCAAAACAAAGAGATTAAAAATATTAACGAAATTTTTGAACTGAAAGAAGATTTGGCTCCGGCGTCAGGTGCAGGGGAGTGTGCAGCTCCTAAATTATTACAATACGCTTTCAATCATGATCTTCAACCCGTCGCAATGGCGGAATTTTGGTGGGGACGATCACCGACATCTGAGATCAGAAAACACGGCCATTATTATCCTGCGTGCAATAGAAAATGTAAACCCATTCTTGCACATATGCTCAAAGGAATAGAGATGGATGAAAATCCAATGCTGAACAATCCTGCAGAAGGAAAGGATTTACCTATAATTATGGAAGACAAATACCTTTTGGTGGTCAATAAACCTTCAGAATTTCTATCCGTACCGGGCAAAAAAATTGTTGATTCTGTATACAACAGGATGCGCCTTAAATATCCAAAAGCTACCGGACCTTTGATTGTACATCGATTGGATATGTCTACTTCAGGTCTCATGCTTATTGCCAAAACCAAAGAAATTCATCAGCACTTGCAGAATCAGTTTATCAAAAGAAAGATTTATAAAAGATATGTGGCAGTTTTGGAAGGAATCGTCACCAAAGATACAGGTGAGATAGCACTGCCGCTCAGGGTTGATCTTGATGACCGCCCGAGACAGCTGATTTGTTTTCAGCATGGTAAACCTGCGCTCACCAGATGGAAGGTTATAGAACGAAAAGAAAATCTCACAAGAGTTCATTTTTTTCCTGTCACCGGGCGCACACATCAATTGAGAGTACACGCTTCACACGCAGAAGGACTTGGGATACCTATTAAAGGAGATGATCTGTATGGCACACGTTCAGACAGATTATATTTACATGCTGAACGACTGGAATTTATCCACCCTGTAAGCAGAGAAATATTAACAGTAGAGTGTAAAGCTGAGTTTTAATCAAAAATTCTACTTTCTACTTTTTTTTGCGCTTGGATTAAAATTCAGACAAAGTTGAATCCAGAAATTCAGGCCCTTTAGTGATTCGATCCCTTCTTCACAAACATAAATATATCCTCTCATTGGTTTTCCTGTAAAATTCATGGGAAGTACAAATGGCAATTCGATCGCTTTTATGGCTTCAGCCTCGCTGATTCTGGACAACAGAAGACTTTCTTGAGTACTTCTATCGATATGAGTACCGCAACACATTTTATTATCCACTAGAAAGCAGACACCACTGAACATTTTTTTTTCAAGGAACGGAACGTTTAACCTGAAAAAGACTTCTCTGATCCTTTGTGCCAGCATCTCGTCATATGCCATGATGAATGGTTTTTTAATGTAAATTTAAAATAAATATATGAGCAGTAAAATTCATTTTATAATCTTAATGTGCTGAAATAATTTAAATAAAGGTAATATATCCGTTAAAACCCTTGCAAATATATTTTAAAAATCATGGAATACACTTATTTATATATTAAATTTTATTCTTATGTTTGTGGTTCAAAAATTGTATAATAATGAAGACCCCAATTTTTTCTTTTCTTTTCTTATTTATTGGCTTCCAAAGCGATGCACAAGCTATCATGGTACTCAAATCATCCGGTAAGGTTGTCATCGGCGATACCACACAGATCAGCACTCCCGGCAGCTATAATCTTTATGTTCAGAATGGTATACTGACCGAAAGAGTTAAAGTATCCCTTAAGACTACTGCTGAATGGTCGGATGATGCCTTTACAAGCACACCATCTATGCAAAAAGTGGCTGAATCTATAGAACAAAATCAACATCTGGTGGAAATGCCTTCTGCTGTTCAACTGGTAAAAGAAGGGTACGAACTTAAAGAAATGGACGCAAGACTTTTGCAACAGATAGAGTGGCTCTGGCAGCATATGATACGTATAGAAGCTGAAAATAAAGCACTGAAAGAAGAAGTAAACCAACTGAAAACGGGGAAATCATCTGATAAAAAGTAAGCCATGGCGACTAAAATAACCTTTATTGTCGTCATTGCTTTTTGGCAATGTATTTATCTAACCGCTCAACCAGATACGTTGATTCTAGGGTATGGAGGTTACTCACGGATTACTGTTTCTGCTAGTAGTAATGTCGGCCCAGGCAATCCTGAAAATACAATGAATCAGGATGGATTCCTCCCCAATGACAATGCAGCTTCCAGATTTCTGTCACAGGCTACTTTGGGATATAGTTATACAGATATCAATTCAGTCACTGAGACAGGTATTGAAGCGTGGATAGAAAACCAACTAGGTATCCCCAGATCATTTACGCTCGAAAGCAAGATTCGGCAGTACCATAAAATGGTCAAAGATTCCACCAATACGCCAACTGCAGGTGCCGGAAACAGATTATGGGATTATGCCTGGTGGCAGTACCTCATGACTTCACCCGATGATCTGAGACAAAGAGTAGCGCTGGCACTGAGTGAGATGCTCGTCATTTCAGAAAACTCTGCTTTCAATAATAACGCTTATGCTATGGGTGTCTATTATGACAAATTATTAAACCACTCTTTTGGCAATTATCGCAATCTGATGAGAGATGTGACTTACAATCCATCTATGGGTATTTATCTCACCTATCTTAATAATCCAAAGGCCAACCTTGTTCTTAATCAATTTCCGGACGAAAACTATTCGCGAGAACTAATGCAGTTGTTCACCATAGGAACAGTCATGTTAAATAATGATGGAAGTATCATGCTTGACAACAATGGTTTGCCGGTTCCCTCATATGATAACGAAGATATTATAGAGTTCTCAAAGATATTTACCGGCCTTACCTGGGCAGATAGAACACTATGGAACAGAGGCGCACTCAATGATACCAGTTATATTGCTGATATGGTCATGTGGAATACTTGGCATGAACCGGGCGTAAAAAATCTGTTGAATGGTTTTGTAGTACCCAATAGAAACCCGGTAGATGGCATAGCAGATATCAACGATGCTCTGGACAATCTATTTAACCATCAAAATACGCCTCCTTTTGTATGTCGTTTTCTCATCCAAAGACTGGTAACATCCAACCCAAGTCCGGCATTTATAAATAGAGTTGCCAATGTATTTATCAATAACGGGCAAGGTGTCCGTGGTGATCTAGCTGCTGTCGTAAAAGCCATTTTACTGGATCCTGAAGCTAAAAGTTGCGATTCAGGCGAAAATGTTGAATTTGGTATGCTTCGGGAGCCATTCATTAGATACGTTCAGATCAATAAAGCATTCAATGCTTCCACATTGAGTGGCAATTATCGCAATGATATGAG
>Ga0105047_10012613_pt1 | contig 13588 bp, 8 predicted proteins | sample MAT04_FD_78384 | JGI IMG/M metagenome (GOLD analysis project Ga0105047, IMG submission 78384) | Freshwater microbial communities from Lake Fryxell liftoff mats and glacier meltwater in Antarctica - MAT-04 (megahit assembly) | ecosystem: Environmental > Aquatic > Freshwater > Ice > Liftoff...
CGCAGCACGCATCGTGACGGCGAGTGTGGTGGATGTCGCGCTGGATCGGGCGGTCGAAAGCCCGGAAGCCGGCTTCGCGCTGGATAACATCCTGAACGCACAATTCACGGCCGACGAGGTCGATCTCATGGTGCGGTTGGCGTCCTACGGGAGCCGTGCGACGCTGAATGGTGCGAATGGCGTAACGGAGCGGCTGGTGCAGCGTGGGTACTTGCGCATCCTGTGCGGCAACGACGTGGCGTTTCGTATCGGCTACTGGCCGGTATGGCTACGTGCACACCGGCATGCTGTGGGCGACAGTGCAACGCCGAACGAAGTGGCCGCTGCAGTCGTCGCCCCGCCGCTTTTCACGCGCATGCCATCAGACCTGCCAGCGGGAGGTCAAGTCGATGGCCCGTTGACACTCGTGGTGGACGAAAATCGCGGGCGCACTTTCCAAGGCGAGCAAGAACTTCGCCTGGCCCCGAAGGAGTTTTCGGTGCTGTGCTGCTTGGCCCAGCGTACCGGCTCCGTGGTCACCAAAGATGATTTGGCCGAGTGTGCATGGCCAGATGATAACGCCGAGGCAGTCAGCGATGAGGCAATTCACCAGACTGTGGCCCGACTACGCCATAAGTTGGAAAAGCTTCCACACGGCAACGTCTACCTGGAGACAAGGGTCGGCGCCGGCTATATCTTGCATCATGCACGCTATGTCGAGGCCGGGCGCCGCTGATGCCAAGAGTGGGTGGCGCGGCCTGGTTCACCCCGGCCGGCGGCGCAACGGTGGGCGGCGCCTGGCCGTGCGCATGCGGCGCACGCAACGGAGGGGTGTCATGTTCGAATTGAATTTCCCCAATCCAGTGACAAACGCGGTCGATTTGTTTGATCGGACTTTTGAACTCCACGAAGTCAGCCGCGCGCTGGCGTCGTCGGCGCGCCGTCCCGTGATCATCCTCGGCGAACGCAAGGTTGGCAAGACCTCGCTGCTCAAGGGGATCGAGGCGGCGGCGCAGACGCCGCACACGCTGGTTTGCCGGCTAGCGGAGGTTTACACGCAAGTGGAGCTGGCGGTGGAGATTCTGGACCGGTTGTGGGCCTCGGCTGGGCGTCCCTTGCGCACGGCGCCGTTGCGCGACGCCGATGGGAAGCCGCAGCCGATCACGACGGGTGCGTTTGTGGCGCTCGCCACGACCTTGGTCGACGACGCCACCCGGCGCATTGGCGATGGCGCAGAAGTACGGTTTGTCTGGATGCTTGACGACATGGACGGGCTGCTACGCAAAGCCGAAGGCGAACGCGGCGCCAGCCGAATTCTGGTCTTTTTGCTTCACCTTGTGGAGCAAACCGCACTACCCTTTCATTTCGTTTTTACCATGACCCATATCTCACCGTCGCTCCTGGGGTCCTACGCCAGTTCGTTGGTCAAGACGGCGACGCTTCTTCCGCTGCGCCTTTGGTCTAGCGACGAAATGGATGCGTTTCTGGACTGGCTTATGCCGGCGCCGGTCGTGTTTACGGCGGACGCCAGAGAGGTGCTGTTTGTGGCTAGCGGCGGTCACCCCTATTTCACGAAGGCTGTGCTGTTTTGGCTCTTTCAGCAACTCACGGCCGCAGGGGGCTGGGGTAGCAAGCGCAGCGAACTTACGGTCACTGCGGCTGATGTGGAACGTGCGGCGGCCGCCGCCGCCGCGTCGTACGAGATCGACTTGACGCTGGGGAACCTTTTGGTGGCGGGCGCGACCACCGACGCCGGCGCACAATTGGAAGCCCGTTTCTCCAACCGCATCGGGCTGATTGACCGGTGGTTGCTAAACAGAGTGATTCGGTGATCGACACACCTTTTCCCCTATTGAAATTGCCATTTGGCCAGATTGACGCGATCTGCGCCTTGCTCACGACAAACCCCGCCTGGTTGACCAATCTAGCGGCGGTGCTTACGCACCGTGCCGGTGGTCCGCCGATCTTTGTCTATTTGAATGAACCGGTCGGTCAGGTGCGCGGTTGTGCGCAAATTCACATCGCCGACCTGTGTGACAACGACGATTTGGCCGCGTATGATGGCCCAAGGGTCGGCTTTGCCGCCATCGATCTTTTGCGCCCCGATCTTGCCACCAAAGGCCCCACCTTTTATGCGCTTGATCATATCTTCCGCCAGCAGGGGCGCACAGCGGAACTGCGTGCGGCATGGCGCACCCTTGGATGCTTTTTGTTTGATCGCTGGCGTGAGGGTGTGTGGCGGTTGCAACCCAAACAGCAGGAGCGCGCGGTCGCTCACATTCACCGCCTCATCGCGCCGTCGATCTTGGCGCAGGCGCCCCGGCGCGATCTGCTGGCACTGCTGCCCGATGCCGACCTCGAAGCGTACATAGCCGACGGTCGCTGCCGTCTCGTCTACCGTTGCCTACCCGATACGTTGTCCGTCACTGCCGTGTCCCATCTGGTGGAGGAGTTTACGCAGCCAAACTATCTCGGTGCGGGACAAGCGCTGCTTGCGCTGGAGGAGCTGTGTTGCCTGCGCGACGACGTTTTACCTGACGACCAGCGTTTTCAAGAACTGCGCACAATTTTGCGGCGCAGCGGGCTTGGCGCCGAGCTCGCGGCGACCATCGCCGGGTTGTCGAAGGAGTGCGCGGCGCGCGTGGAGGCCGATCCCACGCGTGCACCGTTCTGGCGCCAGCTCCACTATATGCTGGCTGTAGAAAGCCAGTTGGGGCAGATCGACGTGGAGGATCTGATCGGTGTCTTTCTGCCGCACGATGATCTTGGCGAGCAGCGCGAAGATGGCCGTCAGCAGTGGACCTTGCTTTACCGCTGTCTCCACGAAGCTGTGGGGCTGGACGACGATGGCCCGCGCGTGCTCTCCCTGTTGCCGCTGCGTGGCATCGCGCAATGGCCGGATCTGCACGGTCAAGTATTGGTCTCGCTGTTGCCGCTGCGTTCGCTCCTGCTCATGCCGCAGGTGCAGCAGTGGCACGACCTGGGTCCCGTGTTGCGCAACGCTGGTAAGGTGGAGCAATTGGCGCGCAGCGGATGGTTGCTTGCGCGTGACTTGTTGGCGCAACTGCCCAGCGAGCCAGCCCAGCGCACGGCGCAACTTGCTGACTTGGAGCGCACGATCTACAAATCGTGCACATTGTTGAGCGTGGAAGATCCCTGGCGGCGGCGCAACAGTGGCTACGGCCTCATGCTGCACGCGGTCTACACGACGTTGGTCGAAGCCGTCGATCTACAGGCAGAGATGGCGGCGCCGCCCGCCCGCTCTTTTTATCTAGCGATGAGCGCGTGGTACCGCTCGGCGTTGTTGACCGACGCCGATGAGATCGAAGCAGGGTTGCATACCCTGGTTGAACAGCTTCGTTGGTTTGAACAGGAGAGCGGCTCCATCGATGTGTCTGCAGCGGTGCGCAACCAGGCGCAGCGCATGCTTCAAATTGGCGAGGCGCTGCGCACCATGCTCAGCGGCAGTGGGCAGCCCGAAAGCGTCCGTCTGGCCTATGCCGAGGCATTCAAGGTGGCGCAGAGCAATATCCCGCAGGTGGTGCGCGAAGGAGCGTCGATGACCGTCGACGTGTTGGCGCCGTCTGTGTTGTTTCGCAGCGAGTTTCATCGCTACATCGCCATCACCGCCGATATCCAGCAGACACAAACCAGCCAGGTGCCCATCGAAGACAAAGTCGCCCGACTGCGCGCCCAGGTGCGCCAACTGTACAGCGCGCAGCGAACGCTTTTCGCCGTGTACCACGGCCAACGGGTGCTCGATTTGCTCTACACACGCGCCATCGAGCAGACCGCAGCGCTGCTCGAGCGACTGCAAGGGCGTGCGCTCGTCGATGTTGAGCTGGTGACGGAGTCGGTCGCGCAACATGAGGAGAATATGCTGACCGTAGTCGTCAAAAACAGCGGCCGTGTTGATGCGCACGACGTGGAAATCGAACTATTAACCCACGCGCGCTTTCGGCTTTTGGAAACGGACAGCACCAAGCGACTGGCGTTCTTACCGGCCTACACGACGGAACGCGTGCAGTTTCGCATTGTGCCGTTAGTCAGCGACGATTTGCCCGTGCGGCTGCGCACGCGTTATGACGGTGGCGCCGCGCCGGCAGAACCGAGCCAGACGGAAGCCCTGGTGCATGTCCACAGCCTGGATCGCGGCCCCTTTCGCCCCAAGTCCAACCCCTACGTCTATGGAACGCCCCTTCAAGATTACCGGTTGTTCTATGGTCGTCGCCACGAAATCGCCACCCTGTTGGAGCACCTGGCCAGCGGGCGTCCACAGCATTTTCTGCTGCGCGGCGCGCGGCGCTCCGGCAAGACCTCGATGTTGTATATGCTGAAGGCGATTCTAGAAGATCGCAGCACCGGTAGTGGCACCATGTCTGCGCAGATTGGGGTGCGCGCGTCGTTCGATGTGCCGGAAGCCTGGAACGCCAGCCTGGATGCCGTTCAACCGGTGCTGATGGACATGCAGGGCATCGACCGCATGGGCGAACGGCTGACATCCACCGAGTTCTACCGTGCGATGCTGGATGCACTGGCGTGCGCCGCGCTGGAAACGGCGGAGAGCACGATCTTGCGCGGCGCAGCCTTCATCCGTACCGCCGAGTTTGAACAGGTGTTGCTGACCCTGCGCCGTGCCCGGCCTGGGTTGCGCTTTCTCTTCCTGCTCGACGAGTTTGATGTGGTCGACCTGATTGTCGACAAAGCGTTTTACGGCCAACTGCGCCACATTATTACGACCGTGCCTGGCGTGACGTGGATCATCGTCAGTGCGCTGGGGTTATATAAAGACGTGCATGAGTACGAGTCGCCGCTGTTCAATGTGTTCAAGATCGTGGACCTCGATCGGCTAGAAGCTGATCCGGCCCGACGGCTCGTGCTGGACCCGTGGCAGCGCCGCGGCAGTTATCCGGTGGGCGTAGACGACACGCCCACGCTGTACTTCACCGACGATTCGATCGAAGCCATTCTGTATGAAACGGGCTGCTATCCCTACTTCATCCAACTGCTGTGCAGTGCTACCGTGGAACAGGTGAACCGGGCGCGCACAAACTATGTGCTGCATGCGACGGTCTATACGCTGATCGAGAAGCTCATTGCGCCGGGCAGCGAAGCCTTCGAACATTTCGAGTATCTATGGGTGCATGCCGGTAGCGTCGGCCAGGCGATCTTGTTGACGCTGCTGGGCAGCGTGGAACCGCCGACACAGAAGGAACTGCGCGCCGCCGTGCTGACGCAACTGGAGGAGCGCTGCAACCGGCGTTCGTCGCACTGGGCCACGAGTTATGCCGACAGCCTGCGCCGCCTGCAGCGCGTGGAGGCGGTTCGCCTTGAAACGAACAATCGCTATCGGTTTGGCATCCCGTTGTTTCGGCGGCTGTTGGCGCGGCGCAGCGAGCGCGAAGAATTGTGGGAGACGATGATCCATGTGCTGTGTGTGGAACCCGATGCCTAGCGGCCTCACGTGCGTTGCGCCTCAGAAAGTGTGCTATGTATGAACACGCCGCTGCTGCTTGCGGGTCAACTGGTTTCCGCCAGTGTCGCGCTGCCCGTGTTGTTCTGGCTGATCGTGCTGTTGCTTGGCGGCAGCGCGGCCGCCGGCTTTTTGGCCGCCTATTGGGGCGACGTAGGGCGCCGGCACACTGTGCAGAGCGAGCGAATACAGACGTTTGTCATGCGCAGCGTGCTGGGCTGCGCGGTAGCCGCTGCCCTCGGCATGATTTGGGCGGCGGTCGTCTATCTGGCGTCATGTAGCGGTGCCCCGCCCATCGTCTTGGATGCGCTGATCTGGAATGGGCCATTGCTGCCGCCCGCGATGCCGCCGCTGGCGCTCACGCTGTACGTCGATCCCTTGGCCGCCTTTTTTGTCGTGATCGAGGGCATGGTGGCGTTGGGGGTTGCCCTCTATTCGTTTGGCTGGCTGGCGGAAAACGCACAGCGCGCCGGTGTCGCTGCCGGCTTCAACCTCTTTGTGCTGGCCACCGTGAGCGTATTGGTCGTCGACAACGGCTTCTGGCTGCTGCTGTTGCTAGAAGCCACGACGCTGGCGTTCGCCTATCTAATGCTCTACCAGGGCAAGCATCCCTCCCTGACCGGCGCGAAACGCACCGCGCTGCGCACCTACCTGGTCGTCAGCCACGTCAGCATCGTCTGTTTGACAGTGGCGGTGGTGCTGATAGGGTTGTACGCGCCGGGCGGGCCGACGCTCAACCTGCGCGCGTTTCGGCTGCCCGGGGCAGCGATGCCGGCTGCAATCGCTGACATCGCCTTTGTGTTGACCTTGATCGGGCTGGGCATCCGCGCCGGCTTGACGCCTTTCCATTTTTGGGTGCCAATCGCCCATCCGCAGTCGCCCACCACGACCCATGCTTTCTCGCTAGGCGCCTCGATCAAGATCTCGATCTACCTGATGATCCGGTTTTTCTTCCAATATCTGCACGCGGCGCCCTGGTGGTGGGGCGCCCTCTTGTTGCTGCTGGGCGGGGTGACGGCGTTGGTGAATGTTTTCTACGCCTTGCTCTGGCCGGATTTGAAGAGATCGCTTGCGTCGCACAGCGTCGAGAACATGGGCATCATCACGGCTGGCTTGGGATTGGGGCTTCTGTTTGCCAATCAGGAGCTGATGGCGCCGGCCACGGCGGCGCCTGGGGCAGCAGCCGTGGTGGGTCTGGCCCTCTGCGCCGCGCTCTATCACACCTTCAACCATGCCTTGTTCAAAAGCCTGCTCTATCTCGGCACCGGCGCCATCGAGAACCGCACCGGTTCGGTCGTGATGGATCGCCTTGGCGGCCTTATGTTGCGCTATCGGTGGACCAGCACGACGTTCCTGGTCGGCGCCGTGGCGATTGCCGGCTTTCCGCCTTTCAATGGGTTTGTGAGCGAATGGTTGACCATCCAGGCGTTATTTGCCTCCACCAGTGTGCAGCTCAGTGACCTCGTGGGCGGCTTGAAGATGAGCGTGATGCTGGTGATGCTGGTGGTGACGCCGGCGCTGATCTTGCTGGCCGTGGCATTTGCCTTGACGGCGTTGGCCTTTGTAAAAATCGCCGGGGAAACGCTGCTCGGCCTGCCGCGCGACTTGTCCATCCGGCGTTCATCCCGGCGGCAGGACGTGCCGTGGTCGATGCGTCTGGTGATGGTGGCGTTTGCCGCCGGCTGCCTGGTGCTTGGGCTGGCGCCGGGACTGCTCGTCCCGTGGTTGACCGCCGCGGTGCGCGGCATCGGCCGCGACTCCCACGCGCTGACGGCGTCGCCGTGGGGGCTTGCTGTGGAGACGCAGGTGAAGGGCGTGTCCTTTTTCGCCGTCTACTCGATCGTGCCGTTGTTGCTCTTGACCGGGTTGGTCGTGCTGGCATTCGTCGCCGTACGCGCGCAACACACGCGTGCGCGCCCGTCGCGCGGCCCGATCTGGGCCGGCGGTGAGCGCTACGCACGGGCGTCGATGCAGTACACCGGCAGCGCGTTTTCAGCGTTGATTTGGCAGCCACAGGCGCGCGCCGTGCCGACACTTCCCACCACGCCCTTGCCGAGTGACCTGCAGCCGGCTGCCGGTCATCACGTGACGGAGTGGTTCAGCCAGCTTACCAACCGCATCATCGGTGGGCTGCTGGCGGTGTCCACGTCGATCGGCAATCAACTCCAGGGCGGAGATATCCGGCGCTATCTCGCCTACATCTTTCTGGTCTTCGTGATCATATTGCTGGCGTTTTTGTTGCGGCAAGGCGGTGTGTGATGGCTGACCCTGGGTGGCTCCCAATTTTTCAAGTGTGGCTACCGCTCTTGCTGTTGCAGATGCTATTATATGCGGCGCTGGCGCCGGCTGTCGTTGGGTTGGTGCGCTGGTTTACCGCACGCTTGCAGGCGCGGCGCGGCGCGTCGATGCTGCAGCCCTATCGGGACCTGGCCAAGCTCCTGCGCAAGCCATCAAATCTTCCGCGCATCACCACCTGGTTCTTTTCGTTTGCGCCCGGCGCGATCTTTGCCTGCTACCTGGTCATGGGTATTTTCTTGCCCACGGTCTATCTTCCGGCGACTGCGCAAGCTCCGGCACTACAGCCGCCGCTGGCGAACTGGTTCGGCCTTGACCTGATCTTCCTGATCTATCTGCTCGGCCTGGCACGCTTTATGGAGACGCTGGGCTCGTTCGACGCCGCCGCGCAATTTGGCAGCATGAGCGGCAGCCGCCAACTCTATCTGCACGTATTGGGTGAGCCGGCGCTGCTGGCCGTGACCTACGCGCTGGTGCAGATGAGCCATACCAGCAACATCGCTGGCATTCTGCTACGCGACCCAGGGCTGGAGTGGGTTACGGCGCTGGCCAACCCGGCGCTGATTCTGATCCTGCTGGCGCTGGGCGCGATTGTGCTGGCCGAGAGTGGCCGTCTGCCCTTCGATAACCCGGGCGGACACCTGGAACTGACGATGATCGAGCAAGGCACTCATCTGGAATACAGCGGTCGCGTGCTGGCGTTGGTGGAATGGGCCAACGCCATGAAGCTGACCTTCTTTCTGGCGTTGTTGGCTGGGCTGGCATTGCCGGGCACGCTGACCGCAACGCCGGCGCTTGGCGCGCTGGGTGTCGCCCTGCTCTGGTTTGTGGCCAAGCTGGTGGTGCTGGTCTTTCTGTTGTCGCTCTGGGAAGTGTCGCAAACCAAGCTGCGTCTGCGCTCGGTGGCCTACCCACTCGTGGGCGCCTTGGTGCTGGCGCTGGTTGCTGTGGTGTTGCTCGTTTCGGCTGCTCGCTCATAAGTGTTGGGGAGGCGCCCATGCTTCAAATCATCCATGACTTGAGTCCGCTCATCAATAGCCTAAATACGCTCTTGGTGTTTGCGATTCTCTTCTTTGCCATGCTGATTTCGACGACGTCGACGATTCAGCGCATGGTCTCCTACTACCGCCTGCAGGCGGTAGGTCTGGCGGTGATTGTCGTGTTGACCGTGGCCACGGCGCCACCCTTTAACGGCGCCCTGGCCTCGATTGCCGCGCTGCCGATCATGATGGCGTTCCTCGTGCCGCCGCTGCTGGCGCGCGCAACGATTGTTGCACCGGCGGCACGCACAACGGCGCCGTCCAGGCGTGTGCGCGCCGTCCTGCGCGATCTGTCGGGTGCAGAACGCAGTGCGCAGCGCGTGTGGCTGCAATACGGCCGCTCGCGGCTTCTGCCGACGATGACGGTGGCGGTGGATCTGCTGCTGACTATCTTCGGATTTGTCGTCGCCTATCAGCTCATTACACGTACACCCTCCGCGGTTCAATCGCATTTTACCAAGAACTCGCCAGAGATCAACAGCCTGGCCGTGGGTCTGTCGATGCTGCTGATCGGCATCTTCACCATGATCAATCGTCGCGACATTATTTCGCAGATTATTGGGCTGCTGGTGATGGAGCACGGACTGTTTCTCGTAGTGGTCAAGGTGATCGTCCAGCCGGCATTGACCGTCGCCTTTGTCGGCAGCCTCTTTTTCTATGTATTGATCACGTTGCTGATTCTGGTGTGGCTGCTGCCGGAACTGCACCGTGTCTCGCACAGCATCGACCTCGACGATCAGTGCGAGTTGAAAGGGTGAATCCCATGCCGATCTCTGCAGAACAGGCCGTGTTGGGTGTGGTGTTGGCGCCGCTGGTCGCCATGGCTTGTGCGCTGTTGCTGGCATGGCCGCTGACGCGTCGCAACCTGCATCTGTCTGACCCTGCGGCCGAGCGCTTGCGCACGGTTGTCACGATTACGGCATCAGTTGTTTCCCTGCTGCTAACGCTCGGTCTGATGGGTTTGATTGAAGGCCGTACCGACCCCATCGAGATCGAGGTGCTGGGCACAACGTGGCTTTATCTCGACGCGCTCAGTGTCTTTTTCCTGCTGCTGGTCAACCTGATCGTGCTGGTGGCGTCCTTCTATGCCAGCCATTATCTGGCGACCAGAAAAGCCGCGCATCTGCCGGCACACCCTACCCTGTTTCACGCGCTTTTTAACTTTTTTCATCTGACCATGGTGCTGGTGCTAATCGTCAGCAGCCCGGTCTACCTATGGATCGCGGTTGAATTGACGACGATCGCCTCCACGATTCTCGTCGGTTTCCGGCAGGATCGCCGGGCGTTGGAGGCGGCCTGGAAGTACATCGTTGTCACTTCGACGGGCATCATATTTGCACTCGTCGGCACGCTGTTGCTGGCGATGGCCGTCCCCCCAGGCGACGAGATGAACTGGACGACGCTCATGGCCGACGCCCCCGCCTTGGACGCCGGTCTCGTGCAGCTTTCGTTTCTGTTTGTCTTGGTGGGCTACGGCACCAAGGCTGGGTTTGCTCCCATGCACACCTGGCTACCCGACCTTCACGGTGAGGCGCCTTATCCGATCAGCGCGTTGTTGTCGGGGGTGCTGCTGAAATGCGCGCTTTATGCCATTCTGCGCTTCATGATCATCACGAACGCCACCCTTGGCGGGAATGACTTCACGTCCGGCGCGCTGCTGATTTGCGGCTTGTTCTCCTTGGTGCTGGCGGTGCCGTTGATCCTCAAGGAGAACTCCTTCAAGCGTGTGTTAGCCTATCATAGTCTCGAGCACATGGGCATTATCGCCTTTGGCCTGGGGGTAGGCACGAGCCTGGCGCTGTTCGCCGCCCTGCTCCATGCGCTCAATCACGCCGTCACCAAGGCGCTCATGTTTCTCACCTACGGTGTCGTGCAGGGTGGTTACCAGCAGGCTGGGATGGCAGAGCGCGGTAACCCGGTGGGCGTGCTGCGTGCGATGCCGATTAGTGGGATCTTGCTGGCGTTGGGCGGCCTGGCGCTGGTGGGATCGCCCCCCTTCAATATCTTCCTCAGCGAGTTTATGATCTTGTGGGCATCGCTCACGCGGGCGAGCGCGGCAGCGGCGTCGTCACCCGATGTGGTCATCGAGTCGGCGTTTGTGGTTGCAATCGTCCTCTTTCTCCTGTCGCTGGCCTTGATTTTCGGCGGTCTGATGCGTCACCTGGGCCGCCTCCTGATTGACACCCCGCCGCAGGGCGTGCGCCACCCCACGGTGGCCCAGGTTGTGCCGCTGGTTATGCTGCTGGCGGTGGTGATTGTGTTCGGCGTGACCGTGCCCAGTTTTGCCCTCTTCGATCTGTCAAAGCTACTCGATGCCAGTGTGAAGGTGATCCAATGCCTGACGCCCACGTGTCTACCCTGACGACCCCGCCGCCGGCGGCGGCAACGGCGACGGTGGCCTTGACCGATCAGCTTCAGCGCTGGCTGGCGGAAGCCGGAAGCATGCTCCAGCCTCCCGCCCCCAACCAACTGTATGCGCGCGTCGACGACCCGGCCAGCTTGTTGGCGCTGGCCGCCCATCTGCGCGCCGCGCAATGCTTTCTCGTGACGGTCGTGGCCAACGACGAACGCGAACTGGAGGACGGTTGGTTCAAGATCTATTATTTGTTTTCCTGTGCCGACGTCGATCTCTTTATGCTCGTCGAGCACCGGCTGGCGCACGCGTCAGAACGCTACCCGTCACTGTATGCCGTTTTTCCAGCCGTGGATCCCTTTGAACGCGAGATGGTCGATCTCTTTGGGTTGCGGCCGGAGGGTGAGCGCAGCGCACAGGTGCCCAGCGGCGGCTGGCTGCATGCCGCGTACCCGCCCGCGCTGCACCCGCTGCGCCGGGACCGCACCACGGCCTATCTCAAGCAGCAGGTGCAGGCGTATTACGTCAAGCCTGCCCGCTCCAGGCCGGTGCCAGCCAATGCGCCGTTGCCCGCAGGGTTTATGCGCCTCGTCGCCGGCCCGATTCATGCTGGCATTATCGAACCCGGTCGCTTTGTCTTTCGCACCGCCGGCGAAGTCATCGACGACCTGGAGCTTGAGCTCGGCTACACCCACCGCGGCATCGAGCGGCTATTCCAGGCGCGCATGACGCTTGCCAACGGCTGGCAGTTGGCCGAACAGGTCTCCGGTGACACCAGTTTTGGGCACAGCCTGGGCTATTGTCTGGCGGCTGAGGCATTGGCCGGCGTCGAAGTCAGCCAGCCGGCACAGGTGCTGCGTGGCCTGTGCTTGGAACTGGAACGGCTGCACAACCATGTCGGCGACACGGCGCAGTTGGCGCACGATGTGGCGCAGGAACTGCTTGCGTCGGAACTGGCCGTGGTGCGCGAACAACTGCTGCGTCTTAACGCGGCGCTGTGTGGTCACCGCTATCTGCGCGGGGTGAACCGGCCAGGCGGTGTCGTGCTGCCGGCGCCGTTTGACGCCGTGAGCACCGGCGTCGTGGTGCAGCGCTGTGTGCGGCGCTATGCGGATCTGGCCGATGCGCTGGCGGCCAACGGCGCCTTCCGCGAGCGGACGAAGGCGGTTGGCTGGTTGTCGCGCCCAGAGGCATTGGCGTTGGGCGTCACCGGGCTGCCGGCGCGCGCGGCGGGGCTTGCGCGCGATTTCCGCTACCTGCACCCAAACGGCATCTACCGCGCCGGGTGGATACAGGCCGGGCTGCAAGCCGCCACCGCCGGGGTTGCGCCGGACGACAGGGTGGAAGCACGGCAAGGCGATGTCTTTGCGCGTTTCTGGCAGCGCAAGCTGGAGGTAGACGCATCGGCGCAGCTTGTGGGCACGCTGCTTGACCACTGGTTGGCGGACGAGCCGCTGCGTGGCGCGGACGGTGGGCCGGTCGATCTACTGCGGCCGGTGCGTTTCGACCCGGCGCGCAACTTCACCTTTGCGCTGGGTTATTGTGAGGGTTGGCGCGGCGACATCGTCTATTGGCTGATGCAAGATAAACTGGGCCGCATCTTCCGCTGCAAAGTGCGCGATCCGTCGTTGCTCAACTGGCCAGCGCTGCGCCAATCGCTGCTGCCGCGGCTGAAGGACGGTCGCCGGCACGAGACGATTCTGGCTGACTTCCCGGTGGTGAACAAGAGCTTCAATCTCTCGTATGCAGGGCATGATTTATGACGGACGTCGTGCCACGATCGCGTAATCTTTGGATTTGACGGGAGGAATCGTGTAATGGGCAGCAAGTACTCGTTCATCCGGTTGACGATTGGGCGGCTGTATACGTTGTGGGGACGCGGTCTGCATACCGAAGCACCGCCGGTGCGCGCCAAGGCCCAGTCGCTTTTTCTGCGCCATGTGGACGGTGGCTCCAGCAACATCTGCGAACAGGAACTGGTGGCATTGGAGAGCCCCATCTACGATCTGCCCGCTTACGGCATTCACTTTGTGGCATCGCCGCGCCACGCCGACCTATTGGTGGTTACCGGGCCGCTGACCTGGAACATGTTGGATCCCTTGAGCGCGGCGTTTGCCGTGATGCCCGATCCGAAACGCATCGTGGCGATTGGCCCGTTTCTGGGAGTCCCCATCGGCGACGCCGGCGATAATCTGCTCGCGGCTGGACGCCCGACCGGCGCCGGTCGCCCAAAAACAACGGCCACCAGCGATCTGGTGGCCGTGTTTGAAGACTCATATGCGACGCTGCCGCTGCCGCCACTGCTTGCAGATACTTGTGTTGCTGTGCTTGCGGACGACCCACCCACACCCCAAGCGCTGCTGCAAGCCCTGCTTGAGCTCGGGGATCCTACGTGATTGGCTTGCTGCGCAGGCGAGAAACCGTTTCGAGGTTGGCGCGCTGGCAGCG
>Ga0105047_10012614_pt1 | contig 13587 bp, 12 predicted proteins | sample MAT04_FD_78384 | JGI IMG/M metagenome (GOLD analysis project Ga0105047, IMG submission 78384) | Freshwater microbial communities from Lake Fryxell liftoff mats and glacier meltwater in Antarctica - MAT-04 (megahit assembly) | ecosystem: Environmental > Aquatic > Freshwater > Ice > Liftoff...
CCAGCCCAAACAACGACAGCTTCCACTCCGCCGCGTTAATCCGCGGCGGTCCAAATGCGTCCAGCACCGGCCACTTCATCGTCCGCGACTGTCCCGGCGGCACGCGGTTCGCCCGCTCTGTATCCGGCGAAATAATCACGCCCTCCGGCGCCGCAAACTTCTCTTTTTCTTCTGTTCCAAACACTAATTCACCGCGTTCCCATCGGCGTCCAGCAACTGGACCTCACCCAGATTCAATTCACGAATCCCTTTTTCAATCTGCGCGCGATCCCCGACTACTACGTAGATCATTTTCTCCGGCCGCAGGATTCGTTCCCCGATAGCATTTACATCGGAGTTCTTCAAAGCGTTCACTTTCTGCGCGTACGTCGTGAAATAATCCTCCGCCAAACCGAACTTCGTAATCGCCAGCATATCGGACAACACTCCGCCTTTCGTCTCCCGCTCACCCACCATCGAGCGCGTCAACGATTCCTGCATCTTCGCCGTCTCTTCATCCGTCACCGGCCTCGTCCGCAACACATCGCGGAACTCCTTCACCATCTCGGCCATCGATTCCTTTGTCTTATCGCTCTGCACCGGCGCAAACGCCAGGAACGGCCGCTGCCCGCGCGCACCAACCAAATACGTGCCCACCCCATAACTCCAATGCTTGTCCTCGCGCAAATTCATGTTCAATCGCGATACGAACGATCCCCCCAGCACTTGGTTAAACACGTCAATCGCCGGCTCATCCGGATTCGCCCGCGGCGGCGCAACCTGTCCCGCCATAATCACCGACTGAATCGCCCCGGGGCGATCGATTAGATACACCGAAATCTTGTCCCGCTGCGGAACCTCCGGAAGCACCTTCTTCGGCACTTCTCCGGTCTTCCAATCGCCGAACAATTTCTCCAGTTTCGGCTTGATCTCATCCAACGTCGTGTCTCCAACGATATGAAGCGTCGCGTTGTTCGGCTTGTACCAGGAGTTGTAGAACGCCGCTACCGACTCGCGTGTAATCGTCGCCAGGCTCGCCTCCGTGCCGCTCCCCGTAAACGGATTTCCGTACGGATGATTCTTGCCATAAATCAACACCGGCAGAATCCGTTGCGCCAGCGAGTTCGGCTCCGCCTTCTCCCGCTGAATCCCCGCCGCCTGCAGCTTCTTGATCCGCGCAAAATCCGCCTCCGGAAACGCCGGATTGCGGATGATGTCGGAATACAGTTCCAACGAGTCATCCAGGTTCATCTTCAGCGCCGACAGATTCACCGCGGATGTATCCAGACTCGCCGCGGCGTTTATCTGTGCGCCCAGTTCCGCGCTCCGCTCTGAAATCTGCGGACCAGTCCGCTTCGTCGTCCCCTCCAGTAACATCCGGTTGGTCATCGACGCCGTTCCCGCCACCGCCAGCGAATCCGCCGCGTATCCGGCATCGAACTGCAACGCCAAACTCAATGTCGGCGTTTCATGCCGCTCCGCCAATACCACCTTCATGCCGTTCGAAAGCGTCGTCCGCTGCGACACCGGAATCCGCAAAGTGGATGGCGCCCCCGCCGGTGGCAGCTTTGAGCGGTCCGTGTCCTTCGAAATTTCTTTGAACTTCGATTTCGGATGAATTTCCAAAACATAAACGCCATCGCTCAGCCATTTGTTGGCGACCGTCTTCACTTCGGGCCATGTCGCCTTTTCAAAGATCTCAATCGACTTCTTGTAGCAGGCCGGATCCCCCGTATAAACTTCGCAACTCGCCAAAACGTCGGATTTCCCGCCGAATCCGCCAATCCGCTCTATCCCCCGCAGGAACGACGCCATCGCCTGCGTCTTCGCCAATTTCAACTCCTGATCCGTCGGACCCGTATGCAGAAACTTCCTGAATTCATCGTCCAGCGCCGCTTCCAACTTCGCCAAATCCACCCCCGGACGCGCCGTCGCCGTTATATTAAACTGCCCGGCTATCTCATTCTTCTCGTTATCGGTCTCCACGCTCGATGCCAACTGGTCCTGCACCACCAGCCGCTTATAAAAGCGCGATGTCCGTCCCCCGCCAAGTACCGCCGCCGCCAAATCCAGCATCTCGGCATCCCGTGTCTCCGCGCCGGGAACATTCCAAATCTTGTAAATCCGCGATTGCGGCACCTGATCCTGTGCCACCTGCCGCACTGCCCCCGTGCGCTTGGCGATCCACTCCCGGTGACGCACCGGCGGCGGGCCCGGCGGAATCCATCCAAAATACTTCTCCACCTTTTCCTTCGCCGTCTTCGCGTCAATATCACCGGCAATCACAATCACCGTATTCGCCGCGCCGTAATAGGCCTTGAACCACTCCTGCACGTCCTTCAACGACGCCGCATTCAAATCGTCCATCGACCCGATCGGCGACCACGAATACGGATGCCCCGGCGGATAAGTGCCCGAAGTAACCAGCTCCCCCGCCAATCCGTAAGGCTGGTTTTCATAACTCCGCTTCTCGTTCTGCACCACGCCCCGTTGCTCATCCAACTTCTTCTGGTCAATCGCCGGCAGTAAATGCCCCATCCGGTCGGATTCCAGAAACAAAACCTGATCCAATCCGGCCGTCGGCACGTTCTGGAAGTAGTTGGTCCGGTCGTAGCTCGTCGTCCCGTTCAAATCGGTCGCGCCCAATCGGTCCAGCGCCTGAAAATAGTCGTCGTTGAAGTTCTTCGAGCCGTTGAACATCAAGTGTTCAAACAGATGCGCAAATCCGGTCTTGCCCTTCTTCTCATTCTTCGACCCCACGTGATACCAAAGATTCACCGCCACAATCGGCGCCTTCCGGTCTTCATGTACGATCAACGTCAAGCCATTCGGCAGGACAAACTTCTCAAATGGAATACTGATCTCGATTTTGCCGGCCGGCTGGGTAAATGCCGGCGCGGTCAGCAGGGCGCCAAGGGTGAAGGCGCGCATCAGGGAAATGGGACGCATAGAGCCGTTGTAACATGCTGATGCGTTAGCGCACCCATTCAGACGCCAAAATTTGCATGGCGGGGCCATTCCGGCCTCCTCAAGGGGTCAAAAGTGCACAGGCCGCTGCCGCACGGCGCCGACGGGCGAGCACCTCGCCCGTCGGCGCCGTGCCGCACCGTGTCCGTTGTGCGCGTGTTCTCTAAAGAGTTAACTTCCCCGGCCATCGCCTTATACAATAGGGACCTGCCGGATCGGCCTGAAAAACCAGATCGGCGTCCAAATTGATTGGCATAAGAAACGATGGGATTACAAATTAACGGCGAATACGTGGATGACGTCATCATCCGTCAGGAAGCCGCCTCCATGCGGCCGCGCTACGAAGAAATGATGCAGGACATGGACCCGATCGCCCGGGAAATGCAACTCCGTGACTGGGCCCGGGAAAACGTCATCGAACGCGTGCTGCTCCGCCAGGCCGCCATCGCCGACCCCGCCCCCATTCCGCCAGAAGAGATCGACGAACGGCTCACCGCCATGTTCCCTCCCGCCGGCGACCTCGAAGACTGCGAAACCGGAACCACTCGCGCCGGTGTCGACAAGGAAGCCGCCCGCAAGGACATCGAAGCCCAGATCCGCATCGAACGCCTCATCCGCGCCGTCGGCGACAAAGCGCCAAAACCCAAGCAAAAGGAAATCGCCGAGTTCTACAAAGCTAACCGTGACGAATTCAAAACGGCGCCCATGCTGCACGCCTCCCACATCGTCAAAAATGTCAACGATGGCGACGACGAAGCCGCCGCTCTCGAGGCCATCCGCGCCGCCGCAGCAGATCTCAAGGAAGGAAAGCCCTTCGCCGATGTCGCCAACCAGCACTCCGATTGCGCCGGCCAGGGCGGCAGCCTCGGCTGGTTCCCGCTCGGCGAAATGGTCGAGGAATTCGAAGAAACGATCCTCCCCATGAAGCCCGGCGAAGTCAGCGGCATCTTCCGCTCCAGCTTCGGCTGGCACATCGCCACTCTCCACGAAAAGAAACCGGAAGGCGTCCGGCCTTTAGACGACGTGAAAGAACAGATCGTAGCCGCCCTATCTCGCGCCGCTCAGGAAAAGGCGCTCGAAGCCTACGTCGACGCCATGCGCGCCAAAGCCGAAGTAAATACCGTCAAAAAGCCATGAGCAGTCCCTTCGACGTAGTCGGCATCAACCCCTGCTGCGTGCCCAGCAAATCCCGGGCAGATCAGTTAACTGTTTCCCGTCAAATCAGCGTCGAACGCCGCATCGTCCGCTCCGGCTCCGTTGAAGGAATGGTCAAGCTCGACGGCGGACCGTTCCTCATGGGCGCCGAAGACCGCGAAGGCTTCCCCGCCGACGGCGAAGGCCCCATCCGCCAAACCCACCTCCACCCCTTCTACGTCGACGCCACCCCCGTCACCAACGCCCAGTTCGCCGAGTTCGTCAAAACCACCAACTTCAAAACCGAATCCGAACACTTCGGCTGGTCTTTCGTCTTCCAAGGCCACCTCGAACCCGAGCGTTACAAGAAACTGGTCGAAGACACCGTCCTCGCCGTCCCCTGGTGGTGCAAAGTTCCCGAAGCCCGTTGGGACCGTCCCGAAGGCCCCGACGCATCCATCGCTTCGCGCCTCGACATGCCCGTAACTCAGGTCTCCTGGAATGACGCCGCCGCGTATGCCGATTGGGCCGGCAAACGTCTCCCCACCGAGGCCGAATGGGAGTACGCCGCTCGCGGCAGTCTCGAACAAAATACCTACCCCTGGGGCAATGAACTCACCCCCAACGGCAAGCATCTGTGCAACATCTGGCAAGGCGAATTCCCCGACGCAGACAACGGCGACGACGGCTACACCGCCCCCTCGCCCGTCCGCGCCTTTCCGGCAAACGGCTACGGACTCTACAGCGTAGTAGGCAACGCATGGGAGTGGTGCGGCGACTGGTTCGAACCCTTCTGGCATCTCAACGCCACCCGAACGAACCCCGTTGGACCCGCTCAAGGCACGCAGAAATCCATGCGCGGCGGAAGTTATCTCTGCCACAAGAGCTACTGCAACCGCTACAGAGTCGCCGCCCGAACCAAGAACACCCCCGACTCCGCCACAACCAACATCACCTTCCGCTGCGTCCGGGACGTGTAAATGCGCCCCGCGGTCTTATTGCTAACGGCCCTCTCGACGATCGCCCAGGAACGCCAGTGGAAAGGCGAATACTCGAACTCCCAATATGGCTGCCGTGGCGTCATCCCGCCGGGCCGGGTGTGCCGCGGCGCAGCCGTTGACGCCCCCGCCCATGGCTGCGTAATCGATGTGTATGGCGGTTGGGTAGCCGTCGACGGGACATACGCTAATGTTGAGGCGCCGCCTCTCCGAACCAACTCGAAATTGGGACCCCTCCGGGCGGTCGAGTCTATCCTTCGCCATCCGCCCAACCGGAAGAACGCAGCCGCCCATCGAATACACCATCGACGCCAAGTGCCCCCACCAAGGAGCCTGCCCGAGAGTCTTCAAACAAATCCGCCTCTCCTTCAAACTCCGCCCCCTCTAACCAACACGCGATAATACCCCTATGCGCCGCCGTTCCTTCCTCCCCCTCCTCGCCGCGCAATCCATCCCTGACTTCACCTGCCCCATGGATCCCGAGATCCACTCCAAACTGCCAGGCCGCTGTCCACGCTGCGGCATGAACCTCATCCCCGGTCTCCCCGACCCCCTCGAATACCGCCTCCACGTCGAAGTCCTCCCCAAAGCCCCCCAAACTACACAAACCACTTCTCTCCGCTTCCACGTCACCCACCCCAAAACCAACAAACGCGTCGAAAGCTTCGAGGAAATTCACGAAAAGCTCCTCCACCTCTTCGTCATTAGCGACGACCACCGCTACTTCGCCCACGAACATCCAATCCCCGAACCCAACGGCTACTTCCGCTTCCACACCCAACTTCCCCTCCCCGGTTTCTACCGCCTCCTCACCGACTTCTATCCCACCGGCGGCACCCCCCAACTCCTAACCGCCCCGCTCCACGTCCAAGGCCCGCCCCAACCCTTTTTAGCCCCCCAAGCCCCAAACCTCGAAATAAAACTCCGCACCGACCCCGAAAAACCCATCGCCGGCCTCAAAACCATGCTCTTCTTCGAACTCAACCCGTTCGACGGCGTCACCCCCTGGCTCGGCGCCTGGGGCCATCTCCTCAACGCCAGCGCCGACCTCCTCGATCTCGTTCACGCCCACCCCGCCTGGGATCCTTACCAAAACCAGGTCCAGTTCAACCTCATCTTCCCTCGCCCCGGCCAATACACCCTCTGGGCGCAATTCCAGCGCCACGGCATCGTCAACACCGCCAAAGTCCCCATCACCGTCACCGCCCTCGGCTAGCGAATCAACCCCTCCAACACCCCGCCCCGTATCACTGTTCCCGCCGGCAACCGCACCGCCTCCCGGTAAATCATCCACTGCGCCTTCCCCGCCCCCGTCAACCATGCCAACGGCGTCACTCTCCCATCCGGCAACTCCGCCCACGTCTTCCCCGCCCCCGCTCCCCGAACCGCCAGCACCGCAATCGCGGCACTCAATCTTCCCTCCAACCGGACCGCCCGTCCGGCCGGACGCGAAGCCATCCGCCACACCGGCGCCGGGAACACCGGCCGCAAATACTGCGCCTCACCCTCCGGCGCACCCCCTTCCGCCCACTCCGCCAGCCGATTGATCTCCTCCTGCGGCAGCGAAATATCGTTCGAGAACTCACCAAATCCCTTCGCCGCGGGCCACGGCGGCATCCGCCTCTGCAGGACTTCCTCCTTGATAGCCACCGCCCAAGGTCTAGCCTCCGCGTACGTCCGCAAGGAAAACGCCGTGCCCCCAGCCTGATGGCACCCCACGCATCGCTGCGTTACCATTCGCGAAATCTCCCGCGTCCAAGTCAACTTCGTCGTCGGCGCGTCATGGCCCCAGGCTGTCGCCGCCAATGCCAAAATCCCCAACACCCGCCCCGTCAATTTCCTGCCACCTTGTCAACTTCTCGCCGCCCGTTCCAACCCTGCACGAAGTGTTCCGGTTTGGGACTGGCTTCAGTTTCTTTGGCCGTAACAATCCCGCCCGATTCCCCGCAATTCCTACAGAACATCATATTGGCGCCCCACTTGCAATGGAATCCTCGCAAGGTAACCCGGATGCCCAGACTCCACACAAACAATCCCAGCAGCTCTTACTATACAAAAAGGCCCCTGCTACTGGCCCCTGGCCTAAACTTTTCTTCCAATTCCCTCAAATTCCCACCAGCCCCGCCGATAAGACAACAATGAGGATGCCCACATCCTCCCCGGCAATTCTCCCACCAGGAGTGACCGCAAAATTATGAAGATCAATAACGGATACCAGGACTCCCGCGCCTCGTCGGCGCAGGACGCAGCCAAAACCCAGGAAACAGCCGCCACCGCGCAAGCCCGGGCAGCGAAAGCCTCCTCCGGCGCTAACAAAGCCGGATCAAGCGACGAAGTCAATCTTTCCTCACTCGCCTCCGCCCTCCAGGGCGCACTTTCGGACTCTCCCGAACGGGCGGCCTATCTGGAAAAGCTCTCCGGCGAATACGCGGCGGGTACCTACAAGCCGGACCCTGCTGAAACAGCGCGCGGCATCGTCGCCGATTCGCTGCAGGATTCGCCCGAATCCCCGAAGTAGGCCCTTTCCATGCAGCAACCAATTCTCCCGAGCCTCATCGCCACGCAAAGCGCATTCGCCCAACTTGCGCCGCAGGAAGCGCTGGAACACTTGGAGGCCGCACTCCGCACCCTTCAGGGTCTGACGGCATCGCTCCATCACGGCGATCGCCTCGCACCCGCCGATCAGCGCCAATTGGAACGTTCTCTGCTTCGCTTTCGCACTGAACTGCGCGATGCCGCCATCCTCGCCGATCAGGGCCTCGCCTACTGTCAGGACTGGGCACAACAGCTACAGCCTCCCGCCAGTTATCAGCCCAACGGAGTCTGTGCCGATACCACCAGTGATCGCCACGAGTTCTCAGTCGAAGCCTAGAAAGGGAGTCCATGGGAAGCCTCTTCACAACGATGGTCTCCACGGCTGGGGCGATGCGCTCCCTCCAGCGCTCTCTTAGTGTCGTCCAAAACAACATTGTCAACGCCTCCACCGTCGGCTACGCCCGCCAGGAAGGAAGCCTCATCGCCAATCCTTTCAACCCAAACTCCAATTCCACTTCGGGCGGCGTCGCCTCCGGTCCCATCTCCTCTTCACGCGACGCCTTCGTCGAGGCCTCCGTTTGGAAGACACAGCATCGAGCCGGCTTCGCCAATAGCCTCAGCACAAAGCTCACGGAAATCGAGCGCACCTTTCCCCTCACCGCCGGGTCCGGTATCTCCGGCGAAATCGACAAATTCTTCTCCACCGTCTCTCAATGGTCGGTCTCGCCCAACAACCCCGTCGCCCGCCGCCAGGTTCTCGATCGCGCCGGGTCGCTCGCCCAGTCATTTAATCAGGCTGCCCTCGATCTCGGTGACGCCGCCGGTCGCGCCGGCGCAGAAATCAGCGCCAGCGTACGGAAAATCAATCGCCTCACCGCCGAAATCGCCTCATTGAACAGGCAAAGCCGCGAAAGCCTCGCCAACTCTACCGACGCCGGCCTCGATTCCACTTTGCACGCCAAGTTGGAAGAGCTCGCCCAATACGTGGATTTCACCGCACTGTCCCAGGAAGACGGATCGGTCTCGATATTTATCGGCGGCCAGACAGCCGCCGTCATCGGCGATCATCAGTGGCCTATCTCGGTAGCCAATACCAGCGGCGGCTACCAGATTATCGACTCCGATGGAGGCGACATTACCAGCCGTATCGACGAGGGCAAGCTCGGAGCGCTCCTCCAGTTCCGAAACACCCTTCTCCCGAACTATCAGGGCCGGCTCAATACGCTCGCCCAAGGCTTCGCCGATAACGTCAACGGTGTCCTCAACGGCGGTCTCGACCTAAACGGCGCGCCGCCGGCGAAGAACCTCTTCGCCTACAACGCCGGCATCGGCGCCGCCGCCACTCTCGCGATCACCGATATCACCGGCGCCGAACTCGCCGCCGCCGCCCCAGGCGACCCCGGCGGCAACTCTAACGCCCTCGACTTGGCCGACTTGCAATCCGCCGGCACATTCAGTGGCCTGACTTCCGCCCAGTTCTACTCGGAGCTTACTTCGGACATCGGCGATCGCCTCAATACCGAGATAGCCAACAGAGGCCTGCAGCGCCAGCTTCTGTTGCAAGCCCAAAACGTCCGTGCGGAACTTTCGGGAGTCGATATCAATGTCGAAGCCACCAAGTTGCTCCAACTTCAAAAGGGATTTCAAGCTGCCGGTCAGGTTATGTCCGTGATCAACAGCCTAACGGAAACACTACTCGGCATGCTCAATTAGGGATCTTATGCTTACCTTCCTCGACGCCAAACAGTCCTCCTTTCTCGAAGATCTGGGCCGCATCCAAAGCCGCTCGGAACGCGCGCAGCGCCAACTCTCTTCGGGCCTTCGCATGAACAGCATCTCCGACTATCCGGATCAAATCGGCGTCCTGCTCCAGTCCCGCGCGGAATTGGCCTCAACCGAACAAACCAAGGTCAACCTCGGGCGCGCCAAGACCGAAGTCGACACTGCCGAAATCGCTATCCAGAATGGCATCAAATCAATAGAGAGAATCCGCGTCCTCGGCGCCCAGGGACTTACCGGCACCTCATCCGCCAGCAGTCGCACCGTGATCGCCGGCGAAGTCGAGTCGCTCTTCCAGCAATTCGTCAATATCGCCAACACCGCCATCGACGGCCGCTACATTTTCGCCGGTTCTGCCGATCAAGCCCCGCCCTACGCCGTCGACCTTCTTACTGCCTCCGGCGCCACTCCCTACGCCGGCGGCAACGCCACCCGCCAAATTCGTGACTCGTCCGGCGTCCGGCTCTCTCTCGCCCGTACGGGGCAGGATATCTTCGATTCCGCTACGCCCTCAAAAAACGCCTTCACCGCCGTCAACACCCTGCGCTCCGCCCTCCTCGCCAACGACGAAACCGCCATCCGCACCGCTGTCGCCGATATTGGCACTTCTCTGGAACATCTCAACGAAGAATTGGCCTTCTACGGCTCCACCCAAAATCAGATTTCTCAGGCAACGGCCGCCGCTGAGACGAAAATTCTCAGCTTGAAAACCCTCATCGCCGACACCGAAGGCGCCGACCTCGCCGAGTCGATTCTCGAACTCCAGGACGCCTCCACCCACCGCCAGGCTGCTCTCCAATCCAAAGCCCAGGAAGACCGCCGCACCGTCTTCGACTTCATCCGCTAACCCCGCTTATCAACCAGCTTCCATTCCCTCATCCCTCCACCGCATACCCCGGGGTCCTTCCGGCCCGCTCCACTCAACTTCACTCTCCCGATTCGCCCGGAAATACGGCAATTCCGCACGCCGCTAAACCCGCCAAACAATCAGCTTCCGCTCCGTCATCTCCTCCACCGCATAACGCGGGCCCTCCCGGCCTGTTCCACTCAGCTTTACGCCCCCGTAAGGCATCTGGTCCGCCCGGAACTGCGGCACATCGTTGATCAGAAATCCGCCCACTTCCACTTCCCTCGCCGCGCGAAATGCCTTCTGAATGTCCTTCGTAAAGATGCTCGCCTGCAAACCGTAGTCGCTTGCGTTCACCATCCCGATCGCCTCCGCCAGATCCCCAAATCGATTCACTCCCGCCACCGGCCCAAATGCCTCTCGCGCCATCAGCTTCGACGCCGCCGGCAAATCCGCCACCAACGCCGGAGTCATCCGTGTCCCATCCCGCTCTCCACCCATCACCAGCCGTCCGCCCGCCGCCACGGCCTCTTCAATCCAATCCGAAACTCGCGAAGCCTCCCCTTCTGTAATTAATGAGCTAACCTCCGTCGCGTCTTCCAGTGGATTCCCCTGCTTTAACTTAGCTGCTCCATCTGCCATCCGCTCCACAAACGAACCGAACAGATTCTCCTGCACGAAGATCCGTTGAACCGAAATACAAACCTGTCCGGAGTGCGCAAAAGCTCCGCCTACACACAACGGAACCGCCAAGTCTAAATCCGCGTCAGACTCCACAATCACCGCAGAATTGCTACCCAACTCCAATGCCACCCGCTTCAACCCGGAAATCTCCCGCAATCGCACACCCACCTCCGGGCTCCCCGTAAATGTAATCATCGCCACGCCCGGATGCCGCGCCAGCGCCTCTCCCAATTCCGCCCCCGGTCCCGGAACCACATTCAACGCTCCTTCCGGCAACCCCGCCTCCATAAACAGTCGCGCCAACTCCAACGCCGAAACCGGCGTCGCCGATGCCGGCTTATGGACCACCGCGTTCCCCGCCGCCAGTGCCGGGCCGATCTTGTGAAGCGACAAATTGAGTGGGAAATTGAACGGCGTAATCGCCCCGATCACTCCCAACGGCTCCCGGATCACCATCGCCATTCGCCCCGCCCCATGTGCCGAGGCGTCCATCGGCACCTCTTCCCCGGCGAGTGCCAACGCCTCATTCGCCGAAAACAACAGCGTTCCCGCGCCCCGCGCCACCTCGATCCGCGCCTCCCGCAACGGCTTGCCGCACTCCGACGCGATCACCCGCGCAAACCACTCGGCCTCCTCCAACAGCCGCCGCCGCACCTCCAACAAGATCTCCGCGCGACGCGCCCGCGTGAGCCCCCGCATCAACAGAAATCCCCGGCGCGCTGCCACCACCGCCTCATCAATCAGTCCAACGTCCCCCGTATGTACCACTCCAAACAGGGCTCCGTCATACGGCGTCCGTACTTCCCGAATCGCCGTGCCCGTGCGAAACTTCCCGCCAATAAACAACCGGTATTCCATACCGACAGCCTATCGCTTTATAGTGGAAAAAGGCTTCCCTGTGTGCAGCCGCACGGAGAAACTAATGAACGCCCTGATCGGGATCCTGCTCGCCATCGAATCCCTGCACACCGGATCGCTCCCTCGCCAATGGCGCGCCAGCGGACCCAACTGTACCGAAACCGCGGATTGGCAAGTCCACGAGTACAATCCAAACCTGTTTATCATCCGCGAAAGCGGTTGTACCAACTATGAGAAACCCTTCCTGTACCTCTTCTTCGGCGAATCCAAAGCCCTATTGCAGGACACCGGCGCCGGAGATACCGACATTGATCGCTTCATCCCCAAGCTCCTCGAACAATGGGCAAAACGAAATAACAAACCCGTCCCGCCGTTGCTGGTCGTCCACTCCCACTCCCACGGCGACCACGTCTCCGGCGACAAGAAACTCGCGGCGCTCCCCAACGTTACCGTCGTGACCGCCAAGCCCGAACTCATCGAGAAGGCCCTGAACATCACCAACTGGCCCAAACAAACAGGCGTAATCGACCTCGGCGGCGGACGCCTCATCGATGCCATTCCCATCCCCGGCCACGACACGGCCGATCTCGCACTGTACGACCGCCAAACCGCTCTCCTTCTAACCGGCGACACCCTTTACCCCGGCCGCCTCTACGTCCGCAATTTCCCGGATTATGTCGAAAGTATCAACCGCCTTGTCGACTTCACCAGAGAACTTCCCGTCGCTCACATCCTCGGCACCCACATCGAACAATCCCGGACGCCATTCACCGACTACAAGGTCCGCACCGTCCACCAGCCGGACGAGGCCGTTCTCGAACTATCACGCGGTGATCTTCTCGAACTTCAGGCAGCCCTGGCCGCCATGCAGGGCAAGCCGCGTCGCCAGGCGCTATCCCGTTTCACAATCTCGCCCCGCGTCTCCCTGCCCTAAAACAGCAAGGACGATCAAGTGCGCGGCTCCCGGCTCTCTCTATCCTGAATCGTGAGCCTAACCACCAGAGCCCTTTGGCACGTCGAAAATCATCTTAGGGGCGAACTTACCGTCGAGACAATCGCCGCTTCCGCGAACGTCTCGCCGTTTCATCTCTCGCGAGTGTTCCCGCTTGCAACCGGCCAATCGCTAGTCGCCTACCCGCAGGCGCGCCGGGTCAGCGAAGCCGCCAAACTTCTCGCGAATGGCGTGCCGGACATCCTTGCCCTCGCGCTCGAAGCCGGCTACGGGTCGCATGAACCCTTTACCCGTGCTTTCCGTCAACTCCGTGGCCTGTCGCCGGAACAACTCCGCGCCCAGGCGTGCCTCGAAAACCTAACCCTCACGGAGCCCCTAAAAATGAGTCACCCAACAACTATCCTCGCGCCGCCGCGTATTGTCCAAGGCCGTGCCCTTCGTCTATTCGGTATCACTCAGCGGCACCACGACAATGCCGGCATGCCGGCGCAATGGAAAAGCTTCATCCCCCACATCGGGCACATTCAGAATCAGCTAGGAAATGTCGAATATGCGTCGTTTCCACTGCCGGCGAAGCAGCGATGTGCGACTATTTATGCGCCGTGGAAGTGTCCGAGTTTCCGGCCCATCCCGCCGAATTCACGTGGCTGGAAATCCCGCCGAAACGTACGCCGTCTTCGAACACAAAGATCACATCTCCGCTATCGGCGCGGCCTGGAAAGCCATCTGGGACCAGGTCCACAGCCCTGGATTTCAGGCCGCCGATGGCCCCTCATTTGAACCTAAATCCGGCAGTTCAGTGGTCCTGGCCGTCGCAAACTATTAATTCCATTTCCTAAACCGAACTGCCCCGC
>Ga0105047_10012615_pt1 | contig 13587 bp, 14 predicted proteins | sample MAT04_FD_78384 | JGI IMG/M metagenome (GOLD analysis project Ga0105047, IMG submission 78384) | Freshwater microbial communities from Lake Fryxell liftoff mats and glacier meltwater in Antarctica - MAT-04 (megahit assembly) | ecosystem: Environmental > Aquatic > Freshwater > Ice > Liftoff...
GGTGTCGACCTTGCGGGTGGATTCGAGCACTTCCGGGCCCTTGATGATGATGCCGAGCTGGGCTCCGCGGCCGGTACCGACCAGCAGTGCAGTAGGGGTGGCCAGACCCAGGGCGCAGGGGCAGGCGATGATGAGTACGGCTACGGCGGCGGTGAATGCTGCCGTTACGGGGAATCCTGCACCAAGCCACACGGCCAGTGTGCCAACAGCGATGGCGATCACGATGGGCACGAACACACCCGAGATCCGGTCGGCCAGCCGCTGGACTTCGGCCTTGCCGGACTGGGCGTTCTCCACGAGCTGGGCCATTTGTGCCAGCTGGGTGTCGGAACCGACCCGGGCTGCGCGGACGAGAAGGCGGCCTCCGGAGTTGACCGTAGCGCCCGTTACCTTGTCACCTTCTCCGACCTCCACCGGAACGGATTCGCCGGTGAGCATAGATTCATCGACCGCGCTGCGGCCGCTGACTACGACGCCGTCGGTGGCGATTTTCTCGCCGGGACGGACGATGAACTCATCGCCGACCGATAGCTGGTCGGTGGGAATGCGGATTTCGTCGCCGTCGCGCAGTACGGCCACGTCCTTGGCGCCGAGCTGCAGCAACGCGCGCAGCGCCGCTCCGGCCTGGCGCTTGGATCGCTTTTCAAAGTAGCGTCCGGCCAGGATGAACAGGATTACCGCCGCGCCGACTTCCAGGTAGATGTTGGCAGCCCCGTCAGTGGGCGCAACGGTCAGTTCGAAGGGGTGCGTCATTCCCGGTGTTCCGGCGGTGCCGAAGAACAGGGCGTAAAGGGACCACAGGAACGCTCCCGTGGTGCCCATGGAGATCAGGGTGTCCATTGTCGCGGCACCGTGGCGAAGGTTGGTATAAGCGGCTTTGTGGAAGGGCCAACCGGCCCAGAGGATGACGGGAGCGGCCATCGCCAAGGACAGCCACTGCCAGTAATTGAATTGCAGGGCGGGGATCATAGCCATTGCGATGACGGGGATCGCGAGCACGGCGCTGCCGATAAGCCGGTGTTTCAGGGACGTCAGTTCGGCGTCGGGCCGGTCGCTGTCTTCCCCGCCCTGCTGCTGTTCCCGCCGTGCGCTGGGCAGGGCTGCGGTGTAACCGGTCTTCTCCACCTCAGCGACCAGGTCGCGAGGATCATATCCGGCAGGGGCGGTGATACGTGCCTTCTCGGTAGCATAGTTCACCGAAGCGATGACGCCATCGAGCTTATTGAGCTTGCGTTCGATCCTGTTGGCGCACGAAGCGCAGGTCATCCCGCCGATCTCAAGTTCGATGTCGATGCCCGGCGCCTGTTGAAAGGCCGCGGTTTCAGACATTGGATACTTCTTTCTCCCCGTGCGGGCCCCCGGCCTGTCCGGCCGGGGGTCCTCGGGGATGGTAGGGGGTGGGTCAGTGATCGCCATGCCCGTCGTCAGCTGCGCTGTCGGTGGGAGTGATATCGGGGATGACCGTTACGGAAGGCTCCGATGCTGCCGCCGGGGCTGGGACTGATCCCGTGGTGTCCAAGACGAACCGGGCGGAATGGACTTGCCCGTCGACCTGGAAATCGAAATAGAGGTAGTAGCGGCCAGGGGTCGGAGCGGTGGTTGCAAATTTCACTTCGGGCCCGGAGACTTCGCCGTTGACCGGTTCAGCACCTTCAGGGTGGGTGTGCAGGTAGGCTAAGTCCCCCGCACGCAGCGCCACCAGATGCCCGTAAGCCCCCAAATAGGGCTCCAGGCTGGTTACCGGCTGACCGTCACGGCTGACACTGACCGTCAGAGCCGCGGCTGATCCGGCCCCCAGGTCACCATTCAGGGAGACCTGGAACCCGCCCACTTCATCGGCGGCCGACACTTCCAAGGACGCGGGCTCGAAGGGCCCGGCCACATCTACCGTGCGGGTCAGTGTCAGGCCCTCACCGGCTCAGGCCGGCACAACGTCGGCGTAAATCCGGTACGTGCCTGCCGCTTCCCACTGCCACGGCAGCGACCAGCGCCCGGCCTCGTCCATCACGGGATGCACATGACGGTAATAAGATCCGTCAGAGCGCACCACAATCAGGTGGGCCTTCTTTCCGTGCGAGGTCTCGTACTGGGTCACTGGGGACTTTTCGGGGCCGGTGATCGTGAACGCCAGCTCCCCGGCCGTTCCCACCGCCGCGGGCGCGGTGATCCCACCGAGCAGGTAGCCGCCCCGTTCGGCAGTGACGCCCTTTACCGGGGACACGGCCATGGCTGCGCCCGGAGCCGGCGCCGGTGACTCCGCGTGTCCGGCACTGGCGTGCCCACCAGCAGGATCTTCCGCAGACTGCGCCCAGGCCGTAACTGCCTGCTCCGGCACCACGGCTCCTGCCACAGCGAAACCCCCGGCAAAGACCACGGCGAGTCCCGCTGCGTAAGCGCCCAGTCGTCCGGCTGCGTTCATGCCGACCGCACCCCGCGGTAGCCGGCCGTTTCAACAGCTGCGATGACAGCTGCGTCGTCGACGGTTCCGTTGCCACTGACCACGAGCTTGCCGGTCCGGTGGCTGACCTCTACAGACTCGACGCCGGGCACTTCCTGGACTTCTTCGCGAATGGACATCTCGCAGTGACCGCAGGTCATGCCGGTTACCTGGAATTCAGTGGTGGCCATGGTCTTCTATTCCTTTCATCTATACCCCTTGGGGGTATGTGTATAGTTGCTAAGGTACCCATGGGGGGTATCAATGTCAAACAGGCTACAGCTAGGAGACTGGAATGAATCAGCAGGGAATAGTCATTGTTGGTGCGGGGGCAGCCGGAATGAGCGCAGCAACTACGCTGCGGGCCGAAGGCTTCAAAGGGCCGGTGACGTTGATCAACGGTGAGCCACACCAGCCCTACAACCGGACACTGGTCAACAAGGCGGTCCTGCCGGGCCTCCTTACAGAGGAGCAGATCACCCAGCCCGGAGCCCATGCGCTGGAGGCTGATCTTATCCAGACCCGTGCTGCCACTGTGGATACGGAGAACTCAGTCCTCATGTTGGAGGACGGCCGCAGCTTGCCGTACGCGGCCCTGATCGCCTCTACGGGCAGCGCCCCGCGCCCGGACGACCGGATATCGGCCGCCCCTGACCGGCTTTTCCACCTCCACACAGCAAATGACGCCGCACGGCTGCGCAAACAGCTTGGGAAGAACTTGGCCAGCAAGACTGTCACGGTTCTGGGTGCGGGCTTCATCGGCGCCGAAACCGCCAGTTTCCTCGCCGAAGCCGGTGCCCGCGTTCACCTTATTTCCCGATCCGCCACGCCACTGGCCGCTGCGCTGGGGACACCAATCGCCCAGCAAATCGCCGAACTCCACCGGCTGAATGTCAATACTTACTTCGGTCAAGACATCACGGAACTCAGCGTCGAACCAGCTCACGTAGGCGCCACGCTCAGTAACGGCCAAGTCCTGGAGTCCGACCTTGTCGTCATTGCCCACGGCACGGTGCCCAGCTCGGCATGGATCACTGAGGGTGACACGGGGATCGGCGTCGACTCCCGCCTCCGGGCCCTTAGCCACGAACGCGTCTATGCCGCTGGCGGTGTCGCCCTACACGCCACCAGCGTCGGGCAGCTCTACCGCATCGACCATTGGGATGCGGCCGTCGCCCAGGGCGCCCACGCCGCCCGCGCCGTTCTGCATGACCTCACGGGCGCGCCCGACCCCGGCCCGTACACTCCCGACACCGGGTTCACACTCACCGTCCACGGGCATGCCGCGGCAGCTTACGGCACGATCCTGCCCAGCAGCCAGGAGCGTCATTACGAAACCGGCGATCCCGATGCGGTGCTGACCAGTTTCCACGACCCCGGTGGTGCCATGACAGCGGTGGCCGGACTTGATGCCTTCTTCGAGCTGCTGGCCGCGCGCAGCGAGATCACCATCCCGTAGACCTGACCGAATCACTTCCTGCTCAGGAGCCCGATGACGTTCGCGACCTCACCTCAAGCCTCCGCTGCCCGGCGGCACCCGCCCCTTCACCGGAAAGACGACGACCCTATGAACCGTGCTGGACAGCCGGTGAGCCGGATGGATCCGACGACCCCAGCCAAGGCTGTGGGAGCAGCCTGGGACATGGTGACCGACGTCGTTGCCCGACTGGTAGAGCCAGGCAACATGGCAGTCACCATGGCCCTGTCCCCCACACTGTCCGAGCGCACCCGCGCACTGGTATCGATCGCGATACAAGCCCGCCAGGAATGCGGCCCTTGCCTGGCCTTCCACGAGTCCACTGCCCGGTCTGCCGGCGCTGACGAGGTTCTGATCGAAGCAGCCCGACTCGGCACCTCTCCAGAGCCTGCGGTCGCCACGCTGATCGAGATAGCTCTGGCCATCCATGCCAGTTCCACCACCATCACGGCCGGGCAGGTGGTAGCCCTACGAAACGTCGGATACACCAACCGCGAGATCGCCGACGCCGTGTTGGTCATCGCTCACAACGTAGTCCTTGGCGCGTTCCATGGCATCACCAATTTCCATACCGACCACGCTGTACAGCCCCTTGGCTCCTGCCAAGACCCGGTCACCGCGAGGGGCGCAAAAGCGGTACATCCGGCTCCATCAAACCACCGATAAAGGAGAACCCCATGCCCACCATCAACCTCACCGAACAAGATTTCAGCCGCACCATCGAAGACAACAACATCGTCATGATCGACTTCTGGGCCAGCTGGTGCGGCCCATGCCGGATGTTCGCCCCTACTTACGAAGCGGCTTCCGTAAAGCACACCGATATCGTCTTCGCCAAGGTCGACACCGAGGCCGAACAGGCACTGGCTACATCGGCCGGGATCAGTTCCATCCCCACACTGATGGTCTTCAGGGAAGGGGTCCTGGTGTTCTCCCAGCCCGGAGCCATGCCGGGCGGCGACCTGGAAAAAGTCATCGAGGGCGTCAGGGCGCTCGACATGGCCAAGGTACGTGCAGACCAGTGAGCGCCCCGGACTGATCCGGCTGGCCATGAAGGAGTCGGCCGCAGCCGATCCCCTACCTTTCGCCAGCTCTCCCCGTACTGACCAAGCGATGATCGGCGCCACCGGGGAATCAATCAGGAAGGTCATGAAGATGATGCACGCCCGTATCGCGAGAATACTGATGGAACTTGGCCGACGATCCTCCATTGATTCGACTCTGGAAGCCAAAGGCTTGCACGTCGCCCGTCGCGCAAACAGCACCCGGCGATAGCACATGTCCGCCGATACTTTCCCCAATACCAACCCCGCCCGCACTCTGCAACGGAAAGTTCTCCTCGTCCTGGCCATAGCCCAGATCCTGGGAGCAATCGGCACGGGAGCCACCATGAGCCTCGGGGCGATGCTGGTGGTTAACGTCTCAGGCTCCGCAGCCTGGTCCGGTATGGCTATGACGATGGGAGCTCTGGGCGCTGCGCTGCTGGCGATACCCCTTGCCCGCCTGGCTCAGGCCAAGGGCAGGCGGATTTCGCTGAGTACAGGAGCTGGGATCGCTGTGGCAGGCGGGGTAATTGTGATCGGCTCCGCGGCCATGACCAATCTCCCGCTGCTGCTGGTTGGCATGATTCTCATGGGCTCGGGTTCGGCGCTGAGCCTGCAGGCCCGCTTCGCCGCAACTGACCTCGCCACCGAAGCAACCCGGGGACGGGATTTATCACTTGTTGTTTGGTCTACAACCATTGGGGCAGTAGCCGGCCCGAACCTATTCGGGCCCGGAGAAGGACTGGGCCAGGTCATGGGGATGCCCCCATTCACCGGCGGGTTCATCATTGGATGCATCGCGCAGCTGCTCGGCGCCGCCGTCTACCTCATTGGCCTGCGGCCGGACCCACTGCTAACGGCAGCCAAAGCCCACAGTGCTGAGACAGCTTCCTTACACCAGGCCAAAAGAACTTCAGGCGGCGGTTTGCGTCTGTTGCGATCTTCACCGGACGCGAGACTCGCGGTACTCGCTCTGGCCCTGAGCCACGCAGTCATGGTCGCGCTCATGGCCATGACCCCTGTGCATCTGACCGGACATGGCGCCTCCCTGAACCTGGTCGGTCTAACGATCAGCCTGCATGTGATTGGCATGTTTGCGTTCTCCCCTGTCCTTGGTCACCTCACGGACCGCCTTGGCGCACGCATGGTTGTCTTGACAGGGCAGGCCACACTCCTTGCCGCCCTGTTGCTGACCATGCTGGGATCCGACAATCACCTCGTGGTCGCTGTGAGCCTATTCTTGCTGGGTCTGGGCTGGTCCGCTTCCACTGTGGCCGGCTCCGCCATGGTCAATGCCGCGGTCGAGCCCATTGATCGGCCGCGGCTACAGGGCGGATCGGATTCGCTCACGAATCTGGCAGGAGCCGCAGGCGGCGCCGCCGCCGGACCCATCCTCGCGCACACCGGATTTAACGGGCTAAGCGCCGCCCTTATCGTGCTGGTGGCTGTCACGGTAATAGCCCAGATACGGCGCAGATGAACGGCGGCCGTCGCCGCAGATGCAGGTACACCGCCAATTTCCGGCCAGACGATGCGGCTGGCTGCGGTTTGACCGATTTCCTAGGAATGTCCTGGGGACCGCTCTGGAAACGGAGGTGGACAACCACCTCGGTTACGGCAAACACGACGTGTCCGGCCGCGGCAGCGGGAACTGCCGCAACGGCACACGCACCAACACCGTGATGACCGAAATCGGGCCGTTATAGATCTACGCGCCGCGGAACACCCATCGACGTTCGCCCCGCTGATCGTGAAAAAACGACAGCGGCCGCTGACGGGCGTCGACGAGATCATGTTGTCGCTGAGCGCGAAGGGCCACACCACCACCGGGGAGAACGGGCCCTTCGCAGATGAGCATGGTTAAGGCGGGCTGACGTGTGCGCCGCGGCGCAGGCCGGTGCCATTGCCAGCTTCTCGGAGAACGTTCCTCTGTCTGGCCGCCAGATTTTGCGCACGCCAATGTCGAGCAACTTCCGCTCGCCAAAGTCCGTGATAACCCATACGAATCCGTGGTCCGGGAATGTCATGTCAGCCCACCCGCGCCACAATGCTCCGGTTTCATGATCTCTCACAGCGATGCGGTGGTCGGGGGCCAGGGACAGGAAGATTTCGGTTTCGCATCTATCCGCGATTTCAATCCGTTCTTCCTCGGCCCGGCGTCCCGAGCCGCCGTCCGCAGCGAGCAGCTGTCCCGGCGGGCAGCAGGCAGACCAGATTGAACACGCTGCCGGCTGGCGCGCCGGAGGCACCTCCCTGACGCCCGTTCATCGCGTCTGGCACCCCCATCTTTCGAGGGTCATGCCCGGGGGAACGTCGCTGTTCAGGCACGCCTCATAGCGGCCCGCGGCGAGCCGTGTGACGGAGATGCCGACGTGTTGAGTCATCGCCGCCGGTTTCAGGAGATCCACCGCGTCATCCAGGGCCGCGTCCAGTTCCATTCGGGTGTGAACGGCTACGAAGAGACAACCGGGTGCTGTGTGCATGGTCTGAAATCCTAACTCTCAGGGCGGTACGTACTGTGGACACACCAGGTGCTCCTGGCGTGGAGGGGAAAAGCGGTAGCCCCCGGCATAGTCAACCGAGGCCGAAATCCAGGCGGCCGGTGGGGCCCGGCGGAACTGAGGGCACCAAGTTTCCAGCAGAAGAAAGGACTGGACCCAGGAACACTGCAGAACGGCGGCGGTTTGCTTCCGACAATCCAATGTTGGTGGCTTCTGTCTTTAAGGGACCGCTGGATCCAGGCGAGGGCGGCCAGATCGTCGGAGCCTTGGGCCTGGTCATTCGGTGACGCCTTCAGGATCGCAGCCCGGCGGCTGATCGTGACGGAAAATCGAAGATCAACGGCTGGATTATGGCCTGGGATTCGTCCCGCGACAGGTGCGCGAACGCTTCTTCTCCGGCGCCGCGGGCGGTGGCGGTGACCGTGAGGCCAGATCGGAGGAGGAAGTGGTGGTCATCGATCTGTCCTTCGGGTTGTTCACGGCCGTGGTCCTTTGGAAGTGCTCCCGGGCCCCCGGAAGGGGAGTTCCGGGTGGATTCGTCCCGCCGCAGATCATCCGCGCCGCAGGCACACCGTCCGCCAGTCCAACCCTGCGGGCCAACAGACCATCCATGCCTAACTGCGAAGGGCCGGAGAACGCTGCGCACTTCGGCGAGGTCTTCGTTTCCCGGTCTCCAAGGGCACCATCTCGAGGAGCACCGAGAAGGTCATCGCCGAGATGACCGAGTGGCAGAACCGGCCCATGGACCGGGTCGACCCCGTGGTGTTCATCGACGCTATCTTTCGTCTTGGTCCGGGACGGGTAGGTCACGAACCGGCCGGTCTACGTTGGGATCAGCGTGAGCGTCATGGGCGAACGCTACATTCTCGGTCTGTGGGCCGGGAACGGCGGCGAAGGGGCGTATTTTTGGCTCTCGGTGCTGACTGAAATCAAGAACCGGGCGGTCGAGGACGTCTGCATCACAGTCTGCGACGGACTCAAAAGCCTGCCCGAGGCCATCACCATCGTGTGGGAGTTCGCTGTGGTCCAAGACCTGCATCATGCACCTGATCCGTCTATTTGGCCGCCCGGGCACTGGACCGGACCGACGAAGGCAGGACACGATGGTCCACAGGGTGGAAGCCGGCACTAAATGCCTTCGTCATCACCTTCGAAGGAAGAATCAACTAAATACCAGCCGCGGATCCACCGTAAACGGACACCCCAGTCAACCGTTAACCGGTCCCTGGTTGCCGGGTCCTACATGCATTTCTGCTCGAGGATCCGGCAACCTGCCGTGGCGATTGTCTATTTCGCGTCCGTGAATATCCGGCTGTCGCGGCGAGACGAAGCCACAGCTTCCGAGGGAATCACGAGAGTTGGCCGGGTGGCATGGTGAAGGACGTTTGCCGACGTACTTCCTAACAGGGTCGCCTTGAAACCACGCAACCCGCGGGAGCCAAGAACAATCAAATCGACGTCCATGTCCTCGGCGGTGTTCACAATAGTTTCGGACGCTGTGGCCATCGTGGAAGAGATTAGCGGTTCAACGATCAAGCCGAGGCTGCGGGCCCGGTGAGCGCCTTCGGCGGCAATCTGTTCTGAAACGTCAAGCGCTGCAGCGTCGAGTTCCCGTAATTCCTCCAGCGCCGGATGGCCTTCCAGATGCGCGGCGAAGCCCTCCAGCGGCTGGCGGGCGTAGAGCACCACCGCTGTAGCACCAGGAAAGAGGCTGGCGACGGTTTGCATTGCACTTTGTGCGTTGGGTGACCCGTCGTAGGCGATTAGCAGTTTAGGAGTGGACATTTGTGCTTCCCTTCTCATTAGTAACGGTCAGGCTGGTTGCAGGTGGTCTGCCTATGGGGATGGATCGGCGATCGTAAGGCGCGCCGAGTCATGGCACGTCTCGGTCGCTACACCGAGATCGACTCATCAGCAGCAGGGGTGGATGACCGCGGCTTAGTCATCGCAACGGCTGTGATCACTGCTCCCACTAGTGCAATAATTGCTGCGCCGATGAAGGCTGCGGAGTACCCCTGGGTCAGCTCAACCCGCGAGGGGTCATGACCAGAGATGCCGTAAACGATCGCCGTGAGGGCAGCGAGCCCAAGTGCGGAGCCGATCTGATAGCTGGTGCTCACGAGCCCCGCGGCAACGCCTGTCTCAGCGGGCGGTGCCGCGTTGATCGCGGTACCCAGAGAAGGAATGAACGCCAGTGACATGCCGAGGGCGGCCAGAAGCGATGCGGGTAGAACGTCAACAGCATAATTGCCGTCAGGACGAACGAAGGAAAGCCAACCGAGACCTGCCGCCAGTACGAGGAGGCCGGTGACAATCATCGGTTTCGCGCCGAACCTTCCCTGAAGCCGGGGTGCCCACGCGATCATGACGAGAACTACCAGGCCGGTCATCGGGAGAAGCGCGGCGCCGGCTGCGAAGGCAGACGCGCCGAGAACCTGCTGTAGGTACAGATTCAGGAAGAACCACATGGATACCCATGCCGCGCCCAGCAGTAGCTGTGCACCGTTGGCAGCCCCGAGCTGGGGTGCCCGAAGCAGACCGAGACGCAGCAGTGGATCGCGGCTTCGCGCCTGGATGATGAAGAAGATCACGAGCAGGACGAGGCCGCCGGCCAGCACGCTGAGCGTGGGGAACGTGAGCCACCCGACCTCCGGGGCGTTAATAACGGCGTAGACGATCGCAGCGAGCCCGCCTGTCACTGTGACGGCCCCGGCTATGTCGATGGACCCCGACGCCTTTCCAGCGGTGCGAGGAAGGGTTGTTGCTGTAAATGCGAGTACGACTACCGCGATCGGAATGGTCACGTAGAACACCCAAGGCCAGCTCGCATACTCGGTCAACACTCCTCCGAGGAAGACGCCTGCAGTGCCTCCGATTGGTGCCGCTGCGCCGTAGACAGCAAAGGCCTTGGGAAGGTCGTTCGTCCCGCCAAAGAGCATCATCAGCAGAGTAAGTGCCGCTGGTGCGATCAGTGCGGAACCGGCGCCTTGGATGGCGCGGCCTGCGATCTCGAGTCCGACGTTGCTAGCCGCTCCGGCCAGCCACGATCCCGCGATCAGGATGAGCCAGCCCGTCACAAAGATCTTCCGGGCACCGAAGGCGTCCGAAAGACGACCTCCCAGCAGGAGTAGACCGCCGAAGGCGACCACGTAGGCGTTGAACACCCATGAGAGCGACTCAGGCGTAAAGCCGAGATCTCTTTGAATATCAGGCAGAGCGACACCGATGATCGAAGTGTCCATAATGACGACGAACTGCGCTGCAGCGATCAGCATCAGGCCGAGCCACCGTTTCGCTCGTGATGGGGGTGGTTGGGTAGACATTTTAACTTCCTCCTGAGAACTCCGGACGTTAGCCGCCCATGTTACCCATAGGGGGTATGGGTGCAGCTAATGGTATACCCATAGGGGGTATGGGCGTCAACTTTTTAAACGCTGCTGGAGTGATAGAGGCTTCATCACTAAATATGAGCCCGAGCCGCCCGACGGGCGATGGCGGTGATGCCGAGGGCGGAGCCCAGGAAGATTGCGGCCAAAGCTGCCCAGCCTGCCGTGCCGTTCTGAAGGACGGTAAGGGCAATAATTCCTGGAGTGATCATCATGCCGATCGAAAAGGCCATGGCGAACAGCCCTTGGTACTCGCCGACGCGTCCGGGTTCGGCCAGTTCATAGCTCAGGCCCCAGGTGCCGGCCGAGGACCAGATTTCGGCGAAGGTGTGAGCGATCATTCCCATCGCCAGGAGTGCGACTGCCAGCACGGGGTCGACTCCGGCTGTTGCCGAATAAATGCCGCAGGTGATAGCCATGGTGATGCCGGCAACCGCCACGACATTGCCTGCCCGCCGCAGATCGTGCGTGCCCCGCGACAGGGGCATCTGCAGGGCGATTACGAGCACCGTATTGATGATGAGCAGGATTGCGACGGTCACGATGGGTGCGTTCGTCCGGTGGGCAATCCAGAGCGGTAGCCCGACCTCCGCGAGGCCGAACTGCAGGCCGAACAGTGCGGCAAGGACGGCCAGCGCGAGGTAGCGCGGGCTTTTCCACACCGGGCGGCCCCCACGCGGCGCCCTCGTGCCGTCTGTATCACGGGCGGCGTCGACGCGGCCCGGAAGGCGCACGGTGATCAGCATGCTTGCGAGCGTCGCGGCCGCGGCAACACCGGTTGTGACGTAATAGGCCTGCGGCGTGTTGATCAGCAGTGGCACTCCGGCAATGGCGCCGCCGCCCGCGATTCCGACGTTCTGGACGATCCGCAGAACCGACCTGGCACCGACGCGCTCGGACCCGGTGAAGGCTCGGCCGATGATCGCGGAGCGGGCAGTGTTCGCGCCGCGGTTCCCGCCCGTGACCAGGCACGCGATCAGCACGGCCGGCCAGAACGATCCGGCGAATGGGTAACACGCGAGAGCGAGGCCCTCTACTGCTACACATGAAACGAGGAGGCGCCGTGCGCTTACGCGGTCCGAGAGTATTCCGCCCAGCATCGACGTGACGCTCCCCACGGCGCTGGCAGCGGTCAGGATGACCGCCACCTCCGCTACGGAGAGCCCGACGACAAAGGTGAAGTAAAGGACGGTGACGGTCATGTAGACACCGCGGCCGACGGCACTGATCACCGTGCCCGCTGCGAGGAGCCGCAGCACTCGGTCTGCAAACACGGCCGCGAGGCGGTGCCGCGGTGCCACATGGAGCGGCCGTGGCGTCTTGCTGGTATCCGTGCTGATGTTTGAAGGGGCTGGCATGCCACAGTTCTTCCACACCGGGGCCTTCCCCCACATTGAGGTAGCGTTACGCTACATGTTGGAGTACACCCTCGCCGAGTCGGACCTGGGAGACGTGCGGTTCGGAATTTCCCCGCTGTGCGAGATGAGCCTTTCTCTGCGGTCGTTGAAGGACCCTTCGCGTTATCCGCTGCAGCTGCCGTGGCTGCGGCGCATCGAGGCACGGCGTTCCAGCTTGGACATGGAGATACTGCTTGCCCTGACCGATGACCGGCTGTGGATTCCGGATCTCCTCACCCCGCGCCCCGGGTCCCCGTTGACACGGATCGAGGACGAGCTCGATGGGCTGGGGCGCTCCGAACCCTGCCGCTTCATGCACCAGCTCAGCGCTCTTCACGGAACGGTCCCGGCGGTTCTGCGCGGTGACCCTGTCAAAGCGCTCGAACGCTCCGTCGATGCCCTTCGTGCCTACTGGGAATCGTGTTTCCAGCCGGACTGGCTTCGGATGCGCACCGTTCTGGAGGCGGATATCGCCTACCGGGGCCGGCAGATGGCCCAGGCCGGGCTGGTCAGCGCGATGAACGGCATCTCACTGAGTATGAAGGTCGCAGGCAACGTCATTTCCTTGCAGCTGCGTCACTCATTGGATTACATCCAGCCGGTCGCAGGACGAGGCATCACCTTGGTGCCGACAATGTATACGACGCTGGCCTGCGCGCCAATCGACCGGGGCGAGCCGCCAATGATCCTGTATGCGGCCCGGGGACAGGGAGGGATGTGGCAGCCCGAGCGCGTCGCCTCCGATGCAGGTGCCATTGAGCTTCTCGGTGCGGCCCGCGCGGCGCTTCTCACAGCGCTGGACGAGCCGGCGTCCTCGACCGAACTGGGTATCCGCTTTGGCGTTACTGCTTCCGCCGTGAACCAGCATCTGCGTGCTCTGAGGATCGGCCGGCTCGTCACCTCAACACGGTACGGGCGCAGTGTCCTGTATGTCCGCAGCGAGCTCGGCTCGGCCCTGCTGGGTGCGCCGACAGCCGGGCAGGTCCATGCGCCCGGAGCGCGGTAATGGAACCGGCGGCGGGTTCACACAGCCACCCGGCCTTTCGGGCGCTGCTGCGCATTTGAGGCAGCCTGCCCGTTTCGTCGGTTCTTGCGGCCTTGCCGCTTTCCTTTTGTTCCGCGTGATGCGGCCTCTTTAGGGACCTGTGAGTGCGCCCGCTCGGGACAGCATCCTGGGGAAGGACATCGTCGCCGGCAACGGCGGCTGGTCTGTTTCTTCGTTTCGTTTTCCCATGATTACGTGTCCTCGATTCGGTGCTGCATTTCGTCCCTTGTGCGTTGTCCGCGGCGCAACGCACCGGCCATCACCGGGGGCCACGCTTTTCCGCCGTTGTGCCTTCGCTGCA
>Ga0105047_10012620_pt1 | contig 13583 bp, 13 predicted proteins | sample MAT04_FD_78384 | JGI IMG/M metagenome (GOLD analysis project Ga0105047, IMG submission 78384) | Freshwater microbial communities from Lake Fryxell liftoff mats and glacier meltwater in Antarctica - MAT-04 (megahit assembly) | ecosystem: Environmental > Aquatic > Freshwater > Ice > Liftoff...
CGGCGTGAATCGCATTGTCTGGAACTTGCGCTACGCCGACCTGTCGATTCGCAGCGGCGGTGGTGAAGACGACGACGCCGGGCCGAGCGCGACGACGCCGGGTCCGCTGGTGTTGCCGGGCACGTATACGGTGCGGTTGTCGGTGAATGGCGCGGTGCAGCAGCAGCGCGTGCTGGTGAAGGACGATCCGCGCGTAACAGTGTCGCGGGCTGAACGTGCGGCGTGGACGGCGTTTCATCGGGCGATCGCGGCGCTGGCGACCTCGCATGCGGCGACCGCGGAGAAGTGGCGGGCAAAGACCGGTACCGATGCCACCACGCGCGACGGCAAGCGTCAGTCGGCCGAGTTGAGTGCGCGCATTGCTGGGCTGTATGGAGCCGTGGCCCGGTATACCGGCGCGCCCACGTCGGATCAGCGGTCGGAGCTGCGCTACTACACGCGCATGGCGGCTGCGCTGACGGAGTCGGGACGCTAAGGGTGGTGTGCGGTTGAGGGTTCGTTGAACTGATCACACAGAGGATAGGAGAACAAGAGAAAAGGAGAACTGGTCGAGTGGCTTTGGCGATCCCTCTTTTTCTCTTTTTCTCTTTTCTCTGTGTGATCTTTTCTGCGGTCGAGGGTGTATCGTGCTTTGAACTGTTCTCTGCGCCTCCGCGTGGTACGTTATGGGATGCGCATCGCGTTCATCGTTGGGCTGACTCTTCTGCTGGCGGCGTGCGAGAGCACGTCTGAGCCGACCTTTCGGCGGCCAGCCTGGCTGGGTTCTCCCCCTCGCACGATCCAGGCACCCGACACGGTGCGCGCTGGTGTGCCGTTTTCGGCTACTGTGTTCGCTGCAGGCAGCGGAAGCATTCAATGCAACCAACCCGACGGCGCGTCGGTCGCGCAGGGTATCCGCGTGGCGCGAGTAGAGATTTTCGTGAGGGCGTTGCGTGGAAACGTGCCGTGCACTGACGACCTCAAGTACTATCCGATCCCGATCAGCCTCACATTCGCCACGGCGGGTGTTTCCACGATTCGGGTCATCGGCACCAAGCAAAATTCGGGGACGTATGCCCTCGATTCCCTCGAGCGGTCGGTCGTGGTGGTGCCGTAATGTATGTGCCGATGCGTGGTGGGCTGAACTGATCACACAGAGCAAAAGAGCAAAAGAGAGAAAGAGGGTAACGGCGACCGCGCTCGGCGAGGGCTCCTGCGCTCTTTTTCTCTTTTTCTTTGTGTGCTCTTTTCTGCGGTCAGCGAGGTTTTCGGATTGGTCGGTTCCGAATGCCTAGGCTAGAATTCGCACATGCTCCACCTCTGGTCGTCGTCGAAGTACGCCATCGAACTCCCCGACGGGCATCGGTTTCCGATGTCCAAGTATCAGCTGTTGCGGGAGGGCGTGCTGGCCGCGGGGCTCGTGCCACCAGAGCAGATGCATGATCCGCAGCGCGTGTCGGTAAACGACCTCTTGCTCGTGCACACGCGTGGGTACGTCGATCACGTCACCAACGGCACGCTGCCGCCGGCGGAGCAGCGCCGCATCGGGTTGCCGTGGTCGGAGTCGTTCGTGGAGCGTGCCTATCGCGTGGTGCAGGGCACGTGTGAAGCGGCGGAGTCGGCGCTGGAGCATGGTGTGGCAATGAACCTGGCGGGGGGTACGCATCACGCCTTCCCCGACCGCGGCGAAGGGTTCTGCACCTTCAACGATGTCGCCGTAGCGATTCGTCGTCTTCAACGCGACGGGCGCGTACGCCGCGTGGCGATCATCGATCTGGATGTGCATCAGGGCAACGGTACCCACGGCTGCTTCGCCGGTGACGAGCAGGTATACACGTTCAGCATGCACGGCGCGAAGAACTTCCCGTTTCACAAAGTGCCGGGTACGCGTGACGTGGAGCTCGCCGACGGGACCGGCGACGCCGAGTATCTCGAGCGCCTCGCGATGCACCTGCCCGAAGTGTTGCGCGACGCGCGCCCCGATCTGGTGGTCTACCTCGCCGGCGCCGACCCGCATGAGGGCGACAAGCTGGGGCGGCTCAAGCTCACCTTCGAGGGGCTGCACCGCCGGGACGCCTTCGTGCTGCAGATGTGTCGGGAGATCGGGGTACCGGTGTGCGCCACGATGTCCGGCGGGTATGGCCGGGACGTGCGGGATACGGTGCAGGTGCACCTGAACACGGTGCGGGTGCTGCAGAGCTTCTCGGGGCGCTAGTTTTCCGTGGCTCCCCCCTTTCCGTTTTCAGGAGACCTCCGGATGATTCGTCGTACGTTCCTCTTCGCCGCCGCGAGCGCGCTCTTCGCGATCCCGGCGATGGCGCAGTCGCCCGTCTACAAGTCGTCGGCGCACGATTACCGTTTGGTGACCGTAGCCGACGGCCTCGTGCAGCCGTGGTCGATGGCGTTCCTCCCCGGCGGCGACATGCTCGTAACCGAGCGTCCCGGCCGTCTCCGCATTGTGCGTGGCGGCAAGCTGCTGCCCACGCCGGTGACTGGCGTTCCTGAGGTGGTGTACCGCGGTCAGGGTGGTTTGCTCGACGTGGTCGCGCACCCGAATTTCGCCGCGAACAAGCTGATCTATCTCAGCTTCTCCAAGCCGCTGGGGGGCGGAACCGCCACGACGGTGGTGGTGCGCGGTCGCTTCGAGAACAACGCGCTGGTCGACGCGAAGGAAATCTTCGTGGCCGACACCAAGGGTGCGCCGGGCCATTACGGCTCGCGGATCGCCTTCGACAAGAGCGGTATGATGTTCATCACCGTGGGCGAGCGCCAGGTAGCGCCGAGCGGTGATCTGGAGAAGCATCCGGCGCAGGATCTGTCGAACCATCACGGCAAAATGATTCGCTTGTTCGATGACGGCCGCGTGCCGCCGGACAATCCGTTCATGGACAAGGCGGGCGCGAAGCCGGAAATCTGGAGCTACGGCCATCGCAATCCGCAGGGCCTCGCCGTGCACCCCACCACGGGTGAGGTGTGGGCGACCGAGCACGGCCCGCAGGGCGGCGACGAGCTCAATCTGATCCAGAAGGGGCTCAACTACGGCTGGCCCGTGGTCGGCTTCGGTGTGAACTACGGCCCCGGCGCAGCGATTCATGCCGGCACGATGCGCGCGGGCATGGAGAACGCGAAAAATGTGTGGGTACCCTCGATCGCTACGTCCGGCCTCATGATCTACACCGGCGACAAGTTCCCGGAGTGGAAGGGCAGCTTCTTCGTGGGCGGACTCGCTGGACAGCGCATCGTGCGTCTGACGTACGATGGCAAGGCGTTCACCGTCGAAGACAATCTCGCGCGCAATCAGGGACGCATCCGCGATGTGCGACAAGGACTGGACGGGTTCATTTACTTCGCGATCGACGATCAGCAAGGAAAGCCGAGCGCGATTGTGAGGATGGAGCCGGTCATGCGGCGGTGAACTGCTGACGGCGCTAGGAATCAGGGGCGCTAGGAATAAACGGCGCTAGGAATAAACGGCGCCAGGAATCACGGGCGCTAGGAATTACGGGCGCTAGGAATCACGGGCGATACAGAGAATAACGTGAGGGCAAACGGCGAGAACGCGGTTCGCCTCACGCTTTCTATTTCTGGCGCCCTTGATTTCTAGCGCCGTTTATTCCTGGCGCGGCTTATTCCTGGCGCCGTTCGCAGTTCACTCCGGCGCTGTCATTCCCATCGCTTCCCATTCTTCCTTCGCCGGCCCGTACATGCCGGCTATCGCCAGCCCGGCTTGTCGCATGCCGACCGTGAGTTGGCCGCGGTGGTGCGCCTGATGCTTGATGAGTACGTCGAGCGTCAGACCGCGTGCCCACATCTCGCCGTACATGTCGTCGGTTTCGAGCAGCGTGGCGTCGGTCCAATGGGCCTGCAGCTGTTCGGTCAGCGACGCGGCGGCGGTGCGATAGGCGGCGGCGATCTCGGCGGCGTGCGCGGGTACGGCCTCGTGCTCGCCGGCACCGGACACCACGAGTCCCGTGCGGTTCAGCATTTCCGGAATCGACTGCGCGAGGTGCCATGCCAGATGCCCGATCGTACGGCCGCCGGGGTAGAGCGGCGGCGACAGCGACGCGTCGGTGAGGCGATCCAGTAGCTTCTGGGTGTTCTCGGACTCGTACTGCCAGGCGGCGTGGAAGGGTGCGAGAGAGGAGTACACGGGGGAATGGGAAAAGGTGAGTCACGGGGGCGGACGACGAATGGCGCTAGGACATAGACGGCGCCAGGAATAGACGGCGGCAGGAATAAACGGCGCCAGGAATAAACGGCGCTAGGATTAAACGGCGCTAGGAGTGAGGGGCGGAACAGCGAACTACGTGCGGGTACACGGCCGGCGAGAACGCGGTTTGCCCGCACGCTTTTTATTGCTAGCGCCGTTTATTCCTGGCGCCGTTCATTCCTGGCGCTTTTCACTCCTGGCGCCGTCAGCCGTTTACTTACCCTTGACGCGCCGCCTCTTCGAAAGGAAGATGCCGGATGACGACTCCTCTGCCGGTCGCGTTGCGACGCACGCTTTCGCTGGCCCTTTTGACCGTTCTGCCGTTCACATCGGCCTGTCGCGCGTCGGTGCGCACCGGTGCCGTGCCGCAGTTCATTCATCCCGACGGTCCACCGGCGAACCCGTTCTCTCCCGCGGTGCGCGTGGGCGACATTATTTTCGTGTCGGGCACGCTGGGGACCAGGCCCGACGGAACGCTGGTGCCGGGTGGTATCCAGCCAGAAACGCGGCAGCTGCTGGAGAACATCAAGCGCACGCTCGCGGCCGCCGACGTGGGAATGGACCGGGTCGTGAAGTGCACGGTGTTCCTCGCCGACCTCGAGGAGTGGCCGGCCATGAACGAGGTGTATCGCAGCTACTTCAGCAACGGGAAGTATCCGGCGCGCGCGGCCGTGCAGGCGACGTTGCTGTTCGGGGCCCGGGTCGAGATGGAGTGCGCGGCGGCTGCGAAATAAGCCACGCGCGCTAGTGACTATTCGTCGGCGGCGAGGCCGTCGAGGTTGTAGCCGAGTGCGCGAAGTCTGGACGCCATGTCCTTCTTTTCGGCCGACTTCACGTACGCCTCCTCGGGTTCGACCGTCTTACTCTTCACCAGATTGAGGAGCGCGTCGTTCAACGTTTCCATGCCCAGCTTCTTCTGGGTCTGAATGACGTTGTTGATCTGCACCGTCTTGCCTTCGCGGATCATCGAGCTGACGGCTTTGTTGACGAGGAGAATCTCGCGTGCCGCCACCCGTCCGCCGCCGATCTTCTTGCACAACGTCTGCGACACGACGCCCTTGAGCGACTCGGAGAGCATGACGCGGATCTGATCCTGCCGGTCGGCGGGGAATTGATCGATGATGCGATTGATGGTGGACGCGGCGGTCGAGGTGTGTAGCGTGCCGAACACCAAGTGACCGGTTTCCGCCGTTTCCAGCGCGATGGCGATCGTTTCCAGGTCGCGCAGCTCACCGACAAGAATGATGTCCGGATCCTCGCGCAGTGCCGCGCGTAGGGCGCTCTTGAACGATTGCGTGTGCACGCCCACCTGACGCTGTGTGATCAGGCACTTCTTGCTCCGGTGGACGAACTCGATCGGATCTTCGATCGTGATGATGTGATCGTGACGCGAACGGTTGATCAGATCCACCAGCGCGCAGAGGGTGGTCGACTTGCCCGAGCCCGTCGGGCCGGTGACCAGCACGAGTCCCTTGGTCAGCGAGCAGAGCTGCTGTACCTCGGGGGTGATGCCCATCTGTTCCACGGTGACGGTCGTGGTGGAGATGGTGCGGATCACGGCGGCCGCGCCGTTCCGGTCGCGCAGAACGTTCACGCGGAAGCGCGACACGCCCGCAATCTCGTGGGCGAAGTCGGTATCCCAATCCTTGTCGAACTCCGTCTTGTTCTTGGCCGGCATGATCGAACGCACCATGCGCGAAACCGATGCGTCGTCGAGGATCGGCTGATTTTCGATGCGAATCAGGTCGCCTCCCAGCCGGAGAATGGGCGGCTCGCCCACGCGCAGGTGCAGGTCGGCAGCGCCCCGGCGCACCTGCTCTCGCAGCAGGGCGTCGAGGCTCTCGCGGGAGCGCTCGCTGTCGGATGAATCCTCGAACGGTTCGTCAGAGGCGCGATAGCGCCGAAGCTCGGGCGCCAGCTCGGGCTCCGACGAGGTGTCGGGTTCCTCGACGTGCTTCTGCACCGTCACCCGCATGTGCGACGCGCTTTCGTCCTGCTCGACCAGCCATTGTTGCGCGTTCCAACGGTACAGAAACCGAATACCGCGGCCGGACGCCACCGATACCTTCTGGTCCGCCTCGGCCAATTCGCTCACGAGCGCGAGCACTTGCTTGCTCGACAGCACTTGCTGGCTGATCGGCTGGGGGCCGCTCGACGTGAGACAGCGAATGGGGGCGTCGGCCTCGAGAATGATCTGGCTGGCGGCGCCTGATTCGAGGCGCGCCAATACGCGGTCTAATTGGGGCACGGTGTCACTGCAGTGGAAAACGTTGATGGTCTGCAGGCTTGGCCATGTTTTGTGTCTGGTCCGTCTGCACTCTACGCTACGGACGATTCAGTGCGCCCGGGGGACACATGCCTCGGTACCGTCCTGTTGGCGTTGCGAATCCGTTGCGGGACCGACGCCGCCTCGCGACACGATCGTCGGGTGACCGTCGAACGCCTCGACGACACTGTGACGTGGCACCGTAGCACTCCCCCACGTCACAGACACTGGAGCGACATGCCCGCCACACTCCTCGCTCACCAGGCGCTCGTCCTCCCACTGAAGCTTCGGTGGCCCGCGCGATTCTCCGGAATTGCCCTCTGCATCGGAAGTATGGCGCCCGACCTGGAGTTCATCGGCCGGATGCACGACGACTGGTTGATCAGTCACACCGTCGGCGCGCAGTTCTGGTTTACGGTTCCGTTGACCGCGCTTCTCGTGTGGGTCACCACCGTGCTGCTTATTCCCGCTCTGCTGCCGTATGTACCCGATCATGCGTGGTGGCGGCCCCATGATCTGGCGGCGATCCGACCGCCCCGTACCACGCGTGACTGGGTCCGTGTCGCCTTCTCGGCTTGGGTCGGCGGCATGTCGCACGTGCTGCTGGACGGCGTGACGCACGGCAATCACTCAGGGTGGCTGGTCCCGCGGCTTCCATTTTTGAGAACGCAAGTCCCCCATTTCGGTGGGATGGTCCCTTTGCACGACGCCTTGCAAGTCTGGTGCTCTGTGGTCTTCGCCGCGGTGACGCTGGTGCTGTGGCGCCGGATCGTTCGCCAACGGGCCATCTGGCACTGGCGTGGTAGTGAACAGGCCGACGGCGTGCGCGTCGCCGAACGCCTCCTCGCTCGCATGCCACGGAAAGACGGCGTGCTGATCGCGCGACTGATAGGCGTGGTCGCGATGCTGGGCGCGGCAACGGGCCACACGTTACGGGCGCAGGAGAGCGCCAAGACCGTGCTCGCCGGTACGGGGTTCGGGGCGATCACCTTCTCGCTCGGCGGGGCCGTGGTCCTTGCCGTTGGCCTCCGTCGGATTCGTGCACGGGAGGACGTGGCGGCCTAGCCTTGGGTCGTCATCCGCTCGCGTCCGCCCGTCGCGAAGAGTGTGAGCATCGCACCGACCACGGCCAGCCCGGCCAGAAACAGAAACGCGTAGTTCGCACTGCCGGTGGCGGTTCGGATGCGGCCGATGATATCCGGACCGAAGTGGCCGCCAAGATTGCCGACGGCGTTGATCCACGCGATGCCGGCGGCGGCGGCCGTTTGCCGGAGAAACGCGGTCGGAAGCGCCCAGAAGGTGGCGAAAAAGGACAGCACTCCCGCAGTTACGAAACAGAGCGCGATCAACGCCGGAACCACGTGGGCGCCAACCATCACGAGTGCCACGAGACCAGTGGCCGCCACGAACAGCGAGCCCGCCACATGCTGCCGACGTTCACCGGTGCGGTCGCTGCGCGCGCCGGCCCACACCATGACGACACCGGCGGTGCCCCACGGAATCATGCTCAGCAGCCCGATCTGGAGGTACTCCGTTTGCCCGATGCCCAGTTCCTGCACGATGGTCGGCATCCAGAAGCTCACGCCGTACAGCGAAAACGTGCCGGCCAGATAGACCATCGCCAGCACCCAGACGCGGCCGCTGCGCAACGCCCGCGCCGCCCCGTGTGCCGCACGGTGTGCCGAATTCACCTCGACGCCGTGCGCTGCGGCATCTTCCTGCGCGAGTTGCGCGGTGATCGCGATGCGCTGCTCGGGCGTCAGCCATGTCGCCTGCGCCGGACGATCGGGGAGCAGGATCCAGATCGCGATGCCAGCGAGCATCGACGGAATGGCCTCGAGCACAAACAACCAGCGCCATCCGTCCCAGCCAGCCAGGCCGTTGGCGTATTGCATGATCGCGCCCGACACCGGAGCGCCGATGACGTTGGCGGCGGCCACTGCGGTCATGAACAGCGCGACCGTTCGCGCGCGCTTCGCGGCCGGAAACCAATATGTGAGATAGAGAATGATGCCGGGGAAGAAGCCCGCTTCGGCGATGCCCAGCAGGAAACGCAGCGCGTAGAATCCGAACTCGAGCGGCGCCACGCCGAACAGCGCAGGTAGCGGTCCCCAGGGAATCCGGTCCACAAAGGCGAAGGCGCCGGACACGATCGCCCAGGTGAACATGATGCGGGCGATCCATCGTCGCGCGCCGAATCTCTCCAGCAGCAAGTTGCTGGGCACTTCGAATAGGAAATAGCCGAGAAAGAAGATGCCGGCACCGAACCCGTAGACTGCATCGGAGAAGCCGAGCGCGGAGGCCATCTGCAGCTTGGCGAAGCCGATATTCACGCGGTCCAGAAAAGCCACGATGTAGCTCACGAAGAGCAGTGGCAGCAGACGGCGTGTCGCGATGGCGAAACCGGCCTCGGCGGCCGTCGTCACGCGATCGTTGGCCACAGGGCGAGACTGCACAGCGTACCGGCGACCGTCATCACGGTACGAACGCGGGCATTCCACGGCGGTAACAGTCCTGCACGAGAGGCCGAAACATCCCAGGCGAGCTGGATGCCACCACTGAGCATGAGTAGACCGAGTGCCACCTTGGGGGGCGTCTGCGGCACGAGCGCCGCGAGTCCGACCACCGACGGGACGGCGGCCGCCACCAAGCGCCACAGGTTGGGCGCGTCTGGTGCGCGCGTGAGTTCCGCGCCCCAGCGCGCCCCACCCAGAAAACTCAGCGTGAGTGCGGCGTACACGAGAAAGGTGCGGACTGCGGCGTCGTGCAGCGCGCTGTCCTCGGGTGAGCCGTAGGCGATGACGAGGCACACGAGGAAGGGGGCGAGCCCCGATCCGCTGATCATCCAGAAAGTGCTGGTAGGCATGGCGCGAAGGTAGCGCCGACCTGCACCGCGCGGTATATGTCGTCGCTATGCCTACGACTGCCCAGCGTCTTTCCGTGTTCAGTGAATCTGTGATTCGCGGCACCACGCGCCTTGCGAATCAGCACGGCGCCATCAACCTCTCGCAGGGGTTCCCGGATTTCGATCCGCCGGAAGTGCTGCTCGAGGGGCTGGAACGCGCCACACGCGGGCCATTCCACCAGTATGCCGTGACGTGGGGAGCGCCGCGGTTCCGTACGGCGCTGGCGAAGAAGATCTCTCACTTCAGCGGTCTTGACGTCGACCCCGAGTCGGAGCTCGTGGTGACCTGCGGCAGCACGGAAGCGATGATGGTCGCGATGATGACGGCCTGCAACCCGGGCGACAAGGTGATCATCTTCTCGCCGTTCTACGAGAATTACGCGGCCGACGCGATTCTCTCGGGGGCAGAGCCGATCTACGTCCCGCTACATCCGCCGCACTTCAGCTTCGACGAAGACGTGCTGGCCGCCGCGTTCGCGCAGCGTCCGAAGGCGATCGTGGTATGCAACCCGTCGAACCCCAGCGGCAAAGTGTTCACGCGCGAAGAGCTGATGATCATCCTCAAGTACGCGCAGCAGTACGACACCTGGGTGATCATGGACGAGCCGTACGAACACATCGTTTACGCGCCGCATGTCCACACGTACTTCAACACGCTCCCCGGTGCCTTCGAGCGCACGATCACCTGCAGCTCGCTGTCGAAAACGTACTCGATTACCGGCTGGCGTCTGGGCTACGTGCATGCGCCGGCGAGTGTGATCGCGCAGGCCAAAAAGGTGCACGACTTCCTCACGGTCGGGGCCGCGGCGCCGCTGATGGAAGCGGCGGTTGGCGCACTCGAGCTGCCGGACTCGTACTACGACGGGCTCACCGAGGTGTATACCGCCAAGCGCGAGATCTTCCTCGACATTCTGCGCAGCACTGGATTGCCGTTCACGGAGCCGCAGGGCGCGTACTATGTGATGGTGGACATCACGGCGCTCGGCTTCGCCAACGACACGCTGGCCTCGGAATGGCTGATCAAAGACATCGGCGTGGCCGGTGTGCCGGGCTCGAGCTTTTTCCGTGAACCGGTCAACCATCTCATCCGTTTCCACTTCGCCAAGCGCGAAGAGACGCTCAGGGCGGCCGGCGAACGGCTGACTGGGCTCTCGGCACGGGTGAACGCGGGACGGTAAGGCTTGTGTGAGCACAGCCCTTGCATAGGAGGCTTCGGGAAACACTCAATCCCGGAGCAACGTATGAATCTCGCGCTCTATCTCGTTGGATTTCTCGTCTTTGTCGGTGGCGTGGCGTGGGGACTGACCGTGATCGGTGTCTCGACGACCTACATCCTCATCGCATGTCTCGTCCTACTCGGCATCGGCATCATGACCGGCGTGACGCGGACACGCATGAAGGATCCGCCAAGCACGTGAGCGCTGTATGGCAGCCTCGTCGGCGCGTGACGGCGAGCGCGGTGTGTGGGCTGGCGCTACTGGTTCACGCCAACCGACAGTCCTTCTTATTCTACCGAACCGGCGGACACCGGGGGCATTTAAGAAATGCCTCTGCCGCGGCCACCGTACGCGCGGGGTCTTCCTCGTGCGGCACGTGCCCCAGTTCGGGGAACAGTCGTATACGACTGCCCGCGATGTCGCGCGCGAAGCGTCCGGCGTGGTCGGGCGGAATGAGTCCGTCGCGGCCGCCCCACATGATGAGCGTTGGTGCGCGAATCGTTGCGATGCGCGTGGAATCGGCGGCGTTGCCGGACTGGGCGAAGCGGCGCGGAAGTGAGGCGCGGTTGCCTTCGCGTAGCGTCAGTTCGTAGTAGCGCGTGACCAACGAATCGGAAACGCGTGAGGGATCGCCGTACACGCTGCGGACACTCGACTCGACCACGCCGCGCGGCAGGATGCGCGTGAAGAGCCACTCGAGCCCGCGGGTGCGCGCCATCCGGAATCCGATCGGCACTGTCTGCGACACCATCGGATACCCAGCGGCGTCCACGAGAATCAGCGCATCTTCGCGATCGGGCGCGGCGGCGGCCACGTGCCAGGCGACTTCGCCACCGAGGGAGTTGCCGGCGATCGCAAAGCGCGACACGCCGAGCGAGTCGAGGAGTTGCAGCGTGAAGCGCGTGTAGGCGGTCAGCGAGTAGTCGTTGTCCGGCGACGGGCCGGTGAGGCCGAATCCGGGCAGGTCGAAGCGAATCACGCGGCGCGACCGGCGCAGCGATCCGGCCCAACCGTCCCAGGTGTGCAAGCTGGCCGACGTGCCGTGTACCAGCACGATCGGCAAGGAATCGGTGCGCGGTCCCTCGTCGCGCAAGTGCACCTGCATCCCGTCGAGTCCCAGGAAGCGAGACGGCGACGGCGCCCAGCGTGCCGTGAGCGCCGACAACGGCTTGTCGGGTGCCCACACGCTGGCGAGTCCAAGCAGGAGCAGCACGGCCAGCACGAATCCGCCCATCAGCCAACGCGCCAGCTTCATGCCTACCGCTCCAACTGGAAGAAAAAAGGCGCCGCGCCGCGCATGTCCATCAGGCCCAGCATTGCGCGTAGTCGCGCCCGCGGTGCACGTGTGCGTAACAGCGGCGTGGCGAGTGTGAAGAGCGCTTGCGCCCCCGCGTTGCGCGTGAGCCCACGGAAGCGCGAGAGCGAGAGTGGAATCCGACGCGGATCGATGGCACAAGTCTCACCCACGCCATTCCGAAACAGTAGTGGATGCACGACCTCCTCGCTCACGAACGACTTGCCGTACCAGGCATTGGTCTCGAGCAAGCCGTCCGTGCCATGACCGGTAGGGACATCGGAGCCGCGCCACTCACCCAGCATCTCCTGCGTCGTGACGGCCGGCAACGCATCGAAGCGCGCCAGCGCTTCTGTCAGCGACTCTGTCAACATCATCGCGGCCTGAGCAGGGCGTCTTTGAGTGCGACACCGTCGAGGCGCTCAGCCGGCTTCACACCGAGCAGTTCGGCCAGTGTCGGCGCCAGATCGACCGTGCGCACGAACTGCGCGTGCACGCCGGGCTTGATACCGGCACCGGCGAAGATGAGCGGGACATGAGAGTCGTATTCGCGCGGCGATCCGTGCGAGGCCACGTTGCCGCCCCACGTGCTGTACGGCGTGAGCGTGACCACCAGTTCGATCTGCGAATTCGCCGGAAACTGATGCGCCCACCGTCGCGCGATTTCGTCGACGAGCGTGTCGGCGACCAGCGTGGAAAATCGATCGACCCGCGCGACACCGGGCACCTTGCGCGCGTCGTCGGCAAAGGCGTTTACGATCGCGTCGAGGTCGGATGGCTTACGGAACGCATTGCGATTGGCCAACAGGATCTGGACATCGAGATCGATGGCGAGCGTGTCGAGCTTCTTCGCCTTCAGGCGCGCCACGGTAGCCGGCATCAGGTCGTACAACGACACGCGCAGCGGGCGCGGCTGCACCGACGCCGGTGCGATCTCGGGAATAGTGCCAACGCCGTGATCGGACGTCACCACGATCGTGATACTCGTGGAGTCGCGCAGTTTGAAGAGTGAGTCGAGAAAGACGCCGATGGTGCGATCGACGCGCAGCACCTGGTCGTGCATTTCGCGCGAGTCCGGTCCGTAGTTGTGGCCGATCACATCGGTGGCCGACAGCGACATCGCCAGCAGGTCCGTCTGCGGCCCCTTGCCGAGCTCCATGGCGTTCACGCCGTGCAGCGCGAACTGCACCGTGAGGTCATCCATGTACGGCGTAATGCGGATCGCACTACCGGCGTCGATCAGGTCCTCGGTAAGCTTGTGCGGAAAGGTGAAATTCCGACCGCCCATCTCGGCGCTCACGCTGTCGGGCTCATGATAGGCGCTGTCGGCCAGCAGCAACGACCACGTTTTACCGGCGTACGCCTGCACCGGCTGACGGTCGTTGAACTCGCGGACCCACGCCGGTACATCCTTGCGGTAATAGGTGCTGGTCAGGAACCGGCCGTCGATGGAGTACCAGTACACGTCGCTCTTCGACCTGCCGATGGGCAGGATGGCACCGCGATCCTTCATCGACACCGAGAGCGTCCTGGTCTTGCTGTTGGCGCTCTTCATCCAGTCGGCCAGCGTGGTACCGATAAACCGGGCCGGCGACGCGCCCGTGCCGTAACCGCCGGCCACCAGCGGGTAGCTCTTGTCTTCCACGCCAATGCGGTTGAGCATGATCCCCGTGGAGCGCGGGAACCGACCCGACAACAGCGTCGCGTGACCG
>Ga0105047_10012621_pt1 | contig 13583 bp, 11 predicted proteins | sample MAT04_FD_78384 | JGI IMG/M metagenome (GOLD analysis project Ga0105047, IMG submission 78384) | Freshwater microbial communities from Lake Fryxell liftoff mats and glacier meltwater in Antarctica - MAT-04 (megahit assembly) | ecosystem: Environmental > Aquatic > Freshwater > Ice > Liftoff...
CGATCGTGTTGAAGCAGTGCGCGCAGGTGACGACGATCCGCTGCGGCTTCGCGGCCGTGAGTACCTCGACATTGGCCTGGGCGAGCATCTGGAAGAGGAACTCGTTGCCGGCGCGGCGAGCCGGGTCGCCGGTGCAGGACTCCCCGGTCCCCAGCACCGCGAAGCTGACCCCGGCGAGGTGGAGCAGCTCGGCGACGGCCCGTGAGGTCTTCTTGGCCCGGTCCTCGTAGGCTCCGGCGCAGCCGACCCAGAACAGGTAGTCCACCCCCGAGGCGTCCTCGAGGTCCGTGCCGACGACGGGCACCGCGAACGGCAGGTCCTTGGCCCACGCGAGCCGCTGGCGAGCCGGCAGCCCCCAGGGGTTGCCCTGCTTCTCGACCTTGGTGAACATCGAGCCGAGCTCGGCCGGGAAGGCGGACTCCATGAGCACCTGGTTGCGGCGCAGGTCGACGATGTGGTCGATGTGCTCGATGTCGACCGGGCACTGCTGGACGCACGCACCGCACATCGTGCAGTCCCACAGGGCAGCGGTGTCGACGACGTCGCCCACGAGCGAGAGAGCATCGACACCCGCGTGCGACGCGTCGTCCCCGAAGCCCGGCAGGGTCACCCGGCCGGTGGTGGCGGTGTGACCGGCGGGCTCGGTCGACCCGTTGGCGCCCGCGCGCAGGTAGGGCGCCGAGGCGTAGGCGTGGTCGCGCAGCGCCATGATCACGAGCTTGGGGGACAGCGGCTTGCCGGTGTTCCACGCGGGGCACTGCTCCTGGCAGCGTCCGCACTCGGTGCAGGTGGAGAAGTCGAGCAGGCCCTTCCAGGTGAAGTCCTCGATCCGCCCGACACCGAGCCGGGCGCCGTCGGGCAGCGTGTCGATCTGCTCGAAGTCGACGACGGCGCCCCCACCTGGCCCGCCGGCGCGCACGGGCGCCACGGGGCCGAGCGCCGGGCGTCCGTCGACCTCGCGCCGGGCCCAGACGTTGACCACGGCGAGGAACCGGTGCCACGAGACGCTCATCGCCGGGCGCTGGCCGACGATGACCATCCAGCTCATCGACGCGAGGATCTTGACCAGGGCGACGACGACGATGGTCGTCTCGATCCGCTCGACGGGCCAGCCGGCGAACCACTGGCCGAACCACGCCGTCAGCGGGAAGTGCCCGGGGGCGAACGGGACGATGCCGTTGCCCACCTCGAGCGTGGCCTGCGAGCCGTTCAGGGCCCAGCCGGCGTTCTCCAGCGCGTGCTCCAGCCCGCGCAGCAGCAGCACGGCGACGACGACGACGAGCACGACCGCCTCGACGACGTACGCCTGGCCCATGTTCGAGCCGAAGAACCGGGACGAGCGCCCACGGCGCGGGTGGGTGACCTGCCGTACGACGATGAGCGCGAGGATCCCCAGCAGCGAGAGCCAGGCGATGGTCTCGGTGAGGATCTCGAGCGGCGCCCACCGGCCCACCAGGGGCAGCGAGTACCGAGGGTCGACCAGCTGCCCGTAGGCGCTCGCCAGGGTGAGGAAGAGGACCGGGAAGCTCACCATGACGACCCAGTGCGCAACCTTGACCATCGGCCGGTGCTGGAACCGGCCGTGGCCCACCAGGACCTTGAGCATCAGCCAGGTTCGCCGCCAGGGATGGCTGCGCCGGTCCGGTGCCGGTCCGCCTATCGCGACGGTGCGCCAGATGGCGGCGACGCCCAACGAGAAGACCCCGACGCCGACGAGGGTCGCGGCGATGGCCAGGGCGAGGGCGATCGTCGAGAGCTGCACCGTCTCACGCTAGCCGGTCGTCTCGGTCGGGGTCGGCCGGGTCCTCGCGCCGGCCGACGGCGCCCAGGTGCCGCCCGGTAGACTGGTGCCGACGTCCTTCGGACCACTCGCCGACCACCGCCCGCGACAGGACGGAGCCGACGTGCTCGCACTGTTGGTGCTCCACCTTCTCGTGGCCGCCGTCGCGCCCCTGCTGATGTCCTGGCTGGGCCGCCGGGCCTTCCTCCTGCTGGCCCTCGCCCCGGCGTCGGCAGCGGTCTGGGCGCTGTCGCTCACCGGCGAGGTGATGGCGGGCAACGGGCCCGTCGAGGTCGTCTCCTGGGTGCCGACCCTCGGCATGGACCTGGCGTTCCGCCTCGACACCCTCGCCTGGCTCATGCTGCTGCTCGTCGGCGGGGTCGGGGCGCTCGTCCTGGTGTACTGCTCGGCCTACTTCTCGGCGTCGGCCTCCGGGCTCGGCCGGTTCGCCGCGGTGCTCGTCGCGTTCGCCGGGTCCATGGTCGGGCTCGTGACGACCGACGACATGCTCGTGCTGTTCGTCTTCTGGGAGCTGACCACCGTCTTCTCCTACCTGCTCATCGGCCACTACGCGGACCGCAAGGCGTCCCGGCGCGCGGCAATGCAGGCGATCATGGTGACCACCGGCGGGGGCCTCGCGATGCTGGTCGGCGTCGTCCTGCTGGGCGAGGAGGCCGGGACCTATCGGCTCTCCGCCGTCGTTGCCGACCCGCCGTCGGGCACCGTGGTCAGCGTCGCCGTCCTGCTCCTGCTGGCGGGTGCGGTGAGCAAGTCGGCGATCGTCCCGCTGCACTTCTGGCTCCCGTCGGCGATGGCCGCGCCGACGCCGGTCTCGGCGTACCTGCACGCCGCGGCGATGGTCAAGGCAGGCATCTACCTCGTCGCCCGGTTCGCACCCGGCTACGCGGACCTCGCTGCCTGGCAGGTCGTCGTCCTCACGCTGGGATCGACGACGCTGGTGCTCGGCGGGTACCGGGCGCTGCGCCAGAACGACCTCAAGCTCGTCCTGGCCTTCGGCACGGTCAGCCAGCTCGGGCTGCTCGTCCTGCTGGTCGGGTCGGGCTCGCAGTCGGCGGCGCTCGCCGGGCTCGCCATGCTCGCTGCGCACGCCATGTTCAAGGCGACCCTGTTCCTCTCCGTCGGCGTGGTGGACGCCGCGACCGGGTCGCGTGACCTGCGGCGGCTGTCCGGCGTCGGCCGGGCGCTCCCGGTGACGGCCACGGCGGCCGGCCTGGCCACCGCGTCGATGATCGGGCTGCCGCCGTTCGCCGGCTACGTCGCCAAGGAGGCGGCGCTCGACGCCCTGCTGCACGACGCCGGAACGCCGTCGGGCGCCGCGGTCCTGGTCGCCATGGTCGTCGGCTCGGCGCTGACGGTCGCCTACGGCCTGCGGTTCTGGTGGGGTGCCTTCGCCGCGAAGCCGGCCCGGCTGGTGGCCGCCGGGGAGACTGCCGCGGCCGACGAGATCGCCTCCGGCGCCACCGGGAGCCACCAGACCGTCGAGGGCCCCTTGACCGTGAGCACACCCTCGTGGGGACTCGTCGGACCGACAGTCGTGCTCGCCGGCCTCGGACTCGCTGCTGGGCTCGTCCCGCACCTCGGCGAGGCGCTGCTGCGTCCGCACGCCGACACCTATCAGGGCGAGCCCGGGTACCTCGTGCTGTGGCCGGGGTTCACGCCAGGGCTGGCGCTGACTGCCCTGGTGCTGGCGTCCGGCGTCGGGCTGTTCGCCGCGCGCCTCCGCGTCGAGAACCTCCAGGGGCGGTTCACGTCGCCGTTCGACATGGACCGCCTCTACCGCCGGTCGATGCGCCGGCTCGACGACGTCGCCGCCGACGTCACGGCCCTCACCCAGCGGGGATCCCTGCCGCTGTACCTGGGCACGATCCTGCTGGTCGTCGTCACGCTGGTGGGCGGGGCGATGGTGACGGGTACCCGCCTGCCGCCGCTGGACGACGTGCGGCTGTGGGACTCGCCAGCCCAGGTGCTCGCCGGCGGGCTCGCGGTGGTGGCCGCGATCATGACCGTCCGGGCCCGACGGCGGCTCAAGGCCGTCGTCCTCGCCGGGATCTGCGGCTTCGCCGTCGCGGCGCTCTTCCTGCTGCACGGCGCACCCGACCTCGCGCTCACCCAGGTGCTGGTCGAGACGATCACCCTGGTGGTCTTCGTCCTGGTGCTGCGCCGCCTGCCTGCCTACTTCTCCGTCCGGCCGCTCGCGGCGAGCCGGTGGGTGCGGCTCGGCGTCGGCCTCGCCATGGGGTTGACGGTCGGCGGGCTGGCCCTGGTGCTCCCCTCGGCGCGCATCCACGAGCGGGTGTCGATCGACTTCCCCGAGGAGGCGTACCTCTACGGCGGCGGCAAGAACATCGTCAACGTGACGCTCGTCGACATCCGCGCATGGGACACGATGGGCGAGATCTCGGTGCTGCTGGTGGCCGCGACGGGGGTCGCATCGCTGGTGTTCCTCAGCAGGCGCAGCGGCGAGATCCTGCGGACCAGCCAGGCGCCGCGGCTCACGACGGTATGGGCACAAGGGCAGGACGTCATGGCGCCGCTGCGCCGCGTGGCCCAGCCCGCACGACAGACGCCGCTGCCGACCGGTGGCACTCCGGAGCTCGAGCTCGCCGTCGCGCTGGCCGAGGCGGAACCCGGAGCCGGGCGCCGCCGCGAGTGGCTGCGGGGTGGGAGCACGCTCGCGCCGGCCCGCCGGTCGGTCATCTTCGAGATCACCACCCGGCTGCTCTTCCACTCGATGATCGTCTTCGCGGTCTTCCTGCTGTTCGCCGGCCACAACTCACCGGGTGGCGGGTTCGCCGCGGGGCTCGTCGTCGGCATCGCGCTGATCGTGCGGTACCTCGCAGGCGGACGCTACGAGCTGGGTGAGGCCGCACCGGTGCACCCTGGCCTGCTGCTGGGCCTCGGGCTGTTCCTCTCGGCGGGGGTCGGCCTGATCGCCCTGCTCGCGGGTGGCTCGCTGCTGCAGAGCGTGATCATCGAGGTCGCGATCCCGGTGATCGGCACGGTCAAGCTCGTCACGTCGCTGTTCTTCGACATCGGCGTCTTCCTCGTCGTCGTCGGGCTCGTACTCGACGTGCTGCGCAGCCTCGGGGCGGAGATCGACCGCCAGGCCGAGGAGAGCGGAGACGTCGAGCCGGACGAGCCGGACGGCGTGCCCGACCCGGCCGGCGAGGCGGGCGTCGACCTCGCGTCCACGGCGGAGGTGGCCCGATGATCGACACCTCACCGAGCCTCGTCCTCGTGGTCGTCGTCGTCGCGCTGGTCGCGGCGGGTGTGTACCTGCTGCTGGAGCGCAGCCTGTCGCGGGTGATCCTGGGCGTGATCCTGCTGAGCAACGGCATCAACGTGCTGTTCCTCGTGGCGGGTGGCCGTGCGGGCGGCGCCCCGATCGTCGGGCAGACCCCGGACGACGCCATGAGCGACCCGCTGCCCCAGGCGATGGTGCTCACCGCGATCGTCATCACCCTCGGCGTCACCGCGTTCCTGCTGGCGATGGCGTACCGGTCCTGGCAGCTCACCGGGCACGACGAGGTGCAGGACGACCTCGAGGACCGCCGGGTCGCGCGCCGCGCCGCCGACGACCTCGCCGCGTTCGAGGACGCGGACACTGTGGTCACGACCACTCTCGACGAGGACGCGGCCGACGCACGCGACGAGACCGGGCCGTCGGCCCGGGGAGATGGTCCCCGATGACCGTCGACCTGGGCTGGCTCGTCCCGCTACCCGTCGTCCTGCCGCTGTTCGCGGCGGGTCTGGCGCTCGCCCTGTGGCGGCACGGCCGCGCCCAGGGGGCGATCAGCGTCGTGGCGCTGACCCTGTCCCTCGCGGCGTCCGTCGCCCTCCTGGTCGCGTCCGACTCCGAGCCCCTCGTCCTGGACGTGGGAGGCTGGGCGGCCCCGGTGGGGATCTCGCTGGTGGCCGACCGCCTCTCGGCGCTCATGCTCACCGTGTCGTTCGCGGTCACCCTCAGCGTGCTCGTCTACTCCCTGGCCCAGGGCGTGGCGGACGGCGACGCGGAGACGCCGGTCGCGATCTTCCACCCGACGTACCTCGTGCTCACGGCCGGCGTCGCGAACGCGTTCCTCTCGGGGGACCTGTTCAACCTCTTCGTCGGGTTCGAGATCCTGCTCGCCGCGTCCTACGTGCTCATCACCCTGGGCGGGACCGGGGAGCGGATCCGGGCCGGCACCATCTACGTCATCGTCTCGCTGATGTCGTCGATGCTGTTCCTGCTGGCCGTCGCGCTCATCTACGCGGCGACCGGCACCGTGAACCTCGCCCAGCTCGCGCTGCGGCTGCCCGAGCTCGACCCCGGGGTGCAGATGACGCTCCAGCTCATGCTGCTCATCGCCTTCGGGATCAAGGCCGCCATCTTCCCGATGTCAGCCTGGCTGCCCGACTCGTACCCCACGGCCCCGGCACCGGTCACGGCCGTCTTCGCCGGCCTGCTGACCAAGGTCGGCGTCTACGCGATCATCCGCACGCAGACGCTGCTGTTCCCCGGTGGGGCCGTGGACGACCTGCTGCTCGGTGCAGCGCTCGCGACGATGGTGGTGGGCATCCTCGGCGCCGTCGCACAGAACGACATCAAACGCCTGGTCTCGTTCACGCTAGTGAGCCACATCGGCTACATGCTCTTCGGTATCGCGCTGTCCAGCGAGCTCGGCCTTGGGTCGGCGATCTTCTACGTCGCGCACCACATCACCGTGCAGACGGCGCTGTTCCTCGTCGTCGGCCTGATGGAACGGCGGGGCGGCTCGACGTCGCTCGACCGGCTCGGTGGCCTCGCGCGGATCGCCCCGGTGCTCGCGGTGCTCTTCTTCATCCCGGCGATGAACCTGGCGGGGATCCCGCCGATGTCCGGGTTCCTCGGCAAGCTCGGCCTGATCCAGGCGGGGGTCGCGGCGGGCAGCGTCGCAGCGATGACCCTGGTGGTGGCCTCGGTCGCGACGTCCCTGCTGACCCTGTACGCGATCGTCAAGGCTTGGAACAAGGCGTTCTGGCAGCCTGCGCCGGTCGAGCCCGAGGCTGTCCGGCTGCCCGGCGGCATGGTGGGGCCGGCGGCGGCTCTGGTCGGGCTCGGGCTGACCCTGACCGTCGTGGCCGGCCCGCTGTTCGGGTTCACGGAGCGGGCCGCCGCACAGCTGCGCGACCCATCGCAGTACATCTCAGCCGTGCTGCCGGACGGCCGGCGCGGTGAGGGCGAGTCGGCCGACGTCGCGGAGGAGGCGCCATGAGCGGGACGACGCCGCCCGGCGGGACGACGCAACCGGGCGGGACCACGCAACCCGGCGGCCAGACGCAACCGGCCGCGCGGACGGAACACGGCGATCAGGAGGCCCCGGTGCGGCGCCGGACGCGCCAGTTCCAGGTCGCGTCCCTGCTGTGGTTGACGGTGGTGTGGGTGCTGCTCTGGGGCGACCTCAGCGTGGCGAACGTGCTGGCCGGGCTGCTCGTCGCCGTGGCCGTCACGCGGACGCTGCCGATGGCCGTCGTCGAGTTCCACGGACGGCTGCACCCGCGCTCGCTGCTGAACCTGGCCTACCGCTTCGTCGTCGACCTCGTCGTCGCGAGCGCGCAGGTCGCCTGGCTGGCCATGGACCCGCGCCGGACGCCGCAGTCGGCGGTGCTGCGGGTCCAGCTGCGCAGCCACTCGGACCTCTACCTGACGCTGACCGGCCAGCTGTGCTCGTTGGTGCCGGGGTCGATCGTCGTCGAGGCCCACCGGACCACCGGGGTGCTGTACGTACACACGCTCGACGTCGCCGTCACCGGTGGGGTCGAGGGTGCGCGGCAGCACGTCCTCGACACCGAGGCGCGCATCCTGCGCGCACTCGCGTCGGACGAGGAGCTGGCTGAGGCCGGCGTGACGCGCAACCCCCGGCACCAGGAGGTGGCGCCATGATCGCCGTCTTGGTGATCGGTGGCCTGCTGCTCGCGGCCGGGGCCGTGCTCGCGCTGGTGCGCGCCGAACGGGGCCCGACCATGCTCGACCGAACGGTCGCGCTCGACACGCTGACGATCATCCTGGTCTGCGGGGTGGCCATGGAGGCGGCGTGGAGCCGGCGGGTGGACACCGTGCCGATGCTCGTGGTGCTGGCCCTGGTGGGCTTCGTCGGGTCGGTGACCATCGCGCGCTTCGCCTCCGTCGAGCCGGAGGGTGAGGGGCGGGTGCTGACCCGCGAGGAGGTCGCCGCACTCGAGGCCGACCGGCTGCGGGCGATGGACGAAGACCTCACGAGCCGCGACGAGGAGAACCACGGCGGTTCTGCCCAGGGGGAGGTGGCCCGATGAGCGTCACCCTTGTGCTCGACGTCATCGCGGGCGCCCTGCTGCTCGGCGGTGCATTCCTGGCCTTCGCCGCCGGGCTCGGGCTCGCGCGCTTCCCCGACGTGCTCGCACGGACGCACGCCGCGACCAAGCCCCAGGTGCTGGGCCTCATCCTCGTGCTGTCCGGGCTGGCCCTGCGCCTGCGCGGGGAGCCGATCGTGTGGATGCTGCTGCTGGTCGTGCTGTTCCAGATGCTCACCTCGCCGGTGGCGGCGCACATGGTCTCGCGCGCGGGCTACCGGACCGGCAAGGTGCGTCGCGACCTGCTGGTCGCCGACGACCTCGGCGACGACCTGGACGCCGCGGCGCGACCGGCCGAGGACTGAGGTCAGGCCGGCCGGTCAGGCTTGCCCGGCTGGGTCTGGCCGGGTCATGCCGGCGAGATCAGTGCATGATCTTGGCGGCGCCGCGGGTGGCGAGCACGCGGGCCAGCCCGATCAGGGCGCCCGTGATGATGGCTGCGGCGGCGACCTCGCCGAACCGGGCGTCGCTGTCGTCGTCGGCCTTGGGGGGCTTGTGCCCGGCGGTCGCCCGCCAGACGCCGTTGATGAGCTGCTGGACGAGGAAGGATGCGGCGAGCGCCGTCCCCATGCCCACTGCGCGGGCGATCATCATCTGCTTGGCGTCGTCGGCCACGGGTGCCTCCCTCTCGAGGATGCCCACGCTAGCTGCGGGGCCTACTCGCCCGCGACCCAGAGGTACACACCGCGCCCGGCGACCTCGGCCGCCACGACCACGGCGACGATGCCGCGCAGCGCGGGCAGCAGCTCCTCGCCGGACTCGTCGCGCTCGACGGAGGCTGCCCAGGCCTGCGCCACCTCACCCGGCACGTCAGGGTCCTCGGCCCGACCGACCTCGGCGAGCACCTCGGTGAGGAAGGTCGGCAAGGCGAAGAGGAGCTCGTGGTCGAGGTCGACCTCGACCGGCTCGACGTCGCCCACGCCGAAGCGGACCGCGCTGGCCGCGACCTCGCCGAGCAGCTCGAGGTCGAGTGCGTCCATCCCGGGCAGGTCGAGGTGGGGTGCGTCCGACTGCGGCGGGGTGCCGGCGTCCAGGGCATCGGCCCGGGACAGGGCCCCGGCATGGGTCGCGACGAACAGCTGCGCACGGCGTGCCATGGTCCGCTCCCGGAGGTCGTGGGGCCGGCGGAGCGAGGCGCCCCGGCTGGTCCCTCCCGGCGAGCCTATCCGGGTAGGCTGGCCGGGAACGACAGGGGAGCGTCGCCCGGGTCTCCGGGCACCGACGCTGAGAGTGCGGGCAACCGCAGACCCTCGAACCTGAACCGGGTCATGCCGGCGGAGGGAGTCGGGACGTCTCAGACGTCGTCCGTGTCGTCGTCGGGCCGCGGCTCGTCGACGGTGCGGCGTCGTCCCCCTCGGGCATCTGACGAGGAGGAAGTTCATGGCAGCACAGCACCACCGCTCACGGCGCGCGAGTGCCACCACCGCCGCGACCACAGCCCGGGCCGTCATCGGCCGGCTGCGACCGGCCGTCGCGACCACGACCATCGGGATGCTCGCGCTCGCGGGCTGCTCGGCGATCGGCGCGGACGACCCGGCACCCGCGCAGAGCGGCGGCACCGTGGTGCTCCTCACGCACGACTCGTTCGCCCTCAGCGAGGATCTGGTCACACAGTTCGAGGCCGAGACGGGCCTGACCCTGGAGCAGCGTGCTCCGGGTGACGGGGGCGCGCTGGTCAACCAGCTGGTCCTGACCAAGGACGCCCCCCTGGGCGACGTCGTCTTCGGGATCGACAGCACGTTCGCGACCCGGGCGATCGACGAGGGCGTGCTCGAGCCGTACACCTCCCCGGCTGCGGGCGAGGACGTCGCACGGTACGCCGTGGACGACGCCGGCGCGCTGACCGCCATCGACGTGGGCGACGTGTGCGTCAACGTCGACATCGAGTGGTTCGCCGAGGCCGGCATGGCCGAGCCGCAGACCCTCGAGGACCTCGCCGACCCGGCCTACCGGGACCTGCTCGTCGTCACCGACCCGGCGACCTCCTCCCCCGGCCTGGCGTTCCTGCTGGCGACGGTCGGCGCGTTCGGCGAGGACGGTTGGACGGACTACTGGGCCGCGCTGCGCGACAACGGCGTCAAGGTCGCTGCGGGCTGGTCGGATGCGTACTACGTCGACTTCTCCGGCCCGTCGAGCGAGGGCGACCGGCCGCTGGTCGTGTCGTACGCCTCGAGCCCACCGTACGAGGTCCCCGAGGGTGCGACGGCCGCCCCGACCCGCGCGATGCTCGACACCTGCTTCCGCCAGGTCGAGTACGCCGGGGTCCTCGCCGGGGCGGCGAACCCCGAGGGTGCCCGCGCGGTGATCGACTGGTTGCTCAGCCCCGAGGTCCAGGCGGACATCCCGGAGAGCATGTATGTCTACCCGGTGGACTCCTCGGTCGAGCTGCCGGCGTCCTGGGCGCAGTACGCCCCGGTCGCCCCCGAGCCGTTCGAGGTCGAACCGGCAGCGATCACGGAGCACCGCGACGCCTGGATCCGCGCCTGGACAGACACAGTCATCGGCTGACCCGTGCCCCCCACCCCTCCCGTCCCCCCGGTCCCCCCCACCCCCGTCCCGCCCCCGCCCACCCCCGCGCCCACCCCCGTCCGACTTCGCGGTGGTGGACGTGGGCGGGGGCGTGGGGAGTGGGGGGTGGCGTGGGGGGTGGCGGCGGTGGTGCCGCTGGTGTTCCTCGGGGTGTTCTTCGTGCTGCCGGTGGCCACGCTCATCGCCCGTGGGTTCGTCGCCGACGGAGCGCTCGACCTTTCCGGGTTCGCTGAGGTGTTCGGCAGGCGGCGCACCTGGCGGATCATCGGCACGACGCTCGCGCAGGCCGTGGTCGGGACGACCGTGACCGTGCTGCTCGGCGTGCCGGGAGCCTACCTGCTGCACCGGACGGAGTTCCGCGGTCGCCGGGCCCTCGTCGCCCTCGTCGCGGTGCCCTTCGTGCTGCCGACGGTCGTCGTCGGCGTCGCCTTCCGCACGGTGCTGGCCGACGGCGGTGCGCTGGCGTTCCTGGGCTGGGACGGCACCTTCGCCGGCGTCGTCGCCGCGCTCGTCTTCTTCAACTACACCGTCGTGGTCCGCACCGTCGGCGGGTTCTGGGCACAGCTGGATCCGCGGGCCGAGCAGGCGGCGCGCGCCCTCGGTGCGAGCCCGTGGCGGGCGTTCGTGCAGGTCACGCTGCCTGCGCTGGCCCCGGCGATCGCCTCGGCCGCGTCGATCGTCGCCCTGTTCTGCGCCACGGCCTTCGGCGTGGTGCTCGTCCTGGGCGGCCCGGGCTACGGGACGGTCGAGACCGAGATCTGGGTCCAGACCACCCAGTACCTCGACCTGCGGGCCGCGGCCGTGCTCTCGGTCGTCCAGCTCGTGGTCGTCGTCGGCGTGCTCGTCGCCGCCGGTCGGACCCGGGTGCGCCGGGAGCGTGCGCTGCCGATGGGTCCGGCCGAGACCGTCTCGCGGCGCAGGCTCGCCCTGCGCGGACCGGGCCGACGCAGCGGGGACGCGGTCGCGGCGACGGTGACGGGGGTGGTCGTGCTGGTCCTGCTCGTGCTGCCGTTGGGGAGCCTGGTGGTCCGCTCGCTGCATACGCCGGACGGCTGGGGGCTCGCGAACTACCTGGCGCTGGGCGGCGCGGGATCCTCCGGTGGCCTCGGCGGAAGCGTCGCGGCGGCGGCGGTCACCTCGCTGCGGGTGGCGCTCGACGCGACGGTCATCGCCGTAGTCGTCGGCGGGCTGGTCGCCCTGGTGGTCTCGCGCCGGCCGCGCTCGCGCACCCTGCGCCGCGCGGTCGGCGTGCTCGACGGGGTGTTCATGCTGCCGCTCGGGGTGTCGGCCGTGACCGTCGGGTTCGGGTTCCTCGTGGCACTGGACGCGCCGCTGGGCCTGGACCTCGATCTGCGCGGGTCGCCCGTCCTGCTCCCGATCGCGCAAGCCGTGGTGGCGACACCACTGGTGGTGCGTACCGTTCTGCCCGTGCTCCGTGCCGTCGACTCCCGCCTGCACGACGCCGCGGCGGTGCTCGGCGCCTCACCCGGTCGCGTCCTGACCCTGGTCGACTGGCCGATCGCCGCCCGCTCGGCCGGACTCGCCCTGGGCCTCGCCTTCGCGGTCAGCCTGGGGGAGTTCGGCGCCACGGCATTCCTCGCCCGTCCCGACCGACCGACCCTGCCGGTGGTCATCGTGCGGCTCATCGGCCGGCCGGGGGCGGAGAACCTCGGGATGGCGATCGCCGCGTCTGTGCTGCTCGCCCTGCTCACCGCGGTCGTCATGGCCGCCGCCGAGCGGCTGCGACCGATCGGGGCGGGGGAGCTGTGACCGCGGGTCCGGGGGCCCGCGGCGACCAGACCGCTGCACCACGCCCGTTGCCGGGCGGCGGGTTGAGCGTGCGCGGCGCCGTCGTGCACTACCGGGACGACGACGGGTCGGTGGCGACGGCGGTCGACGGGCTGAGCCTCGACGTGTCCCGCGGCGAGGTCGTCGCGCTGCTGGGTCCGTCCGGCTCCGGCAAGTCGACGCTGCTCCGCGCGGTCGCCGGGCTCGAGCCGCTGTCCGCCGGCGAGGTCTCCTGGGACGGGCAGGACCTGGCCGCCGTCCCGGTGCACCGGCGCGGCTTCGGGCTGATGTTCCAGGACGGCCAGCTCTTCGCGCACCGCGACGTCGGGGCCAACGTCGCCTTCGGCCTGGAGATGGCCCACGTGCCCAGGCCGGAGCGCTCGACCACGGTGGCCGGGCTGCTCGAGCTCGTCGGCCTGGCGGGTTTCGCCGGCCGGGCCGTCGCGACCCTGTCCGGCGGGGAGCGGCAACGGGTCGCGCTGGCCCGGTCGCTGGCGCCGCGGCCCCGGCTGCTGCTGCTCGACGAGCCGCTGTCCGCGCTGGACCGCGCGCTGCGCGAGCGGCTGGCCGGGCAGGTGCGCAGCGCCCTGGTCGCCACCGGCACGACGGCGCTGTTCGTCACCCACGATCACGACGAGGCGTTCGCCGTGGCGGACCGGATCGCGGTGATGGACGGCGGGCGGCTGCTGCAGGTCGACCCGCCGGCCCGCCTGTGGCACCGCCCGGCCACCCGCCAGGTCGCGGAGTTCCTCGGCTACGAGGCCTTCACGGCCGCCGGAGCCGTGCCGGCGCTCGACGCGGCCGTGCACGCCGGCCCGGGGACGGTCCTGGCCGTCGGGCCGGGCTCTCTGGTGCTGGCCGACTTGCCAGGTCGCGGGCACGACGACGACGTCCTGCGCGGCCTGGTCCGGTCCGTGGGTTTCCGGCGCGGGGTCGTCGAGCTCGTCGTCGACGTCGAGGGGATCGGTGAGGTGACCGTCGTCGAGCCGAGCCGGGCACCGGTCGGGATCGACCTGCCCGTGGTGGGCGACGTCGTCCGGCTTGCGGCGCAGCCCGGGGCGATCGCCGTCATCGGCTGGCCGGGCTGACCTGCCCGCCGGGGGGTGGACCTGCCCGC
>Ga0105047_10012626_pt1 | contig 13580 bp, 8 predicted proteins | sample MAT04_FD_78384 | JGI IMG/M metagenome (GOLD analysis project Ga0105047, IMG submission 78384) | Freshwater microbial communities from Lake Fryxell liftoff mats and glacier meltwater in Antarctica - MAT-04 (megahit assembly) | ecosystem: Environmental > Aquatic > Freshwater > Ice > Liftoff...
GAATCGGCCTTTCAGGCCGAAAGCAAGTATCTCGCTGAGGGGCATGTCGGCACCCCTCACAGCGAGAACCGATGCCGATTGAACTATTTCGCCGATTGCAAATACGCCCAAGCCTCATCTTCTTCCGGGCGATTCCAATCGACCGCCAACGCGGCTTCGGACAAAAGACCAGTGTCATTCGACACGATTTCAGGTTCGCTCAACACAATAATCACCGTGCGCTCAGTGTTTCGGCAGCGGCACGCCCGCGATGCCGCAGAGTTTCTCATTCCCCATGCGCGTGCAGTAGTCGCCAAAGCTTTCGCCGGACATGCGGTCTAATTTGAACTGCGTGAGGATGGACTTCAGTAGCGGCACGATCTGACCGCGCGGGACGAGATCCTGAAACGTCGTGCTCAGGCGTTGGCCGAGCGTGCTGCCGCCGAGGTAGATCGTGTACTTCTCACCACTGCGGCCGACGAGGCCGATCTCGCTCTGGTAGGGACGAGCGCAGCCGTTGGGGCAACCGGTCATGCGGATGCTGATGCGTTCCTCTTCGAGCCCGAGTGCCTTCAGTTCGGGTTCCAGCTTGTCGACAATGCCGGGCAACGCTCGTTCCGATTCGGAGATCGCCAGCCCGCAGGTGGGGATGGCGGGACACGCCATGCTCCACTTCTGCACGAGCGACAGATTCTCCGCCCGGGCGACGCCATGCTCGGCCAAAATGCTGTCGATCGTGCTCCGCGACGCGGTCGGAATATCGCAGAGCAACATATCTTGTTGCGGCGTCAGGCGGATGCTCGCGCCGGTCTGCTCGACGATCTTGCGGACGCCCGTGCGTAGTCGAACTTTGTCTTCATCCTTGAGGCGGCCGTTCTCGACACTCACGCCGAGGAACCAGTTGCCGTCGCCCTGCGGATGCCAGCCGAGATGCAGGTCGACGTCGGTGACCTTCACTTCGCGCGGCAGGCGCAACGGCTGGGCGAGATATTCCTTCGCCAGCACCTCGCGAACACGCTCGACGCCCCAATCGTGCACCACGTACTTGATGCGAGCCCGCTTGCGGTCAGCCCGGTTGCCGTGATCGCGGAAGAACTTGATGACCGACTCGGAAGCACCGACGACTTCGTTCGGTTCGACAAAGCAAATCGGTTGCCCGAGGTGAGCGAAGGTCTCACTGTTGCCGTGGGTGCGCCCCATGCCGCCGCCGACGATGACGTTGTAACCAATCGTGCGGCCGCCTTCGATGATGGCGAGGAAGCCGAGGTCTTGCGCGTAGACGTCAACGCAATTATCGGTCGGCTGCGACAGGCCGATCTTGAACTTGCGCGGCAGGTAGTGCTTACCGTAAATCGGCTCGACGCCTTCTTCCTGGGCCGCATCGGGGCTCAGGATCTTGCCGTTGAGCCAGATATCGTGATAGGCGCAGGAGCGCGGCGCCAGATGAGCCGCGATGTCGTTCGCCAGCTTCATCATTTCAGTGCGGATCGGATCGCCCGTCGGCGCGGGGCAGGACATCACGTTGCGATTGACGTCGCCGCACCCGCCCAGGGTCGTCAGCAACGTGTCGTTGATGCCCTGAATCGTCGCCTTCAGGTTCGACTTCAAGATGTAATGGAACTGGATGCTCTGGCGGGTCGTAAAGCGCAGGGTGCTATTGCCGTATTGGCCGGCGAGATCGTCCATCGCCAGGTACTGCTTCGCGGTCATGACGCCGCCGGGCAATTTAAGGCGAATCATGCACATGTAATGCTTGCCGACGCCGGTCTTGGCCCGGTTCTTGCGCGCGTCGCGATCTTCTTGCTGATAACTGCCGTGGAATTTGAGTAGGTTCTTGGCGTCATCGCTGAAGTGGTCCGTCTCCTGGGCGAGTTCCTCGGCCAAGGTGCCGCGAAGCCAACGGCTCGCTTCTTTGACACCTTCGAAACCAGAACGCTTGGGCGCTTCCGCCTCGGGGACCGGTGATTCCGTGGACATTTCATGTTCCGTGAATAAAGGTCAGATCAACGGGGGACAGCACCGCAGGCGGGCAGGTTCAGCCGTGCTCGGTCGCCTCGCATCCCTCATTCTACTTTTTGTAGCAAATCCGCGACGGCGGGGGTATCTCAACTGTTCGACGTTACGAATCTCCGGGTACACGACATGCTTACCAGAGCTTTGTGGCAAAAATCACCAGTGTTCCGCTACGTGGCTCTGCTAACCATGTCTTACACCCCTTTACCAGTGGACCACAAGACTACTATTAACCTGAATACCGAATAGTTCTATAGTCGAACTATTCAAGTGTCGAATTTGTCGAGGTACGTATGCAACCCACAGACGCCAAAGCAAAACAGCTTCGCGAGTCGATCCGCGATGTGATCAGGCAATTTCGCCGATCTGACGCTGAGCTGGCCACCCAGCCGCAGGGCGATATCAGCTTTCCGGAAGTCCATGTCATTGAGTTCTTGGGCGATCGTCGCGCGTGCATGATGCGCGAACTTGCCGAGTATTTACTCGTTGCTGTCAATACAGTTACGTCGATTGTTGACAAGTTGGAACAGAAGAAACTTGTCCGCCGCGAACGAGATGAGACCGATCGACGAATCGTCATGGTCCAGTTGACGGAGCTTGGTCTTGAAGCCTACCAGGGAATCTTGACGGCACGCCTCAATGCCTGCCGAACGATGCTCGCCCCGCTGAATGAAGACGAACAAGACATCTTCATGGTGTTGATGCGCAAGATCGCCCGGGGCGGCGAAGCCAATCATCCATGACGATTTTTTTGGGACTAATACTTCGAAAATCGAACAGTGCTTAGACAGAACATTGCTAAGTTGGAATGTTTCGAGAAGCAGTACAACAACGGCGGTTGAGAGAAGTGGGAGGCAAATGCAGATCATTCGCAAGCTTCGATGGTGGGTAATTTCGGCCGGCATTGTGGGCGCGCTCGCGGCCGGTGTCGTGGTCGTCTGCGATCGAGCCAATTCACCCGCGAAAGCTGGACCGGACCCGAAAGCTGCCGCTCACGAACCCAAGGTGGTGGTGGTGACGGTCGATGCGGTGACCGCGCGACCGGTGCAACGTCGCGTTCAGGTGGTCGGCTCGCTCTGGGGCCATGAGGAAGTTGGCATCACGCCCAAGGTGGAGGGCCGTATCGAGAAGATCCATTTCTTCGTGGGCGACATCGTCAAGCCGGGCGACGTGTTGATGGAGATCGAGCAGAAGAATTATCTTCTGGCCGTCAATGAAGCGCAGCGAGCGCTCGAACTAGAACTCGCCAAGCTCAACCTGAGAGCCCTCCCCGCTGCCGACTTCGAGATCGACAAACTTCCGTCGGTCGCCCGAGCGATGGCTCAAGAACGTCAGATGATGGGCAACCGCGATCGCCTGCGCAAGCTCGTCGGCGCGGCGCGCGCCACTGAAGAAGAGCGCGACAAGGCCGAGGCCGAAGTCGCTGTGGCCACCGCGACGTCACGCCAGATGCGATTGGAAGCCGAGACGGCCCTGGCCCAGGTTCGCCATAAACTGGCGCTTCTCGAAACCGCCCAGCAAAAGTTGCAGGACACGAAGGTCGTCGTTCCCACGCCGTCCAAACCAATCGGCAGAACTGCTTCGATCTCCACGACGAAGCCGGTTGAATACGTCATCGGCCAACGCAACGTTTCCGAAGGGGAGACTGTCGGCACGCTGGTGTCGGCCACGCCCGTTTATCGGCTCGTGATTGCCGACCCGTTGAAACTGTTGGCCACGATCCCGGAACGGCATGTTGCCGAACGATGTCTGGCTGCGGGCTGACCAGAAACTGCGCAACGACGAAGAAGCGATCGCCCGCATGGCGGTTCCATCGCTGAAGGCGCCGGGCGGCACGGTGAGGCTGGGCAACCTCGTCGATTTCGAACGAGCCCAGGGTCCGAGCACCATCGAACGTTACAGCCGGCAGCGGCAGGTTGTGGTCTCCGCCAACCTCGACGGCAAGGCCCTCGGCGAGGGGGTCGCCGAGCTTGGCGCCTACATGAAGACGTTGAATCTGCCGGTCGATTACCGCTTCGACTTCCTCGGTCGAGCGAAATCGATGAGCGAGACGAACAGCAATTTCGCGATCGCTTTCTTGCTGGCGTTCCTCTTCATGTACATGGTGCTGGCCGGCTAGTTCGAAAGTTTTGTGCATCCGTTAACGATCCTGGCCGCCCTGCCGGTGACGATCCCGTGTGCCATTCTTTCATTGATCATCTTGCAGACGAAGCTCGACGTGTTCGCGATGTTCGGTGTGTTTATGCTCTTCGGCATCGTGAAGAAGAACGGCATCTTGCAGGTCGACTGTACGAATCAAATGCGGGCGAAGGGCCTGTCCGTCCGCGACGCCATCCTGGAGGCGAATCACACACGCCCGCGGCCGATCTTGATGACGACGGTGATGCTCGTCGCCGCCATGATCCCCATGGCCATGGGCGAAGGTCCCGGCGCCGCCGGTCGGGCCGGCATGGCCAAGGTCATCCTCGGCGGCCAAATTCTGTCCTTGCTCCTGACGCTCCTGGTCACGCCGGTCGCCTATTCGCTGTGGGAAGATTTGATCTCGTGGAGCGGGCGAATGAAGAAGCGATTCACGATGAGGTCGATGACGTCGGCGTCGTCGTGATGAGTGATCGGTAAGGGGTGTCGCTCTCATTCAAGCCGATCCCCTTTCTTTGCATCGTTGCATTTCATTGCATACTTTGCCTTGCAACCCCGTCCCGGTGAGACGGTGCAACGAATGGGGTGGGTGTCACCGTGGGGATGTGAGGCCGCCCCCAAGTGGCTGTCCCTGAATCCGGATGAATTCAACTAATAAACCCACCAGCACGGCCGCGCTGACCCAGCGAGTTGGGCCATTTTCGTAGATAATCGTGCCATTCATGATGATGAAGATCATGAACAGATGGACGCCGCGCGTGACGACGCGCGGGCGGCGAAAATAGCTGGCGGGAGCGGCCGTCATCCAGAAGGCGTCGGCGATCCAAACGAGCGTGAAGCAATACGAGACAAAGATGCCGGGGCCGAAGCCGCTGACTTCTTCAACATGGTGAAACGCCTCGCCATGCGACCAGTGGTGAGCATCGTGGAAGGCGACGGCAACGTGAAGCATGAAGGCGGCACAGGCGACGGGCCATATCCAGCGGGCCAGCCATTGGCGATGAATCAACGCATAAATCGCTACAGCCCAGAGGCCGAGGGCGACCCGTGCCGTGTTGCGCACGCGACCGTCGCCGGGGGGAATGAACCCGATTACGACAGTTTGGAGCCCACTGCCGAGTATGAGAATCAAGAGAAGTAATTGGCGAAGACGGTGGCCATTCATATGGTTGCGGTAGTGTCTTGAATCTGCGATTGCGTGAGGCTCTCCCCCTCATCCTACTATTTGGGAAGCGCGAGCCATGTCGATTCGTCGAACCCGGATTGTCGCCACTCTTGGCCCCGCGACCGATTCCGCCGAGATGCTTCGGGCTATTCTCGAAGCAGGGGTGGACGTCGTCCGCATCAATTTCTCGCACGGCACGGCCGACGAGCATCTCGCTCGCATCGGCAAACTTCGCGAGATCAGCCGTGAGTTGAACAAGCCGACTGCCATCCTCGGCGACCTGCCGGGACCAAAGCTGCGCGTCCGCCTCACCGGCTCGCGCACGCTGACGATCGGCCACGAGATTGCCTTCAGCCGCAAACCGCAACCGGTTCATCCGGACGATCTGACCATCACGGAACCGGAGATCCTGGAGGCAATCGCCCCAGGCCATCGCGTCTTGCTCGACGACGGCCGGCTGCAGCTCGAAGTCACGGAGGCGCAGGCTGATCGCGTCGTCGCTCGGATCGTCATGGGTGGCACGCTCCTGCCGAACAAGGGCGTCAACCTTCCTGATACCCCACTCACCATCCCACCGCTGACGGAACGCGACCGCCAAGCCATCGCCATTGCCGCGCAGGGCCAGGTCGATTGGCTCGCCCTCTCCTTCGTGCGTGAAGCGTCCGCCGCAGACGACTTGCGACTCGAGATGAAGAAATATGGCTGGCATGCCCCGATTCTCGCGAAGATCGAACGGCCCGAGGCGGTCGTTCACGCGCAGGCGATCATTGCCGCGTTTGATGGCATCATGGTGGCTCGCGGCGACCTCGGTGTCGAGATTCCGCTTGAGCGCGTGCCGACGGTGCAGAAGAAGTTGATCGCCCTCGCCTTGCAGGCAGGCAAGCCGGTCATCACGGCCACCGACATGCTCGATTCGATGCGGCAGAACCCGCGGCCAACCCGCGCGGAAGCGGGCGACGTCGCCAACGCGATCTACGACGGGACCGATGCGGTGATGCTCTCGGGCGAGACTGCGATCGGGTCGTATCCGGTCGAGGCAGTCGCATGCATGCACCGCATCGCGGTTGAGGCTGAGGCGCATCTTCGTGAAGTGGACGAACCGATGGACCACGCGGCTGATCCGTCCAATTCCGTTGACGACTTCATTACGGCAACCGTGGTGGAACTGGCCCGGAAGATCCACGCCGACGCGATCATCACGCCGACATTATCGGGACGAACCGCACGGCTGATTGCGCGGCATCGGCCGAAGACAGCGGTCATCGCTCCGGTGCCTACTGAATCGATTCTGCGGAGGATGTCGCTTCTTTGGGGCGTGCAGGCCATCTTACGTGAGGAAGCCAAGACAGCCGGCGAGGACCGCATGAGCGCCGCGCTCAAAGCTGCTTTCACGGCGGGGGCGGTCAAGGTGGGCCAGCGCGTCATCCTGCTCGCGGGTCATCCCGTGCAGGGCGGACAGCATTTGCCGACAATTCGGTTCATGCGGGTCGGCGATGGGGGCGTGCCGATGGAGTTGTGAGCGCTCACGATTCCGGCTCTGCGTATCCCGCCTGTTCTGACGGCGCAATGATTTTCTCTCGATTCTTCATGTCTCGAATTCAGCGGCGGCCTTATCAAACAAGGCCGATGAAGGCATCAGGGATTCGCTGGGCTCAAGGCTTCGGCGAACGATTGCGGCACGACGCCGCGTCGATACCCTGGAGCCGGAGCCGCGGACATGATGTCAATGCCTCGTCACACTCGTCGCATTCGTTTAAATCTGGAACAACTCGAAGAACGGGAGACCCCTTCCGCCTCCGCTCTGTTGGGGGAATCGTTCGATCAACTGGCCGCCCCCGCGTTGCCGGCCGACTGGTCGCAATGGAGCAACACTTCCACCGCACTCTATTCAACGAGCGCGGCCCGTTCCACCAGCGGCGCCAACTCACTCATCTCCAACGGACCAAGCAACGCCTCCGGGCGGTTCTGGAAGTACGATGCCGTTTCCGCCGCCGGCACGGTGCAAGCGAACGTCCTTCTCGATTCGTTGATTCCCGTGCAACTCCTGGCGCGGGGGCGTGATCTCAATTCCGCAACGCCGGATTATTATGCCGTCAGCATCACGCGCGGTTTGCAGGTCGACCTCATTCGCGTGGTCGACGGCGTGAGTTACACTCTGGGTACGTTGAAAAGTACGGTTTACTTCAGTCAGAAGTGGGTGAACGTTCGCCTCACGCTCGATGGCGATCAACTGAAAGTGCAGATCTACCGGGCCGACACGCGCCAGTTCCTGAACAGTCAGGGCAACTGGGTCGCGGCTGAGTCATTCGCCTTGCAGGCGACCGATAGCGCGATAGCCGGCGGCGGTCAGGTTGGCATCAATCGCCCCGCTCGGTACGCAGGAATCGTGGCCATCGACGACTTTGCTTTCGCCGCCAAGGCAGGGACTACGGTCTCGGAGTCGTTCAACACGGCCGCACTCGCAGGTTTGCCGGCCGGTTGGTCGCGCTGGAGCAGCGATGGCCAACTCGGCTTCGGGGCGTCGGCCGTGCGAGCCGTCGATGGTTTCGGTCTTCTTTCGAGCGGTACATCGACCCGCGCCAGCCGAACTTGGTTCGATGCCAGCAATCAGGCCGACGGGCAAGCCAGCGCCTCGATCTTCGCGGATTCCTTGATCCCCGCGCAGGTCTTCGCTCGCGGCACGCATCTCGATGGCAAAACCCCCAGCTATTACGCGGCCACGGTCACGCGCGGCACGACGGTCTCGCTGGTCCGCGTTGTCGACGGCGTCAGCACGACGCTGGCCCAACTCACATCAAAGACCTATGCCAACAATGTGTGGCTGCGTGTCTCGCTGACCGTGCAAGCGAACCAACTCCAAGCTCGCGTTCAACGGGCCGACACAGGCCAGTGGCTGAACGCGGACGGCATCTGGCAAGCGAGCCCGGTCGCGGCGCTCGATGCACAGGACGGTGTCATCACGGGGGCCGGGCAGGCGGGGCTCGCGCGGGCCGCCCTTTACGCAGGGAATGCCGCCTTCGACGACTTCAAGTGGAGCACGAACGGACTCGACATCACCGCGCCGGGGCTGCAAGTGATCATCCCCAACGGCGGGGTCGATCTCGCGGGTAGACTCAACATCTCGGTTGCCGTGCAGGACCCGAGCGGCATTGCTAAGGTGGAGTATCTGGTAGATGATCTTTTAACGGCGGTAGTGAACACTGGCCCATTCAACTGGACACTCGATACCCGCAATTTCAACAACGGCTTCCACCACATCTTGGTGCGGGTTTACGACCTCGCCGGCAATCGGGCCGAGTACCGTCAGCGTGTCAATTTCCTGAATCAGGCGCCCTACACCCTGCCTGACATCGCGAGCCATTACAAGCACATCCGGCTGGCACTCCTGGCGTATAGCGGCAACCCGATGGGGGCGTTCGAGCAACAACTGCTGCAATCGAGCATCGACCTCGTCGTCCCCAACCCGCGTTATCTGGAAACGATCAACCAGACGTCGCCCGACACTCCGCAACTCATTTACTCGAATGTGTCAAACCTTTACCTGGAACTGTTGACCGACTGGCTGAAGTACGCCGACGATCACGGCATTTCGCGCGAAGCGGCGTTCTATCACGTTACCGCGCCTACTCGGTTCAACGGCGCTAGTGCCTCGGCACAGCCGGTCAACTGGTTCTGGAACGCTGAACTCGGCCCGGTGGCAGGGACAAGCGGGTTCAAGAAGTTGACCAGCGAAGCCCGTGACGCCAAAGCGTCCGACGTCGCCTTCGGGGCCGCCAGGCAGGCTTTGTATCTCGGCTATACCGACAAATTCCGCGAGATTAACGTCACCCTTTCACGCGCCAGTCAAGCCGGTTGGTCGAGCGTCGTGGAATATGCCACGGCTGTCGATGCGCAGGGCAATCCGACCGGTTGGAAGACGCTGACGCTTCTGACGGATTCAACCAATGGGCTTGCTTACTCCGGTCAACTGACATTCGACCCGCCGGCCGACTGGGTGTCGGCCATCGTGCCGGGCTCGCTCGCGGAACTGTTCTACGTGCGGATTCGAACTACCGCGGGAACGGCCGCGCAGGCGCCGATCGCGGCGTATATCCTTGGGCGAGACTATGTCAACGCCCGCGGTTCGACTTCGGGCGTCATCCCCGCCTTCGACGCCGCGGCCGACGCCAACGGCGACGGCTATCTCAACAACGCCGAGTTCGCGACACGCACGGGAGGCAAAGACGCTCGCTTCGCCTACGAAAGCCGGCTGTTCTATCCCTACTACGGCCAGATGCGGTTCATTACCAATCCCACGAGTGACGCCATCAAGGATTGGGCGGCCGACTACCATTTACGAACTCTGGCAACCTATCCCAAGGCCGACGGCTTCTTCCTCGATAATTCCAGCGGCAAGAACCCGATCCCCAATGAGTTGTTGCTGGAATCGACCGCGACTTACACGGCGGATTATGGCGCGATGCTGGCGACGATCAACCGCTCGATCGCCCCACGCTGGATCATCGCCAACACCTCAAACGGCGGTCCGGAGACCGATCAAGTCGTCCGCCAAGTGCCGGCCACGATGGAAGAATTCGCCATCCGGGCCATGGCGCACACCTGGCAGCAATTCCTCGACCTCTCGGCCATCGTCGCCCGGCGTCAAGCGGCGATCGATCCGACGCCGTATCTCGTGCTCGATAGCCTCTCGACCGGCGGCGCTCCAACGAGCTTCCGCACCCAGATGGCGACGCTAGCGTACTACTACTTGTTGGGAGACCCAAAAAAGACGTTCTTGATGCTCTGGGGCGGGGAAGAGCCAGCATCGACCTGGAGCCGGCACTATTTCAACGCCCTCGCCACCGATGTCGGCGCTCCGACGACTGCCGCCACGGTCTTCGCCACTGGAAAAGATCCTGCCAACACCGCCCTGACGTACAACATCTACGGCCGCGAATACGAGAACGCCCTCGTCCTCTACAAGCCGCTCTCGTACGCGCTCGGCAAAGGCACGGGAACCAACAGCGACACTTCAGCCACCACGCACGTTTTGGGCGGAACCTTCCGCGTTCTAAATTCGGACGGCACCCTCAGCGGGCCGGTCACGTCGATCACGTTGCGGAACAGCGAAGGGGTGGTTTTGATCAAGAGTTGATTTGTCTTGGCGAGCGTCGAGGCGTAAGCCCGACATGGCGATCGAAATTCAGTTGCGTTCGCTACTCCACGTCGGCCTTACGGCTCGACGCTCGCCAAGACACGAACGCAATCCCCTCCTTTTTTCACTAAACTAACTCAAACCATCCCGACCCCCCTGCGGAGTCTACGGCTCATGTCGCGCATCCTCTCTACCATCGCTTTGATACTGCTTCTCGCGGCCCCCACCTTCGGACAACTGACGCCCGAAGAGGCGCTCAAGAAGTTCACCGTGGCCGAGGGGTTGCAGATTGAACTCTTCGCGGCCGAGCCGGATGTCATCAATCCGACGTCGATCGACGTCGACCACAAAGGGCGTGTCTGGGTCTGCGAGGCGGTCAACTATCGCCGTGTGAACTTCAAACGGCCGATCTTGCGCGAAGAAGGCGACCGCATCGTCGTCCTCGAAGACACCAACGCCGACGGCAAAACCGACAAGTCGCATGTCTTTTATCAAGGGAAAGAGATCTACGGCCCCATCGGCATCTGCGTCGCCCCAATTCCGCCAAGCCCGCAGCGCAAGCAAGGGGGGCAGCGCGTCTTCGTGTGCCAATCCCCGGACATCCTGCTATTTGAAGATCTGGACGGTGACCTGAAGGCCGATGGACCGCCTACGAAGTTCCTCACCGGCTTCGGCGGCTTCGATCACGATCACGGCGTTCACGGCATCAACATCGGGCCGGACGGCAAGCTCTACTTCACTGTCGGCGACCAAGGCGTGAAGAACCTGCAAGCGACAGACGGCAAGGGACCGAAGTTCAACACGAACCAGACCGATTGCCGGGCGGGCACGGTCTGGCGTTGCGACATGGACGGCAAGAATCTGGAACAGATCGCCCACAACTTCCGCAACAACTACGAATGCTGTGTCAACAGCTTCGGCGAGATCTGGCTCTCCGACAACGACGACGACGGCAACCAGCAGACACGCATCTGCCATGTCATGCCGGGCGGCAATTATGGCTACCATCCGCGCGGGGCGGGCCAGAGTCACTGGCACGAGGAACAACCGGGTATCGTCCACAAGGTACTGCGCACCGGCTTCGGTTCGCCCACGGGCATCTGCTTCTACGAAGGCAACCTGCTGCCCAAGAAATACATGGGCCAACTGATGCATACGGATGCCGGCCCGCGTGAACTGCGTTGCTTCCACATCAAACCGAAGGGCGCCGGCTACGAGGCGGAGAAGGAAGTGCTCGTCACTAGCAGCGACAACTGGTTCCGCCCCAGCGACGTCTGCGTCGCCCCCGACGGCAGCCTCATCGTCGCCGACTGGTACGACCCCGGCGTCGGCGGCCACGGCATGGGCGACTGGACGCGCGGTAGAATCTATCGCGTGACGCCAAAGGGGCACGTGGGGTACAAGGTGCCGGAGGTGAAGTTGACAGGTACTGAGGGATTGGTCAACTCGCTGGCTTCACCCTGCCTCCCCATTCGTTACATGGCCAACGAAACGCTCAATTTGATGCCTCCGAAAGAGGCGATTGCGGTCGTGTTGAACGGCATCAGCGGCACTGATTCTCTTCAAGCTCGCTGCTTTCGACAAATGTTTTTGATTATGCGTCGAAGTTCTCCCGCCATTATTCCGGAGGAAGGCCGAAAAGCGCTCGGCGAGTGGCAAGGCAAGTTGATGACATCAAGGGACTTCCTGGCCATGCTGGTTCGCTGCTCGTTCGAGTATGGGCTTCGCCAACAACCCTCAACAGACGACGATCACGGTCCCAAGGAACACGAGTTGTCGGCCGCTCGAGAGTTGTTGATCGGTTTAAGAAATCAACCCGTTGAAGCCGTCAAGCCGATCTTTCAACGTGCTGCCAAGCATTACGACGGCCAAGACCGCTACTACCTCTCCGCTCTCAACATCGCCTGCGGCACCGATCCCGCACGGCGCGACGCCATTCTCGCCGACTTCGACAAGCACTTCCCCGAATGGAACGACAAGGTGGCCGACCTGGTGTGTGAACTGCGGCCGAAGTCGGTGCTCCCGCGGCTGACCAAATTGCTAGATGATGCCAAGCCGACCGGCGCTCAGAAGGCGAGGATCGTCGATATCCTGGCCTCCTCCGATGACCTGACAGCCGCGCAGACGATGCTTTCGTTGTTGAAGGCCGACTCGCCGCCCGAAGTCAAAGCCCGTGCGCTCGCTCTGATTCAGCAATTCTTGCCCGGCAAGTGGAAGAGTCTGCAAGGGAGCAAGGAACTGGCCAAGGCGATCGACGATCTGCTCGCCAAACGTGAAACCAAGGTGAACGGGCTGCAACTCATCGCCGCGGCGAACGCCATGGACCGTATTGATGTCGCGGCCGCCATCGCGCTGACGGTCAAGGACGCCAACAGTAAGGAAGAGAACGATCAACGCATCGAAGCCGTTCGCACGCTCGGTCAGTTGAAATCGGCCAAGGCGATGGATGCTCTCGAAGCCATGAACAAGCCCGGTGTGCCGGTCGGCGAACTTCTCGGCATCGAAGTCATGCACGCACTGGGTGTTCACCTTCAACCGCCGGCCAAGAACGCGAAAGAGAATAATTCGCCGCGTGCTCTGTCCGCCCTTTCCGGTGTCACCATGAGCGACAAGGCGATGCCAAGCATTCGCAAGTCGGCCATCGAATCCCTGGCCGGCACGCAAGTGGGGACGCAATGGTTGATCGACGCGGCCGAGAAGAAGCAACTTCCGCCGGAACTAGTCGCGGATGTCGGCAAACTGCTGCGCAACACGCCGTACCAGGGCCTGCGCAACAAGGCCCTTCTATTATTCCCATCCCCCGGCAAGCTCGACCCCACGAAACTTCCGCCGATTGCCGAGCTTGCTCAGCGGATCGGCAATGCCGAGAAGGGCAAGGAAATCTTCACGGCCAGCTTGAAGGGCAACACCCAGTGCGCCCGCTGCCACACCGTGCGCGGGGTGGGCGGCAACATCGGCCCAGACCTCTCCATGATCGGCAAGAAGGGGAGCAAGGAGAATCTGTTCGAGTCGATCCTGCAACCGAGCAAGGCGATCGCCGACCAGTACCTACAATGGCAGATCGAGAACACGGCCGGGCAAAAGATTCTCGGGCTCATCATGGAGGAAGGGCCGGCGGGAGTCACCATCCGCGACGCCAACGGCAAGGAC
>Ga0105047_10012627_pt1 | contig 13579 bp, 12 predicted proteins | sample MAT04_FD_78384 | JGI IMG/M metagenome (GOLD analysis project Ga0105047, IMG submission 78384) | Freshwater microbial communities from Lake Fryxell liftoff mats and glacier meltwater in Antarctica - MAT-04 (megahit assembly) | ecosystem: Environmental > Aquatic > Freshwater > Ice > Liftoff...
ACGGCACCGTGGATCTCACGTCCAAAATCGAGCAGAACTGAGCACATTCCGCCGATGTTGTCGAGGATACAACTGGGCACGGTGGTGGTGATGGTCGGCGCGATCCAGGGCGTGAGCAATTGCGCCGCACGTTGCGGGGCAGGTGAATCGCTCTGCCAGACGACGCGCGTAGGCGTCAGATATCGCCGACCTCGAGGATCAACCACCGCGTTGGAGAACATGCCGTCTATCTAACCGCCGACGCGCGGGATTGTCACGCAACCGGCGTCTTCTGTGTCACGCGGGGGGCGATGGGGTACGATGCGTGAGGCCATGATTTCTGTCGTCATCCCGATCTACAACGAGCAGGAGATTATCCCCGAGCTGCGCGAGCGCCTGTCGGCTGCGCTGGCAACGTCAGGGGAGCCGTGGGAGGTGATCTTCGTGGACGACGGCAGTCAGGACACGTCGGCAGCGCTGATTAGGTCCGCGCATCGGGAGGATGCACGGTTCAAGCTGGTATCCCTGTCGAGGAACTTTGGTCATCAGCCGGCTGTGACTGCGGGCGTGCATCATGCACGGGGCGACTGTGTGATCCTCATTGATGGCGATCTCCAGGATCCGCCCGAAGTGTTACCGGAGATGATCGCAAAATGGCGAGAGGGTTTTGATGTCGTCCTCGGCGAGCGAAGAAGCCGCGCCGACGGCGGGGTGCGCGGAATCGGTTTCCGGCTGTTTTATCCGCTGTTCAATCGCATGTCCGATATCCCACACGGTCCCGATGCGGGCATTTTTGGTTTGATGAGTCGGCGGGTGATTGACGAGTTCAACAAGCTTCCCGAGCGCAACAGATTCATCCCGGGTCTGCGCAGCTGGCTCGGCTTCAAGCAGACGAGCGTGCTCTATGACCGCCAATCGCGCGCGCGGGGCAAACCCCGGCAAAGCCTGACGAGACTGCTGAAATACGCCACAGACGGCATGATCAGCTTCAGCTACAAACCCCTGCGATTTGTAACAGGGCTGGGGTTCGGGGTCAGCATCGTGACGTTCATGCTGGCGGTGTATTACTTCATTGACTTCTTTATAAAGAAAAAGGATCTCACAGGATTCACAACGATCGTCATCATCGTACTTTTCCTGGGCGGGGTGCAGTTGATCAGCGTGGGCATTTTGGGTGAGTACATCGGCCGCATTTACGAGGAAGTGAAACAGAGACCGTTGTATGTGGTGGGTGAAAAAGTTGGATTTGAGAACGGCGGTCAAAGTGATATGGTGAAATAAGGAGTGTTGATATGAGTCGCACCATTCAGGGCACATACGACGGTCATTCATTGGAGTTGGACGAACCCGTTCAAATCGAGGGGAAGGTGCGCATGTCGGTGACGTTTGAGGAGAATCGTCCGACGCCGGAAGAGCGTCGCAAGGCCAGAGATGTCCTACTTGGCCCGTCACCGTTTACGGAGGATGACTTGCGTGCCATGGAGGAAGGAATTGAGCATTTCCGTCGGTGGAAAATTTGAAATATCTTCTCGACACCAGCGTGACAATCGATCAGTTTCAACGAAGCTCGACTGGTGGATCGCCACTGTATCAGCGGGTTGAAAAAGTGCCGGCAGGCATTTCGAGTGTCACGCTGATGGAGTTGCAGTTTGGCGCAACCAGCACATCTCACCACAAATTTTTCAAGCAAGTGCAACGCGGATATCAGGTGCTGGCCTTTGACCAGCACACGGCTGTTGAGGCTGGGCGTATTTTTCAAGCCTTACGCATCAAGAATAAGTTGATCGACATGCGCGACATCATGATTGCGGCCACTGAAATCGTTCATGATTTGCAGCTTGTCACGCTGAACGGCGAACATTTTTCCCGTGTCAAAGGACTGAGCGTGATTGCAGAAGTGAACGAAATTCAGTAAATCGAGATCACGACGCTGGAGCACCCGTCTCGACCACTGTCCCGTCGTTCGCCTCCGCATCCACCTTGGCCATTGCTACCAGTTTATCCCCGTCGTCGATTTTGATGAGCCTTACGCCGGCGGCGTTTCGGCCGGTTTCTCGGATGTCTTTTACGCCTGTTCGGATGAGGATGCCCTTTTCGGTGATGAGGATCAATTCATCGGAATCGCACACCGCCTTCATGCCCACGACGTTGCCGTTGCGGTCGGTCGTCTTGATATTGATGACACCTTTTCCGCCTCGCTTGATCAGGCGATACTCGCTGACGAGCGTGCGTTTGCCGAAGCCGTTTTCACAACCGGTGAGGACCATGCAGGTGTCGGCTTTTTCATCCTGAGGGACCACGATCATGCTGACGACTTCATCGGGCCCGCCTGATTGATCATCGGGGGCTGCTTCGATTGCCAGCTCGATTCCCTTGACCCCGCCAGCCGGTCTGCCCATCGCGCGGACGTCGGTCTCCTTAAAGCGGATGGCCATGCCCTGACGCGTGCCCAGCAGGATTTCATCGGACCCGGTGGTGACCGCAACGTCGATGAGCGAATCGCCCGCCTCCAGGCCGATCGCGATGATCCCGTTGGTGCGGATGTTCGCGTAGGCAGCCAACGCCGTCTTCTTCACGACACCCTTGGCGGTCGCAAACAACAGGTACTGCTCTTCCTTTTGCAGATCCTTGATCGCCAGCACATTGGCAATTTTTTCGCCGGGCTGAAACGCCAGCAGATTTGCAATCGACCGCCCGAGCGACGTGCGGCTCATCTCCGGAATGTCGTACACGCGACGCTGATACACCCGCCCCTGGTTCGTGAAAAACAGCAGATAGTCGTGCGTGTTGGCGACGAAGAGGTGCTCGACAAAATCTCCCTCCTTTGATTCGCCACCCTTGATCCCGCGCCCGCCTCGCCCCTGCGCGCGGTAGGTGTCGGTGGGGATGCGCTTGACATACCCGGTGTGACTGACGGTCACGACCACATCTTCCTGCGGAACGAGTGCCTCAAGATTGTAATCATCAACGTCGCCGGTGATTTCGGAGCGACGTTCGTTCCCATATTTCTCGCGCATTTCCAGGATGTCTTCGCGGATGATATCGAGCACGAGATTCTCATCGCGCAGGACCTTTTCATATCCTTCGATTTCCTCGGCCACCTTGCGATATTCGTCAACCAGCTTCTCGATCTCGAGCCCGACCAGCTGGATCAACTGCAATCTTCCGATGGCCTCAGCCTGTGCCTGCGAGAGATAAATCCCCTGTCCCCGCTCGCCCGTCGCCGCCGCGCGCTTCAGCAGACTATCGGGGATTTGCGGAGCGCTGGGATGATCTGGCGCGATACGGAAGGCCCGCTCGCGCAGCCGTTGGATGGCCTCTTCGCGCGTTGCGCTCGTACGGATCAGACGAATGACTTCGTCAATATCGCACACAGCAAAGATCAGGCCCTCAAGAATATGCCCGCGTTGCTGGGCTTTTCTCAGGAGGAACTTCGTGCGACGGGTGATGACATCCTTGCGATGGGAGATGAAGTGTTCGATCAACTCCTTCAAGCCCATCGTGCGTGGCTGGCGATTGACCAGCGCGATGTTGATCATGCTGACGGTGATCTGGCAGGGCGTGTATTCGTAAAGCTGGTTGACCACGACATTCGGGTCGGCATCTCGTTTCAAGTCGATCACGATGCGCATCTTGTGCATCCGCCCGCTGTGATCGTTGGCGTCGGAGATATCCTTGATCAGTTCCTTTTTCACCGCATCGCTGATTGATTCGATGATCGTCTTGCGCAAAACTCCCCAGGGCAGTTCGCTGATGATGATCTGTGGGCGTCCGCCTTTTTGTTCTTCAATCCCGATCTTCGCGCGCAGCGTGATGCGCCCGCGACCCGTGGAGTAGCCGTCGACGATCCCGCTTCGCCCGCAGATGGTTCCGCCGGTGGGGAAGTCCGGGCCGGGGACAATTTCCAGAAGTTCGGGCAGCGTGACTTTCGGTTGATCGATGACTTTGACAATCGCATCGCAAATTTCCAGCAGGTTATGCGGCAGCAGGTTGCACGCCATGCCCACGGCAATGCCTGTCGAACCGTTCACGAGCAGGTTGGGAAACTTGCTGGGGAAGACGGTCGGTTCGTCGCGCATGTCGTCGTAGTTGCGCGTCATGTCGACCGTATCCAGCTCCAGGTCCGCCAGCATTTCCATGGCTGGCCCGGTCATGCGCGCTTCGGTATATCGCATGGCTGCTGGTGGATCACCGTCGGTGGAGCCGAAGTTCCCCTGGGGGTCGATAAGGGGATAGCGCAGGTTCCAATCCTGCCCCATGCGCACAAGTGTCGGATAAACGACAGCCTCGCCATGCGGGTGATAGTTGCCGGATGTATCGCCACAAATTTTAGCGCACTTACGATGCTTGGAACGAGGCCCGAGGCCAAGGTCGTTCATCGCCACCAGGATGCGTCGCTGCGACGGCTTGAGACCATCGCGCACATCGGGGAGCGCGCGATCCATGATGGTGCTCATGGCATAGGTCAGGTAGGAATCCTGAAGCTCGCGTTCGATCTGAAGGTCTTCAATTCGGTCGGTGGGCGGGGTGATATCAGCCATGATTTTGCGTCGGTTTCCTGAAAGCCAAATCGTTAAAAAACCGGGGGCCAGCCTCGGTGATTTTCGAATGGGAATCATAGCCGATTGGCAGGCTCAGAGCGAATGAAAAGGCAAGGCAAACGGGCACGATTGTTTGTGATCAATTTGGTCGAGAATCCATCCAATGATGTGAACGGAAAAAGCCACCCGCGCTGAGGAAATTGAACCGCAACGTCGCGACGAAGGGTGCAGCGCGGATCGCTTCACAGGAGATAGGCGGGTCATAAAGTGTCTCCCAATAAAAACAGCACAGGCGGGACTTTTTTCTAACGCGCGTTTCACATCCAGATCAGACAAGGCAAACCGTGTCGCCAACCTCCTTTCGAAGAGGCCGGATGAAACGCATCGCCCGCGCGAGTGGGGTGGGAGACGAGGTGAAGGTGGGATGTGCCGCGCGACAACAAGGCGATGCACAGATCGGAAATCGCATCGTGCGAAATGATGGCGGGATGATGTTCAACCAATCCCATGGTTGTCATCATCGCGCGCGAGGTGTGCGACTGGCAAGCTAAAATTCCGCGGAAAAACAGTGTGAAAATGTGCACGAATTTATTGTTGGATCGTTGCGCAAGCCTGCGCGATGCTGTACAACCGAATCCCGCGTCAACGCGCACCGAACATGGTCAAGCACTTTTACAACACAGGCACGATCACAACGCGCCCCGGTTCAACATCCGACAATCGCGCCAGTTGCAGGCCATAAACTTTCGACAGAGCGTCCGCCTGCAGCACGTCGGTGGGGGTACCGTTTGCCACGACGCGTCCATCACTCAGCAGGACGATGCGATCGGCGAACTGCGCTGCCAGCGTGATGTCGTGGGCGGCTATCAAAACGCCGATCAATTTTTGCTGTGCGAGTGTCCGGAGTTGCCGATACATCTCCACATGATGATGCAGATCCAGATGCGTGCCCGGCTCGTCCAGTAACATCGCAACGGGCTGCTGCGCCAATGCGCGCGCGATGAACACGCGTTGTCGCTGACCGCCTGACAACTCGTCCATCGCGCGATGTCGGAAGGCTGTTAGTCCTGTCTCGTTCAGAATCGCTTCGACGACATCGCGGTCCTCTGTTGTCTCCAAGCCGAACATCGACAGATACGGTGATCGTCCCATTCGCACGACGTGTTCCACGCGCGATTCAGGGTCATACGCAGGGGTCTGCGCAAGATACGCCACGCGCCTGGCCAAGGCGCGCGGCGAAAGTCGCGCGAGGGGGCGATCCTCCCAAAGAATCTCGCCGCCCGATGCGCGCAGATGTCCAAGCAACGTGCGGATGAGCGTGCTCTTTCCGCTTCCGTTGGGACCTAGCAATGCCACCACTTCCCCTGCAAGCAGATCGATCGACAGGTCGGACAGCACCTCCGTTGTGTCGTAACGAACGTGAAGATTCCGCGCCTGCAGGAGCGTCACGCGTCCTCCCCATTTATCTGCCGACGATGTTGCCACAGCAGGAGCAGGAAGAATGGCCCGCCGATCAATCCCGTCAAAACGCCCACAGGCAGGAGCGTCCCGAGCATCGTCGTCGCACTCAGCAAGCGCGAGCAGGCGTCCGCCAACGCCAGCAGCGATGCGCCGATGGCTGTTGCAACGGGCAACAGTTTTCGATGATCTGTTCCGACGATGCGTCGCGCCAGGTGCGGGCAGACGAGCCCGATGAAGCCAATCGGTCCGCTGATGGCCACCACCGACGCGGTGACGATCGATGCGACGATCAGCGTCATCCATCGCAGGCGTTGCACGCGTATGCCGAGCGACTGCGCCTCGGCTGGCGTTAACGTGACGATATTCAACTGATGAGAAACCATGAGCAACACGACCCAGCCAACGCCCACGCACACGCCCGTCGTGATGATCTGACTCTGCTGCAGCGACGTCTGCATCCCGCCCACGAGGAACGTGAACTCACTTCCCGTATCCGCAAGCCCGCGCCGCACGGCATTGAGGAACAGGAAGATCGATCCGTTGATGGCGTTGACGATCACCCCGACCAACAGCAGCGTGATCGGCTCAAGACGTCCGCGACGCGAGGCAAGCAAGAATGCGACGCCCACCGAAACGCCCGCGCCGATGAATGCAAACACCTGCTGGCTGCCCGACAGCGCCGCGCCCGTCAGCGCGCCTGCGGGCAGCACGCGCCAGACATACGCCCAAAGCGAAGCCCCGCTGCTCACGCCCAGCAAATACGGGTCGGCCAGTGGATTTCGCAGGATCGCCTGATATGCGACACCCGACGCTGCCAGCCCCGCTCCGACGAGCGATGCAAGCAGCACGGGCTCGCGTCGCGCCCAGAACTGCTCGACATTTTCCCATCCCATTCCGGATGACCCCACCAGCAGGCACGCCGCTGCGATGATCGCCCAACCGAGAACGCTGAGCAGAATCGTGACGAGGAGTGATCGGAGCGTCCAGGTTTTCACGGCTGATGGGTTGAATCGCCCGATGACGAGGCTTGATCCATATGAATCGCGTCGTCCAGCAGCGCCGCAACATTCGCAACGCGCGACGCGGGCAGCAGGGTGTACGGCTCGGTCAAAATCGTCACCCTTCCATGTTTCACCGCCTGCAGATGACCCAGCGTTTTCCACATCTCCCTTGCGCTTTCTACGACCTGTGCGCTGGCGCCGGGAAGCAGTTGCACGATGGCGTCGGGATCAAGCTTACGCAACATCTCTCGATCGATGGACGGATACCGCTGCTTCAAATCCCGCGCGACATTCTCCCCGCCTGCAATCGTGAGCAACTCATCGAGAAACGTGTCGGGCCCGATGACGGCAGTCGCCTCGGGATCGATCAGGATAAGCGAACGCACGCGCGGACGACCCTGCTGTGATAGTCGAATCGCGTCAAGGTGGGCCTGCACCGCGCTCCATGCATTCATCGCGCTGCTCGCCTGGCCAATCGCTTCACCAAGGACAGAGTAGGCGCGCGAAATATCGTCCAGCTTTTCGATCTGAAGATTGAGCAACTTGATGCCCAGCGCGTCGGCCCGCTCCTGCAGGCCGGCGGGTACACGGTCGGCAGAAAACTGTCTGATCATCACATCGGGCTTGATGGCAGTGATGCGTTCCCAGTCGGTCGTTTGATAATCCCCCACGCGCGGAAGCGTCGCAAACGCCTGTCGGTGGTCATCGTAATTGCTGATGGCCACCAGGTGCCGCTCGCCTCCGATGTGGAGGATGATATCGCTGGCTGCGGGCACGAGGGACGCAACGGTGGGCCTGATAAACTTTGCTGGCTGTGACGTCGCTGGCGCCGGCGACTTGCGGCAGGCGTGGGTGGTGACGATCAATCCGACGGTCAGCAGCAGCAAAAGCCACCGGCTTTTTGGCTTCGCGGTCGGATTTCGTCTTTTCTCGAACACGCGCGGATGGTAAAGTCGCAGCCGGGCAAACTCAATCGGCTGCACGATCTGATTCACGGAGAAAATGATGAGCGAGCAAACGCTGGTCGGTCGAATCGGTCAATGGTTTAAGCGTGACAAATCCAACGGCGACCTGCCCATCATGCGCGAGTTGCCGCCGGACTCGGCTGGGCATTCGGGGCAACAGGTCGTCAAGACATCGGTCCTGCGCCCCTGGGCGCGACGTGAAAATGAGATGAGCGCACGACTGTCGGAGGGGTTCCAGACGCTCACCGACCTGATGTCGTCCGTGCGCGACAGTCTCGAAAAGCAGGCCTCCCGACAGGATCAGTTGATCGAGCACCTGTCGCATCTCCCCGAAGCGCTGCAATCCACCGCCGAGTCCAGCCGACTGCAGACGGACACGCTTAAAGCGATCCATATCCAGATGGCCAACCAAGGCGAGCAGACCAAGCAACTCGCCGGCATCCTGGAAAAGATCAACGACGTCGGCGGAAATCAGCAGGAGATTCTGGATTCGTTGCGTGAGCGGGTTGAAGCGATCAATCAGTCTGACAAATACGTCTCCGACACCCTTCACGGCGTGGGCAACGCGCTGCAGGCGGTCAGCCAGTCGAGCATCAGCAGTACCGAGGTGCTCAAGCAGATGCGCTCGGATACAACGTCGCGCGACGACAAGCTTGAGATGATTTTGCGCAAGCAATCCACCCGCTTTACCACGATGCTGGCGGTGGCCGTCTTCCTGTCGGTAGCCGCGCTGGTGGCGGTGGTCATCATGGGATATTGGATGACGCGTCGGTGAGGGGACGGGGGTTTTCACAACGAGACGGCAAACTTTGCTCCCTTACGCGCGGGTAGCCCGTGCCATAGCAGTCTTAGGCGTCACCGTTGCGAGTCAGCTGCCTCATCACCCGCCCGATTTCATCGCACACCTGATGCGCCAGGACGCTGCGTCGCCCGAGCTTCTTTCCGAGATTTTCACCTGCCTGCCCGTGAATCCAGCTCCCCAGGCAGGCGGCATCGAACAGGGGCATGCCTTGGCCGACGAGGGATCCGATCAATCCACTGAGCACGTCGCCGGTGCCCGCTTTTGACAGCGAGCTGTCGCCGGTTTTGTTGATGTACGTGCGCTGGCCGTCGGTGACGATCGTGCGATGCCCTTTGAGCAGGATGACGCTCCCGAACGCGCGGGCAGCAGCGCCGGCGAGGTCGAGTCGGCCTGCTTCATCAGGTGGAACTTCGGACACCTGCAGGTGCTTGCCCAGCCGCTTCATCTCTCCAAGATGCGGGGTAAGAATCGCAGGGGCTTGAAACCGGGTCGGCCAGCTTTTCTCCGATGCCAGAATGTTCAGCGCATCTGCATCGATAACGAGCGGCTTATCCTGCGCGATCAAATCAAGCACGCGCCTGCGCGAGGCGCCATCGGTGCCCATTCCACAACCGACCACAATGGCATCGGCCCGCTCAGCTGCCCGCGCGAGCGACGCGCTGCTGCGCCCGTCCAACGCCAGGCCAATGAGTTCCAGGCACGACGAGAGACATGGATAAAGAATCGCCCGCGGAACCGCTATCTGCACAAGCCCCGACCCCGCCACCAATGCCGTCCGCCCGGCAAGCACGGGCGCGCCGACCATGTCCACACTTCCCCCGACGACCAGCACACGGCCGAACATCCCCTTGTGTCCGTCCCTCGGTCGCGCGATCAACTCAGGCAATGTGCGGATGATTTTCATGATGGATGTATGGGCCACGCCCCGGATTTTTTATACTGATGCGGCCAGTGCGATCTCACTTTGCGTCACCGCATCCAGATCGAGCGACGCGAAATCTCCGCTTGCATATTTTAAATGCGCCAGACCCGCGATCATGGCGGCGTTGTCCGTACAGAATTGCATGGGTGGGACGCGCGCGGGGACGGTCAATCTCGACAGCGCTGCCCGCAGGCCACGATTGCTCGACACGCCTCCACCGACGATTACCTGCCTGGCACCGGTGAAATCAATCGCCCGCTGAAGTTTCCTGATGATCACGTCCACGCACGCCGCCTGAAAACTGGCTGCCACATCCCTGACCTGCTGCGGCGACAACGACGACGCATCGCGCTCGCGCCCCTTGTCGCCCCGCACGCGATACAGCACTGCCGTCTTCAACCCGCTGAAGGAAAAATCGAGTGACCCACGAGCCAGATAACTGCGTGGAAATGCAATCGCCGACGCATCCCCCTCGGCTGCCAGCGCGTCGACAATCGGCCCGCCGGGGAACCCAAGGCCGAGGATGGCAGCGACCTTGTCGTATGCCTCGCCCACAGCGTCGTCGATGGTCGCGCCGATCCGTTCGATACGCGAAAAATCATCAATGCGATAAAGCGCCGTATGCCCGCCACTCACCACCAACCCAACGGCGGGGAAGGCGAGTGCGGTTGACGCTGCGATTTTTGTATCGCTCTCGACTTCCGATATTTCAGTCGGCTGCGCGGTGTTCGCCCCTTGTGACATAAGGCGTCGGGCGGGATCCGTCGCATCCACTAGATTTACACTATACAGATGAGCCTGGACATGATCGACCGAGATCAGCGGCTTATCCAGCGCCCAGGCGAGCGTCTTGGCAGCCGTCACACCGATCAGCAACGACCCGATCAAACCCGGTCGATTGGCGACTGCAATCGCGTCCACGTCGGCCAGCGCGCGACCGGCGTGGCCAACGGCTTCGGTGATGACAGGCAAAATGTTTTCAATATGCGCCCGGCTGGCAATCTCCGGCACCACCCCGCGAAACTTTCGATGCAATTCAAACTGCGTCGCGATCACGCTGCTGTGAACAAACCTACCGTCGCGCACAACGGCGGCGGCGGTTTCGTCGCAGGTGGTTTCGATGCCGAGGATCAGGGACATGGGATCACGCGCGCTCTTCCGGCAAAACTCCCGTTCGCCCGCGGGGCGGGTTCAAACGCCTTCCTCCTAGGGTTCGGGCAGCACCGGGGCATCCATCTCCTCGGCCGGAAGGGTGGCCGGGGTCGTCGCGGGTGTCTCTGGGTTGGCGACGGGATTTGCCGGTTGCGTATCAGGGGAACGGACGGGGCTGGTCAGCACTCCCTCAACACGGTTCGCCGGCGCATCCACCCGCGCGCCCCCTGCGCCTTTTTCATTCTCGAACACCACCAACGCGATCATCGTGTTGATCGCCTGCTGCAACTGCGTATCGGTTGGTTGCGTCGCGGGCGCGGGCTGTCCCATTGCCTGCGTGGTGCTCTTGGGAAGCGGACGCTTGAAAAGCTCATTTTCATACTGCTCTTTGCGCATCTTTGCTTCGGCGACTGGTTCCATCGGTACGACGATCTGTGGCTGTACACCCCAGTCGGTCGCATCCTTTTTGCGATGCACCAACCGCCCGCTGGGCAGATAATAATGCGCGACGGTCAGCTTCAGTTCCCCGCTTTTTGAATCCAGCGGGATCAGCTCCTGCACAGATCCTTTTCCATATGAGCGCGTGCCCAGCACCACCGCCCGGCCGTTGTCCATCAGGCTGCCTGCTACCACTTCCGACGCGCTGGCGGAGCTTTCGTTGACGATGACGATCATGGGGAAATATGGCAGCGTGCCTTCGGATTCGGCGCGGATCACCTGCTCAGGACGATTGCGCCCGCGCGTGCTGACGATCACGCCTTCCTCCACAAACAGGTCGACGATCTTGGTCGCCTGGTCCAGGCGACCGCCGGGGTTGAAACGCAGGTCCAGCACGAGGCCTTTCAATCCATCCGCCAGCAGACCCTTCCAATCCTTCCCGTCGCCGGCGAGCACTTCGCGAATGCGGTCGTAGGTATCGGGGGTGAACTGCGTGATGCGCATGTAGCCGATTTTGGGATTATCGCAGATGTAATAATCCCACGTGTTGTCCTGCTTGCGGGCGTATCCCTTGACGGTGGGGACAACGATCTCCTCTCGCTTCATCGTCAATTCTGCTTCGTCGCCTGTGACATGTTTGACGTTCAGTTTGACATCGCTGCCCAGAGGCCCGGCGATTTTCTTGACGACTTCCGGCAGGCGCAGGCCTTCGAGCGTCTCGCCGTTGACCTTCAAAATAATATCCCCCGCCATCACACCCGCCTTAAACGCCGGCGAGCCGTCGATGGGCGAGACGACTTCCACGCGTCCGTCGTCCAGTTGATTCAGCTGAATGCCCACCCCTTTGAAGCTGCCCTCCAGCATCCGATCAAAGTCCTCCTGACGGGATGGCGGAACGTACATGCTGAACGGATCCAGCTCGCCAAGCAGACCTTCAATCGCCCCTTCCCGCAGCGCATTTTCATCGACAGGATCGACATAGTTGGTCGCCACCTGACGATGAATATCCACCAGCGTACGAACGAACGCGTAGTCGTCGTCCCGCTGAGCAAAAGACCCAGGCAACGAAAAAGCCAGAACGGCAATGAGAAATACGCTGACAGTCCAGGCGATGCGTTCACGGTTCATAGGAAACTTTCAAAGGTTGGTCAGTAGTCAGTGGCCTGCAGCGATGATTGTTCAAGTCGATTGTAGATTGTCGAGAATCCGCGGACGTTGTCGATCATGGACATTTAAATCACGGACTACGGACTATACAACCCCATCCAAAAAACGTCGCATGGCCAGCGTGACCTGGGCCGGCTGTTCCATGCTGGAAAGATGCGATGATCCTTTGATCACAGCCAGCGTGGATTTGGGTATCGCGTCCGACATGGCCTGCGCAACGGCTATCGAGATGATCGGATCGGAATCGCCGACGACGACCAATGTCGGTACGGCAATGCTTTGTAAAAAGTCTGTGTGATCGGGACGATCACGCAAGGCCCGCAGCGCGATCTCTATCGTCGTGCCTGATTGCGATTCCATGATCGCCCGTACGCGCATCGTCAGCGATGGGTCGGCGGCGATCGTGTGAGCGGTCAGCATCTTCGGGAGCATCGCCTCGGCGATTGCTTTCGATCCGTCGGCACGCACGGTCGCGATCATCTTCTCCCGCCCGGCACGGGCGGTCGTGTCGTCGGCAGACGCCTTGGTATCGACGAACATCAGCCCCTTGAGGTCGTTCGGATACAGCCGCGCAAACGCCAGCGCGATATATCCCCCCATTGACAGTCCCCCCAGCACGCAAGGCAGCGCACCGGCAGCTTCAAGCAAAGCGTGCAACGCAGCCGCGTGATCGCGCAACGTCGCACAGTTTGATGATCCGCTCCGCCCAAACCCCGGCAAATCAGGCACAATCACCCGGTACGCATCAGACAGCCCCTCAACCTGATCCTCCCAGATCCGGCCGTCCAAGGGAAAGCCATGAACGAGCACGACAGGCAGACCCTTGCCGCGATCCACACATTGCAGCGATGTCCGGGCATGTGATTGTTGCGACACGATGATTCTCCTGCGTTGGTACAGCGACATCTTATGCGCTGCATCCATGATTAATCGAACGGATGACAATAGAGATTACATAAGCATGACGCCTGCCCGCACTCATGCCTCGTGTAAAAATGACGTTCCCGTGCAACTCTTTTCCCACCCCCGCGTCTAAACCTCCACTTAACCAACGGAGGTCTGCATGTTTCGACCGGTGACTGTTCTGCTGGCGACGATGTCCCTTGTTGCAACCGTGCTTGCCCATGAGCCGCGCCCCGCTGGCGATGAGC
>Ga0105047_10012628_pt1 | contig 13578 bp, 11 predicted proteins | sample MAT04_FD_78384 | JGI IMG/M metagenome (GOLD analysis project Ga0105047, IMG submission 78384) | Freshwater microbial communities from Lake Fryxell liftoff mats and glacier meltwater in Antarctica - MAT-04 (megahit assembly) | ecosystem: Environmental > Aquatic > Freshwater > Ice > Liftoff...
CGCCATCGCTGCCGGCGCCGACGGCATGCTGTTCGTCGGCCCCACCGCCACCAATCCGGTGTGGACGCAGCTCACCGACGCACGTGACGCCGGCAGTCCGGCGTGGCAGCCGCAGTTCGCCGACGGCACCCAGATCGCCTTCGCGGCCGGGGCTGGCACCATCGATGCCAAGTCGTCGTCGTGGGCGCAGCCCCGCACGCTCTACCTGCACCACCCCAACGATCCCGTCGGGGCGTGGGACTGGGCCGACCTCTACCGCACGCCGAACTGGATGCAGCAGCCCATCGGTCCGGGCCTGCCCCCGGATGCGCGCTGGGTGCCCGTGATCACGTGGGTGCAGGAGGTGGCCGACCTCGCTGCCGGCTTCAGCACCCCGCCGGGCTACGGCCACGACTACACCGACGCGTTCGCCCAGTCCTGGGCCGCGGTGGCTCCGCCGGACGGTTGGACGGGAGCGGATACGGACCGGCTCGCCGAGTACCTGGCATCCACGTGACCGATCCGGTGGCGGTGGCGGTTGCGGCGGCGCCGTCGCGTCGCCGCACGATCGCCGCACTCATCGTGGTGGTGGTGCTGCTCGCCACCCATGTGACGGCTCGCAAGGTGGCCATCCCCGGAGAGGTGCACCTCGGGACCAACATCCTGGCGGCGGCCGCCCTCGTGGTGCTCGCTGTCGCTTCGGCCATGACACTCGACGAGCTGGGACTCGAACGCCGGCACCTCCGCTCCGGGCTGGTGTGGGGCGGCGGTGCGCTGGCGCTGGCCGTGGCTGTCGTCGGTGTCGCCGTCGTGGTCCCTGCCGCCGCCGATGCCATCCGGGGCTCGGGCGTGGCGCCCGACGGATCCGCGGTCGCCTTCGACCTGCTGGTGGGGATCCCGCTCGGCACCGTCCTGCTCGAGGAGCTCGCGTTCCGCGGCGTGCTCCTGGGCCTGGCCCGCCGGCTGTGGTCGACCCGGATGGCGGTGGTCGGCACCTCACTGCTCTTCGGACTGTGGCACATCCCGCCGGCGCTCACCGAAGCGTCGACGGGGACCGGAGCATCGGCGGCCGCCGGCGACTTCGGGACCGCAGCCACCGTGGCCGGAACGGTGGCGTTCACGACCGTGGCCGGCCTCGTGTTCTCCTGGCTCCGGCTCCGGTCGGACAGCCTCGTGGCGCCAGTGCTGGCCCACTGGGCCGTCAACGGCGCGTCGCTCGCCGCCGCCTTCGCGGTGGCCTCCTGACGGCGCGGCAGGGCCGATCGCCCGCCGACGATCGGCCCCGAACTGCTTGCTCCGCCTACCTGACTCGACGGTCTCGGACTTCTCGGGGGAGCCCATGACAAGTACGCCGCCCGGTGTCCCGCCGACACCGGACCCGCTGCACATCGCTTCCGCCAGACCGGTGAGGGCTGCATCCTGACGGACGCGCGCAAAGGTCGCGCAAAGGCCCTCGCGGCGATCGCTCGGTGGTCCTCAGCGAATGGGTGTTGACTCGTCAAGGACTGACTGGATGCCGATCCGGGCCACGAAGGCGTCCAGTCCGTCGGCAGCGGCCCGCTCGAGCACGTGCCGAGCATCCGGGTCGGCGGCCAGGACCTCGTCGCGCAGCCTGCTGCGGGAGCGGAGGTCGTAGGGCCGCGGCGGCCGCCCGCGCCAGCCGGCGCCCTCCCCCACTGCGCCGAGCACCTCGGCCGCCGCCCGGGGCCGGTCGGCGATCATCTCGAGCCTGGCCAGCCCCACACCCGACCGGACGAGGCCCTGGGCATCGCCGACGCGCCACGCCAACTGCAGCGCGTGCCGGTGCGCGGCGATCGCCTCCGTCCGTGCACCCATCGCTGCGGCCGCCTCCCCGATGCCGCACAGGCACTGCGCGGCGAAGGTGTGGTCGCCCACCTGGAGTCGGCCCACCACCGATCGCTCGAAGTAGCGGCGGGCCTCGCCATACGTGCCGGCGCGCAGCAGCATCTCGGCGATGCCGATGTCGGCGTGATCAGCCGGCGGGAGACCCTCGCGCGCCGAGAGCTCGATTGCTCTGGTGAAGAGCGCCTGCGCCCGGGCGTCGTCCTTGTCGAACTCGGCGACGTAGCCGAGGTGGAACAGGACGATGGCTTGGCCGAAGGCCGAGCCGAGCTCGACGTAGCGCCGGTGGACCTCGTTCAGCAAGCGCTCGGCGTCCGTCGTGCGCCCCTCGAACAGGCAGGCGAGGCTGCGGATGACGGAGAGGTAGACGGTGACGAAGGGCCACCCCAGCCCGATCTTCTCTTCGGCTTCGTCAAGCGTGGCGAAGGCCGCCGCCGAGTTGCCGGCCCAGAGCTGCTCGGCCGCCACGCCCAGGCGAGCCAGTCCACCCCAACGCGCGTCCTCGGGGCGCGTCGGCTCGGCGACGGCTCGGTGGGCCAGATCCACCCGCTGACGCAGCCGTGCCGACGACGGGCCGACCGTCGCCGCCATCGTCAGCACGCGGGCCCGCTGCGGGTGTTGCGGGTGGTCCTCGATGGCCGGGAGCACCGATGTCATCCAGTTGTCGGCATCGGCGTTTCGGCCCGATGCCTCCCAGTACCAGAGAAGGCCTTCCGTGATGTCAGCGACGAGGTCGAGGTCGCCGTCGTGGAGCGCCTCGTGACCGAGCAGCAGCACTTCGTCGTGCCACGGTCCGAGCTGTGCGATCACCCCTCTGGCATCGAGCCCGTAGTGGGCGGCACCGAACGGCGCGAGCCGCTCGCGGAGGTAGCGCACACGTCGACGCCGGGCCTCCTCGATGGCCTCGTCGCCGCCGAGGCCACGAGCGGCGTCTCGGACCGCAGGCGGGAGTCTCCAGCGACCGGGGCCACTCCCTTCGTCGAGGAGGCCGCTGCTCCGCCACGCATCGAGCACGAACGCCGCATCGGCCAGGGTGCAGGCCGTCACCGCCATGACGGCGTCGACGTCGAGGTCGAGGTGAAACACGGAGACGAACGGCAGCGCGGCGGCGGCGACGGGCGGGAGGTTGGCGGCGATGGCCGCCACCGCTTCCGCCACGGCCCGATCGCTCCCGCCGGCCAGGGACAGGGTGCCGTCCGACAACGAGCGCGCCGCTGCTGGCGCGCCGAGGAGATCGACCCACGTGGCGGCCAGACGAACCGACATGGGATGCCCGCCCAGTTGGGACGCGATCGACACCACCACCTCGTCGGGTTCGTCGATCTCGAGGAGCGCAGCCAGCAGCCGCACCGTGTCGCCGGGACCGAGCGGCGCCAGCCGGACCACCTGCTCGGCGGGCAGGCCGAGCGGCGCCCGCGAGGCCACGACCAGACGGAGGCCGGCGAAGGAGTCGAGCGCGGCGGCGACGACGGCGACGCTCGACGCATCCGGGGGGCCGTCGAGGTCCACCGCGACGAGGACCGGGTCGCTGGCGTCGGACGCCAGATCGCCCAACTGCTCGAGGCGCGCGCCCAGCTCGGGCACGCGCGTCGAGAGGGCGCTCTCGCCCGACGCCACCCGACTGGCCACCACCTCAGCGGCCACCGTTGACGTGCCGCTGCCGGCCGGGCCGACGATGGTGACGAGCCGCCCGTCGACGAGGAGCGCGTCGATCCGGGCGAGCTCGGCCGACCGACCCACGAGCAGCTGAGGCGGCAGCGGGTCGGAACCGTCGGGCGCGACCACCAGCACCAAGAGCGCCGGGTCGTGCACGAGCACCGAGCGCTCGAGCGCCGTCAGCTCGGGGCCGGGTTGGGCGCCGACGAGCTCCGCCAGCATGCGGCGCGCCCGCTGCGCTGTGTCGAGCGCAGCCGAGCCCCGACCGGCCCGATACTGGGCGCGCATCAGTTGCGCCCACCGTCGCTCGCGCAGCGGCTCGGCCAACACCATGGACTCGAGACGGCCGAGGACGTCGTCGTGGCGCCCGGCGGCGAGCGCAGCATCCACGACGAGCTCTTCGAGCTCGAGTCGTAACACCTCGGCTCGGGCGGAGGCGAGGCGGACCGTGGGATCGTCGTCATAGCCATCGAAGGGCGTGCCCAGGAAGAGGTCGAGCGTGCGCTCGGCCAGATCGGCAGCCTGTGACGCATCACCGGGGTTGCGAAGCGCGCGGCGGATCCGACCCGTCCGCTCTGCGGCGATGAGCAGGTCGACGTGGCCGTCGGCTCTGACGATCGATACCTGCGGGCCTTCGGTGAGCAGCTCGACTCCGCCCGCCGCTAGGGCGCGACGGAGCCGGGAGAGGTGGGTGCGCAACGCGGACGCCGCCGTCGGTGGGGCATCGGAGCCCCACAACGCCTCAGCCAGATCCCGGCGGGACACGGCCTGCGGGTGCCGGGCGACCAGCACCGCCAGCAGGGTGGCGGCGTGGCCGGTGAGCAGGTGGGACGTGCCGTCGGTGCCCAGGATCGACGGTGGGCCGAGCACCATGACCACGGAACGGTCCGGGGTGCTGACGTCCGAACCGCTGTCCACGGCGAGAGTCTTGCAGTTGGCCGGGATCAGGCGCGGTCGTCGAACAGGCCGCGGGCCTGGCCATAGCGCATGACCGCTTGGCTGAGCGGCACGAGATCGCGTCGGTATTGCCGGTGGGTGCGGTCGACGGCGTCGGACATGGTGTCGTGGAGGCGATCGAGCTCGGCCCGGGCCCGGGTCAGCTCGAGCTCGAGATCGAGCACCCGCTTCACGCCGGCAAGGTTGAGCCCTTCGTCGGTGAGTTGCTGGATGCGCTGGAGGAGGGCGATGTCGGCTTCGGAGTAGCGGCGGCTCCCGCCTTGGGTGCGAGCCGGTTCGAGCAGGCCCTTGCGCTCGTAGATGCGCAGGGTCTGCGGGTGCACCCCGGCGAGCTCGGCGGCGACGGAGATCACATAGACGGCTCGGCGGTTTCGCTCGTCGCTCACGTCGGCACCCCCAGGTGGGAACGTGGCGACTCGTCGGTCGCCTGGGCGAAGTCTTCCACCGCTTGGCGCTGCGCGTCGTTGAGGGTGCGGGGCACGACGATCTCCACCGTGACGAGGAGGTCGCCACGACCCTTCTTCAGCTCGACGCCGCGTCCGCGGACGCGCAGCACCGTGCCCGACGCGGTGCCGGCCGGCACCTTGATGGTGACCGGGTCACCCTCGAGGGTGGGCACCCTCACGTTGGTACCCAGCGCGGCCTCGGCGAACGTGACAGGGATGACGATGGTGAGGTCGTTGCCCTTGCGGCCGAAGAGCTGATCGGGGAGCACCGTCACCCGGACGAACAGATCGCCTGCCGGCGCGCCGTTGCGACCGGGGCCGCCTCGGCCCTTGAGCCGGATCGTCTGACCGTCGGCAACGCCGGCGGGGATGCGGACCTTCACATCGCGGGCGCGGCGCTCGACGCCCGCGCCCCGGCAGTTGCCGCACGGGTCGACCACGAGGACGCCCTTGCCGCCGCAGGACGTGCACGGCGACGAGAACGAGAAGAAGCCTTGGTTCTCGTCGAGCACACCCCGGCCGCCGCACGTGGGGCAGACCTTCGGCGCCACCCCCGGCTTCGAACCGGTGCCGTTGCAGATGTGACAGGCGCCGTCGCTCACCAGGCTGACGCTCGTGGTCAACCCGTGAACGGCATCGCGCAGCGACATCGTGAGCGTAGCCTCGAGATCGTCGCCTCGCTGCGGGCCTGGGCCGCGACCTGCAGCACCGCCGCCGCGGTTGAACATCTGGCCGAAGAGGCCGCCGAGGTCGTCCTGACTGAAGCCGGCCGACGGCCCACGACGACCGCCTCCCGGCTGTGGTCCGAAGCCGGCGGCCGCCGGGCCCATGGCTCGGACCTGGTCGTACTCCTTGCGCTTGTCTTCGTCGCCGACCACGTCGTAGGCAGCGGCGACCTCCTTGAAGCGCTCCTCGGCTTTGGGGTCGTCCGGGTTCGCGTCGGGGTGCAGCTGGCGCGCAAGCTTGCGATAGGCCTTGGTGATCTCCTTGGCCGTGGCCGCGGAAGGAACGCCGAGCAACTTGTAGTAGTCCTTGTCGAACCACTCACGGTTCGGTGCCACGGCGTGTCCCTCCTCTCGTGGGCGACGGGTATCGGACGGGGCGAGCGGTCAACCTCGAACGCGGACCATGGCCGGGCGTAGGGTCACGCCCTTCCAGGCGTAGCCCGTGCGCAGGCTCTCGGCCACGACGGGCTCGCCCCCGTCGCCGGGCTCGTGCATGACCGCCTCGTGGAGGTGCGGATCGAAGGGCTGACCCTCCGGAGCCATGCGCTCCAGCCCTTCCTTCTCGAGCACCTCCAGCAGTGTGCGGGCGATGGGCTCGACATCGGTGCTGCCCTGGCTGAGGGCGGCCTCGCATGCGTCGAGCACCGGGAGCAGCCGCTGCGCCAGGTTGGATGCCGCACGCCCGACGAGCTCGTCCCGCTCACGCGTCCAGCGCTTGCGGGAGTTGTCGAACTCTGCCTTCACGCGCAGCAGCGCCTCGAGGTAGTCGTCGCGCTCGGCGAGAACGCTGGCCAAGTCGTGGCCGAGATCGGCCTCGAGCAACTCGGACACGTCGTCGGGAACGATCACGGACAGGTTGTCGTCGCTGGGCGTGGCGCCCCCGCCGACATCGTCGGGCGGGGGGCCGTCCTCGGGGTTCGGGCCCTCGGGCGAGCTCATCTCAGCTCTCCTTCTCGGGCTCGTCCACGATCTCGGCGTCGACGACCTCGTCGTCGTTGGGCTGCGTGGTGCCACCGCCGGTACCGCCGGGGGCGTTGTAGGTCTCGGACTGGGCGGCCTGGTCGTAGAGCTTCTGGGTGAACTCCTGGCTGGCGTTCATCAGCTGCTCGGTGGCCACGTTCATGGCCTGCACGTCGGTGCCGGCCAGGGCCGTCTTCAGCTCGGCGAGGTAGGTCTCGACCTTGCCGCGCTCGTCGCCGGTGATCTTGTCGCCCTGCTCACGCAGGAGCTTCTCGGTCTGGTAGACGAGCGTGTCGGCCTTGTTGCGTGCCTCGGCCTCCTCCTTGCGGCGGGAGTCCTCGGCCGCGTGGGCCTCGGCGTCCTTGACCATCTGGTTGATCTGGTCCTTGTCGAGCGAGGACTGGCCGGTGATGGTCATCGACTGCTCCTTCGACGTGGCTCGGTCCTTGGCGGAAACGTGCACGATGCCGTTGGCGTCGATGTCGAAGGTGACCTCGATCTGCGGGACACCGCGGGGCGCGGGGGGCAGGTCGACGAGCTGGAACTTGCCGAGCGTCTTGTTGAAGTCGGCCATCTCTCGCTCGCCCTGCAGCACGTGGATCTCGACCGAGGGCTGCGAATCGTCGGCCGTGGTGAACACCTCGGTGCGGCGGGTGGGGATGGTGGTGTTGCGCTCGATGAGCCGCGTCATGACGCCACCCTTGGTCTCGATGCCGAGCGACAACGGGGTGACGTCGAGCAGCAGGACGTCCTTGACCTCGCCCTTGAGCACGCCGGCCTGCACGGCGGCGCCGACGGCCACGACCTCGTCGGGGTTCACGCCCTTGTGGGGGTCGTTGCCGGTGAGGTCCTTGACCAGGTCGACCACCGCGGGCATGCGGGTGGAACCACCGACGAGCACGACGTGGTCGAGCTCACCCTTGGAGATCCCGGCATCCTTCAGCGCCTGCTCGAAGGGCACCTTGCAGCGCTCGAGCAGATCGGCGGTGATCTCGGTGAACTTCGAGCGCGTCAGCTTCTCGTCGAGGTGGAGCGGGCCGTCTTGGGTGGCGGTGATGAAGGGCAGGTTGATCTGCGTCTCCTGGACCTGCGACAGCTCGATCTTGGCCTTCTCGGCGGCCTCCTTCAGGCGCTGGGCAGCCATGTTGTCCTTCGAGAGATCGACGCCGTGGGCACCCTTGAAGGCATCGACCAACCAGTCGATGACGCGCTGATCCCAGTCGTCGCCGCCGAGCTTGGTGTCGCCGTGGGTGGACTTGACCTCGAACACGCCGTCGCCGATCTCGAGCACAGAGACGTCGAACGTGCCGCCGCCGAGGTCGAACACGAGGATCGTCTGGTCTTCGCCATCCTTCTCGAGGCCGTAGGCCAGCGCCGCGGCGGTTGGCTCGTTGATGATGCGCAGGACCTCGAGGCCGGCGATCTGGCCAGCTTCCTTGGTGGCGGTGCGCTGGGCATCGTCGAAGTAGGCGGGGACGGTGATGACGGCCTGCGTGACGGTGTCGCCCAGGTAGGACTCGGCATCGCGCTTGAGCTTCATCAGCACGCGTGCGGCGATCTCCTGCGGCGTGTACTTCTTGCCGTCGATCTCCTCGCTCCAGTTGGTGCCCATGTGGCGCTTCACCGAGCGGAAGGTGCGATCGGGGTTGGTGATGGCCTGGCGCTTGGCCACCTCGCCGACGAGGACCTCGCCGGTCTTGGAGAAGGCGACGACCGAGGGGGTGGTGCGTGCGCCTTCTGCGTTGGGGATGACGACCGGGTCGCCGGCTTCGAGCACAGCGACGACGGAGTTGGTGGTGCCGAGGTCGATTCCGACTGCCTTGGCCATTGCGTCTTCTCCTGGGGTTGGGGCGAGCTCTGCGGGGGTGCGGACCAGCTTGCGTGCTCGCCAGTATAAAAGTTGAGTCGGCCATTGGCAACTTTGCCGAGAGGTTTCTCTTCGTCCGCCCCACTAGGGTTTCCGGCCATGACGTCGACGCTCGTCCTCCTCCGCCATGGCCAGAGCCAGTGGAACCTCGACAACCGCTTCACGGGCTGGTGGGATGCCGACCTGACCGACAAGGGGGTGGCCGAGGCCAGTGCCGGCGGGCACCTCCTGGCCGAGGCCGACGTGCTCCCCGACGTGCTCCACACGTCGCTGCAGTCCCGGGCCATCCGCACCGCCCACCTGGCCCTCGAGGCCATGGGGCGGGCCTGGATCCCCGAGAGGCGGTCGTGGCGCCTGAACGAGCGCCACTACGGCGGGCTCACGGGCCTCGACAAGTCCGAGACCACGGCGAAGTTCGGCGCCGACCAGGTGAAGGTGTGGCGTCGGGCCTACGACATCGCCCCACCACCCATCGAGGCCGGCAGCGAGTTCGACCCGGGTACCGACGCCCGCTACGCCGACCTCGATCCCGCCGCCATCCCGCTCACCGAGTGCCTGGCCGACGTGGTGGCCCGGGCCTGGCCCTACTTCGAGGATGCCATCGTCCCCGACCTCCGGGCCGGGCGCACGGTGTTGGTCGCCGCCCACGGCAACAGCCTGCGGGCCTTCGCCAAGGTGCTCGACGCCATCTCGGTGGAGGACATCGCCGAGCTCAACCTGCCCACGGGCGTCCCGATCGTGTACGTACTGGGCGACGACCTGCGCCCGGTCACGGCCATGCCCACGCTCGCCCGCTGCCTGGGCGACCCGGCGACCATCGCCGCCGCTGCCGCCGCGGTCGCCAACCAGGGTGCGGCCACGGGCTGAACCCGGCGCCGGCCCGTCAGGCCTCGCGGGCCTCGAACTCGGCCTGGCCGCCGGATTCCAGCAGGTACCCGCGCGAGCGGACCGTCTTGATGACGAGCCCCAGCGGTGCGATGCGACGACGCAGCCGCAGCACGTGCACGTCGAGGGCATTGCGTCCAGGCGCTCCTTCGGGCCAGCCGGCCTGGGCCAACAGGTCACGGCGCACGACGGCACCGAAACTCGAGATCAACGAAGACATCAAGCGAGCCTCAACAGGCGGGAGCGACACCCAGCCGCCGGCGTGGCGGAGCACGCCGTCGGGATCGAGCTCCGGGTTCTGCACGACGAGTCGGCCGGCGCGTCGCCGGATGCCCTCGAGGCGGACCTGCACGTCGGCCTCGTCGGCCGGCACCCGGATCCAGTCTTCGATGCTTTCCTCGCACACAGGGGCCTCGGCGCCCGTCTCCACCAGGAGCAGTCGGGGCCGTCCCGCAACGGCGAGCGTTTCCCGTCGTTGCCGTTCGAGCGGCCAGCGCACCAGTACGACATCCATCGTCGGTGACGGTAGAAGTCCGATGTTTCGCATTTGTTTCGCTGCGGTGAACACGCCCGAACACCGCGTCGATCGGCCCGATCGGTCCTCGCACGCGCCATCTGACATCGCATCAGACCTAGGCTTCCCCCGTTGGTCGGCCGTCGTGGGCGGCCCGAAGCCCGGAGGACACGCATGGTCGCCAAGGCGTACCTGGACGAGCTCGCCAAGGTTCCGCTCTTCTCGTCGTGCTCGAAGCGAGAGCTCCAGCGGATCTCCCGTGCCGCGGATGAGGTGACCATCGAGGCCGGGCGCACCTTCGTGGAGCAGGACGCGACCGGCCACGAGGCCTTCGTGATCGTGTCGGGAGAGGCCACCGTCCGACGAAACGGCCGCAAGGTCGCGTCGCTCGGCCCGGGGGCGCCCATCGGCGAACTGGCCTTGCTCGACGGCGGACCGCGCACGGCGAGCGTCGAGGCGCTGACGGACCTCACCGTGCTGGTCATCGGCCAGCGCGAGTTCGCCGCGCTGATCGACGACGTGCCGGCCATCGCCCACAAGCTCTTGGCCGCGTTGGCGGCACGCGTGCGCGAGCTCGACAAGCACGTCTACACCTGAGCCACGGCAATGCGCCGAAAGACGTTCGACGATGCGGCCGACGCCTTGATCGACGAGTAACTTCGGTGTTGCTATGAGCGCTCCCACGATCGAACAGGAACCCGCTGAGGCCACCGGACCCGTGAAGGTCCGACCCACCGGGATCGTCATCAGCATCGGCATCGTCATCGCCGCCGTCACGGTCGTGTCCGGCATCGCCGCCACGGTGTTCCAGCAGCACGACGACTCGCCGGTCACCCGTGAGGTGTTCGGCGGGATCCCGTCAGCGTTGAAGCTGGCGTTCTACCTCGTCGTGCCCGCCATCATCATCTACGGCGCCGTGCTGTTCTCGCAGCGCACGAAGAACTGGGAGCGCGGTCGCCCCGACAACCGGTCGACCAACGCCAAGAACGCCAAGCGGCGCTTCGGCGACTTCCGCTCCGGGGTCTACATGAAGACCCTCATGCGCGATCCCGCCGCCGGGATCATGCACTCGCTGATCTACTTCAGCTTCCTGATCCTGTTGGCCGTCACCACGATCCTCGAGATCAACCACCAGTTGCCCGAGGGGATGAAGTTCCTCCACGGCACGATCTACCAGGCGTACTCGTTCGTCGGAGACTTCGCCGGGCTGATGTTGTTCGTCGGCGTGATGTGGGCCTTCATCCGTCGGTACATCCAGCGCCCGTACCGGATCCGGATCAAGACCAAGCCCGAGCACCTGATCATCCTGAGCGTGCTCTTGTCGCTGTCGGTCACGGGCTTCATGACCGAGGGTTACCGCATCGCCGAGACGGGGATGCCCTCGTTCGAGACGTGGTCGTTCGTGGGCTGGCCGATCGCCAAGCTGGTCGAGAACACGAGCAACCTCCAGACGTGGCACCAGGTGTGGTGGATCCTGCACGTGCTCACGTTCGTGGCCTTCCTGGCCATCATCCCCGTGACGATGCTGCGCCACATGTTCACCTCGCCGTTGAACATGTACCTGAAGGACCGCGACCGGCCCAAGGGCGCCATGAAGCCCATGCCCAACCTGATGGAGACCGAGCTCGAGAGCTTCGGCGCCTCCACCATCGAGGACTTCACCTGGAAGCAGCTCCTCGACACCGACGCCTGCACCATGTGCGGTCGGTGCACGGAGGTGTGCCCGGCGCACGCCACCGGCAAGTCCCTCGATCCACGGGAGATCGTGCTCAAGACGGGCGAGGTCATGGCCGCCACCGGCAGCCCTCGTGTGTCGCCTCCGATCGGCGTCGACTCCGAGATCACGGTGTCGGCCAACTCGCTGTTCGAGCGGATCAGCTCCGAAGAGGTGTGGGCCTGCACCACGTGCAAGGCGTGCGACGAGAACTGCCCGGTCAACATCGAGATCCTCGACAAGATCCTCGACATGCGTCGCTACCTGTCGCTCATGGAGTCCGACTTCCCCACCGAGCTGGGCAACGCCTACCGGGCGATGGAGAACCAGGGCAACCCGTGGGGCATGAACCAGGGCGAGCGGGCCGACTGGGCCGAGAAGCTCGAGGTCGAGGTCCCCGTCGTGGACGGCACCGCCGCCCTCGACCACGAGTACCTCTACTGGGTCGGTTGTGCTGGCTCGTTCGACGACAAGAACAAGAAGGTCACGCAGGCGATGGCCAAGCTGCTCACCCGAGCCGGCATCGACTTCGCCATTCTGGGCCCGTCCGAGATGTGCACCGGCGACTCCGCCCGACGGAGCGGCAACGAGTACATCTTCCAGATGCTCGCCACGCAGAACATCGAGACGCTGAACACGATGGGCGTCAAGAAGATCATCGCCCAGTGCCCGCACTGCTTCAACACGCTGCTCAACGAGTACCCGCAGCTCGGCGGGAACTACGAGGTCATCCACCATACGCAGCTGCTCGAGTTCCTGATCGACGAGGGCAAGCTCGACATGAGCGAGGCCCGGCTCGACGAGCGGGTCGTCTACCACGACTCCTGCTACCTCGGTCGCCACAACGACGTGTACCTGGCGCCGCGGTCCACGCTGAGCAAGCTCGCCGGCATCGACCTGGTGGAGGCTGACCGAAACGGCACGAAGGGCATGTGCTGCGGGGCTGGCGGCGCCCGCATGTGGATGGAGGAGCACACGGGCAAGCAGGTCAACGTCGAGCGCTCGCAGGAGCTGCTCCGCACCGGTGCCACCCGCATCGCCACGGCCTGCCCCTTCTGCTACATCATGATCGACGACGGCGTGAAGGGCGAGGGCATCGACGAGGATCAGGTTAAGGTTGCCGACATCGCCATGCACCTGCTCGAGGCGCTCGAGGCGGGCGACAAACAGGAGACGCAGGTCGTTGCTTCGACGATCGAGGATTGATGACCACGGTGAGGATGGGGCGGCGGGCGCGCGCCTGCTCATCGTCAACGACGACGAGGGCGGCTGCGAGCTCGTGGCCCGCATCCTCGAAGGCGCCGGCTTCGAGACCACGCGCATCCACAGCCACGCCGATGCCGTGCTGGCCCTCAACAAGCCTGGCCAGGACATCGATGCCGTCGTCATCGACTTCACCTCGGGAGGGGCGTCGTCCAGCCTGAAGCTGCTCGACAGCGTCCGCCACGGGGTCGAGCGCAACCGCGACATCCCGGCGTTGATCCTGGCCAACTCGGCCAACAACCGCTTGTTCGCCTACCAGACCGGCGCCGACGCCTTCCTGGTGCGTCCGTTCCACGCCAACGACCTCATCGCCGAGGTGCGGGTGGCCCTGGGCCGGTCGGTCGAGGCCCGAGACAAGCACCGAGAGCTCATGCTCCACGACGAGCAGTCGGCCTGAGCCGACCGTTTCGCCGCTACCGCTGGTTGCCGGAGTAGCGGGAGGCCTGCGCGCCACGCTGGCCCTGGTACTTCGAGCCGAGGTCGGGGTGGCCGTAGGGGCGGGCTGCCGGCCGGTCCATGCGCTGGAAGACCATCTGGGCGATCTTCATGCCCGGACGGAGCAGGATCGGCAGGGTCGACACGTTGGAAAGCTCGAGCACGATCGACCCCTCGAACCCCGGGTCGACGTAGCCGGCCGTGGCATGGACGAGCAGGCCGAGGCGGCCGAGCGACGACTTGCCGTTGACCACGCCGACGACGTCGTGCGGAAGCGTGAACACCTCAGCTGTGTGGCCCAGGGCGAACTCGCC
>Ga0105047_10012630_pt1 | contig 13577 bp, 9 predicted proteins | sample MAT04_FD_78384 | JGI IMG/M metagenome (GOLD analysis project Ga0105047, IMG submission 78384) | Freshwater microbial communities from Lake Fryxell liftoff mats and glacier meltwater in Antarctica - MAT-04 (megahit assembly) | ecosystem: Environmental > Aquatic > Freshwater > Ice > Liftoff...
CCAGCACCAGCACCAGCACCGCCGCCTCGGCCACCACGACCGCCGGCGCCGCCGGCCGCACCGTCAGCCGCCACGCGGTACATCGCCGTGCCGCCCGGCAAACTTGATGACATGGTGAAGCGCACATCGGCATACGTGCAGCCGGCGCGCTTGGCTTCCATGAGAACAATGTCGGACATGCCTTTGAACTTCGAAGTCGATGCATCGCGGGTGATGCTGGGTGAATCAGCAATCAGCTTGTGCATCAAGTCGTTCGAATACATCGAAAGGGCGGCAGTTGCGCCAAGTCCCTTTACGAAATCGCGCCTGGATGGGCTCATACCGTAGTCGAGTCGGGAGTGAAGTTAGACGGCCGGAGAAACCGATGTCATGTAGAAATCATCGATTCGCACCGGAGGTACGAGCCCAGCGCTGCCATCGTACGATTCGCCCATGTGCATTGACACGGGCTTGCCCACCAGCGAAAGGTTGTTGTAGCCAACCAACGGGCTCATGTTCCAACGGAAGTTCTGCACCGCGTGTGAAATTTCGCCGTTCTCGATCAGGAACAGTCCGTCGCGTGTCATGCCGGTGTTCAGCAGTGGCTGACTCTCCGACGGAACGCCGCGGATGTACCAGAAAAACGTGACCAGCAAGCCGCGACGCGTCTGCTTGATCATGTCTTCAATCGACAAATCCGTACCGCCTTGCACGAGGCTGTTGTTCACGCCAACGCTACCCAGACCGCCCGCGAAATTTCGCAGAATGCCGTTTTCAACCCACGTGATCGGCTTGGCCGGACGGTTGTCGCCAAGGATCGTGGACTGACGCAGCACTTCATTGCCAACGTCGCTTCGGAGATTGAACTTCTCGCTGAAAATCTTGTCGCCGACCTTTTTGCCGGCCATGAAGGAATTGGGTCCACCGCCGCCAAATCCACCGCCACCGCCACCGCCACCGCCGCCGCCACCCCCAGCGCCGGGAAAGCCACCGGGGGGAGGCCCACCGGCCGCTATCGCTGCTGCTATCGCCGCCGCGTCAGGAGGCGCACCGCCACCCGGGCCACCACGTCCGCCGCCACCACCGCCACCGCCACCGCCACCCGGATTAAACACGCCTGTCACAAGCGACAGGAAGCGCGCGTTGGCGCGCGGCTCGAGGATGACAGTGTAACGACCCGGCTCCATGGCCTTGGCGTTGCGGCTCTTGAGCGCCTTGTTGGCGGCGACCATCGTGAGGGCAGCCGCGTCAATTGAGCTGATGTCCTTGATGCCGGTTGTCCCCGACCACCCAGAGCCCGATCCGTCCGGCATGCGGCAAGTGAGCACAAAGCTCGCCTCGGCATTGCGATAATACGCGAACAACCCTTTGGAATTCGCGGTGACGTTGGTTTGGTCAAGCTTCGGGATGTAGCCCGACGCCGTCACCCCTTTGCTGTCCGAGACGCCGATGCTGGCTTTCACCATCTTCGCGCGTTCGCCTGGTCCGAAATTCACCGCGTTGCTGAGGGCGGAGTCGACTGGAATGTAGTCCTGGGCGCCCAACAACTCTGGCAGACTCGGAGAATCGGTGGCCTTGGCTGCTTCCGCCACGGCTTCGTCCACCATCGTCTTGATGCCGGCGTCGGAGAAGTCCTTGGTAGTCGCGTTTCCGGATTTCTGGCCGTTCCGGACGGTAACCGTCAGGTTGCGATCATATTGCACCAGATTGGTGGTGATGGACGAGTTCGCCCATCGCGTGCCAGAATTCTCACCGCCGCGGAGTTGCACCTCCACGTCGGTGGAGCCCTTGGCCATGTTCATCACCTTGTCGGTGATGGCTTTTGCTTCGTCACGTGTGTACATGCCGCATCCTACGCGTGAGTAGTCGGGAACGCTGATGGTGCGGTGCGGCCTGCAATGGAGCCAGAACGTCCGTCAGCGAGGGTGGGAGGCTACAAGATCAACAGACTAACAGCAGGCGAGCGAACCGCAACAAGCGACATCAGCGAGACCCGCATTTCCGCTCGAATGAGCGGATTGGCAAGGCGGAAACCTACGGCAAACCGCGCCGACGTCGTAGCATCCACTCGAATGACAGCGCTGCGGTAAACGGCACCAACCACCACGCCGATCGCATTGGATGCCAAACCACGCGTCGAGGGGTGGGCTGCACGGCGCGTTCGAGCACGGCAGGCAAATCGGCGAGCTGTTCTACCGCAATCACGCTGCCCCCGTGCGCACTGACAAACGACGCCAGCAATCCGGGCTCCTGCGAATTTTCAATCCGCACATCACGCGACACAACGAACCCACGAGATGCGGACGACCCGTTTGCTGCCGCTATCACCGAATACGCGCCAGGTTGTCCAGGCGCTCGAAACGTGCCGCGAAATAATCCGGGCGTTCCCGTGGGCCAGACACGCACCGCCGACCGTCCCGAGTCGGTGACGACTGCGACCGCCAGTTCTGCCCGCACCGTTGCCCCCGCGCGCAACACCGCCAGCGCGGCCGCGCGTGATGTCACGTTGATCTCAACTTCAGCGCCGGGCTCGAACGGCCGAGCAGCGAATTCTATTTCGATGGCTGATGCCGAGCTGCCTGCTGCCGCACCGATTGTCTGTTGCCAAAACTTCTCGAAGCCTGACGACCGTTCATCGCGAAACTTCCACGCGTCCAACGCGCCGCTCACGATCACTCGACCCGCGCCCGCTTGCGTTGCCCAAACAATGGGACGGCGCGCCGAGACATCGGCGTTGTTCGCATCGCTCCACGCCAACACGGTTGCACCCGAGGGCAAGCGATTGGGCCACATCCATTCGGTGGTGCGCATCGCGATGCTGTCGCCACCAACATCGGAAATGACGGCGGGCTGTGAGTTCGCAGTGTTGGTGAACGCGGTGAATTCGGCAAGCCGCTCGTACTTCCCGCTGTTGTTGCCGTCGAACAAGAGCACAACACTTCCCCCGCGGCGACGCAGGAAGTTCTCGAGGCCCTGCACATCGCGTTCACTCAGTGCCTCAGGCGCGCCAACCACAACGGCGTCGTAGAGATCAATGACTGTCGGATCAGCAAGAGTGCCGGGCGGCTTGCCGGCATCCGTGCTGACGTTGGTTGATGTGATTACGCGACTGGTCACCGCAAAACGCGGATCGCGTTCGACGGCACGCCGTACAAACGTCGACATCCATGAGGGACGCGCATCGAAGAACAACACGGCCCACTTCTGTTTGCGCACGTTGATGACGGCGTCAACGCTGGCGCTGTCGGCACTGCCTTTGATGCTGGCGGTGACTCGAAGCGACGCGGTACCAGCGCCGGTTGGCACGTAGGAAAGCGGCACGTCGATTCGCGCATCGTCGCTTGTGACAGAACGGGTCGCGCGGTCAACCACGCTGCCGTTGCTGAGCAGACTCAGTTCAAGCTGCTTTCCGATTGCTTTCTGCACATGCATGACAGCCGTCACCGGCACGCTCGCATCCACAGCGGACACACCTGGCACCAACACGCGCTCGACGACGGCACGACTCGCGGAAATATCGGGTGTCACTGCAAACACCGGTCCTGCGACTGCAGTCGCGTTCGCCGGTACGTGTACGCCCACCAACACGGTGGCAGCCGCCGCGTCGTACGGCACGTTCAACACGCTGAATGCGCGCGACAACCGCTCAGCAACTTTTCGCGCCAACGCAGAATCGGCCTGCGCATTCACGGCCAGCACACTGATCTCGGGTTTCGACGCGCGGTTGGAAGTCAGTGATGGATCAATCACCGCTGCCAACGCAATCACGACGGCAACGGTACGAAGCACCAAACGCACCACGCGTTCGTTCACGGCTTTCCACCGTTATTGCTGCCTCGTGCGGCGCGCAACGCATCAGTGAACGCACCATCGAGCCGCTCGGTGCCAAACGCGCGCGTCAAAGTCGGCGCCGTCACGAGCTCGGCGCGCAACATCGCCGTCAGACCAACCGCGGCGCTCTGCAGCGCGCGCCCTGCATCCCGTCCATTCGACTGACCGTAGGCGGCCGCAGCTTCGTTCAATCGGCTCGCAATCTCCTGCAGCGGTTTTGCCGAGGGGTCAACGCGCAGTACTCGTTCGGCTAATTCCGACGCGCGTTGTGTGGCACCGGGTTCAGCCTTCGTTGTGCGAAGCAATTCGGCAACACCCGCAAGCACGCCGCGCAGCGCGACGACACGTGTGCTGTTTTCGGCGAGCGGCACAGGATGCACATCGCGACCCGCCTCAATCAACGGACCCGTCATACGACGCGACAGATCGAGCTTTTCGGCCTGCGTGAGCGCGCGGAGAATGATTCGCGTGTGCGCAAAGGCTTGTTCGAGTTCCTTGAGCGCCGTCTTTTCACGGGCAAGCGCGGGCAGCACATCCGTCGCGTTGAGGAGTGTGACGGCGTTGCTCATATGACGGATTGCCCGAACGAGAGCGAGCCGGCCGCGATTCATGCCACGACCGTCAAGAATGTCCGCTTCGCCTTCGGCCTCCGCGGTTTCGTTCAGCGTCATCATGTCGGCTTCTGCGTCGGCCACTGGCGCGTCCTCCAGCTCGCCGCCCATCATGAACACGAATTCAGCGCGCACGCGCCGTTGTTCGACCGCGATGTCGGCCGCTTCTTCTGCAAAGGCCCGCGCCGTAATCGTCGCGCGTTTCGCCAACAGCCGCTCGGTCTTGACGATGATCATCTGCTGACTGAGCGCGTATCGCTCCTGGTCGGGATCCACCGCAAAACCCGCCGCCGCGTCGCTCCCGATCAACCTGATCTCGGCGATATACGTATCGGATTCAATCGGCGGCGATCCTGGGCGCTTGTCTGTCGCCACAGCGCGATACACCACCATATCGCCCGGCTCAAGTTGCAGACTGGCAAGGTTCCACTCGGTCTGTGCTTTCCACCTCACGTCTTTGTTGCGCGACACCTGCAGTGGTACTTCGCCCTCGGTAAACGTGAAACGTTCGCCCGACCCGGAGACTTTCGTGTAGCGCAGCTTCAGACTGCCAAGACCAATGTCATCATCGGCTTCGGTGGTGACGCCCAGGGAACGATTGCCGTCGGGGTAAATCATGTCCCGGCCAGGCGCAGTCAGACGCACGCGTGGCGCGTGATCGGGCGTGACCGACAACCCAATCAGTTTTCGCGTTCCTTTTCCGCTTGCGTTTGACGGCTCAATTGCGACAAATCCGTCCGCGTTCGCGACCAACGTGCCTGTGAAGGTGTCGTTGCCCGTTGCGCTTAACGTGTCTTTCTTTTCGAGTGTCTCGATTACAACAATGGACGCGTTGCTTTTGACGGTGATGCTGACTTTGCTGCCGACGAGCGCTTCGATGCGCGACGGATCGCGCAGGCCCTGCGCAGCACGTGCGGCGTAGGCGGGCGCTTCAACGACAATGTCCACGCGCGACAGAACCGGAACTGCGTTCGCACTGCTGCCGATACGCGCCAGTTGCGACGCCACACCAGTGTTCTGGACGACCAGCACCAGTACGAGTGCCGCAACGCTGCCTGTCAGCCACGTGAGTGCACGCGTGACGGGAAACAATTCGCCCACGTCGAGCGCGCGGACCGCAGCGGCCGCCTGGCGGAACACCAGTGATGCAACGCTCTCCCGCACCCGTCCGGGATAGAGCAGAATTTCATCGGCCGCCACGACAAGGTTGTGGCAACCTGGCGCCACGCGTTCCACCGCCAGCGCGGCTTGCCGTCGCTGCTCTGCCAGCATGAAATAGCGAACAGCCACACCGGTCATAACCGACAACAGAACCAGCGCGGCAGTCACCGCAATGCTGAACGGCGCAGCCCAGCGCAGCAACAACACTGCCGTGGCCAAAACACATCCTCCAGCGGCGCCTTCGGTTGCCGCAATCGCACCCAGTCGGTTTACGACGCGATCGAGGAAACTGCGAAACTGTGTAACGTCTGCGTTCGCGCTCACGCAGCTTCCAGAACGTCGGTGTCTGGTGCTTTCCGACGCATCCACGTCTCAACACCAAGCAGTGCGAGCACTAACATCCACAACCAGCGTCCGTCGGACATTCCCGATCGTGTGGAGACGCGCTGTTCACCGTCCGGCACTCCCGCGCCCACGTCTTGCGTTGCCCGTTCCAACTTCCGCAGCGCGTCATCCGATAGCGCATTGGTCTCCGATTCCGGCAGGTTGGACGCAACGGCAATGCTTGACGAAACCGCCGCAAAAAGCGCCGCCGATCCCAGCGCGGATGCACGGCTTCGCTGGAAGAAGGTCAATCGAGTTGCGCCGTTGACTATGCTTTGCGCAGCGTACACCACTGGCGCGCCACTTTGATTTCGTGCGATGACGGCAAAGGGCGCTGTGATTGCCGTGTCCTCGACGGTCTCGTTCGCGACCGACGACCACAACATTTTGTTGTCGCGCACGCGCATCATCGCCGGCGCCATCCACTCGGCGGCGGGCGCTGTTGCACTTTGCTGCACCGGCCGCGTTTCCGTCGCGCCTGGAAATACAATCGCCACGCGTTTGGATGAATCAGCGGCAGCTGGCGACGTCACGATGTTCGCCGCATCGCGCGCGGCTTCAACTTTGCTGCTATCGCCGGGCGCGAACAGCAACATGACTGACGACTCCGCGCCGTTGGCGGTGGTCCATTCCGCACTGATACGACCAGAGTCTGCCACGGCCGTCACGTTGGAGCGTGCAGTTTGCAGGAAAACGTCTGAATTCGACACCGGAACGTTGCCCACTCGAATTGCGCGCACGCCGTACTGCGGCGGCACGCTCGCAAAGGCGGCAAAATCAATCGCGCCAGTTTGAAAATCGGAGAGCACGACCACATCGCCGCGGCCGCCTTGCACAGTCAGCCACGCCGCCGCACCCGCCAGCACGCCTGAGGGCGACGATGTTTTCAGAATGACACTCGCAGATGCTTCGGTGGCCAAATTCACAGCCAGCGCCTGAGCAGAATCAACGGCCGTTTTGCCAGTCGCCAGCGTTCCGAGCATGCTACGACTCGTATCCACCACAATCACGCGAGCCAAAGACGCATTTAGTCTTTGTTTGCGCGATGCCGAGACCCAGAGCGGTTGCATGAGCGCCACGACGGCCGTCGCCAGAATTGCCAGGCGCACCAACAGCAACGGAATGTCGCTGAGGTTTGGACTGCGCGTGGGCAACAGTCGTGTGCTAGTCAGAAACCGTAGCGACGGAAACTTCTGCAGCACCGCGCGTTTGCGGCTGAGCAGATGAATCAGCAAGGGCAGTACGAGCAGCGACAGGCCCGCCCCGGCCCACAAATTTTGCCAGATCATTTGCTCGCCAGTGCGGAACCCTGTGCATGCGGCAAACCAAGATTGCGGCGCAGCAGAAAGTCGCGTAGCGCTTTTTCTGGCGGCGTGTCCGTGCGAACCAGCGCGTAGTCGATGCCATCGCGCGTTGCACCGGTTCGGCAACGTGCAAGAAAATCGTCGACGTTTTGGTTATAGGCGGCGCTCATTGCACTCGCGTCAATCAAACGGCGTTCGCCGGTTTCGAGATCTTCAAACTCCACCTGCCCTTTGTACGGCAGCGCACGTTCGTCGTGGGACATCAGCTGCAACATCGCGACATCGTGCCCCCGCTGCACGGTGTGGCGCAATTCGCGGCGCGCGTCTTCTTCGTTGTCGTAAAAATCCGAAATGACAAGCATGAGTCCGCGCCGCCTTAATAGTTCGGCGCCGCGCGAAATCACCAGCGCCGGATCAAACGCGCCGCCCGGTGTCAGCCGGTCGATGCGTGCAATCAGCGAACGCAAATGCGGTTTGCCGCCGCGTGTCGGCAGATACGCCAACTTGCCGTTGCTCATGGTCATGAGCCCAACGGCGTTGCCCTGCTCGGACACGAGATGCGCGAGCGCCGCCGCCACGATCGAACCGTACCGAACCTTCGACAATCCCTTTTCCGGGAACATCATGGACGCGCTCGTATCGAGCACAATCATCACGGCGACGTTGGTTGTTTCCCGATACTGCCGCGTAAACAACCGATCGCTGCGGCCAAACAATTTCCAATCGAGATGTTTGAGGTCGTCGCCCGGTCGATACACGCGATGCTGCGTAAACTCGGCACCGTGCCCTCGAAACGGACTGCGGTGTCCGCCCGAGCGCATGCCTTCCACGACGAGGCGCGCGGCCAGTTCGAGATCGTCAATGGCGGCAACGACCGCCGGTGAAAGCGATGACATCAGCAGCGCACGCTGTCGGTCAGACGGCGAGGCACTGTGTTACGGCCTGACCGCCTCGAGTAACTTGCCGATGAGAACATCGGGCGTCACGCCTTCAGCTTCGGCTTGAAAGTTGACGAGCATGCGATGACGCAACACCGGGTAGGCCACGCGCGAGATATCGTCGGGCGACGGTACCGCACGACCATCCAGCAATGCCGACGCCTTGGCGCCCAACAGCAACGATTGTCCGGCGCGTGGACCAACGCCCCAACGCACCCATTCCTTGATGGCGGCTGGTGCGGTGGCGTCGGCCGGTCGCGTCGCGCGAATCAGACGCAGCGCGTAGTCAACCACATTTTCGGCGGCCGGAAGTTCACGCACGAGCAACCGCGCGGACTCGAGATCAGCGCCCGTCGCGACGTGCTGCACTGCGCCGACCGCGGTCGTCGTTGTTTCGGCGAGGACACGACGTTCATCGGCTGCCGACGGATAGTCCATCACTACGTTCAACATGAAGCGATCCAACTGCGCTTCGGGCAACGGATGCGTGCCTTCTTGCTCAATTGGATTCTCGGTCGCGAGCACGAACAACGGACGTTCGAGCGGATAGCGCACACCACCCACGGTGACCTGATACTCCTGCATCGCTTCGAGCAATGCCGCCTGCGTGCGCGGTGGTGTGCGATTGATTTCGTCGGCCAATACAATGTTGGCGAACATGGGCCCCGGGATAAAACGCACGTGGCGCTTCCCGGTGGCCTGATCTTCCTCGATGACTTCAGTCCCGAGGATGTCGGAGGGCATGAGGTCGGGCGTGAACTGGATGCGGCTGAATTTCAGATTGACCGCATCGGCCAGCGTCTTGATCAGCAACGTCTTCGCAAGTCCGGGCACCCCACGCAACAGACAATGCCCGCCGGCAAACAGGGAAAGCAGCACTTCGCGCCGCACCTGGTGCTGTCCAATTATCACGCGTCCGATTTCCGCATCCAGCCGTTTGGCGAGCGAGACGGCTGCATCGAACTGTGTTCCAGTATCAATCACGTGAGCTCGGAGTGGAGTGGGGCAGAACCCTATCATACGTGGCAGACCGCACCCCCGTTGAGGCTCGAACGAGCTTAACTCTCGGGTTCGAGGACGGTGATATTGGTGTTGGTGTAGATGCAAATTTCGCCCGCGATCCGCATCGCTTTCTCGACGATTTCCCGCGCACCCAGCGTGGTTTCCCGCATGAGCGCGCGCGCGGCCGCCTGTGCATAGGCGCCGCCCGAACCAATCGCCAGAATATCGTCGTCCGGCTCGATGATTTCGCCGTTGCCCGAAATCATGAATCCATTGGTCACGTCGGCGACGATGAGCAGCGCTTCGAGGCGACGCAACACGCGATCACTTCGCCAGTCCTTGGCCAGTTCGACGGATGCGCGCCGGAGGTTGCCCGGGAATCGCTCGAGTTTCTCTTCGAATTTTTCGAACAACGTGATCGCATCGGCTGCCGAGCCGGCGAAGCCCGCGAGAACTTTGCCGCCTTTGAGTGCGCGGACCTTCACGGCCTTGGCTTTCATGATGGTATCGCCAACGGACACCTGCCCGTCACCGCCTACCGCCAGCTTGCCGTCGCGCCGTACCGCCAGAATGGTCGTGGCGTGGATAATGGGGAGTGCCATCCCCAAAGCTACCGTCAGTCTGGCCTGTCCAACACCTCTCGAACCTTGCGCGCCAACGCATCAGGCGAAAACGGTTTTTGCAGAAAGGCCTCGTTGGCCTTGACGATACCGTGCCGCACCACGGCGTCATCTGTATATCCGCTAATGAACAGCAATCGAAAATCGGGTCGCAGCACACGCAGCGCCTCGGCAAACTGCCGCCCGCTCATTCCCGGCATAACGACGTCCGAAATCACAAGATCAATGGGGCGGGCCGTTTTCTCAGCCAGCTTCAACGCACTGGAACCAGAACTGGCTTCTATCACGGTGTAGCCGTGCGACTCCAGCGCCATTTTGGCAATCTTGCGCACGGCTTCTTCGTCTTCGACGAGCAGAATCGTTTCCGAACCCATGCGCATCGCATCCAGGTTCTCGCGCATTGGCGCCGCCTCACCATCTTGATCGATCGCCGGCAAGTACACTTGCAATGACGTACCGACGTCCACTTCGCTGTACACATTTACCTGGCCACCGCTCTGTCGTACAATACCAAAAACCGTCGCGAGTCCGAGCCCTGTTCCTTTGCCCGCGCCTTTGGTCGTGAAGAACGGCTCGAACACGCGACGTTTCACTTCGGGTGTCATGCCGCAGCCCGTATCCGTCATGGAGAGCATGACGTAGCGGCCCGGCATGTAGCCCAGATGTACGCGACAATATTCTTCGGTCCACTCCACGTTGCGTGTTTCGATCGTGAGCTGACCGCCAGACGGCATGGCATCGCGCGCATTGACGGCCAGATTCACCAGCACTTGTTCAATCTGACCAGGATCGACGCGAACGGATTGCAACGAATGATCAAGATTGCTGGCAAGCATGATATCTTCGCCAATCAGGCGTCGCAACATTTTTTCCACTTCCGCCACGGTCTCGTTCAGGTTAACAATTTTGGGTTCGAGCAATTGCCGACGACTGAACGCCAGCAGTTGGCGCGTCAGTGCCGCGGCCCGATCACCGGCGGTACGAATATCGGTCACCAATTCGTAGTCGAGCTCACCTCGCTGCATGTCCGGCAGCAACAGGTCACTGCAGCCGATAATGATGGTGAGCAGGTTGTTGAAGTCATGTGCCACTCCGCCCGCCAGTTGTCCAAACGCCTCCATTTTTTGTGACTGACGGAGTTGTGCCTCCAGTGCACTGCGTTCGGTCAAATCGCGCAAGATGCCAGTGTAATGCAGTGTGTTATTCAACTCGAATGACGAAAACGCCATCTCGAGCGGAATGCGTGCGCCGTCCTTGCGTCGTCCCACCATTTGCCGCTCGAACGTGTTCACGCTCCCGCGCATCGCATTCAGATACCACGGCAGTTCGCCCGCTTCAGTGTTGGCCTTCGCGTCAGGAATCAAGAGCGCGATGCTGCGGCCAATGACTTCGGCCGGCTGATATCCAAAGAGCCGCTCGCCGGCGGTGTTGAACGATTCGACGTTTCCAGTACTGCTGACACTGACGATGACATCCAACGCATTGTCCAACACCGATCGCAGAAGCTCGTCTGCCTGCCGGCGTTCGGTTTCGTCCTTGATCACTCCCACCCACTCAACCACAGTTCCCGCCTTGTCGCGCACGGGCACCGCCCGTGAATGCATCCGCCTCCACTGCCCGTCAGCACGCCGCAACCGAAATTCGTTGTCCACCGGCTCGAGCGTCTGCAACCCACGCGCCCAGCGCTGCTGCACGCGAGGGGCGTCATCCGGATGAATAATGTTGACCCATCCGTCCTTGATCGCCTCTTCGTACGGTTGACCGGTGACGTCACTCCAGTTCTGATTGCTGGTGATCTCTCCATTCAGGTCATTGATCGTAACAATTTCCCCAAGGGCCTGCACCATCGATTCGTATCGCGCCTGCACGCGTTCCACTTGTGCATAGTTCTCGATCAACTCGCGCTGCGCGTCGTTCACACGTTTCCGAACGTCGCGCTCACTCTGCGACAATACGATACCCGCCGCTCCGACCGACAGATAAAGGATCGCGCCCAGCTGGTGATCGAGCCCGGTGAAGGCAAACGCCATACGCGGTTCGACGAACAGAAAGTCGGAGAGGAGGTAGCCGAGTACCAGCATTGCGAAACCCGGCATCCATCCGCCGAGGCGCGCGGTCAGCAATACGGCCAGAAGAAACAGGATGTTGGGATAGCTCGCTCCAAGGATCGGATCGAGCAGATATCGGGCATACGCAACCAGCAACGTCGCAACGAGCCCTATCAGATAGGGTCCGGCGACCGGCCACCGTGTGTTGATACGCGCTAACAGTCCCGCCATCACTGCCTCTCGTCTCAAGTGCACGTGCCCTGGTTGCATGCGTGTTCATGCCAGTACGATACGACGCCATTGTTGAGACAGACGCACTGCGGCCGTGTCGAGAATGAATACGTGCACCCGCCTGCGCAATGCTTCACGCACGCGGATAACATTACAGATTCCGGCAACGCCTCCTCCACTGCAGCATGACTATGTCACCGAACATCACACTGGACGATATCGTCGCCGCGCGACAACGTATTGCACCGTGGTTGAGCCCCACACCGGTGCGACATTACCCGCTGCTGGACGAACTCGTCGGACACGGTGTGCGCGTGTTAGTAAAACACGAGAATCACAACCCGGTGAACAGCTTCAAAGTGCGCAATGGCCTGGCTGCACTTACCGCTTTGCCCCTGGACGTTGCGGCACGCGGTGTGGCCGCAGCCAGCACGGGGAATCATGGCCAAGGCGTCGCATTTGCGGGCCATCAACTGGGCGTTCCCGTTACCATTTGTGTACCACGCGGCAACAATCCAGAAAAGAACGCGGCCATCCGCGCCCTGGGGGCGACGCTGGTGGAGATTGGGGCCAACTATGATGAGTCCGTGCACGCGTGCGCGGAGATTGCGCGGCGAGATGGCTTAACGATTCTCCATTCCACGAACAATCGCGACGTGTTAGCGGGAGCGGGCACGTTGTCGTTGGAACTCCTCGAACAAGCGCCGGATGTGAGTGCGATGATGATCGCAGTTGGCGGAGGATCACAAGCAATTGGAGCAATCACCGCGGCAAGCGAGCTGAAACCATCGCTGCGAGTGTTTGGAGTACAGAGCCGAGAGGCGCCGGCGCAGTATGAATCGTGGAAGGCGCGTCAACGGTTGGCGCCGATGGCGTCAGGCACGTTCGCCGAAGGGATTGCGACCACGGTGGCGTACGAGATGACGTTCGATCGGTTGTGCGACGGGTTGGCAGGGTTTGTTACGGTGCCAGACGCGGAGATTGCGCAGGCGGTGCGGGATTTGTGGAGAGTCACGCACAACCTCATCGAAGGCGCGGGGGCGGCGGGGTTTGCGGGGGTGAAGGCAATGGGCGCGGAGTTGGCGGGAGAGACGGTGGCGGTGGTGCTGAGTGGGGGGAATTTGAGTTCGGAGATGGCGGTGGAGATATTGGCGGGGGGAGAGATAAATCGCATCGCGCGGCATTGAGAATGGGACTGCAGAATTGAGTGCAACAGCGAGAATGCAGTCAACTGCGAGAATGCAGTCAACTGCGAGAATGAGTCAACTGCGAGAATGCAGTCAACTGCGAGAATTGAGAATACAGTTGGGGAGGGTTCAGGGTTCAGGGTTCAGGGTTCAGGGTTCAGGGTTCGGGATTTAGGATTTAGGATTCAGGATTCAGGATTCAGGATTCAGGATTCAGGATTCAGGATTTAGGATTCAGGATTCAGGATTCAGGATTCAGGATTCAGGATTCAGGATTCACG